>Ga0314692_10000175_pt1 | contig 8148 bp, 1 predicted proteins | sample Plim5_28May_surf_FD_206203 | JGI IMG/M metagenome (GOLD analysis project Ga0314692, IMG submission 206203) | Metatranscriptome of seawater microbial communities from Espelandsvegen Fjord, Bergen, Norway - Plim5_28May_surf (Eukaryote Community... | ecosystem: Environmental > Aquatic > Marine >... | reverse complement strand
CTTGTGTCACCGCATGGCGCAGGCGGATGGGAAGGCGCAGGAGGATGTGAAATTCAAGATCAACCCGATCAGGCAAGATGAGACGTCGAAGCTTGCCGACTCCGCGGGTGTCGGGGTCGACTTGTCAGCAGAGCAGGCGCCCCTGAGTCCATCAGGAGGAGCGACCGCCGTGGCTGATGAGAAGAAGGAGAAGGGGGACACTCTGGTGAAAGTCGATGGATGGTGCCCTGAGCTGGTTGACTTTGCAACCGATCACGTGAGGGTGCGCTTCATTGGGGTGTTCATCTGGCTACTCGTCTACTTTCTCCTCGCTCAGATCATCTCATACGCCGACGACGACGACAACACATTCGCATCAAAGGTTTCCTATTCCAGCCTTCCTCCTGCGGCCATCTCCACTTCACTGGGCTTCAGCGCACTTCGATCTCCTGTTGCTCGTCTCCTGGATGCCAACAGTGGTGGTATCGCGGGAGAGACCTTGGTGGCTAACATCTCGTACGTAGAGATATTCGACACAGCTCACAACATCAACTGCAACTCAGATGAGCTGCAATTTAAATATCACACACTGTGGTGGTACACTTTCCAACAAGCCTGCTATGCCCAGCTCAAGGGCACAGAAGTAGTCACAGACAAGCTAGGCAACGCTCACTTTGACGACCTCAAGATCGTTCATGGCCCGCTGGGAAAGTACACGCTCACGATCTCCTATCCCAAGACGGGGACGGTTGTTGGGGCCGATCACGAATTCCAGACCCAATCTGTTGTTGATGAGGTGATTGTGGGCCAGACGGAATCTGGATCGCGTCGCACCATACCCAGCCTTCCTCCACCCACACACGATGCTAACACTGTATTCGAGCCCATCTACCTCACCTTGCGGTCGGATCGACCTGGGACCAACTGCTCTGGGAAGGTGGCAGTCGCCTTCACAACCCAGGAGCCAGCATTTAATCCCTTCTTTGAGCAACACCCAGTCCGTCAGAATCTGGCAGAAGAACTCTTCGTGAATGCGAGGACCATGTCGCCGACCTATGAGCTGGTGCGATATGGTTCGAATATGGCAGTCCTTGAAGGAGCTCTGTCAAGTGAAGCCGGTGCAGATGGGATAGTCAAGTTTGACCAGCTGAAAATAGTAACTGCAACCTCGCCGTATATCTTCATCAACTTCATGGCTGACGACGTTGCCACTGGCTGGAGTTCCGCTTCACAGGATCCCAAGCCCAGCAACGTCTTCCCAGCCCCACTTATGTCGAGCCGATCTGTGCGTCATCCCATCATCCTCAGAACTCAAGTGGCCAACATCAGCATAGTGGGTCGCACCGATGGACTTACCTATGAAACGACAAACCCCCCTCAATTCTCGGTTGCTGAGGAGCAGGTATTTGACATGAAGGTCGTCATCAAAGATTCCAACGGCCGACCTCTGTCAGGTGTTAAGGCTCTAGCATATCTGGTCAAGGCGAACGGTCAGGGCTTTGCTCACGACTATTTCCCAGACCTTGTACCCTTTGGCCCCCGACCCCAGGGCAAACCCATCATCAAAGACCTGCGGGGTGTCCTCAGCGAGGCGAGCAACGAGAACGGGATTGCCCATTTCAAGACGATGGGCTTCAATGGAAGAGGTGCAATCGGGAGATTTGTAATCCAGTTCGCAGCGGAAGGCACGAAATCTTTCGCTTGGCAAGAAATTGAGGTCACCACGCGTGTTTCCCGGATTCTGATCACAGTGCAGCCTGGGACGATTGGGATCGTAGGCATGCAGGCACCCGATCCAAGGTCGCTTGGCAGTGCCGAAGCCACCACGTCAGAAGTCGATGCCAATCTGCTGATACTCTCTGCAGATAGCAGTCCAATCTCGGACAAGAATGCCACAGTGCAGATTGTCGACGCTGTCAACCACTTACCAGTTAATCTGGATGTCGCCGAAGTGTTTGTTGCACCACTAACAGAGTCGTACAATGCAGAACAATCAGTTTCTTCCAAAAAGGGGAATCTGCGGGTGCCCTTGCGCTTTACCTTTGTTGACCATCTTAAAATTGCGAACCTCGGTGGGATCAAGGCAATCTTTTATGTTGATGGTGTGGCATCTGCACCCACAGAGGCACTACAATTTAGCACCACCGACGCAAACAGCCATGCTGGATCATGCACATCCATCCTTGTTCATAACAATCCCCCGGATATAATGGATCCCCCATTCCACAAGGTCACTACTACAGTAACTGCTGTGGACGCCCTTGGAAATCCAGTGCCAAACGTCAAAATTTTCCCTCGGCTTGTGAAGCGCGAGAAGCGGGTGCCCACACTTTACAAGATTGGCGCGTTTTCTCCCTGCACAGCTGCCATGCAAACTTACGTTGGCCAAAAGACTGGGGCAAATGCGTCCAGCGGCTGCGAGCAACTCAGCGTGAACGACGCCCTACTGTTCAATGAGTATAGTTCCAAACTCCAGGGTCTCGACTCTGCATCCATCTACTTGGACAAGATCAACGAGGGCATCGGCATGAAGGGCAGCAACATCTACAACTATCAGACCGATTCGAATGGTCAAGTGACCCTCACATGGTATCTTGTCTCCGGAGCGCTCGGGACAATGGCCATGGAATTCCGCGGCTTGGACTATGGCTGCCGTTCAAAGACGTTTTATCAGCAGGTCCACACGAAGGTTCACAGTGTGGCGTGGCAAACTACTTATAATTCGAGCCCCGGGGGTGTTTTAGAAAAGGATGGTGTTCTTCCCAACGAGTTTGCATATTGGCCATGGGCGAGTGTTGACCAACGCATTTTGCTGGGCAGTGCCACCAGCTATGACAGATTCGGCCAGCCAGTGGCAGGACAGTGGGTGGACTTTGACTACGTTGCCACGCCAAACAACTTCTGGGTCGCCTATCCGTGGCAGTTTATGTCAGTGGATGTGTACTTTCTGACGACGCCATGTGCAACCCCGAGTAATTACAGCTATGGCGTCTGCCAGCGGGCTCGGTTTGGTAGCGCTCACTTGAACAAGCACCTTACTGTTGGCCTCGGCAGTGACTTTTACACAGACACAAATGGTGAGGTTAAACTATACTCTAAGGTCCACAGCATCACGGCCACTGGTGCATGGGATACTTTTGTCACCTGCGCGGGCCAAGTACCCAGCACGACCCAAATACTCCAGCTTCGCTTCGACAACCCTGTGGAGTCCATGACTTGGAAACGGCAGCCCTTTGGTGAGCTGATGGAACAGGGTGCACCGCTGACAATCGCACCTTACGTGCGTTTGAACGTGAAAAGCAAGTATGCCAACATCACGGCTCTCCAGTGTCCATTTGACGATGCTAACACCATCGCCCCTGAGGCTAGTTTGATGATCCAATGCAACGAGAACAATTATCCCTTCTACCTCCAGCGAGCTCCGATTCACGCCTACTACACTTGCGACAATAGTATATCAGCAGCCTTTGCTGACATCACCAACATTCGAGGGTATGGTACACAGATGAATTCCTTTCCCCACGGCCCCTTTGCCACGTCTTATGCCGACTTCCAAGGTCTTTTCATCGCCTATGCCACAAAGGGGGCTGTGGTACAAGTCCACGTTGTGCTCTCGTACACTCAGAGTACTAGAGTAGGCATGGAGGTATTTGATGTTGTATCTTCTGGTCCAAGCACCAATGGCTTAATTACGACGAACTGGGGGAGCAGTAGTGATGCTTTTTTGCAGATCACGCAGCAGCCCTCCAAGAGCGTCGCGCTGGGCTCTATCTTTGCCACGCCCCCAATCGTGGAGCTCACAATTCCCTCGACCAGCACCAACAGTCTGCTCTTGGATGGAAGCTTTATGATTGCGATTCTGCCAGTCACAGTCAGTGGCTCCAATCTACATCCAAAGAGCCGATGGCCTGCTGCGAGAGCTGCACTCTCGCACTTCTACTGCCTCTATCAGAAGGGTACTTTGCTCAACGGCCTCTGCCATCCTGAGACCCTCACACGAACAGCCAACGGGAACTACAATAGCTCCCAGATTACATTCAGAGATGTCCTCTGGGCACGGGGAAAATCAAATGACAAGCTGAAACTGGCCTTCTTCACTGAGCTCAATCTTGGTGATGCCTTTCCTAACAGCACTGCCCAGATGTCGTCGCTTGGTCAGGGTGATATAAACGAAATCGCCCTCTCCAACACACCTGACAAAGTGGCAGTTGTAACCAACCCTCCAACCACGATCTCTGTGGGTGAAGTGTTTGAGTTCTCGTGTGTCGTCACCGTCGATGGCTCTGCTTTGGGACAGACTTCAGTGCAAGTGAACGTGACGCACACCACCAGCACAAGCCAGGCTGCTCTTAGTGCTGAGCAATATATCAACAGCAAATTCAATCCGGACCCAGCTTCTGAATTGGACGTCACAAAACCAGTTCTCGCTCAGGTTTCGGTCAAGTCTTATTCGGACAAATATGGTGTTGCTAGGTTCCTCTTGACATTCGAGTCTGCTCCCCCTTTGAGCTACAACGCATTGCAGTGCTCGGCCGGAAGTGCCAAATCGGTGATCAGCAGTCCATTCATCATCAGAAACCCCATCGTCGGCGTCACTCTGACTCCGAACCCAAGGCAAGTGACTACAACCATTGGAACTAAGAACATACCCACGATGGAGCTAAAGTCCTTCGACTTTCCACAAAACCACACCCTGGGTCCATTCGAAGTGATGGCGCTTGTAAACACTTCCGAAATGCAGTACACCGACTCGTTGTATCTCAGCAAATTCATCCCGGCCTCTCTGCGTTTTGTACTCATTGCGCACCATGATGGGAACAACTACGCGGTCAAACAGCTGGAGGGCACGGCCAATGCCGCAAGCAACACATTAGACACATCACAACTGGAAGCGAAAAGTAAAGCCGATTATATTGCCGCGCAGCAGGCAGCGCAAGCCAACTACACCAGGATCAAAAACGAGGCCAACGCGTGTGAAACGCTTCAGGCGCAGATAAACACGTTGGTGGCACAAGTCACAGCCTGCCAGACAGCAGTCACGGCAGGATCAGGAGCATGTACCACCGCACAACTCAACTCTCTGGCAGCGCAGCTAGCTACCCAGCAGCAGCAGGCAGCTCCATGCATCGTAATCCTGAACGAGGAGTCCCACTTGAAGCAAATCACGCAGAGTCAGCTTCAGGCCGCAAAGGATCAGTATGAAACGAGACAGAGGCAACTTCTTGAAGACTCCCTCAAGCAAAATGTTGACGACAACAGCCCCTCATACTACCTGTCTATGATCAGCAGTTCTTCGCAGAAGCTCTCGGCCTCCCTCGCACCCGTCACGTCGGCACATATCCTTGGATGGGACAGTGCACAGAGCGTCTCAGTCGTGCAGGCGGGCCAATCGTATAATTCAAGTCGGCGCAGCGGTGTGGTCCCTGCTGGGATGGCCGCTGTGTACTTCACAGTACCATCGTTGAACATCACAGCTCAGCTGAAGGACAAAGAGTTCTGGCTTGCTCTCCAAGTCCAAGGTATCGCCTCGAACCTCCTCCACCTCGCAATCGCAGAGGATTATCACTCGAATCTACTGCCAAGCGCCAGGAAACTCCAGGAGGGAAGCTCATCCAAGAAGATGAACGAGTTTGAGAAGGGCTTCCTCGGAATCGGCTTGAATACAGTTCTCACCATAAGCGTTGCCATCATCGCAGCGGGTAACCTGGAGGCATGGCCGATTGGCTGGATGACAGCAGTCTCTTTCCTTGTAGCGTGCGTGTATTTCGGGTTGCTAATTTACGACGCATCGCTGGATGGCTGGGATGACTTGTATGCGCTAGAGGTCGGATTCCTGGGTGCTTTGATTCTGTGCTACCTGTACATGTTTGTCAATAGTTTCCGAGACCGCAAGCTGGAGTGGATAGACCCAGAGGCACATGATTACTACAGCAAGACACACATCGCATACTACGTGTATGTGCGTAAGCTCCTGGAGCAGTGGAACTACGACATCTACCAGCCAGATCCGGAGGAGATAGAGAAACACCTGGCATTTGCCCAGTACAAGGTAGCCCAGGAGAAGGCAGAGGAGGAGGCACACGAGCACGCTGTACACACAGAGAATCCTCTCGCTGTTGGAGTAGCAGGCAACGGAGAAGCTGGCATCAGCCCCACCGATGCAGAGGCAAAAGAAGACTCCGTCGATCTTGACAATTTCGGCGACGGGGTGGACTCAGCAGAAGAAATACAAGAGAAGGGTTCAGGTAGCGGTGTTGCTGTTTATGGCACAGGGCCACCTCAAATGGGTTCCTTTGACGGGTATCAATTGGGCACCAGCCTGGGCCAGGATCCAGAATCCGTGGACGCTTTTAGTGGAGACGGCAGCGCCACAGGAAGTGGCAATGGTCACCATGGTGACAATTTCGCGGAGCAGTTCGATGAGGAAACAAAAAAGACCGCATACCTAATGGCGCGTCAGAAGAAAAAGGATGAAGAGATGGCTATACTAACAAGCCCTCTAGGCCAATTCAAGCTATCCATAAAGTACGGCATCTCAGGAGAAAACCCGGATTGCTTCTTCTACCCATGCAGAGTCCTTGCCATGGTGCCTGTCGCTGCTGTCACCCTCTACATCACGATTGTCAAGTTGTACGACTTTAATGTCGACACGTACAATGACATCACACAGGAGATTCGCAACCAGGGCCTGACTGCGTTGTTTGCCATCGTCAAACAACTTGAAACAGAGTATTACTCGCTGAGTGGCGGGTTTAACCTGGGCAGCGCAGCAGAGGCATATTCCTATTCGCAGGCCTTCAAGCTCAATGACGACCTTGTTGGCCTAGCAAATGCCATTTACAACAGTTGGTATGTCGGTGTTGGCGTCGCATCACTCTTTGGGATCTGGGCTGTGCCTGTCCACTTAGGCTGCGTGCGCATGCTGATTATTCTTACACGGCGGGGTATGTGGGAAGAGTGGTTCCCCATCCCCCTCAAGGAGAAGGTCACAGTAACCTACATCATCTACTACCTACCCACCTTGGCCCTCCAATTCACGACCGCATGGCTGATCCTCATGGGCCTCGTATGGATCATCAGCACATTCATATGGTGGAGCGTCTCCCGCGACTACATAGGAAACCTCCTGGGGCCCCTCCTCATCAGCTTACTCTTCACGTTTCTCAACCTGTTTTTTATCATTTACGCGATGGGGAAACTCGGTTCGCCAAAGCGTATCGAGTATCGCAAGTTGTACCTTCTCTTTGACTTCTACGAGGGAATGCTGGCCATCCTGGGATCTCTCGTCGATGCCCTGCTGCGTGTCATCGAGGGCTTCATCTTCCTCATCCTCGGCCTGTTCCGCATGGAGCACTCCATCCAGCCCAACTGGACCAACCACTATGTCCTGCAGCTGGATAAGCCCCCGAAGTGTACCGCTGCCGTCGTGATGATGGCGCATACACACCAGAATCCTGTGATGAATGTCTTCTGCGACTTGCTGCGGAGAGATTGCAAAGAGAAAAACTCACAGCTGATCAATGCAGAAGATCGTGAAGAGGGCATCAGATGCAGGCGAGCACAGCGGCGGTGGACACTGGCGAAGCTGTTGGTGCTGAACCCCTCCCTAGTGTTCCTTCGGAAGCACAATCTGCCTCCACTTATTGAGAAGCCCCCAAGCGGCAAGAAGAAAAAGAGTTTCATCCAGAGGTGCTGCTCAGCAGGCGAGGCTGATTCTGATGATGACGTCGAGGAAACCACGGTCGAGGTGAAGGAGGAGAATAAAGGCGGTGGTTGCTGTGGCAGGAAAAAAAAGGACGAGGAAACGAGTAGCCCTACTGCTACAAATGGCAAAGTGTAAATTTCGATGGATCAACAACACCTTGAATAAAATTACAACTCTTTTGTTCACCTTCAGGAGGCAAGGTCCAACCATGTCATTGTTTTTGGAGTACACCTCTGCTTTGTACACGTCACCAGGACGTTGTGGCATGGTTGGAAGTGCGGATCCAGACCCGTTGTGGTCTACTGGTGCACAGTTCATTCAAAATGCTGCTTCATTTACGCATAGAACCCGGTTTCTTGCTGTAATCATCCAGCAGCCCCATGTGCTCATGCTTAGACCTATGCGGCAGTATGCCGCAGGCCCACAATTCCCTGGTACGGCAGTTTTAAGGGGGGATGTTTGGG
>Ga0314692_10000174_pt1 | contig 8148 bp, 1 predicted proteins | sample Plim5_28May_surf_FD_206203 | JGI IMG/M metagenome (GOLD analysis project Ga0314692, IMG submission 206203) | Metatranscriptome of seawater microbial communities from Espelandsvegen Fjord, Bergen, Norway - Plim5_28May_surf (Eukaryote Community... | ecosystem: Environmental > Aquatic > Marine >... | reverse complement strand
TTTTTTTGGTTGCGTAGTGGTGATATGCCACCGGAAGCTTTCGTGGATGTGAAACACTGCCACTTGATGGGGAAAGTGGATGAGTGGTGTTGCATGAACTCTTCTTGACAGCAAACAGGGCTGAGATCTTATGCACGAGTATGTGTCCAGATGCTCTGACATGGAACATGTTTTTCAGTTTGCTTTCCTGCTTCAGAGCTCTCCGTGTTCTTCCCCTTTTGGTGAGTCTCAATTTGACTTTGTTCCAGTGATGCTATACCACCAGCAGTTTGTCATGTTTGCTCTTTGCTGCACGGCTGTCTGGGTCCTCCTCGGGTTTTGGCTCAATATGCAATGCCTTGGCAATTGCCTCTTCTGGCATATCTTGGCTCTCGTCCTTGCTGGACTTCCAGCATTGCCACCATTTCTTCTTCTTCTTCTCCTCTTCTTTAACTGGGTCGGGTGGTGGTGGCGGCACCACTGGTGGAAGATTGTGCTTGCGGAGATTGATGAGTGATGGGTTGAGGATCAACAGTTTGGCCAAAGTCCACCGCCTTTGTGCTCGCCTGCAGTGGACCCCTTCGATGCGATCGGTGTCGTCCATATCCGGATACACCTCATTGCGTTCTGCAATATCCCGCCGCAACAAGTCACAGAAGACATTCATGATCGGATTCTGGTGCGTATGTATCATCATGATAGCTGCAGCGGTGGCCTTTGGGGGCTTGTCCAACTGAATGATGTAGTGGTTGGTCCAGTTGGGCTGAATGGAATGCTCCATGCGGAACATTCCAATGAAGAAGAAGATGAGGCCTTCGATGACTCGCAATAGGGAATCAACAAGGGAGCCGACAATAGTGATCACTCCCTCGTACATATCAAACAAGACGAAGCTCTTGCGATATAAGATCCTTTGGGGAGTCGCGAGCACCGTCATCGCAACGACCAGCGCTATGACGTTCATGAGCGTGAAGATGATAGAAACAAGGAGGGCGGCAACCTTGTCCAAGACATAGTCGCGCGAGGTTTCCCACCAGAAGATGGTGGTGATGAGCCAAATGAGCGTGGCAAGGAGGTATACAACAACTGCATAGTTGACAACCAGTGCAGACAGGTAGTATATGATGTAGATCACGGTCACCTTCTCTTTCACAGGTATGGGATACCATTCGTGCCATTCGCCGCGGCGCAGTAAGAGAACCTGCATTCTTATGCAACCAAGATGTACTGGGATGGCCCAGAGAAAGAAGAAGGTGGCAACTCCTATCCCCACATACCAGCTGTTGTACGCGGCATTGGCAAGACCCAACAACTCATTGTTGGTATCTATGGCCTGATTGTAGACATAAAGCTCGTCTGCCAAATGAAGATCGAATGCCCCGGAGGCTTGGGCAAAGGCATTCTCTAGGCCGGGCAGTGCATCGAATGTGGCGAGCAAGGAGTAGTCCCGAACCTTTTCGACAATGTAATTGTAGAGGTCCACATTCTGATCATAGAACTTGATGCTCATCACGTAGAGCATGGCAAATGTGACGACTACCATCGCAAGGACCCTGCCTGGCAGGTAAAAACAATCTGGATTTTGTCCGGTGAATCCATATTTGACTATGAGTTTGAACTGTGACAAAGGCTGTGTCATGGCCTGAAACTCATCATCCTTCTTCTTCTGACGAGCCTTTAGGCGTGCCGTTTCGACCAGGAGTTCTCTGGCATGTTGCCTATTTTCCTCCTGAGCTTTCAGATCGTCACACTTCTCGCTGTATTTGTCCTCAAGGGTAACATTATCAATGACTGTTTGGTGGTCATCTGAGAGACCGCCTCTGCCGTCACCGTTGCCTTGGCCACTTCCATTTGCAGCCCCCTTCCCATGATTCGATGTAGTACTCAGGCTGCGGCCCTTATGTCCCACATCGCAGTCTGGAATGTCGTCGTCCTCCATATGGTATTCAGGAAACACCTTCCTAGGCGTTAAAGGGGGATTTGTCTCCATGGCAGCGTCGGCTATGTTCTCCAGAGCTGCCTGATACAGTGCAATATCTTCTGGGTCGGGCTCATACTTGTCATAGTTCATCTCGTCCATGAGCTTGGTGACATACTTATAGTACTCGACATGGGTCACGCTGAACCAGTCGTGGGCTTTGGGATCCATCCACTCCAGGTTCCGATCGCGCCACATGTTGAACCACATGTAGAGGTAGGTCACGAAGCAGACCGCAATCCAGGCTTCCTGCATGTAGTAGTCGAAGTCCCAGCCATCCTGACTCGCGTCGTACCAGATCAAGCCAAAGTAGCCACCCAGGATAGTTACAGAGACTATCGACCACCAGGCATTGTGTGTGGTCGCTGTCAAGCTGCCTGCAACAATCAGCACCATCATGAAGAGAATGATGAGATTCATTCCGATCAACAGGAAGCCCTTCTCAAACTGCCCCATCTTCTTTGATGAGGGCCCTTCTTGGAGCTTGCGGGCACTCGGGAAAAGGTTCTCATGGTAATCTTGCAGAATGTTGACCTTGAAGAGGTTGGATGAGATACCCTGCACGCGAAGGGAAAGAAAGAAATCTCCTTCTACTTTGGCATGTAGATACAGCTTCTCAACGTTGAAATCGACCTGGGTATACCCGATACCTCTGCGGTTCGTCTGCCGGGTAACCTTGATGTTAGTAGCGTTGGTGAAGTTGAGGATGGTGGCAGATGTAACTGGCTGCGAGGCCGCTGCAAGCTTAGTGTGGGAAGATACGAGGCCCTTCAGGATCTTTTCTGCTTTTCCTTTTGTGTTTGTACCTGCACCTTCCTGGAGGGCTTGCTCGGCATATTTCCCCTGTGCATCCAGATATTTGCTCGTTGCAGTGGCTACGTTAAGAGTTTGTTGCTCCACAGCGACGTTGGCCTGCTCCAATTGGACAGGGCAATTCGCGACCTTCGCAGTGCGAGTCGCCACCTCTGTTTCTAGAGTTGATCGGTCCGTGCAGCTTGACGGATTGGATATGCATGTATTCAGTTCAGTTTGAGCTGAAGCCAGCTGGGACTCCTCGCTGTTGCAAGTTGTCTCGAGTGCATTGTAATTATTTTGTAGTTGTGTTTTGGTGTTGAGTTGGACTTGAACGTCGTGCTGGTACACTGCGAGGTCTGCATTTAGGTACTGCGATGAGCCATTGACTGCTGCAGTGCCTGCAGTGCTGGCTAAATCGTGAATGACTGCCGCTTGAGAGACATGGTCTGGAATGAGGGCGAAGTCGATCGTGGAGGGTATGAAATGTCCCAGGTAGAGGGAATCGGTGTACTGCATGAGAGACTCGTTCACGAAAGCCGTCACTTTGAAAGGGCCCAGCTCGAACGTGGATGGGAAGCTGTAATCTTTGAACGTCAACGAGGGCTCTTCAACATTAGTTTCGAGGTCTCGCTGGATCTTCGCTTTGCTGTCCTGGGCCACAACCGCAGTGACTGGATTGGTCAGGGTGAATTCCGAGCTCTTCTTGGACTGTACAGACCCCACTGTGCAAAATAGAGCATACTCGCCGTTGGGGGGGGCCTTCTCGAAGGTCAAGAGGAACCTTGCTACGCCATAACGGTCGGATCTTGCTGTGACAGAGTACGGTTCAAGGACAGGCAAAGTAACATCGTCTGCGGTTTTCTGGGACGGAGAGGAGAACGCATCGTTAATATACTGGGCACCCGAAAATGAAGGGACTCCGTTCGAGGAATACTTGGTGATATTTGCTGTGATGAACAAGTCCTGTAGTTCCGCCCCCTCTGCAGTGACGGCACAGGCAAACTCAAACACCTCACCAACAGAAAGGACCGAGGGTGGCTGCGAGGTAATAGCCAGTGAGGTTGGGGAGTCGGTGACAGTGATCTGATTCATTTCGCTCGGGAAGACAGGCAGCTGCTCGGTGCTGTTTGGGAATCTATTGCCAAGGTTAAGCTGCTCATAGAACGCGAGCTTCAGTGTATCCCCACTGCGGCCTTCCCCAATGACAAGCGAATCGAAAGTCACGGTCAATTGCTTGTAGCTGCCCTGAATGGCCCATGCAAGATTCGACGGGGTGCATTTGCCTTTGGCAAGTTGTCCGTTTTGGTACATACAGTAGTAGTTTCGCAGTAACCCAGCTCCAAAAGACCAACGAGCCTTGGCTGGCACATTTGTCCCCGAATATTCTGTTGGAAGCACCGCGATGATGAAATCCAAATTTGTCCACTGCACATTTTCGCTGGAGGTCGGCACCTGAATCTGGACAGCTGGGGGAGTTGCAAACAGGGACCCCAGTGCACAAGTACTTGAAGGCTGTGTGGCAATATTTAGTGACGCAGTTTCTGTGGAACCAAAAGTCATCCCGATGGTTTGGCTAGGTGGAGAGACCACCTCCCCGTATTTTGGTTCCGACAACCGTGTATCCGAGGCAAACGAGAGAGCAACATTCATCTGAACATTGGCAGCTCTGGTGTTCTGGGCTACATAGAGATACGTGAAGTCATTGTAGTACTTCTGGTTATCGCCATGCGGGAAGGCATTCAGCTGGACGCCGTAGTGTTTGTCGTTATATGCATCGACAAATGCCGCTTCAGTACTGACATTCGCACCAGTGACAGTAAAATATGCATGCACTGGTGCCTTCTGGATGAAGAATGGGGAATATTTGCAGCCACATGCAGGATCTGCTGTAGGGCATCCTGCTGTCCCCCAAATCATACTGCTCAGTTCGGGCTGGGTCGTAGAGGAATCATCGTTGGGGCATTGCAGTGCGCTGATGCCAGTGTACTGCGACTTGAGGTTGAGTCTCACATATGGTGATCTCGCCTGTTCCGCAAGATTGTAGCTTGCTGCAAATGGCTTTCCAGTAGGCCAAATTTCAAGGAGCCGATGTTGGGGGGGCTGTCGTACCCAGGTGATACTTTCCACAGGGTTATCAAAGCGTATCGTGAGCATTTGCTCGATCTCGACAACCTGTCCAGAGGACTGCAGGTATACGTCCCATGCCCCCACAGATGCAATGTCGTTAAGACCGCCGACAATCGTCACAACGCCGTTGCTGTCAGAGAAGAAGTCGCCCCCACGGCCCATGGCTGCCCATGAGCCTAAATGTGCAGTGCTGAATCGTGTTCGCTGGCAAACTCCCGGGGTGAAGTCATCAGGGGTGGCACAGGCACTGTTCAGGAAAAAGACATCAAATGCGAAATACCACCACGGGAGAGTGATCCAGAAGTTATTTGGGACCCTCACGGCATCGTAGTCCACATACTGCCCACTCAATGTAGGCCGGCTCCCACCTGGCACAATTGATCCCTTGACGGTAGCGTTTCCAAACGTGACAGTCTGGTCCACTTTATCCCAGGGCCAGAAGGCATTCGTGCCCAGAAATGGGTCGGTGGGATCGACAACACGCTCTTCCAAATCGTCAAAAGAGGTGTTGAAACGGATACGATTTACCGATGACTTCACTTGTGTAAAAAAAACATTCGAACGGCAACCGTAGTCCAATCCGCGGAACTCGATAGCCATGGTCCCTGTGGGCCCATCAACAAGGTATGCAGGCAATGTGACCTCTCCAGCAGAGTCAGTCACATATTTGTAGGTCACCGCTTTTATACTTGTTACTGTCTTCAGTGCGTCCTGATAGACTTGGGCAGATGTCAAATTCTTCATAGAGGCCACCATGTAATCCCAAAGCATGTTGTCGTTTGTGGCCATGATCTTGCACCCATTGCTAACGGTAGCACTGTTTTCGTTCACTTTTCCAGCCACATAGTGCTCAGCATCAGCATTGCAGTCTTGCACCCAGCCGAGCTTAAAGAGCTCAGGCACACGATTGTAGAGAGGCACCAACCTCGGGAAGAGAGGCAGGCCGGGAATTGGGAAGCCCAACGCATCGACAGCCTTGACCTTGGTCATGAACTTGTGAAAGGGTGGAGTCATGACGTCGGGAGGTGCTTGCTCCACTATCACGCTGGTGCATGTGCCAGTATATTGGCTGGCTTCGTTGGCGTTGAACACTAGGATGGAAGTCGCATTAGCAGCCACACCATCGACATAGAAGATGGCTCGCACTCCACCAAGAGCCCGCACCGCCGCCTGGTCGACGAAGGTGAAACGGAGGGCGACACGGAGGTCGCCTCTGACGGTTGATGCGTGCAGGTATGCATTGTAACCCTCCACATTTGCCACCATGAACACATTGACGACGTCCTTGGCAACTGGCTGGAGGTCATTTGCACCCACAATGGACATTGTGGCATTCTTCCCTGCGATTGGCTTTCCATTCTCGTCTGTGACGAGCAAATTGGCGTCTATCTCGCCCACTTGATCAGCTTTTGCCTCGGATTGGAGTGAAGGAGCATTCATAGTCACCAAGTTGATCGTGCCCGGCTGGACAGTGATCAACACCCGCTTTACAAGAGATGCGACGTTGACGTACTGTATGTTCTCGGCCCTGACACCTTCAGCTGCAAAGCGGATGCCGAATTTCCCCGCAGCACCCACAGTGTCAAATCCGAGCTGCGGGAATACGCAGAGGCCATCATCTCCAGTGGGCTCATGAGTGAAGACACCCTTCAGTTGCTTCTTCACTACACTCGCATAACGAGGGCCATTGACAGCAAGGTTCATAATGTAATCGTTGGGGAATGCCATCCCATTTGCCATCGACAACAGCGCCAGGCAACGGACACCTTTCAACGGTTTCCCGTTTCGATCTTTGACAAGGATGCTCATCGAGAAAGACTCTTCCTCCGATACTGAGATTGGTGGGGGTGGAGTGCTTCCGCCATAAAACATGCGTCGTCCGGATCCGCGGGTAACATTGCCCATGATTTCCAAGTATCCCACTTTTGACCTCAAGATGATTGGAATCTTCACACCAGGTGACGTAAATAGGGGCTGTGGGAAGACATTGTTGGGTTCCGCGTTGGGACCACTGGTGGCGTCGTGCCAGCTGGTTGCCGTGTTGTCCACCATAAAACTGATGAAGATTTTGGCGGATGTCGCAGTTACAACTTTGAGGTCTTTGAATGTGACATGCCCATCAGCATCAGCCCCTGTTGACACAACATTTTCGAGAATTGCCACATTCTGCCCATCACGAACCAGCTGGTACTGTGGCGAGAGCTCCGTAGTCTTCGCGAGCAGCTCATCGACCAGGCTCTGCCGATCCGGAACTTGCTCAAAGGCTTCATAAAACGCTGGTTCGCGCCAAGAGAATGCAACAACCACCTTTCCTGATACGTTGCCATTATGTTTCTGGTCCACGAGCTGGATGCGGATGGGGTCCAATGGGACATTCGCATCGCAAAAGTTGGGCGCAGTGGTGTTGCGATTCACGTACATCACGTCCACAGCAGGCTCTGTGTAGAACGTGGCAGCATTACTTTGGAATGTTGTGTCGCTGTCATTGTGAGATACACCAAGTGTATACTTGCCCAATGGACCGGCTTCCACCAACAGGTCTGGCCATGATGCCACGCCGAGGCTGTTGGTCACAGCTGCTGTGTTTTTCATAATAGGGGTGCACACCGCTTTGACCTGATAATACCAAAGAGTGTACTTGTTTTGATGAATGTTTTTTGTGTCGCAGTTGATCGAATGCGAGTGGTCCGATGCCACGACATCTGTGACGTTGAGGTACAGTGTTTCACCCTCAATGCCACCGTTGTTCTGATCGATTAGTCGAGCATGGGGGTAACGGCTACTGAAAGCATTCGGCCCCGCAACCAAGTGTGATGGCGGTTGGGTGGTGTAGGAAACTCGCGATGAGTAATTCGCGTCGTCGTCATCATTATAGGTTGCGATGCTTGCCAGCAGGTAGAAAATCAGGACCCAGACTGGCACAGCCATGAAACGGACGCGCACATGATCCGAGGCATAGTCGACGGTGTGCGGCGTCATGCGCTCCAATTTGTCAATGAACGCCTCCTTCGGCTTTTCGTCAAGCAGCGGAGTTTCTGCTTCTGTTTCCGCAACGTCACATTGGTGTATTGAGTCTATGGATTTGTCCATGTCACATAATTCGACGTTGTTCACTTCACCATCGGCGCCAGGCATGGTGCGGCAAAGTGTGGAGGTGGACGACAATCTTTTCTTGAGACTGTTTTGCAAGACAGGAGTCTTGTAACTTTAGGATAAACCTTCGAGAGTCTTCGTGCGTGCGAAGAGAACTCCTCTCCGCTTGACTCTTG
>Ga0314692_10000165_pt1 | contig 8213 bp, 1 predicted proteins | sample Plim5_28May_surf_FD_206203 | JGI IMG/M metagenome (GOLD analysis project Ga0314692, IMG submission 206203) | Metatranscriptome of seawater microbial communities from Espelandsvegen Fjord, Bergen, Norway - Plim5_28May_surf (Eukaryote Community... | ecosystem: Environmental > Aquatic > Marine >... | reverse complement strand
GCCACTTTTGTCTGGGAAGACACCTCCCAGACCCTCGATCACTGCATTCCAGAGCACCCGCACCGACACACGGTTCCCTGTGTTGGCAGGGCCAGTGCTACTGTTGGCGTGAGCAAGGATGTGGTCGAGCAAATGTCCCGGTCGTGAGCCCGTCTCGCCGCCAAATATGCTCTCGTTGCTCTCTAGAGCGAGGGCGAGCTTCTGCATCAACTCCGCGCGGCCGTTCATACCAATCAGCGGGTTCACGTCACTAGCCTGGAGGCCGGCACTGAGGATCTGCTCGTTGATGCCCCGAAGGCCCACGGCGTCCACGTGCTGGGTGAACCCGTCGGCGGCAAAGCTTCCGTCCAGGAACATGTCCAGGGTGCCCACTGCGAGCCCCTCAGAGCGGGAGTAGGACTGGCCACCGGCGAAGCGGTGATCGTTGAACGACCAGTCTGCTCCAGCGCCCGCATCCAGGAGGACTGACATGACGGCGAGGTCGATGCGACGACGGCACTGTTCGATGGCGGAGACGTTGGAATTGTTCCAGGAAGTCTCAACAGTGCCGGTCCTGTTGATGTCGCGGTTGAACTGACGGAATCGAGAGTGGATGGGCACGTCCAGGGTGGGGTAGTTGCGGCGGATCGTCTTGATCACACGGTTCACCACGGCATCCATGTTGGAGTAGTCCACCTTCAGGTGATCCAGGCTGCCCGCGGAAGCGAGGTCGAGAACCTTGTTGCTGCGCGCTCGCACGGCGTCGAGAGTCAGCAGGTAGCTGGTGGGGTCGTCCACCACGTCCTTCTTGGGCTGGAAGGCGTTGTAGCCTGCCGAGATCTTGGCCGAGATCTCCACCATGGCGTTCTTAGGCACCCAATCCTCAGGCAGCGACTCGCGGTTCATCACCTTGATGTCAGCTCCCACGATCGCGTCGTACTTGTCCTTGGACATCGACAGGAGGCTGTCGATCTGCGAGATCCCCAGCCACTTGAGCACGTCCGGCATCAGCTCCTGGCAGCGAGCGTCCTCGATACCCGCGATGTTCTCGGTCATCTTGAAGTAGGTTTCCGGTCGGTCGCCTCCCTCCTGATATGTGCGGGCATTGTACACACGGAACTTGGTTACCTCACCCAGGGCGCGGCCCTCCTTGCGGTAGTACACGATCAGGCCACACCCGCCACGCTGAGCGGTTTCTGCGGCAGCCTGGATGGCGTACACCAGATATGGACGGCAGGTGCAGATGTCGGTTCCGAAGACATCAGATCCGTTGCACTCGTCGTGTGGACGCAGCGCCACCTCTTTCGTCGGGTCATGGATGGCCGCCAGGTCACCGAAGACGTATGCTGTCGTGCCGCCGATGCTTGGGAGGTACACGTCTTTTGATGTGTCGTACAGAATGTCGTTCTGAGTCCACTTGGCCAGCTTGTCGCGGAGTTCGGTCTCGTCCACCTTGAGCTTAGCGGCCAGAGACGGGAGGTGCCACACTGGGTCGACTGCCACCTTGACGATGTTGATGCTGTCGTCATCGAGCACGATCTTGCCATCGCGTTTGAGCTTGCCAAACAGCTCCGGGATCTCCATGCACGCAGGGGTCGCAGAGATGGTGGGTCGGTTGGCGCTCATTCCGAAAGGGTCCATCGTGGTGATGGGGGCCCACTCAGCCTGCGTCCTGGGGTCGTCGATGTGCTTCACGAGCATGGGCACTTTGAACTCGCTTGTGTCCACCTCGTAGTGGCCTCCTCGCACACGTTAACACGCCTCTCTCAAGAGGCCGTCGTCGGTGCTGGCGGGGTGGGTGGCAGCGAACGCCGATCCCCGACAGTGTCAGTGAGCAGAGCGGAGCACGCGTCGTTAGTGTTCCCCAGACGGACACGCTTCCGTTCGAGAGGGGCACAGTGTGTCGTTCTTCACGGCCCCTACCGTTAGCAGTGCCTTGTCCATCGCCCGCCCGCCCCAAAATCACGCAGCATGCCCACCCCCAACTATGTGCCATGACGGGAATTGGCACTTGAGGTGTGCAGCTGCCTGGGCTCTCGGTGCGCTTGAGAGAGCGCCGTGCCGCTAGGTGCATTGCTCACCTTCACGACCCCATGGGCAACTCTCTACGACGCGCCGACAATTCGCATGAGGGCGCTATGCCACGCATCATATTCGGTTTGGCTGGCTGTCTTGAGCTGCCACTTACGTTTGGGAGTGACGATCGAAAAAGAATAATCGTACGTGCCTGGCTTGAGGCGCGATATGTGATGCGGCTTTACGCCGGCGAGTACGACTACACCCTTGTGGTTCTTGATGCCCATCGCCTCGTTGTCGAAGTAGTGCATTTCCGCGTTTCGGTAAAGGGCAAACCACCTCAGTTGCGACTTCGCCATGATGCCTTCTCCCTTCTTTGTGAGCCATCCCTCGTGCACCTTCAGCCCCTCCTCGGGGATGCCGCGAGAGAGGATCGATGACGTGACCTCAGAGCGCGTTGAGTGGAGCTGCGCCGAGGCGCTTGCGAGCTCTGAGAGGTTCGCAGACGTGCATCTCACGTCCACAGCCGAACGGATGGCCTGCAACCATTCGAGGCACTCGGATGATGAGGCGGCCGCAAAGATGAGACGTGTGCCACCGGCAGAGTCCACTTGCAGAATGTGCTGGCGGGCACCGTCCGGTGCACCCTGCCGTGCGGTGGTCCCCGGCATCAGATGGATCGCCTCGGAGTCCTCGTCGATAGCGAGGTGTTCGTCGAGGTAGTATTCGATTGATGCTTCACTCGCACCTTCGCGCTTGCGCGTCTCCAGGACAAAGTAACGCCGTGACCACTCTCCGCCATCCTCTTGTCGCTCGAGCCAGCCACGTTTGGCCTCGTCCTGCGCAACCACCATGCTCGTGCGGTGGCAACCAGTGATCGAGATGCGAGAGACGCGCTTCGCAGCAGCCTGCGAGACAAAGCCTCCCGTCTCAATGCGCTCGAGCTGCGCGTCGGGGACGTCGGTCGCGCTCTCGCCTCCAATCATCGGAAGAAGGGCCGCTATCCACTCCTCCTTGTCATTGCGCGATTCTGGGCACAGGATCCAGCGTCGTTTGGCCGTTACAACCTCAATCGCGTCCTCGTAGTTATAGAACTCGTCGGGGGTGGGTCGCACGTGCGTCGCTGTTTGCAAGTCGATCTGACCGCGCTGCTTGGAGGAGGCGTCGCTTTCAAAGTAGAGCAACTTGCGCGTCGAGAGCAGAACGAAGAATCGCATCTTCCAGGCGTTGCCCACTTCACCCTGCTTCTCAAGCCAGCCGCGGTGCAGCTCTTGCGTGGGTTTGTGAGGCATCATGGCCTCGATGGCCCTCTTCCAGTCCTCGAGCGTCTGTCGAGCAGTTCCCTCACTCTCCTCGCACGCAAGTGTGTGCTTCTTGCCGGCCATGATTATGTCCAGCGTGGACGAGCTGTCCCGTCCAAGCAGCCACACTCCAATCGCTTTCGCCAAATCAATGCTGCCGCTTTCCCAGCCTGTAGACAACGTTTTGAATGACTTGGACGCTGACGGCTGGTGCTTGAACGAGAGGACACCCTTGGAGTTTAGCTCGCAGGCGAAGACCTGCCATACGCCCGCAGCTCCCTGAAGGTTTGGGTGCCCAGTCCGCGGCACTATCATGCGCAATTTACGGGCGAGCACCACGTTGCCGCCCGTTGTGTCCTTCAGGTCAGCTACCTTCTCCAGGGGGCTTTCATAGCCCTCAGCATTGACGCAGTGCGCCTTGAGCGCAGAGAGCCACTCGGCGAGCTTAACATCAGCCTTCACCTCCAGTTGCCAGCTCGAGTCGGTCACGAGCACGATTGCACCATCCGCTTTCGCCGAGAGCGCCTCGACCTCCTCGAGGTCGAACGCGGTGCCGTTGCCTAGATCCGTCGAGGCGCTTTCCGTTGGGAACCAGTAGAGCGTGTGTGTCACCGATATTGCCTGGGCCACCTCCTTCTGCTCGGTCACGAGGACAGCATATACTCGACCTGCGTCGTCGATAGCTTGGATATCGCCGTTGACGTCGGCGCGGCGAAGTGCCACCCAGCCAGTTTGAGAAATGGAAACGGAACCACCCGCACCCAAGTTGATCTGCTTGGCATGCTTTTGGACCTGCTCGGTAAGGATGGCGAGCCACGAGGTCATGTCGTGTCGGCCGTTCGGCCGCATAGTGAGCGTGAAGTCTTCCGGGCCGGCCTCCACGTCGATATCGAGACAGTAGCGGTAAAAGTCCTCGCCTTTCGTGCGGTCAACCTTTGAAACATCCTCAAGCTTCACCGTGTGAAGCGGCTGCCCGCCCTCACTTTCGAGGATGGTCAGGATGCCAGCCGACGAGAGCTCCCACCAAACACGCTCGCGCCAGTCGCCCGTGACGTCGTTGCACATGGCCGCCTCCGACGCCTTCAGAATAAGACTACCGCCTGCCGCCTCGCGCTCCTTGTTGGCCTCCCGCAGGTCGTTCATCATCGCCGTGATTGCCGCCATCCACTCGGCCTGCGTGTCGCGGGAGTCAGTGTTGAAAACCCAAACGCGGCCGGGCGTCGTGATCTCGAAGCCAAGCCCGCCCTTTGCGTCTGAGACACCCGTCGCTACGGCGAGATCGACATTGCCCTGCTCCTTCTCCGCGTGTGGGTCCTTGAAATAGTGTAATTTGAATGCGCTGTCAAGCACACACCATCGCTTGGCAAAGTGCGAACCAGTCTCCGCCTTCTTCTGCAGCCAGCCCTCCTTGCGGATCGAGAGGCCGAGCTGCGGGAAAAGCGGCACGAGCTTTCGCTGCAGCGTGTGAAGCTGCGAACCCTCTCTAGCCCGTAGCTCGTACGTCTGCTTTTGTGTAACAATTGCAAGGGTGCCAGATCCGCCCGGGTGGTCGATGAGCTGCAACTCGAATGCCTCACGCATTGGGATTAGCCCTGAGCCAGCACCTTCTTTGTTCGAGTACTTCACGTCGCGATTGGAGAAGACTTCGATCGAGACTGGGCGCCAGGTAGTCTGTTTGCCCATTCCGACCTTCTGGTCAATGCCACTGTAGAGCGAGAGTAGCTTGGTGATTGGCCGGCGCAACATCGTGAGCTGGAGAGGGCCGCCGCTCGCGCCGCGGATCGAGGCGATCACGCTGTCGTACGTGGGCGTGTCATACTCGAATACCTTCGTGACGACGTCGCCAGGGCGAATCGCACTCTGCTTTGAAGCGGCTCCACGCGGCGCGACAGCGCCGATGACTGCACGGCTCTCGACCTGATCAACTTCGATGCCGAGACCGTCGCGGTCGCGCTGGATGGTGGCCAGAAACTCGGTATCTTCTTTCACTTTCGTGGGTGGCCCTTCCGCCTTAGGCGCCCCTAGCTTGCGGCCAGCTGTGGACGAAGTTGCCATGAGCAGGGCCGCACCCTTTTTCTTCGGTCCACCGCTGCGCACGTCGCCGGTGCCGGTGCCGCTCGTCGCTCGTTCCGCCGCACGTGCCGCCTTAGCCGCCCTCGCCTCGGCCGCCGCCGCGTCCCTCTCCGCCTGCAGTTTGTCAGCCTCAGCACTAGCACGTTGTTTTGCCTCCTCCGCCTCAGCGAGCCGCTGCTTCTCCGCCTCCCTCTCCTCGGCCTCAAGCCGCGCGCGCTCGGCCGCATCCTTGGCGGCTGCGATCTTGGCCTCTGCCTCAGCTCGCTCCTTTGCGACCTTCTCCGCTGCTAGCTTGATCTTCCTCTCCTCAACGTGCTTCGCGCGTTCCGCCTGCGCGACGCGGTACGCGCGGTGCACCTTAAGCGTCCGATGCTGGTGCTGCAACTTTTGCACAGCCCCCCGCTTCTTGAGGAACAGCTGGCGGAACATCCATCCGCCCACACGCCTGGCAAGCAGAGCGCGCGCAGCACGCTTGAGTTCCCATTCCTTGATCTTGGCCACGAGGATTGGAATGACCTCAGAGAGATCGCGATCCTTAAGCTCCTCGAGAAAGGCACCCTTGCCTGGTCGCAGGAATATCTTAGAGCGGCCAAGCTGGTAGTCATCCTCGCTCACGTCGCATGCGAGCGCGATCGCCTCCGTGAAGTAGGAGGCCTCTAGCCCCTGCACGAAGTCGGGCATGTGATCCTTGTACCGCCCGTAAACATCGTCGTACGGGATGCGTGTCGGGTACGAGGCCGAGATGAGCTGCACGGCCTCAAGCGTGCCCGAGCAGCGCAGTTGTGAGAGGATAAGCGTCGCTGAGAACTGCTGAGGCTGGAGCCTGATGTTGGGCTTCAGGCAGCGAATAAAGTGCGCGTGCGTCGCCCCAAGGTCAGTCATGAGCGAGTCGAGGTCATTGATGAAGCGACGTCCCACTGAGTTGAAGGAGGCATTTCGCTTCTTGCCTGAACCATCAGGCGCGAAGAGCGTCGACAGTAGGCTGTTCGTCGACGCAAAGAGCGCAGACTCAAAGTCGGGGTTAAGCGTGTCGTTGTTCTTGTCCATGAAGCCGGCCGACATATAGCAGACGTTGCCAGCAAAGTGACGCACGACGAACGCATCTTCCTCTTTGAACTTTCGCAAGCCCGCGGCTCGCGGCACGAGGAAGAAGTCGTTCTTCTTGTGCTCCTTGTTCACCTGTAACGAGAAGGTCTCATCGGTTGCCTTGGGTGTCTTGCACTGCGTGTCGAGGACTCGGAGGATGCCGCTCGGCGTCTTCTCCACGAGATCGATGCAACCTTGGTTGTCCTGATACTCAATTGGGGTGTAGCGCACGGCCTCAGCGGCATATTCGTTCTCTTCCGCCTTGAACACAAACTTCAAGAAGAACTGCTGCAGCTTCTCATTCGCAAAGTTGATGGCAAGTTGTTCGAAGGAGTTGTTTGTGCCGAAGAACTCGAAACCAAACACATCCAGCAGGCCAACGAACTTGGCCGTTTCTGGGCCGCCGCCCACCGCCGTGCCCCGGTCGCCCTCCTGGCTGGCGAGCGAGCGGTTGACCGCAGTGACGAGCCAGTCGAAGAGGCGGATATATGTTGCCTTAGCGAGAGCCTCTCGGGCGGCAACCGCCTTCTCCGGCGTGAGAGGCACAACCGTCTTCTCTGCACCCACGGTCATGGAACGAGTGGTGAGGCATGCGGCCAAGTCGGTGGCCATCGTGGCCTTCACGAGCCCGATGGATTCGGCAGATGTGATGCTGGCAGCTTCGTCGCCAGCGAAAGTCAGATTGCCGATGTGCAAGATTCCCGCCAGGCACGCCCAAATGTCGTGCTGCTCGGCCGCGCTCACGCCAACGACTCGCAGCGCATTCACGAGCTCCTGGAACATCGCGCTATCGTCCATCAAAGCGAGCTGCGTCACCGAACTCTGGTTAAGGTAGTGGAAGCCTTTGGGGCCGCAGCCCAAACCAAGATGCTTGACGAGGTCGGCCGGCGCACCCGCACCTACGTGGTACAGAGCGTGATAGTTGCGTTCACCCTCGGCGACACTGACGACGCGCGACTTCTCGAGTAGGTAGGAGGCCATCTTGGCGCCAGTTATCGATCCACCGTTGCCTATCAAGATCTTGATGAACTTGCCGAACCGCGACGAGTTGTTATTACGCGAGGTTTTGGCATTTCCAAAAGCCTCGAGCACCGGATTCGATTGCAGAATGCACTCGGCAAGCGTGGCGGTGCCGCCGCTCGCCTTAGAGCGCCAGGCGAGATAGTACATGAGATGCTTGTTCGTTTCCGTCTTGCCGGCGCCCGACTCGCCCGAGACAACGATCGATTGGCTCTTGGTAGTCTTGATGAGCATCTTGTATGCAGTTTCTGCAATTCCGTACACGTGCGGGGGTCCACGACCGAGCACCTTGTCCTTGTACCCAGCCATGATGGATTCGCAGTAAATGGGCAGCGCCTCGAATGGGTTCATGGCAAGCAAGATCTGACCCGTCAGCGTGTAAATCTCCCGCTTCACATAGCGGCCGCGCACATTTGCAAGCAGAGTGGCCTCTGAGAGATGGATGAGCATCGTGTTGTCTGGGCAAGTTAGGCCATCGGGATTGGCGGCGAACACATCCTCTCGTGCGACCTCAATGACCACACCATCCCCGAGTAGCTTCACCCTAACGATGTTGCCAGGCTCAGCATCCTCGAGATCACCAAGCAGGTACACTTCGTCCGCATTGGCATCAGGATTCTACATGACGAGATAGAGAGGGCACATGTCAGCGTGTGGATAAATTAGGGAGTACTCAAGCGACGGCCGCAACACCTTCACCCAAACGCTCATGAAGTGCTCTTCACAGCCTGTGGGTGC
>Ga0314692_10000164_pt1 | contig 8235 bp, 1 predicted proteins | sample Plim5_28May_surf_FD_206203 | JGI IMG/M metagenome (GOLD analysis project Ga0314692, IMG submission 206203) | Metatranscriptome of seawater microbial communities from Espelandsvegen Fjord, Bergen, Norway - Plim5_28May_surf (Eukaryote Community... | ecosystem: Environmental > Aquatic > Marine >... | reverse complement strand
TTTTTTTTTGGCAACTCCACAAATAAAGTATAAACCCTTCACACACAAGACAAAAGACACACGAAACAACCCTCTGGCTCTGCTTTTTTGTGTTTTGCCTCAATCGTGGGACGCGCAGCTCCCCCGTGTGCCCCGACTTGTGGCTGACGGCTTCGGATCATGACAACCTTGTCATGCTTCAGTCGCCGATCCCAATCTACCGTCTGCCAAAGACATCGCTCGAAAGTCCAAGTCGCCCACCCATGCATGAGGCCGTTCCGTCTGTCCCTTCCACGCATGCCACGCGACAAAGTATCAGTATCCAATGGTTGCGCTTCCTCCGCCCCATGAAATTCGCTGCACTCAAGGCTTGCATCCCCATGCCGCGGTTTCCCAGCATTCGGAAACCTGCTATTCCATGCAGCCGCACAGTGCCGGTCCTTCACCCTGTCCAATCCCTGCGCCGCCTCAGAGGCTATCGAAAAAGGCGGATGCGCTAAGCAGATGGCTCTCAGTGAAGCGGTTCAGGTTGGGCATTATCTGGTCCATCATATTGTCGTTCACACCCATCCACGAGCAGAGCGGCCGCCAGATGGCCTCCCAGGGCGTCGTGGGCAGCATCTGTCCCGTGCCCGAGATCGAGTTTGGGCCGTCGGTGCGCAGCTCAGGGAAGGTGCCGTGGATCTTGCCGCCGCTCACGTCGCCGCCGACGGTAAAATAGTTGCCGCCCCACGCGTGGTCGGTGCCGCGCCCGTTGGTGGTCATCGTGCGCGCAAAGTCGGAGATGGAGGTGAGCGTCACCTGCTGCCAGACGCCCATCGCCTTCATCTCATTGCTCCAGGTGGCGAGCGCCTCATCAACAGCCTTGAACTTGTCGACGAGCGTATCAAGCACGTCGGCGTGGGTATCGAAGCCCCCAAGTTCGACCAGGAAGACGTCGCGCTCGGCCTGGAGCGCCGTTCGCGAGGCGATCACGCGCGAGACCTGCTCGAGCTGCTTGACGATCGTGTCCGAGGCTGTGCCCGCGCGGCTGGCGGCCTGCGCCCAGTTCTGGCTGAGCGAGACGTCGCTGAGCATGCCGGCGATGCGCTCCGAGTCGGCAAGCGCCGTGCGCACGTTCTGGTTGTGCGTCTCGGCGTAGATCGAACCGGCCTGCTGCGAGAACATGCGGTGGAGCGCTGCGATAGTGCGGTTGCGCTCGAGGGCGTTGTCCGACTTGACGCTCGTGCCAGAGCCGTCGTACGTGAGCATGCCGTGCGCGGCGGAGAGGACGATGGGCGTGGCCGGCGCCCCTCGGAAGAGGAACTGGTTGCTGGTGATGGCATATGCGGTCGTCTTCAGAGGCGCCGTGCCACTCGCAAGCGCCTGCGCGTCGAGTGCGCTCAGCATGCGGCCGGCGATGCCGTCGGCAAAGGCGTCAAATGGGTCGAGCGACTCCGCGCCTCGCTGCTGCGTGTTGTGCGCAAAGAGCTGCGGCGGCAGGTCGGCCACGTTGGCGAGGTACTCGGCTTTCGTCACCGGCTGCAGCAGCGAGCCCGCGTTGGCGACGAAGGCGGCGTCGCCGTCGATGTACAGCTGGCGCAGCGTGCTCAGCTCTGGATGGAGACCAAACTTGTCGCACGGCTGTGTGCCCGTGGGGGAGTCGATCTCAAGAGTCGACGAGAGGCCGACCACTCCGCGCGTGCTCGCATACTGTGCCTGCAGCTGGAGGGAGTCGCACGAGGCCCGTGGCACGAGCAAGTTGAACGTGTCGGCGCCGCCGCGCATGAAGAAGACGATGAGCGCCTTGTAAGGCCGCTGGAGCGAGGGGCGTGCCGCCGGCGGCGGCGAGGGAACGTCGGCTCGCGTGAGCGGCTCGTTGGTCGTCGCGAAAGCTGCGCTCATCGCGAGCAGGCTCTGGGCCACGCGGACGGCGTAGGCCGCGTCGGTGCGTGCGCGCTCCGCCAGAGACGCGGCCGAGGGCGGCGCGGCGGCCGGCAGCGCGCATGTGTCGGCGGCCGTGCAGCTTATCATCGTGGGCACGTGGCCGTCGGGCCAAATACTATGGTATACGTAGCGCGAGTACACGGCTTGATCGTGGAGCTCGCAGTTGCCCGAGAGGAAGGTGTGGAACGCGCGATTGTTGCCCATGTTGAAGTCTTCCGATTTCCAGCAGGAGTTACCGCCGGCGAGACGCGCTCGGGTGAGGCCGTCGGCGTCGTACGTGAAGCGCACTGCGCACTCGCGCGAGTATGTCGCCGTCGAGAAGCGTTCGGTACCATCGGCGCCAATGTGGCGCGCGACGCCATCGTAGGTGAAGCAGAGCGTCTCACCGAGCGAGTTGGTGATGTGCTCGCCCGCGGCCAACTCCTGGCCTGGTGTGAGGCGGCCGCAGAGGTCGGCACGAGCCGTCGGGCACTGTGAGCGGCCGAGGGCATACTCGTACTCCTGCGTGAGCACGGCCTTGGTGTGCTCGTCCAGATGGCCGGCCGTGAGCAGCAGGTCGAGCTCCCCGATGACGGACGACGACGTGGAGGCGTCGGACGGCGTCCAACCGAGGTAGCCGTCGTTGGTGATCGCAAAGCCCTCGTTCGCCCATGCCGCCGGGTACGTGTATGCACCGCGGCAAGGCGCCGTGAAGATGCCCGACTGGCACGCCGACAGCCCATCGAATATCATCCCGGTCACTCCGTCGAGGAAGCCGATCACGTAGGGCAGCGCGCCGAGCTGCGCCTCGGGCGAGAGAAGGCCGACCGCCGACACGGCGCCTGGCGCGGAGTACTCGGGCTGGTAGAAGTTGAAGACAGATGGCGCCCGATACGGCGCCTGGCCGATGACCTGGATGAGCTCGCGATAGAACTCGAGCTGCTGGTTGCCGTTGGTCGTCACCTCCATAGCGCGGAGCAGGTGAAGCAGCTTGATGAGCGGCTCGCGCACGTGGCCGTGGCTCGGGTCGGATGGCAGCACGAGCGAGCGCGCCTCGCGATCGAGCATGATGGCGGCCACCATCGCGCCCATGTCGCCATAGTGGCCGGAGTACGTGCGGCCGCCGTGGCTTCCACTGCGGAAGGCGGTGGTCGCGGTGGCCACGTAGCGCGGGCTCGGGTTTGAGGTGACGAGATGCTGGATGAGGCGGATCGCGAGAAAGGGCCCGACGTTCTGATGGTAGAAGAGGTGGTCGAGCAGCGCGTCAGTCTCGTAGATGGCGTCGCGCTCGGTCGCGTCGATGAGAGTCATCATCTGTGGCGGGTTGCGGAAGGAGTACGCCGATGGGCTGGCACCATGCGCGAGCGTGACGGTCGAGACCTTGTTGGCGAGATGGAGGGTGCGTCCCGTGCTACTGCTCGTGCCCGTGCCGTTGACGACGATGGCAAAGATGGCGCTCGAGTCGAGCAGAGGGGAGGAGGCTGAGCCCTGAGTGAACACGCGCACCGCCGGCGACGCGGCCGCGCAAGCCGCCGTGGCGCACTCGGTGTAGGTGCCGGCGTCCGAATGTGATGGCGGAGGAGCGCCGAGGAAGAGCGACTGCTCGATCTGCGCCTTGGTGGGCACTCCGCCCGAGAAGTCTGTGAAGACGGCCGCGGTGGCGACGGCCACGTCACACAGGCACGTGTCGCCACCGTTGCGCGCGTGCACGACGCACGAGTCAGCGCAGCCTGCTGCCGCGTTGGGGAAGGTGTTGCTGGCCCAGCGCACACGGAACCAATTCTCCGAGTTGGCCTGCAGCCGCACGGCATTCGGGTCGTTGCCCAGCTCGGCGCCGGGGTCGACACGTGCCACGCGGCCGTCGACGTGCACCTGCACCTGCACGCGGCATGGCTCCTCACTCCACCAGTACGATCCGAGCAACGTGTCCGAGACCGTATTCTCGTTGCAGCCGCGTCCGGCGCTCGGCGAAGTCTGGCACGTGGTGAGCTTGCGCGAGCAGAGCTTGCCGGTGCCGCCGATGTCGGTGTAGTTGGCAGCCGCGGGGAAGGCGGCATAGCTACTCGGCACGGAGCACACGAGCTTGTAGGAAGACGAGCTCGAGCCTGTGGCGTGGGTGTTGAACTGCACGGCGCCATCCGAGAGCTTCACGATGCATCCGGCGGGGCGGCCGCTCTGCGAGTTGGTAGTGAGGCTCCAGAGCTCCTGCGGCGCGTCGAGGTGCGGCTCGGCGCCGGCCGCCATCGCCACCGCCGCGGCAGCGAGGCAGTCGGTTGCGCTCGCGACGGCGCTGCCTTCCGGGCAAGCCGCCGCCTCCCTCTGGTATCCGATCGGGTAGAGCATCCATTCGGCGGCGCTGAGCGCGGCCGGCGTCGAGAGAGGTGGCGAGGGCACGGGAGGGGGCGGCGGCGTGAATGCGCCTTGCCATGCGTCGCAGCGCGCGAGGGCGGTGCCGTACGCGACGCGCTCCTCGATGTAATTGCACGGGTGCTCGTAGCACAGGGAGGAGCGTGGCGTGCAACATGCGGAGGAGGCGGCGATGGCGGCGGGCTCCATGCACAGCTTGTCGCGCACGACATTGTTCTTGATCGACTCGACGAAACGGCCGCTCCCGCCTTCGAGGAAGGCGAGCGAAACACACGGCGGCGGCACGTACTCAAAGTAATAGGCGGCGCCCTGCGCGTTCACCTGCACGAGCCGCGCCGTGTCGAGCGCGCACTCGAGCCCGTCGCACGCCAGGTGGCTGCTGAGCACCACCTTGCTTTGGAAGTGGCACGAGTCGCTGCCCGGCGCAGCCGCGTTGCACAGCGCCGCATACAGCGCCGAGGTGGCACGGACCGGCGCGAAGAGTGGCGTGTTATCGGCGGTGGCGGAGGCCACCTGCGTCCAGTCCCATCCGTGCGAGAGATCAGGCAGGTTGACGTCCTTGCCGAGGTAGCGGTACGTGGCGCCCGCGCGCAGAAAGTGGCGCGCGCCGAGGGCCGTGCAGAGCGGGTAGTGGTCGCCCACGTGGCCGCGGTAGAGGTTCATCTTGGGAAAGACGTCGCGCCACTCGGAGCGGATGCTCATTGGGTCCACCAGGTTGTGCGTGTACGGGTTGCGCTGGATGGCCACGTTGCCGCGCACCTCGCGCTCGGTGAAGCCCGTCCACATGCGCGCCTGGCTCACGATGTCGGCGTTGACATAGGTGGGCACTCTCTGGCCAGCGCTGTCGAGGACCTGTGTGCCGTCGTCGTTGAGCACCCACAGCCCGAGGCTGAAGAGCTGCATGATCTCGCGCGCGTAGTTCTCGTCGGGCACAGTGCCCGAGGCGGCCCACGCCTGGTTGTCCATGTACGTGAGCCAGTTCGCCATCACCGGCGACCACGACACCTCGGCGAGTACGTCGCGGTAGCTGCCGAAGGCGTGGCGCACGAAGATGTCGTAGAAGCCGGTCCAAGTCTCGCGGTTGTCCGCGCCAGCGGCGCCGATCGCGGCGACGACCACCTGTGAGAGCGCCCACGCCACGCGCTGGCGCAGCTGGTCGGCGGCCTGTAGCGCAACCTCCGTGTGCACGATCTGCATCGTGTTCGAGTTAGAGCGCTGCCCGCTGTAAAGGAGCTCCTGCTGGTAGTGGTTGGCCGTGTTGTCGAGCCGCTTGGCGTTCACGTAGAAGGGCATGCCATTGGAGGCGACGTCGGCGACCTCTCCGGGCGAGCCACACTGCTCGGTGTCCGCCAGCCCGCTGCCGGCGCTGATGGTGATGCCGAGGGCGTCGGCGAGGCCCGCCGTGCGCACGCTCTGCGGCAGCTGCGCGAAGGTCATCGTGTCGCCGAGGCGTCCGATGAGGCGCAGGCCGGAGCGGCCCCTGGCGTCCTCGAGATGGCCCACGCGCACTCGGCCGTCGTTGAAGTGCGACTGCGGCAGGCTGACAGTCGTGGCGCCATTGCGTGCAATCTGCGCTATCGGCAGGAAGCCAATGGTGTCGTCGTTGCCCGGATGCTCCATTCCGAGTGCCCACGAGGTCATATCGTAGACATTGAGCTGAGCGGGGTTGGTGTGCAGCCAGCACACGCCGTCGACGTCGACCTGCTTGCCCGCGTTGACGTTGCAGTTGCTCCGGTCGGAGTTGGGGATCTGCACGTCCTTTACGTTCGCGTTGGCGTCGGTCGAGCTACGGATGGCAGTCGTGAGGACGGTGCGCGAGTTGGCGTTCATGCTCGATTCGCCGCCGTGGGCGCTGCACGGGCCGCCGAGGTTGCGCCAGCGCACGAGGTTTCGGCACGGGTCGTTGTTCTGGCCGCTGGAGGTCGTCGGCAGGTTGTCGAGCACGAGGGCAATCGTGCGACCGGCGACGTACATGGCGCGGATGGTCGTCGCGTCGAGTGTGATCGGCGTGGCGTCGTAGGTGTACGGCAGGCAGCCCCTCGTCATCGTGCACGTGGCCTCGTTCAAAAAGGTCTTCGGTACCGTCGGGCACATGAACGTCGCAGGCTCGCCGAAGCCGGCGTCGGCGGCGCGATCAGCCAGGTTGGCGGGCACGTCGATGGTGTTGTCGAGCATGACGAGGCGAGGGTCGTAGCGGTAGACGTAGCTGCCATGGCGCAGTATCGTCTCCCCGGAGAGCCGAACGCTCATCGCGAGGGGGCAGCTCACGTGCAAGCCTTCGAGGAGCAGCACGCCTTCGTTCCATGGCGTCGCCGGGCTCAGCGGGCGCAACGTCGCCTGCGTGTCGCCGCTGCCCGCGTCCCACAGCGCGATGGCGTCGCCCGTCGCGTCAGTACTGGGCGGCGTCAGCTGGCTCAGGCTCAGGTACACGTTGAAGACCTCGACGAGGTCGTTGGCGCCGGAGTTGGTGCAACTCGTGCCCAGCTTGACCGTGCCCATCTGCCACTCCTGCACCTTGCAGATCGTGTACGACGTGTCGAGGACGACGGTGCCTTCGCTGCAGCGAGTGCATCCTGTCGCCACGAGCCCCCACGGCCTCAGCTCGCTCACGGCCACCTCCGAGCGCAGTACGCCGTTCACGTAGAGCGCCGTCACGCTGCCGCCGCCCACGGCCACGCTGCGCACGGTGAGCAACTGCCCGACATCGTCGCCACGGAGGGCGATGCGGCTCCATCGCGCGCCGAGCTCGCAGGCGCCGCGGGGGCGGCCGAGGTCCGAGAGGAAAGGGTGGCGCGGGTTGGACCGCTGGCGCAGGTAAGCGCGGTGCAGCGTCGCCGGCGTCGTCGTGATCTGATCGACGACCCACTGCTCCGCGGCGGCCGCGTACATGCCGACACCGCCGCCGGCTTGGAGGGCGGTGGAGAGGGTAGTAATGTCGGCGCGCGCGGGTCCGAAGGTGCCCTGGACGAGCAAGTGGGCAGCCACACGGTCGTGCCAGCCACTCGACGTCAGCGCCGCATACTTGGCCGACGTATCGGTGGTGTTGAGCCAGTAGGTGAATCCGGTAACGGCCTCGGAAGGCACCGAGAGCTCGCAGCTCGTTGCCGAGCAAGAGAGGACTTGGACGAGGGGGGCATCCCATGTGCGTGGGAGCACGACCTCCCACTCGTGCCCCTCGTAGCTGCGCGCGCACGGGATGGGCCACGCGGCGCTTGCCGGCAGTCCCGCCGTTGCTGCGCGCACAAGCGTGCGCAGCTCCCACGTCCCGCTCCGCTCAAAGGTCTGAACGCTCGAGCCGGGGATGCGGGGTGGTGCGGGCGGAGGTGGCGGCGAGGCGGCCACGGCCGACGCCCCTCCCGACGATGATGAGCCGCCCGCCATAGAGACTGGCACCACCACCGCGATGATGACCACCACCGCAAAGGCCACCGCCACGGTCATCCTGGGATGCTGCTTCATCTTGTCGAGCTTCACCTTGATCCAGCGGGCAGAGTCGAAACCCGCGCTCTCGCTAGGGTAGGGCTCCTGCTCGACCTTGGCAGATTTCACCTTTGGCAACGATCGCTTGCCCTTTGGTGCAGGCACTGTCCGAGAGTCGAGCTCTTGCAGCTCTGGGGGCGGCGGCGGAGGAACATCATCGGGCATTGTCCACGGCCAGCGGAAGCTGCTTGCGCGCTTGGCTGTATAGGTTCTGGCTGGCGCCCCTGGCGACGTAGAAAATTCGGGAGTGGCTTCGGCTTGCCACGGCCAGCGGAAGCTCTTCTCGCGCTTTGGGGGAGCGCCGGTTGAATTAGTTGGCAGAACGGGCGACGGATCAATTGGCGTGGACTCAGCCTGCCCCATGGCTGAAGGGGGTGGCGGCTTTCCGAGCCGCTCCTCGAGCACGAGGCTTATCGTGGTACCTGCGCGAATCCGCCGAGCCGCTTATGAGGGTACTTGCGCCTCTCCAGGTTCTGGCGTTGTGGAGGAGCGAGCGGAGCCAAC
>Ga0314692_10000160_pt1 | contig 8277 bp, 3 predicted proteins | sample Plim5_28May_surf_FD_206203 | JGI IMG/M metagenome (GOLD analysis project Ga0314692, IMG submission 206203) | Metatranscriptome of seawater microbial communities from Espelandsvegen Fjord, Bergen, Norway - Plim5_28May_surf (Eukaryote Community... | ecosystem: Environmental > Aquatic > Marine >... | reverse complement strand
GCGGTCGAAGCGATGGTGCTTGGCGCCGATGGGTTTGAAGCTATGCTCCCTGAACCGGTGGCTGCGTTCCTCTGTCTCTCAGATATAATAATAGACAGTCAATTGGACCGATCCGTTCTTTCCGCGTCGATTGCTGCTCAGTACAGCGTGGAGTTTCTCGCAAAGCGCCGAATACAAAATATGGTGAACCTCTTCAAGGCGGTCGTTCAACAGTCGAACGAGATCGCGCCTAAAGAAGGGGTTGTGGGGTCTATGCTTGTACCGTTTTCAGACGACCCTGCATTCGCAGCAATGCCTGGTGGACCAGACCTGTTTCGTTTTTTGCACCGCTTCCACGCCGTGCGACAAAGAGACGTGCGTGAAACGAGCGACGCAAACACGAACACAGACGCATCTCAAGTAGTGCCACTTTTTATTTCATGTCGCGAATTTGCGTCGAAGGGGCGACTGGAAAGTATGCCTATTGAGACAGTGCGTGCTGTAACCGAACCTGCTTACTTAAACACCCACGTTTCTGCGGGTATCAATACAATTTCATCGGCAGCGGCAAACATTGAAAAGATGGCAACCACGTTACCGGCTGTGTCATCCTTTGTGTTACGCGAGGCCTCGTTGGAGTTGCATACGGTCGGAGTGGTCTCAAGGAGGGCAGCGGAAGCTGCAGCAAGTGCACAAGCACTGACATCGTTCCTAGTTGGATACCACACGGCATCACAAACTGTTACAGCCAATGCGATTATGTCGGCGGCCGCCGCTGTACAAAACAACCGTCCAAGTGTCAGCCTCCCTAATTCCATGACACAAGAAGAGGGTTTGAATTCAGACCTGGTGGCCGCGTACCTAGAAAGACGCAAGCAGCCCTTCAACGCCGTTGAAGACACTGAATGGCATGACATACTCGACTCTTTGAAGAGGCGCAACGCGTTGTATTGTACGAGCATCGGGCGCTTTTGGGATCATTCTATTGACGTGCTTCCAGCACCACCCAGTAACGACGTCGTTAACGATCTGGCCGATCTCATGAAGCAGAGCACACGCACGGATGCAGCTAGTTTCGTTGCTACATTCGTTGTGCCCTTTTGTGCCGGACTCAACAAGTTAAGGCCGTTCACTGCACCAGTGCCTACATCTCTTCTGTACGATAGCATTGCACTTGACGTAGATCGTTTGGCTCTGGCACTGGATTGCTTAGATGCAACTCCCGTGATACGCGTCTATTCTGCGATTGCATCAATCGTTGACCGATCAGCGACCACTCGCGATTCAGAGCAGTCAACTACGAATCCTTTCGCGGTCGAAGTCTCGAAGAGTGCCTCTGGCATCATGGAAGCCTCTGTCATCCTCTCCTCAACCGTCGACTACCAGTATCTATTAGGACAATCTATGTTTCCAGTCGTACAACAGCGCAAAGGAATCAAGCCGGTGTCTTTGGGAGCATGCGAAGTAATGTGGAACATCGAGAGGATACTACAAGCGTCATTGGCAATACTTGGTATGTACGATCCAGCGTCGCTGGATGGTAGAGGTGCAGATGTCCACATAGACGTAGTCGACTCGGGAAGATGGGTCGTCTCACAGGAGGAGACGGAACGGTTCCAGGCACGCATAGGCACTGCGCGAGACGGACTTGCTCATCATGCGCGCGGGTTGCCAACCGCACTCGACGGGGTGTTCACATCGCTGTTTGACGTGGTGGTCAATGCTCGACTCGAGACACAAACGCCAGACACCGTTCGAATAATTCGTCGTCCGGGTAGAATACAGACGCAAGGGCTTGCGACTGGTGCAGGTGCTGGCGATACGACGGTCGCTCGTACAGAAAGTGGGGACGAATCCGGCGACGCGGTCGATGTTCGTTCTCCAGAAGGCGGCGATGAAGCACCAGGAGATGACGAGTCGGCGTCCGCTAGTAGATCAGGAGATGACGACGTCCAAGTTACTCCAGAAGGCGAGGACGCACCCGCCGGTGAAACAAACGATCCTGCGTATACCGTGTTCGCCAGGTCTTTGCAAACCTTTCGCGACGCTTGGCAACCGAGCGCGACCTCAATTCGCGATGGCACAATTGGGTTGCTTAGATCATTGCTTGAAGACGATCAAAGAAAGGACGAGATACTAGCAGCGTTTATAGAGGAGGCTGTTGGAGTTGCGCAGCTCGAGAAGGACGGGATGCGATGGTATCCAAAAACGTTGTTCGTAACCGCCCGAGTCGCAACGTATTACGCATCCGCTGGTGGACGCGAAAAGTTGCGCAAACAACTGGCGGAAACGTACGACAAGTCGCGTGCGGTCCTCCAGACATGGGTCGATGGGCGTAAAGCGCACGCAGCGGACTTTTTGATGCAGCGGTACAAGTACATGACGTGGGTCAGGAAAGTAGTGACACAAGCAAATGATACTAATGCGAGGAGCCTCGCGAGAACGGCTGCGGCAGTTGTCGTCGTACAAACACTGCTTATGGGGCACTTTGGCACGGAAAATTGCCCGAAACTGCATTTGAAACGTTACTCGGAGAATGACGGTATTTTGAGCATAAACACCGTCGATCCCAAAAGGGTATCCGCTGTAGCAAAGACGCGGCTTGCCAAAGCTTGCGCGAACATGAAGAAAGACGGATTTTCATGGCTTTCATTAGGAGAATTTGTCCATTCGTTTCTTTCGGACGACTTATACGACAGTACAACGAACCCGTACGGCACAGGTAGGGGTGGCGGTGGCGGTGGCGGTGGTCTGGCTGCATCAACGGCGCCGCCGCGTCAAACACCGCGCATTGTCACATTTGCAGCGCCGCCCGATGCTCCGCGACCCATACGGGTACGTCCAATAAGTTCTTTGCCAACGCCCGCGCAGGCGTTTGGTGACGCGCTTCGGTCAAGTCCTATACAACTTTTTGCCTTCAGGAGACCGGAAGCGCGCCTAGCTGCTATCGGCACGGGTCTTACAAACGCTCTGGATCAAGGAACACTGGACCCGTTGCCACGGAGGTCGTTTACGATACAAAGTCTGCAATCTTCCACGATTCTACCAGGACTTGGGGTCACAGACGTGCAGGTTCTCCTCGCTCTGAGTGCACGGCAATACTTCGGTTCACCCCTCTTTTCTACTGGCAGCCAAAACGTTGGATTGGGTGCATTGAGGAGCGCGGCTAGAGATGCTCGCCGTCTGCAATTCACCGAGAGCGCATCGGATGCGGTGCAGAATGTCGCCCGCACAATCCGTGGCTTGTGTTCGAACTACGATTCCCAACCAATTAAGCGACAACTTTGCGAGCATCTGGACACGCTCCAACCACGGGCTGGACGCGCGGAAGACGACCGATCTGGGACGATTATTGTCGATTTTGATGAGGAGGCGTTTCGCGATGGACAGGAATTAGTCGTCGACCTTAGAGCAGTGCGGCACCTGGCAGGCTCTGCTTCGGGTGAAGCGGACGTGTCGAGGTACTTGAATGAGCTATTCGGCATCGAGTTGGATGGGAATGATTGGCGGTTCGTTGAAAACACTGCAGGAACGTTTGAAGCTCGTCTCAGTGCGGGAGTTGATCAACGGCCGCAGCGAGACGAGTACAGACGCGCGTTAGGATGGACACTAAGCTCCACAATAAAGATGCGCCTGATCACCGGCTTCAGCGTTACACTCCTACTTTCGTTGTTCTATTACGTGTACTTTGGACTCAGCGAGTCTTCGGTGTCACCACCAGAGGAAGCTTCGCCACCGTCGCAGAACGTGACAGCCGTGGAGATTTTGTCTCACGGGAACGGACTCGTGCTGTCAAGGGATGCGCTTGCCACCCGTCTTGCAGAAGATAATGAACCAGTTCTACCTGGTGTAAACGCTTCCGTAGCCGCTGTCGCGGCACTGCTGTCGCCACCTCTTGCCCACGTGGCCAATCTATATGAAAATATATTTACAAATGCAGCAGCCGTAGCATCGAACGCACCAAATACAAGTGGCGACATCGAGCTGTACGGTGCGGTAGCTGTTGCGATTCCGGTGCCACGCGGTGAGGACATTATCGTCTTGAATGGTAGCCTGACACTGGGCGCAGACGCTACAGGCGAGTCAAGGGATTCGTTTCTAAGCAGAGAGGAGTTGGCCATGCGGCTAGAGCAAGACCGGATTTCGACGATGCCATCTATAGTTGGCATAATCGAATCGTTTTCGACTGCGTTTGCAAAGTGGGTTGTCGAAAAGGTTGGCTCCAACCAGACCGAAACGCCATAAGCTATTATCGTGTATAAAATGGTGTGTAGCCGTCGTTGTTTAAACGTCTGTCTCAATGTCGTTGTTTGAAAGGGCTCATGCGGAAGCTGTATATAGAGACGCGCCTTCGATGTTGAAGCCGTTTGGGTGGGGCCAAGGGAAGGACGTCATGACGCACGACCTTACTGAAGAAGAAGAAACCGAGGTCATTGCATTGCGTATGGTGTGTGATCAAGTCTATATGATGTGGAAAGGTGGGCTGTTCTCAGCTGAACCTTTGGGCTTAACAAGTGAACGGTTGCAGGAGCTTGTCGCAACAGGGTTCTTGCCACGCACAGACACACAGTTCATTGAAAGCGACTTTGATGAATTCAAATACGCATGTGTCGAACGGGAACAGGATATATTTGCCGCCGTTGCGGCTCGTGCACGTGCTACTCAAGGGGTTGGTGGTGGTTCACTTCCACCGTTAAAATCGATAGGACCGTCTGACGGTGACGACGACCGTCAAGGCGGCGGTGGTGGTAGCGGCGTTACGTCCCCCCGTGCAAAGGACTACAAACGCGTAACGCGAAGCGGTTTGCCTGTCGAAGCAGATACAATGGAGACAAACGCCAAGCACGGCGATGCAACGAAACTTGTCAAAGCCCTACTCAGAGAGAAGGAAGAGGGGCATGCTGTTGACCCAGATATTGACGAAATTTCAAGGATACCACTGGCGCGGACAGGCGATCGTTACTTCCCATGGTTCGACACAAACACGGACGGATCTGTCAGCACATTTCCAACACTTACGCAAGTGTTAGAAGGTCGGAGCTTGCGTACTGACGGGACATTCAATCTTTTGAATTTCATACCGTTTCTCTGCAGGTACTATGTGCGTGCTGCTACAGGTCCACGACGTGGTCAGTTGCTACGCCGGATTTTGTGGTTTTTGGCTTCGCAGATAGCAACAGCATCAGGCGCTGGGTCGTTGTTGTTGATTGTGCTACAAGTGGTGGAGGTGACATTTACAGATGCAGCCCTTCAAGCATTGCAAAGTGGTAGTGGTAGCGCTTCGGCAAAGGGCGCGTTTGATCTGTTCGCAAAAAAAGGTGGCGCGGCTATCGCCAATCGAATTGCTAAAGATGGAACGGTAGCGAACACATGGGTCAAGGCTAGAGACATGGCAATAGAGCATCTTTCACCTGGTGAAGAGCGTCGATCGGCGTTCGTTGGTGGACCGGTAGATTTGAAGGAGGATGATATCAACAAGGTTGCATTCAAGTTCATGATTTCTGAAATCACCAACATTTCTGGCGAATGGGACAAATCGGCCGCCGCCGGGTTCCCAGGCGCGGATGTACGCGAGCGAGCTGTTCAGACAATCAGCAAAAGAATACCAGCATTTGCGGACATAGCACCCAAAGTCAGAGCACAGACTATCACAGAAATCGGGGAGGGTGCAGCCAATGATTGGTTACCGGATTTCGCACGAGCGGATGCTGTGTTGGCTGTTGATGGCATAAAAAACGATGTCATCGGTTACCTGCGTATACTGGAAGACTATTCTCCACCGGAGGGTAACAACCGTTCAGTGTACGCGGCTGCTAGACGTGGCTTCCAATACGCTCGCGATTTTTTGGGGACATTTAGTCTTTCATCTATTGAACGACTGATTGCAGCGTGGAAGATTAGCTCGTTTGCATTTTCGTTCCATAATCTTCGCAGCAGGGCGACTACCGCGACAATCATAGCGTACGGAGAAATGATGATCGGAAAGTCGACTACCAACAATTCTCTGTTGCATTTCGTTAACTCGGATGGAAATGCGATGGCAACCGTTTACGTGTACGACGCCGCTGCACCGGTAGAACGAAAACGTCAAGCCGGTGTGGATTTTCGACATCTAATTTTGTGCAGGGCCTACATCGTGGCCGTGCGTAAGTTGCTTCTTGGCATGCCGATCAACGAAGCTCCTGCGTTTGCCCGTCCTTCAGGGGGCACTTTCTCGAAGAGGAACTTCGCCTCGTTTAAATCCCAAGGCGCGTTGAAAGAGGAGAATGAGACGTTCAAGGAGATTCGATTCAAAAAGGCGGCTCTGGACATCCAGGATGCCGTGCTGCAGCTTCAGGAAATGAATCGACGACTGCGACCAGACGGAGAATCGGGCTACTATGGCGGCGACCTGAAAGAACCACGAAGTGGTGCCATTGCGACAGCGGCATGGCGGCTTGGAGTCACCTGGGTTCCCAGTGACGAGCAGGGCGAACCACAACGCGGTGGGCAACGCCAGTTACCGGCTCGATTTATCGTCGATTCGGTGGCTTTCCCCGACACTAACGCTCGTATCGCAGAGTCGGAATGCCCTCCCTTGATGCAAGCCAATGACGTTAAAGTACTTAAGACTGTCGAAAATGGAGACTGTTTTTACGATTCAATTGCAAAAATAGGTATCAGCAAAAACCTCGCTGGATCTTGGACGGCGCAAGGCGTGCGTGCTGAAGTTGCCAGATTTTTCACTGGTCCTGTTCCGACGACCGGGTCGATTGCTCTTCAACTGTACAACTCAATTTCGGACGGACTTCATGTTGCAGTGCAATCGACGACCGATTATCGAGAGATGATTGCGCAGAGCGAGCGTTCAAAACAGGCGGCTCCAAATCCGGCATCGTACGTATCTCTGCAGGAGGCAAGCGATGCCTTTGCCGACAACAACGCGCGTCCAAGGCGCAAATCTTTGATGGAGGCATTCGGTAAAGAGGTCGCCAAGGCAGGCACGTGGGCCAACGAAGCAGAAGTGGCGGCGTGTGCAATTGTGTTGCGAGCAAACGTGGGTGTTTACATGCGACAGACAGACAACCCCGGTACGTTCATCCGCAATATCGAACACACCGGACCCGGTCCAATTGTGGCTCGTTTTGCTGTAGAGCACGTTTTCAGCGACGAAGTTGGGGAAGGCATTCACTACATGGGTATGCTACTACTCGCGCCTATCGCCCCCGGACAACGAACGCGTCCCGAAGACGACCGTGACCCGTATGCCCGGCGGCGCCAACGCACAGCCGCGTCTCTGACCGACGCCGTCATCGACCGCTTCCTTGCCATGCGCGCCGTGTCTAAAATGGCGTTGTGAGCGACATTTGCACGCGAACAGGGAACCGCGCGCGTTTTACGGTGTGAAAGGGCGCGGGGAAACGATGCCGGAGTGTACGGAGCATGTTCAGTCGTTGTGCGTTCTACGAACATTTGTCGGACACCCACCCCCTCGCCCGGGTCGCGATGTACAAGTGCTCCAAAACTTGTCCCAACTGTGGACACGCGCTGTGTTGGGCACATATGCGCAACCTCTACACGACGGGTGTATTACACACGACACGACCCGCCATTGCGATGGATCGTGTAAGCACTGGGCCAGATCCCAACTGCCCCCCCCCCCCCTTCGCCCCGTCCAACGAGTCTCCGCTTGGCCGTATACGGACGAGAATCAGACCTTCAGCGTCATGAGAGGCATAGATTCGGCCTTCATGGCCACCGATGTAGCTGGGGTGGAAGCTGCCTCCTTTCCAGTATCAGCACGGGTTTCCCAGCGCTTGTAAACGGTAAAAGCCACCCCCAATACCAGGGCGACTCCCGACGCACTCGCTGAGATAATCAGACGTGTGTGGTCCTGTTTTTCCGGAGGCGGGGGCGGAAAGGCAGTGTACTCGGATACGCGTTGACTTGATTGCACCGATTCAATCGATGACGCAACCAAATTTGCGAGGAGAAGTATGGTGCTGTCGTCTTCAACGGACGCGCTACTCCACGAGTTGAAGAGATGCAGTGTCGTATTTGCGCTTTCAAACTCTTCAAACGTTGCTGTTGCCACGACCATCGAAGCATCCACAACCACCTTCATGTCAACGTTTTCGATGCGTGCAGTTGTGTTGAGGAATGAAATGAGTTCGCGCTTGTATGCTACCTGTTTCGTTGTGTTGAACTCCGTTTCGTTTCTGAGTGTAATGGTGATACTCACCGAGAATGTCGTCGAGTAAGTTTAGCTCAAGGCTCAAACTTGCGCCCCTGTGTTCTAACGCCTCCATATCTGAGGAG
>Ga0314692_10000144_pt1 | contig 8427 bp, 1 predicted proteins | sample Plim5_28May_surf_FD_206203 | JGI IMG/M metagenome (GOLD analysis project Ga0314692, IMG submission 206203) | Metatranscriptome of seawater microbial communities from Espelandsvegen Fjord, Bergen, Norway - Plim5_28May_surf (Eukaryote Community... | ecosystem: Environmental > Aquatic > Marine >... | reverse complement strand
TTTTTTTTTAGTTAGCAGTGTTACTTTTAAAGGAAGCCATGCGTATGGCTTGGCCGCGTAGCATGCGTGCGCCCCAAAATAATGGTTCCGCAAGTCATGCACAGCGTGCGACCAAAATAAAAATTAACGGTGTGGATGGAATCTACAACAGACAAAGGATCTACTGCAGACGAAGGAGGGCGAAGAGCACAGCAACCAAGCCGCCCAACGAGAGGGTGGCCGCGGAGACCGCGCCACTCACGGAGGTCGTAGTCGATGAGCTAGAAGAGGAGGAGGAGCTAGAAGAAGCTGTGGCGACGGCAGCAGATGTCACGGTCACACCAGTGACGCTGGACAACGAGCAGCTCGAGTACGTGCACGAGGTGAGGTCCGTGACAAAAGTGCCGCCTGTCATGTAAGTGTTGAGGGTGGTGGCCGCACTGGTGGCCGCAGCCGAGCTCTGGAACGCAATCGAGAAGGTGACCGAGAGGTCACGGCGGCGTGAGTACGAGCTGATGCTGCAGTCCGACGCAACGCAAGCTGTGGCACCATCACTTCCACAGTAGGAGCCAGCACCAGTCGCGGCCTTGGACTTGAACCACGCCCGCGACTCGGAATTGAACTGTGTTGCAGTGACGCCTGCCAGTGTCACGGAGGAGGACACGGAGTAGGAGCCTGTGCTGGTCGAGGCAGTGGTCACAGACGTCGATGCAGAGATGAGGGTCGATGTCGCGCAGTAGACGTCGTAGGTGGTCGATGCGGTGAGGCCAGTGTACGTGATGTACCGCCCGGCGGATGTGGTGCTAGCAGCCGCTGCCACTGTCACCACTGGGCCGTTGGTGGCGCCAACAGCAGCATACGTGTACGTAGCGGTGGTGCCACTCCAGGCGCAGGTGGCCGTGCCCAATCCGGACGCAAACAAGGAGGTCGCACTTGGTGCCGTGGCACCAGATGCAAACACTCCACACCGTGTGGACGTGCTGGCGGTCGAGGTAGCAACCTGGATAGTCGCGACCGTGGTATCATCGTTAGACGTGGCCGAGACGGCGCTCACGGCAGCCGAGGAGGCGACCGCAGAGGAGCTGGTTGGGACCGTGGCAGACGTCGCCGCAGCAGACTTGACAGTGGCCGAAGTGTCGTAGAAGGTGCCTACAGCAGTGAAGCCTGCGGTTGCAGTTGTTGCACCAATCGAGAGGCCCGTGCCGACCGTCAGCGAGCACGCGGTGGTGGCAGCCAGGGTCTGCAGGGCTGAGCTAGAGCTGGTGGCGACGGTCGATGTTGTGCCGTAGTAGTTGCCAGCCAGTGTGAAAGTGAGCGCTGCGTCTGCATCGCCTTGATTAGCGAACGCGCCTGTGAAGGTGTTGGTTGCCGGGGCGGTCGTCGTCACAGTGACGGCGCCGTTGGTACCAGTGAAGGCGGGGAGTTTCAGAGCGACCGTGTCGCACATGCCCATGGGGGCATTGCTCATGAACCCATAGGTGAGCGCTGTAATGGCCGTGCTCGCGTAACCACCCGTCAGCACGCCGGTCGCCAGCGTCACCACCGAGGCGGTAAGGGCTGGCAGGGTGGTGGCCGGGGTGGTGATGAAGGGCACTGCTACTGCGTACGTGTCCGTCTGGATGGTGCGCGAGCCAGAGTTGCCGCTGGTGGTGGCAGTCTCGGCCACTGAGGGCGTGGTGAGGCCGCTCGCGACGGTCAGCGTGCAGGCCGTGGCTGCGGGAACCATTGATGTGGCAGCCGTGTCTGAAAACACGATGTTGGCGCCTGTAGCGCCTTGACTTGCAAGAACTCCAGCGAAACTGACAGCGGGACCACAGCTGCCGTATGTGCGGGTGGTGGTAACAGCCCCGTTCGTCCCCCCGAGGCTTGGAACGACAATCGTGACCGTCTGGGCACCGGCGGCTCCGACGGTGGCCGCCGTGAAGGCGATGGTGACCGAGCTGGCGGCGCCAGCATAGCTGGCGCTGTAAGCCAGCGATGTGGCGGAGAGCCCAGTGGTGGAGGTGGCCGTGGCTGTGGACAGCTGGGTGCTCATGACGGAGGCGCCCACGCCGGCAATGTTAACAGTGTAGGTGCCCACGGTGCCATATGTGGTGCCGGTGGTGATGCCTGTGGCAATGACGAGCGACGTTGCCGTGTTGGCGGCGAGGGTGGCCGTCGCCGCAGTGAATGTGACCGCGGAGGCCGCCTGGCCGGTGGCAGTTGCGGCAGCCGTGAAGGTGGTGGTGCCGCCACCCGTCTTGGTCCACGTCTGGGTGCCAGCGTTGTGCGTGAAACCTGGCAGCTTCAGAACGATTGTGGCGGCCTGGGCAAGTGCCAGATTGTAAGCAAAGGCAAACGTGACCGCAGTGGCGGTGCTCGCCGCTGCGTAGCCGTTGGTGCCAGCGCCGAGCGTGAGGCTCAGGGCAGTGAACTTGGCGGAGCCAATGGCAGGGCTGACGGGGACTGCAGTCGAAGGGATGGAGGCCAAGGAGTTCATAGCGATGGCGACCGTGACTCCTGTGTTGACAGTCCAGGTGCCCGTGGTGGCAGTGAGGGCGCTGGCCACGGCAAGACTGCACGCTGTGGACGCGGCAATGTCGGAGGTGCCCACGGTGAAGATCATGGCGGCATTGGCCGTGCCCGAGAGGGTGAACTGCGCCCCGAACGTGGAGGTGCAGCCCGTGGCGGTGGCGGTCGGGGCGGTGGAGGAGGTGGCGAACCCACTGGTAGACTCCGCCGCATTCTGCACGGTTTGCGCGCCACTGAAATTAGGCAGCTTGAGGGTGATGGTGGATCCCACGGCAACGGTGGCGGTCGCGACAAAGGCGTAGGTCACATCGGTCGCGTAGCCAGGGACGGTCGAGCTCAGGGCCAGCGTGCTCGAGGTGAGCGCGCCAACGGTGACGGCAGGCGAGGTGCCAGCCGGGCAGAGGCTGCCGTGGGCCGTGGCGGCGAGATCGGCGTACGTGGTGACGGTGAGCGCCACCGTGATGGTGGGCGAGTTCGCCGCCAAGGCGGTCGCGGGCGGGTTGATGCACTCCGTCATCAGGGAGCACGCCGTGCTGGCAGCCAGGGTGGCAGTCGCCGCGGTGAACACGACGTTCGCAGCAGCTTGGCCCATGCTTGCGGTCTCCGCGGTGAAGGTGGTGGTGCCGCAGCCAGACTTTGTGAGGGTGACGTCGCCAGTGGCTTGGCCGCCCCTGCGGACGAACGACGGGATCTTGAGGGTCACCTTGTCGGTCTGCGCAATCGGCACGTTGGTTGCGAAGCCGTACGTGAAGGAGCCAGTGCCGCCACCGTACGTGTTGGACATGGTGATGACGGACGCGGTCAGTTGGGTGCCAGCCACAGCGGGCGACACGGGGACCAGCTGGCCAGGGGCCGACCCCACCGCAGTGTAGACGGCGGTGGAGGGGGACACGGCGGCGGCGATCGTGGCGGAGCCGTAGAACAGAGCGTTGGCGGCCAGGTTGGACACGGGAGTGGAGAGGCCGGTGGCAATGGCGAGAGAGCACACAGTGGAGGCGGCGAGAGTGGCAGTCGCCGCGGTAAACTCGATCGCAGCACTGGCGGTGCCCTGGCCGGAGAGGGCCGCGGTGAAGGTGGTGGTGCCACAGCCGGTCTTGGTGGGCGTGACGGCACCGTCGGTGCCTAAGAAGCTGGGGATCTTGACCTTGACCTTGTCGGCGACGGCCACGGGCTCGTTGAGCGTGAAGGAGTACGTCAGCGCCGCGGCGGTGTTCATGGTGGACACGGAGGCGACGACCTGTTGCTGCGTGAAGCCGAGCGCCGTAATGGCAGTAGCCCCGCCGAGGGACGAGGTCGGGGTGGACGAGTACCAGGCCGCAGCTGTCTTGTCGTAGCATGCGGCGACCGTGGTGGCCACGGTGTAGGACCCGCTGGCGTCGATGATGTACGGAGTGGCCGATGCGCCAGAGGAACCGCCGGCGGCCGTGGCCGGGTTGGTGAGCCCTGTGGCAATGGTCAGCGAGCACGCGGTGGTGGCAGCGAGCGTGGCCGTGGCCGCCACGAAGGTGACGGCTGCGGTGGCGGCTGATCCTCCCAAGGTGGCACTGAAGGTGGTGGTGCCGCAGCCAGACTTGGTGACGGTGAGGGCTGTGGCAAGCCCGGTGAACGAGGGCATCACGACGACGACCTTGTCGTTGACGGCCAGCGGCACGGTAGACGCGAAGCCGTAGGTCACCCCGGCGACGGCAGACCCGAGCGAGCTGGCCACGGTGAGCACACTGGCCGTCAGGGTCGACGCGTAGATCGCAGGGGCCGTGGTTGCAGTCAGGGCGGTGGTGGCAGAGATGCCCGTGGTCAGGGCGGGATGAGCGCCGACGGTGAACTTGGCACTAAACGAGGTCGCGGCGACGGCGGCCAGGGGCGTCGAGAGGCCCGTGGCCACCGTGAGCGAGCACGAGGAAGTGGCAGCGATCGCCGCGGCGGCCGAGGTGAAGGTGAGCGCGGCGTTAGCCGTGCCACCGCTCGCGAACGCTGCTGTGAAGGTGGTCGCCGTCGACTGAGTGGCGGCTGTGGTGAAGGCTGCGGTGGGGGCCGAGGCGCCCGTGAAGGACGGCAGGACGAGCTTGACCGTGCTGGCCTGTGCCATGGCAGACTGGATGTTGAAGCCGTAAGTCAGGGCCGTCACGGCGGCGCACGGCGACAGCTCCGAGAGGGCCAGGCTCTGTGCGACGATGGTGGGCGCTGCGGTGGCTGGCGAGGTGGCGATGGACACGGCAGGCACCGCCTGGCCACCGTCGTTGGCCGCGAGCGCCAGAGTGAAGGTGGCAGAGTTGGCAGAGACGACTGCCGGTGGCGTCGACAAGCCTGTGGCAATGGAGAAGGTGCTGGCCGTGCTGGCAGTGATGGCGGTCGTGACCGTGAAGACGATTTTGGCGGTGGCAGTACCGCTGGTCGCCACGCCAGATGCGGCCGTGATGGTGGTGGGTGCGATGGTGAGGGCGGTGGTGACGCCAGACATCGATGGCACCGTCAGGGTGAGGGTGGCAGTCTGGGCGAGCGCGCCGCTGGAGGTGAAGGCAAAGGTGAGCGCGGAGGCCGTGTTGACAGTGGTCGCGCCCCACGTGAGGGCGGTGCTGGTGAGGCGCGGGTAGATCAGGCCGGGCGAGGTGGGGATGTCGCCATCGGCTGTGATGGTGTTGGAGGAGTCGACGTTCACCTTGGAATCCAGGGTAGTTGTCTGCGAGTACGTGCTCCCGGTGTAAGGCCCGTTGTTGGCCGTCATCAGCGTCTTGGCAATGTAGCAGGTGGCGGCCGTGTCGGCGGGGGTGGCCGTCGGGGTGGAGACTCCGGTGGCCACGATCAGCGAGCACGCGGCGTCTGCAGCCAGGACGGCGGTGGCGGCGGTGAAGGTCAGCGCGGCGGTGGCCGTGTTGGTGTTTGCCTTGGCGGCAGTGAACGTGGTCGTGCCGCAGCCCCCGGTCGTGGGGGTCGCCAGCGTGCCGAACTGGAACGAGGGGAGCGTGACCGCGACAGTGTCGCTGACTTTCAGGATGGCGTTGCACGAGAACCCGTAGGTGATGGCGGTTTGGGCGCCGAGGATGGGGTTGGCCAACTGGAGCGTCGAGGCCGTGAAGGTGGGCTGGTCGATCGCCGTCGAGATGGGAGTCCCACAATTGGCGGCAGTTGTGATGCCAGTTGGGACGGCACCACCCCCCGCGGCCCAGACCATGGTCAACAAGGGGCTGTTGGCCATCAAGGCAGTTGCGGGGGCCGAGATCCCGGTGGCGATGGCGAGGCTGACGGTGGTGGCGGCGGTAATCGACATTGATGCCGTTGCGGTGGTGAACGTCACGGCCGCATCGGCTACACCAGTGTTGGCGCCCGCCGCTGTGAACGTGGTCGTTGACCCTGTCACCGTTGAGGTGCCGATCGTGAGCGCACCGTTGGTGAAGATGTAGCTCGGAATCTTGAACGCAACTGTGGCGCCCGCAGTGATGGCCGTTTTCGTGACGGCGGGGTAAAGGAAGCCGAAGGTGACCGCTGTGGCAGTGCCCGTCATGGGGGTGGCGACCGTGACGGCCGGGTAGAGGGTCACGAGGGTGGTCGAGCTGGTCTGCGTAGTAATGACGCCAGGAACCTTCGTTGTCACAGCGGAGTTAATTGACCCAAAAGACACGCTGTGGGTGGGGGTACCCGTGTAGGTGACGACGGAGGCGGCCGGGTTGGTCAGCGCGATGGTCGCCTTAATGGAGCAGGCCGTCCCGGCCGCAAGAGCGGCAGTTGCCGTGACGAAATGAATGTTCGCATCTGCATCCCCGGAGTTATTAGTCTCGGCCGCAGCGGCGAACGTGGTTGTGCCGCAGCCATCATCTGCGACAGCAGTGGAATCGGCAGCAAGTTTCCACGAGGGCAGCTTCAGAACGACCTTGGTGCCAGTAGGGAAAGCAGGGTTGTTGGAATTGCCAGTGAAGCCGTAGGTCAACGTGGTGCCGACAAAGGCGGCAGTGGACGCCTCGAGCGTCAACAAGGTCGAGGCTACGGTGAACGAGGTGGCGGTTTGCGTCGCGGTCACTGTAGAACCAGTACCATCCGTAGTGGCCGTACCAGGGGCTTGGTTGACGGCAACCAGCGCAGTGGGGGAGTTTGCCGCGTAACCGCACGGAGTTGACAAGCCGCTGGCAAGAGAGAGCGAGACCGTCGCTGCGGTGGTGAGGTCAGCTCCGGAAAGGGTGAACTTGATTAGACCGGATGCGCCACCTGCTTGAGTCTCCTCGATCGCCGTACCAGTGAAGGCTACGCTCGTCTCGCACCCACTGCACTGCTGGGTCGCGGTAGGTGTGGCCTCCGCGCCCAACCAGTAAGGCACCTTCACCTGGAGTACTACACCTTGTTTGAGAACGGTCTGGGTTCCCGACGCCCCAATCGTGAAGGCGAAGGTGACGGCTGATGCCACGCAGGGCTCCGTCTTCGCCCAAGTGACTGCGAGCGCTGGGGCATTCGTGAAGCCCTGTGTCGAAAATGTGCCGGCTGCCTGAACGGTGATCGTATTGGCTTTGGTGACCGAAAAGGTAGTGATCATAGTCGGAGAAGTATTGGCGTATGCCTCGGCCGGGGTACTCAAGCCAGCAGCCACCGTCAAGGAGCATGCTACATTTGCAGCGACATCTGCATTACCGACTGTGAACGTAAAATGCTTCCCGATAACGCCAGAATTGCCAACGTGTGCGCCAGTAAACGTTGACGTGCCGCAAGTGTTGCCCTCGGCGACTCCTAAAGCACCAGCAGTACCGCTCAAGAAGCTCGGGAGCGCAAGCGTGATAACCGAGGTTTGCGCCAGAGCAGTGCCACCTGAGGGGATTTTGAAACCGAAGGTGGGCTGTGTGGCAGTGCTGGCATAGAGCGATGTGAAGGAAATGGCCACTACCCAACTGTTGGTGATGGCTGGCGAGTCGGAGATGCTGGTGGCTGCAATTTCCTGCCCGCCAGTGGAGAGGCCCTCGGTTGCACTTGTCGCACCATTCGTGATCGCGACCGTGCGACCCGAGTAATTGATGACGCCCTTGGTGGCGACAATGGAGGGGGCGGAGATGGCTGTGGTGACCGCGATGGAGCAAGCGGTGGCCGCTGGCACGACAGCGGTGGCTGACGTGAACTTTGCAACGTACGCTGTGCCTTCAGTCAGTGCACCAGTACCCGCAACGTTGTACGCGTCGAGTGTACCCGCGGTGGCGGCGCCGGTGAAGGTCGCCGAGCCGCAGCTGGTGCCAACCTTGGCCGACGCTGCCGTGGTGCCAGCGAGGATGCCAGGAAGCGTGAGCGTTACGATAGTGCCTTGCGCCAGCTCGGACGTGGCCTTGAAGCCGTATGTGAACGATGCAATCGCCGTTTGAGCGGTCGTCGTGGCAAACGTCAGCTTGCTAGCTGTCAGCGACGGAGCTGTGATGGCTGGGGAGGTGGTGATCACGGCCGCGGGCGTTGGGCAGGTAGAGGTGGAGGTCAGTGCAGCGGTGTTGGCAGGCGAGTTGGCCGCTCGAGGACCTGGCGGGGCCGACACGCTCGTGGCCAGGACGAGTGTGCACGCAGTTGCGGCAGTCAGGGTCGCGCCTCCCACGGTGAACGTGAGGGTGGCGTCCGCCTGTCCCGAAGCAGCAGTAGTGGGGGCCGCGAAGGTGGAGGTACCACATCCGGTTTTCGTCGGGGCCGCGTTGGTACCGGCCTTGAAGAACGGCAGCTTCACGGTAATCGTGTCGGTCTGCGCCATGGCGGTGGACGCGGTGAAGGTGTAAGTGAAGGTAGAGGGGTTGCCTCCAATTGTTGAGCCCATGGCAACTGTGCTCACGGTCAAATCCGCAACAGCGCCGAGCGCGAGGCACATGGCCAGTGTGGCCGCGAGGCCAAGTGCAAGCCGCATCTCTCTAGACACCTCCGGAACACACGGGCGAGCGAGTCAGCGGGCGAGGGGCGGGTACGCGTCACGGGTCCGTGCGGGATCGAGGC
>Ga0314692_10000141_pt1 | contig 8430 bp, 1 predicted proteins | sample Plim5_28May_surf_FD_206203 | JGI IMG/M metagenome (GOLD analysis project Ga0314692, IMG submission 206203) | Metatranscriptome of seawater microbial communities from Espelandsvegen Fjord, Bergen, Norway - Plim5_28May_surf (Eukaryote Community... | ecosystem: Environmental > Aquatic > Marine >... | reverse complement strand
TTTTTTTTTTCCAACTACCATTTTGATTTAATCGCATTATTTTCACTTCCCCGCGTGCCACACATGTACAGAAACACATACATGAATGCATCCACGCTAAGTCAACAAACCATGTAGCTTGACTTAAAGCTTAAAGTACACACCCGCAGCTATGTGCGCCAGTGGTTTGTCCAGAGCCATTTTCTGGATACACTTAATTTCAGTACATTAGATTCCGGTGTTCGCTGAGCGTAACTCTGTGAATATGCTACTTTGGGATGCTGCTAGACCCTCAATCTGCGTCATCAGGCTTTTGTTAAAATCCACAGCTGCTGTCTGCTGCTGGGTGCCGTCACTCTTCATGTCCAGAATGGTCTTCTTCAAGAATGCTACCTCCCTATTCAAATGCTCAAACTTTTCAACCACGTCAACCTGGAAGGGATCCTCTTCCTCCTCATCATCATCCAGGCAGCTGGCCTTCAGAACAGGGTAGAAGCCGACATCTTCGGCCTCAACAAGGTTCATGACATAGCTCTCCAACCCTGTCAGCTCTGTGGCATCTTTAGTCTTCAGGTACACAAGGTAGTACAGGTACTTCCACATATTATGCTCCTCCTTAATGTGGATCTCAAACGGTGTGCCCTGGCGATCAAAAGTGTACCGATCAATGCTGCAGATGAAGCAATTGTTCTTCATATCTGCCTGCTTACTCTCTGTCTCTTCACGCATTGCTGCAAAGGTATCAATGATGATACCAAAAATGACGTTAAGCAGAATGATGATAACAATGACGAAGAATGAGAGATCGAAAAAGAATCGCAAGCTGAAATTTAGAGTGTCGGTGATGGAGCGTTTTGGGAGGAAGTCTGCCATACCGCCACCATTGAGCAGGCCCTCCCGCACTGTTGAAAGGAAGCAGTTCATCAGGGTGTCGCAAGGCCGTACGTCAGGGAAGTCCTCAAGAAAGTAGTTGTTGCGCATTAGCAAAAAGCCTAGAATGGCATAGAAGTACAGGACGATGAGAGCCAAAAGGGCTGTCATCAGCAGCTGCGTTCCATTGAATGTCACCGCCTTCAGCACGTTTTTAAGGGTCTCTGATCTATAGACCAAATCCATAAGGTGATACGCTTGGATGAAAGGAGTGAGTATGTTGCCTGCGATGGACATGATGAAGTACGAGAGGTGCACCAGGACGATGCTGTCGCTCAGTAGGAATACCAGCGACAAGTAGTAATATACCACAATGGCAAAGAAGCCTGCCTCGCCTTCATTAATACTGCCCTCCCCACAGTCTGGCCCAAGCCTCAGGAGCTGATGCACTGAGCCTTCCTCTGGCTCTGGCTCATCCTCAGATGGCTTTCCCTGCAGCCTGATCTTAGTGCTCCAGGCAGTATCGACTGCCAGGGGACCATTGGTGGCAAGTACTGCGAATGTGATGAGCCCTGTGAGAACAGTTTGCACACAGCCAAGGCCGAAAGTCGCCCACTTAACTGCAGGTGTGGTAAAAATGATCCGCGAGTACAGGGTGCTAATGTCATCTTCTGGATTTGTTGGAGAGCTTACCTTGACATCCATCAGTAGCAAGGCGTTTATTACAAAGGCCAGGGCAAGCATGACCGTCTTCAGCGTCTCAAAGTTGCGTGACAACATCGCCAGAAACTTGAAGCGGGACATCTTCTCTAGGTGTATCATCTCAGCCTGGAGGTCATCGGTGATGGTGAAAAAGTCCATCATCTTCTCACCAGGGCTTTCACGGTTGACTGCCCATAACACCCTCTGTCGCGAGGCCTCGGTTAGATAGGAACAGATTGGTGGAATGGGGTAGTAGATCCTCTCCAGCTTCTCTTCCCACTTGATTTCAATGCAGCCAGCATTACGGCGGAAGAACTCTACAACCACACGGTCCTCTGCACTGTACTCCGTGGGCAGGATGGCCTTGCGCGCACGCTCAGAGTGGGGAGCGAGGAGGGCCATTAACATGAAGAGCCCAAAGGCTTCGTTCAGGTCCCCAAAGTAAATGTCCTCAGGCACCTTGGTAGCATCCACAATACTGTATGGGTCCTGCTCAGCATCAGCCATACACTTGCGGTACACATAAGCCATACGTGTTTTAAGCACATCAAACTCCAGGACTTCCCCAAATGTTTGGAAGGTTTTCTTGCTCGAAATCCCCTCGAGGAGGGAGATGAGTAAAGTGATAGTCTTCTCTTTGACATCCATGATGAGGGGATGGTCTGGCTCACCCTCGAAGGCAAGGTCGAAGGGGTCAGCCATGATCTGCGTGCAGACATCAAGCACCTTGGCATCCATCAGGGCTCGCTGAGCTGAGGCGCAGGGCCCTTGGATGACCTCCGTAAGGGTGTCAAGTGCCTGACAAGCCGCCTCCATACGGTCCTCGTCAAGGTCTGCTGACATGTCACAGCACAAGAGGCGCAAGATGCTGAGCGTCTTCTGGACAAGGTCAAACGAGACATGCTGCGCAGTCTGGGCCTGTAGCATGCGTTGGCATTTCCCGTTGTGGCCCTCACAAAGCAGCTGCAGGAACCGAAACACGATGGTAGCATTCTTGTTCTCGTCAAAACCATCGTCTTCCTCTTCATCGTCTTCCTCCTCCTCCTGTGGAGCCGCTTCTTCGTCTTCCTTCTCAGCTACAGCTGATGCCAATACCTTTTTGTTGGCAGCAACAGTTGAGAGGGCTGTCAGGTCGCTCCCTGCAGCCTTCATCTCCTCAAAAGACTGCTGCAGCAGCTCATCAAGCCGACGGAAGAAGTTGGAAGCGCCCTTCTTTCGGGAGCTGTTGTAAAAGCCATTCTGTACGTCTTCATTGCCCCCAAGCAAGAGTGTGATGCCGAGGTCAATAGCATCCATCACAATAGGAATGTCTGGGCTCTGCCCCACCAGGTTCATAATGAGCTGCACGCAGCCAACTTCGTCCATCTTATTTTGCCACTCGTGAATGGCCTCTTGGACCTTCTCGTCCTCCCAATCTTCTTCCTCCCACTCACTAGCAGGCAGTGTGCTGTCAGGGTTCTCCATCTCGACACACTTGCGCAGGAGCTTCAGACCTGATTGACCGAGGTCCACAGAGAGTGGACAGTCGTTGATGTCCACGAGGGCCACAAGAGCATTGATCAGTTGATCAAAGGAGATGGTTGTGCGGTTTCCAAAAGCTTGAGCTGTCATGTCTTCAATGTCCTTGAGGGCCTGGCACATCTCCTCAAACTCCAGCTCTGCCTGATCTGCGATGTCCTGGTTGTTGAGCAGTGCCCTCATCGCCAGTTGGAAACGAGTCTTCGACTTCTTGGACTGTACCTCTTCCTCCTCGTCTTCTTCAGCCTCTTCTTCCTCGTCGGTGTGGAAGTTGAACATCCGTTGCACCTTACTTGTGCGAGGTTGCCACTCTCCATTCTGGATGATAGAGCCGAACAGCCTTTCTTGGCGCAGCATGGTCCTTCCGATTTCAGCCACTTTCCCTTTCTGCCAGTTATGCCGGCAGCATTCAAACAGCTGCACCAGATGCTGTAGAATTGAGCGGGCCATCTCAACCTGCTCCTCAGACCCCTTGGCGGTCCCCACGAAGTCCCGAAAGTAGTTAGTGATACAGGGAATAAGGCCTTCAAACAGATAGTCTGATTCCTCATTGTCGACAACATCATCTGCAACGACAAACTCTATGTCTGTGGTGAAGATTTTGAAGATCGTCGAGTGGGAGAGTTCCTCCCCTATGCCGTGGGAGGCCTCTAGGTAGACTCGCAGAATGAAATTCATGAGGGGACGCTTGATGATGTAGTGTTTCTGGAGGTTCTCCATGTGGATTGCCAGATCCTGCAGAGAGAAGATGCCCTGGCACTTGGCCTGTGCCAGGCCGTTGCGACCCATGCAACACTCGCATATCAACTCAACAATGGAGACATTGGCAGGTTCAAGCAGCAGCGTCTCTGGCGAGAAAGCTGAACCCAGGGCCTCGTCTGCAGCATTCCCAAAGAGCTTTGCCGAGCCCTTGTCAGAGAGCCACTGGTGCTGTATGGGGCCCCTTTCGAGCCTCTTGGGGTCCATCAAGACCTTCATCACAAGGTTTTGGTTCTTCTTGATGTACTTGCCATCCTCATCCTTGATACACTGCCTGAGGAGGTTGAGGCAGGCCAGGTTGATACTGCACTGTGCGCAGGCTTTCCCATCAATGATGGGCACAGGGGTCATCACATGGCCCTTTCCATTGAGGCAGGCCGCCACAAGCTCCTTCGTAAGCTCAGCTGAGCCAAGGACAGCCAGGGTTTCTGCAGCTGCTGTCACAACAACTGAGTCGACAGAGCCAAGCTGCTCCATAAAGAGGTCCATGAATTGGGAGAGCTCCTCAATGTTAGATTTGGAATCCTCTGCAAAGGCTTGCAGGAAGCGATGGCAGACACACAGAAGGTCCAGCCCGCCCTCCACGAGCAGGATGCGTTCCAGCTCCAGGACTTCCACCACAGCATTGTGTGCCCCGAGGTTCCTCAGTAGCTCGCGAGAAGCCTTGATGTCAACAGCAGGCAGCATGGCAGGCGTAGTAGTTGAGCTCCTTATGGTTGAGCCCCTGCGTGAGCCCTCTTCATCATCAGCATGCATGTCCTCATGAGCCTGTTGTGTGAGGCTCTTGCGACGTTTCTTCTTGCCTTTCTCCGGGGTGTTGTCTGTCTCGGGCTCCTCGCAGTGTGACAAAAGGCTAGAGAGGATGGCCATCAGCTCCCCAGCGCGGTCCTGGGGGTCATCCTCTCCCAACCACAACTCTTCTGTCTCAACAAGGCTACGCAGGCGCCTCAAATCCTTCTTGACCTGGTCGTGCAGCTCAATAAGTGTCTTGTCTGTGAGCAGCTGCACTCGCTCCACAGCCTGGATGAGCTCCTGTTTCTGGGTAAAGTGGTGAACCAGGTTGTTAAAGGCAATGTTGACAAGGCCACTGTGCTCGTACATGGTGAGATCAAGGAGAATCGCCACCACATCCTTGTCTGACAGCTGCTGCAAATCAAGGTCGCCTCCCATGAAAATGTCGTTGAAGTCCTGAGGGGTAATCTCACCGGAAGAATTCTGGTATACGCGCAGCAGGTCTGTAATTCGGGAGTCGAGACGAATGTCAGAAAGTAGCAGTAGGATCTCGCACATCTTGGTCTTGGCCTCCATGATTGGCACTGTCCCCTCTGTCTGCTGGTACCGCAGTTTGTTCTTGGGATCAGGACGCATGGCCTCTGCGGGATAAGTCTGGTCCATTGTGCCGTCCATACAGTCCACCAGGGGGTTCACAAGCGAGCGCACATCCTTGCCCACTGTATAGAATCCTGCCGCACAAAGGAATCGAGCCACCTCGATGACGTTGAGGCTCATCTGGTTTTTGTCTGACTCCCATGCCCTCTGACATGGTGCCATCTCCTTGAAATACTCAACAATGAACGCCTTTATGTCGCGGAAGTCTCGGCCCCCTTCTGTCTCACCCTCAACGAAACCCATCGTCGGAGTAGACTGGGTGTTGGTGCGGGTGTAATTAGGCACCTGGACTACAACCTGAGGCTCCCTATCGATGTGCAGGGTGAGAAGCAATCTTGTGAAGCGTGTGCGCAGCCTGAAATCAAGGTCCTGACTGGCCATGCATGCCAGTACCACTTCATACTGGTAGAGGGCCTCAATCTGGTAGATACCTTTGTAGTTTCGGTCGTAGCAGATCTCAGCGAACATGCCCAGGAGAGAGACATAGTAGTCTGTCATTTCAGAGTCGCCCTCATCCAGAAACTGCTGAAGTGGTGTCGGAGAGTTCATCTTGTAGTCGATGAAGGTAATCATGGGCTGCCCTTTTTTGTCCAGCATGGTGCGGATGCAGAGTTCCTTCAGAGTTTTTGGGTTCCCAAGGATCAGCTCACAGAGGGTCTCCTGGTTCGATCCAATGGCCTCACCCTGGCAGGTGCAGGTAGTGGTCAGCAAGTCAACATAGCGTGCATCCTTGTCCTGCTCCATCAGCAGATCAACAAAAAGTCCGATGTTTTTGATGTCAATCTTCTCCTCCAGAAGCACCTTATTCCCACTGAGAAGCCCAGCGATTGTAGCCTCGGCATAGAGGTCGTTGTCATCACCTGTCTCACAGGACTGCTTAATGAAGAGATCGATGTGTGGTGCTAAGTAGAACTCATTGCGGCGGTAGTCCTTGCACATGTGGCGCAAGAGGCGGTATGTGAGCTGGGCGATACTGATGATTGGCTGGCCCACCAACAGCTCCTGCAGGTCATACGGGCCAAACTTGGCACCTCCCTGGAATGGTGACTCCAGCATTTGAATCAGGATGTCTCCAAAGCACTGCTCGCGCAGGAGCTTCTGTCGGGACCTCATGGGCAGCCCCTCACAGTGGTAGGGATCGGCAGACTCGGTCTTTGTAACAAAGAAGATCAGGTCGGTGAGTGTCTTGATCACGACATTTGCTTCAATGGCAGAAAGCTTGTTGTCGCGCATGGCAATGTCGGCCGGGGTGGGGTTGGCTGAGCCCTGTGCCTTGGCCTTGGCCATCTCTTTCTTGACCTTGGCAACAGCATCCAGCTTTTCCTCTTCCTCCTCCTCCTTGGGCATGAGGTCCTCAATCTCGGCTGCCTCGTCACCAGTGACAGTATTGGCCAGATCCATCACAGATGTGGGGGCACCTGGACCCTCCACCTCTTTTGGTCTGGCATCCTCGACATTCTTCTCGTAGATTTTGTTGCAGCGAGCAACATAAGCCTCCAGCATGGGTATGCAGCCCAGAACAAAGTAAAGGTCGTTCACCTCATCATCACTCGCAGGCAGCAGCTGAACAGTGTGCTCGTCCAGACCCTCATCCCCCATTGAGGGCTTGGAGGCAACCGCCCCGTCAAAGGTGTCCTTTTTGTCTGCCTTGGCCTCCCCGGCATGGATGTACGTATCGGACTTGTAATGGAGCAGGCGTACAGGGGCACTGGCATCCACAGTTGATCCAGAGAAGGAGGTGCTCTCCAAGCACCAGAGGTTATCTTGGGAGCGCCACGTATCATCGACAGTGAGCTCATGCCTCGCTGCTGTGTCAACATCTACGACATCTGCCCCACCTGCATTTTCCTCTTCGCTTTCGTCCGACTCAATGTCTAGCTCATCGTCTAACTCTTCAATCCCATCCAAGACAATGTTGACGTCGGGAAGTTTGGCTCCAAGATACAGCCCTGTTGCGACATTGCGGAAGCGAAACAAGGAGGGCATGCCAGCCACAATCCATTCCCCAGGCCCACCCTCGTCAGGTTTTTCCTTCTCTATTTCCCACAGGCCCATCGAAGGCAGCTTCTCGATTTCGTCGCTCTGGTCGCCATGGAAACCCTTGTAGCCCACTTCGCGCTTGCCATTCTTTTGGAGGTAGCCCGCACAAAGTGAAGTGTCAGACTCGGGGTGAAACAATCGCACGATACTGCCACCATTGGTGTATTTATAGGCATCCTTGTCATGTGGGGCAAAGGAGACAATCTTGAGGCGAGATTTGAGTGCCTGCGAAGCATTCACCTCACGGTACGTTGGGTGCATTGGTAGTGCCGCGTTGGCGATGTGGATGTACTGGTCGACCTTCGGGTTGACGAGAAAGATCTCATCTGTCTTAAGCACCGGTGCTCCCTGCTCGCGGAACTTGTAACGGGACTCAACACGGAAATATACTCCAGATGTGCCGCCCTCAGCACAGAGGTCCATGGCAGAGCATGAGCGCTCTTGCTCCGCCACCAGCTTAGGTCGCATGCACACAAATTTGTTGGACTTGACATGCAACAGCTGCACTTGCATGCCATAACTGATGTAGGATCCAGCCTGGTCCTTCACCATCTGAGCATTTGTCTCCTTCTCCTGCTCGTGCTGCTCCATTAGCTTGTGCATCGTATATCCTTCGCCTTCCTCTCCTCCCTCTTTTCCATCCTCTGCTTCCACCTCTTCTTTCTCTCCCTCCTCATCGTCTTCGTCTTCGTCTCTTTTCCTGTTTCTGCTTTTCGCTGCATCTGCAGCTGCCTGCTCGGCTGCAGCCTTTTTCGCAATCATCTTCTTCTTGTGTTTTTTCAGGGCTTTGAAGCCAGCATAGGAGTGCGATGGCAGAATCTGGAACACACAATCACTGAACTTCGTAGGTTTCTGATCCCCGTGGCAGTGGTACAGCTGGCAGCGATCATGCTCAAAGCCATTCGCACTGAGATATCCATTGTGATCATCGCTGTACAGGGAGATGCAGTCGCTTGCACATAGAAAGTTGCCAGTCTTCGAATCATCGTCGCCACCACCCGAGCCCCCATCTTGTGAGGTTGCGGAGCTTGGTCGTCCCATGCTTATGCGTGGGCAAGTCTACAACTACCAGTCGCTTGGTCGCTCGTCACTGGAGCCGGGCAACACCGTCCTCGGATGGATGCTGAATGCCCGCCCTCACTCTGCCTGTGCGCAGCCTCTCTCAAAGTTGGC
>Ga0314692_10000133_pt1 | contig 8526 bp, 3 predicted proteins | sample Plim5_28May_surf_FD_206203 | JGI IMG/M metagenome (GOLD analysis project Ga0314692, IMG submission 206203) | Metatranscriptome of seawater microbial communities from Espelandsvegen Fjord, Bergen, Norway - Plim5_28May_surf (Eukaryote Community... | ecosystem: Environmental > Aquatic > Marine >... | reverse complement strand
TGTGCCACCAGGCAGGGCGTGGGAGAAGCGCTCGTGTTCCCGCCGCTCTCGGAGCTCTAGAAAGCAGGTTGCTACTCTTTCCCCGACCAGCTTCGCGCTCGACGAGGTGAGCCGCACTATCATGTACGGCGGCAGCCGCGAGAAAAAGTCGAAGCCAAGTCGGCGTTCGCAGCAGGCGATTGCAGCTGCGGTTGCGGCCGCCGCAGAGGAGCCGGCACCGCCTGCAATCAGCAAGCGCGACAAGTGGCTCAAGGGCAGCAAGCACAAGCATCGTGCCGATAGCGATGATGAGGACGAGTTCTCGAGCTCCGCCGAGTTTCGTCGGCGTGGTGCGTCGTGGCAACCGCCAGCTGCTGGGGCCTCTGGTTGGCACCAGCTGGTGGGCTCGCGGGAGACGACGGCAGACTCTCTCTTCATCAACTGGGAAGAGTTGCTGGGTTCCCGGGAGACGCTCAAGCGCCGCCTAGACACGATCGCCGCCGTGCACGGCTGGGAGGCGCGAAGCTCACGCAGGAGCTTCCTCGGCGGTGTGGCGCCCAGCGCACTGATCCAGTCGATCCGTGCGGAGATCAAGGCGCTCGAACCCGCGGCCTCGGACCTCGACAAGGCCGACCTAATCCTCGAGCTGCAGAAGAAGCGCGAGCAGCTCGAAGCCATGGCCGAGGAGCGCGACAGGCTCGCGGAGGAGATGCTGCAGCTGCAGGAGGACAACTTCGAGTCGCGCGCGCTGCTCGCCGGCCAGAGCGACGAGCTCGACACGCTGCGGCAGCTGGCGCTCGAGGGAGGGTCGGCCGGCGTGGGCGGCAAGGGTCGCGGCGGCAAGGGCGGGGGTGCAGCAGACACTACAGCAAACGCGGCGGCGTCATCGCGGCCCTCGTCGTTGGTAGCCACGAATGCGAGCTCGATGCACCTCTCTGTCTTTGGTGCCACGCTCTCCCGTGGACAACTGAGCGAGGGCCGCCGGGTGGTCGAGAGCTTGGAGAGGCTGAAGCTGCCGGATGAGTCGACGATGGGCGAGCGCGAGCTAGCTTGCTGGCACGAGAACAAGAAGACGATCGTCAACTCGCTGAAGACGCTCTCGTCGCAAATCTACTCGGCGCGTGCGCGGATTCTCTATGAGATCATACAGAATGCGGACGACTGCGCGTTTGACGAGGACGATCCGGAGCCTCGCCAGCTCTATCTCGAGTGCAGTGACGAGGCGCTCATCGCCTTTCACAATGAGCGTGGCTTTCAGCCCAAGGACCTGTATGCGATGTGCCAGGTGGGCGAGTCGTCCAAGCTCGCCGGCTCCGGCAAGATCGGTCGGAAGGGCATCGGCTTCAAGAGCGTGTTTCAGATCTCGGACCAGCCAGTGGTGCTCTCGCCACCCTTTCAGTTTTGCTTCGACACCCTCGAGCGCGGCATCTTCGGCTACATTGTGCCATCGTGGGTGGATGATCCGGAGGAGCATGTGCCCGCCCGGCACCGCACCCTCCTCCGCCGGCTGCTCGGCCAAGAAGCCGGCCAAGAAGACCGCTCCTCTCCCGTCTCCAACTTGGGAGGAAGCATACTGCGCCGCCTCCTCGGCTCCAATGGACGCGCCTCTCCGACCGTCGCCGCCACCGGCACACTGCTCGTCTGCCCGCTGGCGGCGCGCGTCAAGGGCCTCGACCTGATGCGTGACGTCAACTTTGATGGCCTCGCGCTCGCCTTTCTGAAAAATCTCGAGAAGATCAGCTTCGCCTCGTCCTCATCTGCGCGCGCCGAGCTCGATGGCGGCGACGAAGCAGCGTCGCGCAGCGTCGCGACCGTCGCAACGACGACAGCCACCACAACAACGGCCAGTGCCACGACTGCCGCCGCAGTGTCGACGACGCATGAGTACCGCGTCGAGCGTACCTCAGTGTTTGAGCGCGGCGGCGACGACGAGCCGACGGCGGGTAGCTTCGGCGGCGCTGTCCTCAAGGGCATCAGCGTCGTCAGCCACCGGCTGAGCCAGTGCACCATCATAGAACGTGTGGAGAATGCCGCGGGCGCGAGCACTGAGACGCGCCGCCACTTCCGCCAGCACACGTATGCCATCCACCAATTCAACAAGTCCGCTGCGTCGTCATCGTCGTCCTCGACGACGGCAACGACGGCGACGACTACCATCTCCTTGGCGTTTCCGGTCAACGACGATCTCAGCCCGCAGCGTTCGACCGATGGCGAGCTGATCTTCGCCTACCTGCCCGTCACGGCGGCTGGGTTCGGCTTTGCGATCCACGCCGACTTTGAGCTTGTGGCTAGCCGTCAGGACGTGAGCGACGCGCACAGTGGCAACCACGTCCTGCTCGGCCGGATCCCGCGGCTCTTTGTGCACGCTGTGCTGAGCGACCCGGTGCTCGGCGAGGACGCGTTCGCCACCTACCTGCCAGATATCGAGGCCATGCGCAAGGATCGCAGCGGCGGCGGCCGCAAGTGGCACACGCTCGCCTCCGCGCTCCATCGCGAGACGGGTGCGTTCATGATGATTCCGACTGAGGACAGCTCGGAGCGCGTGCGTAGGCGACACGCCGTGCTCCGACCCAAGCACCTGTCGAGAGCGCTCGTTCCCAACAGCCTGCTCAGGGCAGTCACGGCCTCGGACAAGCACTTTGCGGACGCACACGCGGTGACGGACATGTGCCTTGAGTCGTGCCTCCACGTGTGCCCTGTCAGCATCGTTCTAGACTGCATCCGCGTGGTGCTCGAGCGCGCCACCAGGGCGGAAGGCGGTAGGGCGGGTGGCGAGGACGACGCCGAGGACAAGGCCAGGGCGCACAAGAAGAAGGGAAGGCGCGAGGTGGCCGCGGCCGCTGCGGCGGACAACGGCGCCGCCAGCCTGAGCGACGAGAGCCTCGTCGAGATTTGGGCGTATCTTGTGGCAGAGTACGCTTCGTGCGTCCACCAGGGCGAAGACGGCCAGACCTCTCTGCGGCTGCTCGTGGATGCTCTGATCGGAGGCATGCCTTCGTCCGCCACCGCTCGGTCCACCTCGCCGCCCCTGCGCATTTTCCCTGTGCGCGGATCTTTGACGCTTCGGCTGCACAGCGAGCACGGCGTGGCTCTCTGCCTCGGCCTCACACCGGCGCTCACGGAGCAGGGCGCCTCTGTTGTGCGGCTCGCGGAGCGGGTCTTGCCGCGCCTGGACGTCGAGCGTCTGCAGGGCATCGAGGGCATCGAAGACTTGATGTGCTTCTTACGCGTGCGCGACGCCACGCAGGCCGAGCTGGAGCAGCAGCTGCAGATCTGCTTCCGCTTTGGGCTAGCCGTCACGGCGGATCCACAGCTCTGGTGGGACTCGTTTCGGTACACCGTCTCCCTCGGCTACGCCCACGGTCTCGCAGACTTCATGCCTGGGCAGCCAGTCGCGCTGCCCGTGGCCGACTCGCGCGTCGTGAGTAGCCGAGACGCACTCCGCCTCAACGTTTCGCTACCTTGCCTGCTCGGCCTGCGACGGAAGCACTCGGGTGGCAGCAAGCACGCGCTCGCCCTGCCGCCGTCGGTCGCGAGCTCGTGGCCAGCACGCGTGCGCTGGGAGCTCGCCATCGTGCAGGCGTTTGGTGTGACCTTCCCCAAGGCTGACGCCGAGCGCATCGCTGCAGGGTCATTTGGGGCGGAGCTCCTCGACGACGTGGCAGAGGCCCGGAGTGCGGGCGACGCGGGCGCCCTTGAAGCGCTCGGAGCCCTCTTGGAGATTTACGAGCGCCGCATGGGCTCTTTGCTGCCGAGCCTCCGAGAGGCCATGGAATCCTCAGAGCAACCTGAGGAGCTCCTGCTCGAGGCGCGCACGCAGCGTAGCGCGGAGCCGATACCTTACACCGCCGAGGCCCTCTTCGGCAAGGCGCCCGCGCTCTTCTCATCCTCCTGCTCGCCCAAGTATGTCGATGAGCTGCTGGCCATCACCAGCGTTGCACTCGCCGATGCCTGCTTCCATGACACTCGCAACTTGCTCGAGGAAGAGCTCGGGATGCTCCGCCTCAAGGAGCCGAGCGCCGATGGCGGCGAGAAGGAGGCCCGGCATCCGGAGGCGCCCGACGATGCAGGCGAGGGAGCTGAGGAGGCCGAAGAGCCCCACGAAGAGGGTGATGAGGACGAGGTTGAATCCTCCGCCGGAGAGGATGCTTGCGACGAGGCCACGTGGCGCGTGCTTGCGCGGCTGCTCGGGTTCCAGCACCAGCTCGATCCCATCCATTGCCCTCGGCTTCTCTACACAGTGCTGACCCCGGTGCTCGTCGACCTTGAGAATGGCTCGGCCAAGGCACCACTCACGTCCCGCGTGCTCCCCTTCATCACCAAGCTCGCACGCGTCGCGCTCGTCGGTGGCTCCGACGGAGCGTGCTCCGGCAGCGCTCTGCACTTCACCAAGGAAGTGTGGCCGCAGATCTGTGGCTGTGGTGGGATTTGGCTGGGCTCGGCGTTCGTGCCGCTGGAGCGGTGCATTTGGACTTCACCGCAGTCGAGCGATGCTCTCATCTGGCAGACCTTGCAGCGGGTTGGCTGCGAGAAGGGCCAGATCATTGCGATTGAGCCAGCCCTGTGTGCAATGCTGGGTGCAGACATCGAGATGGAGGATGGCCTCGACCTCCTCAACGCTGCCGGCAGCTGCTGCCGCTTCGGGACGGCTGACCGGCAGGTCCACGGAGGCAGGACATCCTCTCCGCTTGCGGTGCTGTCCTCAGCGCTGCCCCACCCAACTGACCTGGAGATGATGCTCCACAGTGTGCTGCCGTGGCTCCTCGAGCGTGAGGGTGTGACGCACGGCCATCCAGATGCCCCCCATCAGGATTGCGAAGACTCCTACGCCAACATCACGGGCGATCCATCAGCGCACCAATGGTCAGCACAGGTCCTGGCGTGCTACTCTGCCGTCCTCGCTTACGCTGCCGATGGCAAGCTGCCGCGCAGCAAGCGGTTGGAGATCCCCGTACCATCGGCGCAGATGACGCTCCGGAAGATTGCCGTCGACCGCAACCTCAACAAGTGGCTCGCCCAGGAGTCGGCAACTCTGGTGGTGCTGCCCGATTCTCGGCGCTGGCCGCTCGCCACAGCCTTCGTCCTCTCTCACTTTGGCGAGCACTGCCTGCACCCGGCTCTCGTGGAGCTCTTCGCCCCCATCAGCGAGCGACAGAGCGTGGCGGTTGAGTCTCCACGCGAGCGCATACAACGCACGTTCAAGCGCTGCCTGCGCCTCGCCGCGGCCGATGCGGACATTCAAGCGGGCGAAGGCATCGGCGGCGGCTCCGACTCGGTGTGGGCGCTGATGAGTGAGATATACGAACGGCCGCTCGAACCCTCGGGCGGAGGCTCGTCGTCGTCATCGGCGGCGCCTTCGAGCGCACCGATCCCCGACGGCTTCTCACAGGCCGACAATTGGGAGCTGCTTCTATGGGCCGTCATCACGTGCGCCACCGACTGGCACCGCGTGCAGTCGGCCGCAAACTTCACGACCGCTGAGGCGAGCCGGTACCATGAGAGCCTGCACCGCGTGCGTCGGCTTGTGCCCTTCGTAGAGGTGGCAGCGGACGGCACCGAGCGATGGTGCTTTCTGTCGGATCGGCAGCTCGAGGTGGCGGCGCCCCTCGCGGCCGATGCGCCGTATCTGCAAGCCGCAGGCGCGGCCATTGAGCCCCCCGCCGCTGCCGGGCGGCCGAGCGGGGCCGCCGCGGCTTCCTCCTCGCCAGCAGTGCTCCTCCTTGGCACCCTCTGCGGTTTCGACCTCTGGGGCAACCTGGACGGCATCCAGCTGCGCGAGCGCACACCGACCTGCACCGCCATCCTACCCTCGCACCTGCTCGGCTCGTGCCTGGCACCGCTGCCTCAGCGGGCACGCCTCGCCGCCTCCGTCTCCAGCTCCGCCCACGCGGCCTCGGTGCCACCGCTGCAGCGCGCGTGCTTCCCCGAGGCCTTCGAGCGCGCCTCGGTGGTTCTCATGTGGGAGTGGTTCCTGCTAGAGATCGTGGGCGCTGCCCCGCCGGCTGTGCTGTGGGCGACTGTCCAGGAGCCCATTGCGCCGCTGGTGCGTCCGCGAATCCGCACGGCGATGGCCTCACTCCGGCAGGCGCACAGCGGCAGCCCTGCCTCCGAATACCGCCGCCCGTCGCTCGAGATGGCCCTGCTCGAGGCCGTCGAGGAGCAGACGCAGGCAGCGCGCCTGCTCGACGACATGGACGCGGCAGACGAGGCGCGGCGGGCAGCCGCCGCACGCGAGGCGCAGACGCGGCGGGCTGCCCATGAGGCGCGGCGGCGCGAGGAGGTGGTGGCCCGCCAACAGCTTCAGCAAGCGCGTGAGCGCGAACGGGTGCAGCGCGAGCGGGAGCGGGATCAGGAGCGGCAGCAGCAGCGGATTCTAGAGGACGTGCTGCGGGAGCGGGAGCGGCAGCCAGAGCAACCACAGCAGCCACAACAGGCCCGGGCCAATGCTGGGCAACCTCCGCCGGCACCCTCGGCGCAGCAGCGGCCATGGCGGCAGCTTAGCATGGCAGAGCAGCTGCGACGGCCGGGAGAGCCGCTGCCAGATAACGAGAGCATTGCAGAGCAGCTCCGACGCGCCCAGGAGGAGTTGAGGCGCGCAGCCGAGGAGGACAGGAGGGAGCGCGAGATGGTCGACACCATCAACGACGGCGAAGCCTTCTTCGGCGTCTCGAATACGCTGCGCCGCATGTTCGCCGGCGGCAACCCTGTCGTGAGGCGGCAGGCACCAGTGATGCGCGACGCCGAGGTCAAAGCCAAGCTCGCTCGATTCCTCGCGGGCATGCGAGCCCTCGGGCGCCAGCAAGCCACGGGGGGAGGCGGCGGTGGAGTGCAGCAGCCGCTGCCGTCGCTGCTCTCCGAATTCATCGTCTGGGCGGGCGATCTGCTCGCCGGAGAAGTTGGCGGCAGCGGCGGCGGCGGCGGCGGCGTCGCGGCTGAGGGCAGCGGCCCTTTGGTGAAGAGGATCAACAAAAAAAGCTAGCTCGCCAGCGTGTGTGTGCGTGGCTCATCGTTTGCAAGTGAGTTTGCGCCATGCCCAAGGAATCCGCCTTCGCAAAGGCCAAGGTCAAAAAGCAGGGCGGCGGCTTCGGCGCCTCAAAGTCGGGGCGTTTTGACATGCCAAAGGAGTCGTGGGAGCAGGGGCCGTCGTCGACCTCGTACGACTACGATCACAACTCGATTGGAGGCAACCTGAAGAAATCGGCTTCCAAGCAGAAGCTCGCCCGCAGCATAAACAAGGGCGCGGGCGGCGGCTTTGGCATGTCGGCGCCGCGCTTCGACAAGGTCAACGGGATGTCGAACGATGCTCCTGGGCCGGGCGCGTACGCCGACGGCGTGTCGGCGGTCAAGTCAACATTCAAGACCGAGAAGCGCAGCGGGAAGACGTCGAGCTTCGGCTCGACCGCGCAGCACGAGATCGGCGCCTTCGCCTCCAGCATCTCGCCCGCACCCACGACGTATGCACCTCAGGACGGCATCGGTGCGACGGCCAAGAAAAAGTTTCGCGAGAAGAGCAAGGCGTTTGGCGGCGCGGCACGCTTCGAAGGGCGGGAGAATGGCATGGGTGGCCCCGAGGTGGTCCAGGCCGACTATGACTCGCACGTTGGCATGGGCGACGAGGCCAAGAAGGCTAGCAGCAACTTGAGAGCCAAGGGAGCGTTTGGCATGGCGGCGCCGCGCTTTGAGAAGACCGACGGGCAAAGCAACGACGCGCCGGGACCTGGGGCGTACTCGGAGAAGCCGGGGGCGTTCAAGACGCCGTCGACGCCCTCCGCCGCATTCGCCTCCAAGTCCGGTCAGCACACGTCCACGCCCTCTGCCAACGCCGCCGACCAGCTGCCGGGCGCGGGAGAGTATGACACTGCCAGTGGGTACGACGCCACCGACAAATTCGCCAAAAAGTCATTCAACGCGGCGTCGACTGGCGTGGGGAGCTCATCGGCGGGGTTTGGCTCGAGCGCCGTGCGCGCGGTCGACAAGAAGGTCGAGGCCACGCCTGGCCCAGGCTCTTACTCCGCCACGCACAAAACGGATGTCAAGGGCCTGAATGGCGCTGCGATGCCCTCGAGCGTCTTTGCGTCGAGCAGCAAACAGGAGGCGGATCGGCTCTTCCCGTCGTACGGCGACATGCAGAGCCTGACCTTCCTGCCGCCCGGTGGCATGGGCACGCAAGTCTCGCACAACAAGTCAAAAGCGTCGACTTGGGGCGGCACCATCCGCTTTGAGGGACGCGAGAATGGCATGGGGGGGCCGGAAAACTATGCGCACCCGGAGTCGTATGAGGAGCTAGTAGCATGATTGGAGCCAAGGAGCATGGGAGATGACTTGCGTGAGAAGGTGCGGACCAAGAGTAAGATCGAGGGGCTAAGTGTGTATGATGGGCTGAGCCGAGATCTGTGCAGTGAGTGCGTATGAGCGATGTCCGATGATATGCCTGATGAGGGCGATGGTGTGCTGCGGTCGGTGTGTTGACGTGCGACGTGTGCTGGTGGAGTCTCTAGCTATGCTAGCGCATGAGTGCTCGTGGCGGTGGCGTGGAGCCCGCCGATA
>Ga0314692_10000130_pt1 | contig 8580 bp, 1 predicted proteins | sample Plim5_28May_surf_FD_206203 | JGI IMG/M metagenome (GOLD analysis project Ga0314692, IMG submission 206203) | Metatranscriptome of seawater microbial communities from Espelandsvegen Fjord, Bergen, Norway - Plim5_28May_surf (Eukaryote Community... | ecosystem: Environmental > Aquatic > Marine >... | reverse complement strand
TTAAAACGTCTCCCCCCCTAAGCAATGATAAACCTTACGAACTATTATTTGTACTTGTGCACTTGCTATATTTTGATGCAGAGACACCATTCAACTTGCATCAACCAGTTAACGTCGCAAAGGCGGCGGCAGCATGTGAGTTGCTATCTGGTACAGCTGTAGCCATATTCATGTTTTTGAAGGCAGCCTTGCCAGCCCCTGCAGGAAGGAGACTGGAGGAGGTGGCTCCGAGGTCTGAATTGTCCGAGAAGCCCCTGATTCCCAGCACTAAAAAGGCTTGTACTGTGCCGAGCAGGATCACGAGGATAGACACCTGGATCGCCAGGTTCATATCGGTGAAGCCCATGCTGTCCAAGGTACGATTGATAACGATGGTCGTGATCTCGTCCAATAGAATCGGGAAGGTGTTTCTTGTGACAACGCCCTTTCCTTCTGATGCCTTGGAGAATATGGCGACCATCTTCTCAAACGAGAGCTTGATGGAGTAGAAGTTGAGCATGCCCTGGAAATCGTTGAAGTCCAGAATGCCATCGTTCCGCCGGTCGAAGAAGCGGAACAGGTCGACATTCTCCCCACCTTGGATCTTGGTCTTGACGATCGTGATTTCTGCGAAGAGGTCTAGGGAGTTGGACGCCCGGAGCAGCATCACCATGCGCATCAAGGCTCTAATGCGGTCCTCCGGAAATTCTCCAAGTCGCATTGCAATCGGCTGGATCGATTTGATTGGATCGCCCACGTCGTTGGTGATGCAGTCATTAAAGGCCATAATCTCCATATAGGCGCGCACAGAGTCCTGGGTTACTGCAGGGCAGAGCTGCCGCAGGAGGCCTGTCAATTCTGACACGGCTTTCACGATTCCGCCGTCCTGCGGAGTGGCGTTGACTAGATCGTAGACCCCTTGAATGAAGTACTTCGAGATGCTCAGCTGCGGCCGATCACTGTGCCGCAGCACAAACTCGCTGATCGTCTGGTACCACTTGCGGGTATCCTCCTGATCGTACGGAGGGATCAATGCCCTCACCGTCTGGGTCATCGCGTTCACATCGTCGCGATCCTGCTTCATGCCTGGAAGTTGTATGGTGTCCATGAGCTGATCCCATGACTGCGATAGCTTAGTTCGCGACTGCAGGGTGAGCATGACTATTTGGGGAATGGCGTCCCGCCAGCGCCGGTACGAGACGTCTACCAGAGATCTCAGCAAGGTCTTCTGGACATCATGCGCTTCGAGATTGAAGATGTCCACGATCGGTGCCTTGAGGCGGCCCTGTAAGTGGTCAACGATGCTCGCTCTGAGGCGGGAGTTCCTGCACATCATCATGACGAGGTTCTGCATCAGGGAGGCGCTGTCCTCCCCCAGGCTCTGGTTGAGCCGCGTCGCAAACTCGAGCTGACTGCGCGGCGTCCGCAACGCGTCCTTGTCGGGGACCATGAAGCACTGGTACTGCGAGCCGATCCCGGCCTCTGCGATCACGCTCACAATGTCGAGGGGGATTCGCTTCACACTGTCTAGGAGGACCTTCAGGCCGACGTGTCCGCTGGTAACACCGAAGAGGCTCTCGGCCCGCGTCAGCACCTCCTCGCTGATCTTGGGCGAGTCAGCCATCATCTGGAGCAGCGCCGAAGGGTTCCCGCGGAGGGACTGGAGGGCTAACCATGCATAGCGCTCCGCTGGCGACCACTCTCCACCTGGGGTTGTTGCGACGATCATTCTGTAGAGTGTCTGAGCCCTCCCCGAGATGAAGGCAAAGTCCTTGTTCACAACGATGCTGCGGATCAAGGTCCGAACCTTCTTCTCCGGGAAGCTAGCAAACACCGAGTCGGCCTGAAGCAGGATCCAGTCCAGCTGTGACAAGTCCTGCTGGACGAGCTGCGTGAGCGCGATGAGCGTGGTGCGGTTGACGGGTAGATCCTCCTTCTCCGGGGCCTTGTCGTCGCCGGGCTTCTGGATCGGACTGTCCTCGTAAGCCTCGAAGAAGAGCCGCGGGACGGCATCTGTGTCTCCCTTCAAGACCTTTGTCAGCTCGGAGATCGTCTCGGGGCGAGTCTTCAAAGTTTTTGAGAAGCCTGTGATGCTGAGTGGATTTTGCCCGCACGACAGGAAGAACGACGCGATGATGTCGTTGCGGTGCGCCAACCGTATCGCCGCATCGTTGATGCAGGGCTCAATCTCACCCAGCGTCGCGGCCACATAGAGCAGCATCTTATAATTCTTCATCCCAGACAGCTTGGCAAGCTTAGCCAGGCACTCGTGAACGCTTCCCTCCTCGTAGCTTGTATCCCCATTGCCTAGCTTCACAAGCGCTTCCGCATACTCGTGTCCCAACCCAACATCCAAGGGTGAGCACCGCTCGGGGCAGTACCTTCTTGACAATAGCAACGTGCAAACGGAGCGGGCTGCGACTCGAGAGAGGGGGTCTGCTGTGAGGAGCTTCGGAGGGCCGCTGGGCTCGTCCTCGTCCCAGAGGGAAACGTCCCCACGAATCAGCCGCACAAAGCAACATACCGACTCGAAGGCAGGTCTGCCACGAACCATCCGTGGAAGATCGATTTCCCATTTGGGGAAATTAGACCCCGAGCAGAAACAGGTTAGCAGCGTCAGCAGCGTTGGTGGCTTGTTGTTGCTGAAGAGCTGATTCGAGAAGTGCTTGAGGCTATGATACAATACATCCCACGCAGTGCTGTGGAAGTTGACTGGGTAGTGGCCCCCGAGCCCTTCGTTTGACATCACCATGAACGACGTCAGCACCAGCACCATCCCACGCTTCTCCTCGCTCTCCATCCACAGCCTTGCGAACTCCTCAGCGTCCGAGCCAGCATCGTGGCCCAATTGGTACAAGATGGATGATGGAGAGGCACTGATGATGTTGTACAGTTTGTTGGTCATAATCTGATCCAGCCCCTTGACGGCATGCAGCGGGTTCTCGGAGTCTACCGACTCGTAGATGAGGAGAAGCCAACTCCGAAGAGCAGTGCGCTGCTTGTGGGATACCTGGTAAAGCACGCTCAACAGCAGCGGGTTGACCCCGAGCGTGGCGCTCAGTCGACCCAGCTCCTTCTCCGCAACGCATAGCGGCTTCCTTTGGAAGAGCGTCGCAAAGTCGCACGCCATACCGAGCATGCCAAACTCGGTGTTGGCGCATTGAGCACCGGCGACCAGCTGAGAGATGACAGCGGGGTGGCCGTGCACGAGCCCGACGATGTTGAGGGCGATCTTCGAAGAGAACCTCAGCGCAGCAAAGAGACCAGGGCCGTACTCACGAGCCTTGGAAATGTCGCCACTCATGACTGCCATGATGCCTTTCCAGATTTTGGAGTCGAGCTGCATTTTAGAGAAGAGGATGTTGACCTCCTCTGGGGCGAACCAGATGAGGGAGACAAGACCCTGGAGGATCTCAGGAATGCAGTTGATGCACTTGGCCAGTTGCGGCAGGGATTCTTTGATGAGGCCTGGGCTCCCTGTTGCAAGCGCTGCGAGGCCACAGCCGACTCCCTCGTCAATCCCGACCTTGTGGGCATAGAGTGCTATGCCGTCTTTCGCAGCCCCATCCCCGTACATGGCACTGACGACCGCCTGGACCTCACGATTCCTCATTGAGGGGAAAGCGTTCGCCTCGGCCAGCTGGCGCAGGGCGTCGCAGGTTCCGCTCCGCGACGTCATGTTATCCTTCACGGCAACGCGCGCCAGCAGGAAAGGGAAGGTGGAGAGATGCTCTGGGAGGCGGAAGGTTGAGCTCAACATCTTCATGTGCAGCGGCTTCAGAAGAAGCTTCCCGGGACCCGAGACCTCAGTCGCCGCCGCGAGAGCTGCGAGGGATGTACCGACTGCGCGAGCACACTCGTCGTCGTCGCTGAAGAGCTTTAGGTCGTAGCCGAGTATCGACTTGCCAGGGAGCTCAGGGTGAGGAATCGTGTTGAGGTTGAGCTGAACGCCCCTGTTGTCAAACTGCCGCTTCACGCCTGCTGTGATATCGTCCTGCTCAGCATCGTCGTTGCCGAATCGCAGCATATGCAAGCCGACGGGGGTCTTCTCCACCTGATCGTCCTCTTCCTCAAACGAGGCGATAAATCTCCCCGACTGGGCGGCAAACGCCACGCTGTCCTGGCGATGCATCGCCAAAGTGATCCCAAGGCACCTGGAGGCCGGTTCGGTCCAGTCTGCGCTGTTGCTAGAAGGTGGGTAGAATGTAGACATGTCGATGAGGTCGTTGAACGAGTCTGGGTGGCAGTTGAAGACATCTTTTGATGCGTCGAGGCCTTCCCACATGAATTCGACGCATTTGTACAGGCTTTGCAGTTTGCGGCGGCGTGGCAAGAGGTTTGCCGTTAGGCCACGCAGGAAGGGCAGCGCGAGAGAGTCAAGATCTGCAAACAGCTCGTCGGCGAAGATTTGCATCTGGACTGCCGAGGCATTGGCGACGTCGCGGGCGGTGATGATCTTCGCTTGGAAAGATGTGAAGGCCTTGGACCATGTCGTTTTGCAATGTAGTTTCGCAGATTCGGCCTGCTTGACGAGGTACGTGATGCTCTCCGGGTACATCAGCCACGACTCCATGACCTGCAGCCCCATCGTTGAGTGCATCAGGCCGTTGAGAAGCTCCGGGTCGGCATGCATGCCGGTGGCGAGCGAGGTGATCACGTGCTTGACTGCCTTAAAGGCCTCGACTACCTCGTCGCGTGGGAAGTTGCGGGCATCGCAGACACGGAACAGCCAGCTGAGATGCAGCAGGCTCCCGATCTCTGAGACAGCGGCCGAGGAGATGCTGGGCACGATCGCTTGGACAAGCTTCATGAATTCCGTGCAGGATCCCTCCGTGCGAATCTCAGCGATGGCCTGCATGCAAGTCTGGAGATGTGTGTACATGGTATCAATGTCTGGTGCGATCCCCAGGATGCGCAAGGACTCGACAATGTTGACATCCACCACCTTCTGGTAGAAGGCCTTGGTGGATCGGAAGTATGCCACGATTTGGTCACACAAGGTTTGCCTTGTCTCAGTCGTCATGCCATCCATCTTGACAACGGTGAAGTCCTCATGTTCAGTTTGCGGAAATATGAGGAAGCCAACAAGCCGGGAGAGCGCCCCATTGAACGCTGCACTAGCCAGGGGGTACGTCGCGACCACAAAAATGCTCTCCGTGATGGGGACGCAGCCGTTGCCCTCCCGCACTACACTGTTCGGCAGGCCCAGCAGGAGCGAGAGCTGCTTGACCCCTCCAAGGTCGCCCTTCAGCAAGTCGACAAACTTCTGGACAAACATCTTCATGTGGGGCACCCCCGCGATCCGGGTCATCTTTGCCGCGACCTTCGGGGTGAAGTAGCTGACGTCGGTGCCAAGGACCCCAAAGCAGGAGAGCAAGGGGGTCGCCGCTCCCGACTGGTTGGCCATGGTCATGATGTCCGCCTGCCGCTCCGCAATGGTCGAGAGAACACCCAACAAAGCCTGGGTCCAGAGCAAGCCAGACAGCCTGTGGAGGGACGGAGGGGACTGCATGAGGGAGGTCGAGAAGGAGGCAGCCATGGCAGAGGATTGAAACCGCACAGCGAGGGCGCGGCCAAGGGACGCCGAGGGGATCGGCCTCGTGGCGACCGAAAGGACCGAGGAAGCTTCCGGAAACCTCTTGATGAATAGCTTGAAATCGTCGAGAGATACGCTGCGAGGGGAACCAGAGAAGCAGACCAGTTCCTCTCTGATGCATCCAAACTGTTCGGTGAACTCGTCGTACTTTGGGTCGGCCTTGGGCAGCACCTGAAGAGCCTGGCCCAGGAGGAACTCTCCGCAGGGGGAGTACACGTCACTGTCGGGATCCGCCCCGTCGACAGGCATGGGCTGCAGGGCGGCCATGGCCTCCGTTGAGTTGCCAACAGCCATGCGGAGGATGGACGCGAAGGTCCTCTGATCATATTCGGACAGGTTGATGTTGATGAACCTCGAGACAAACGTGATCGTGTCGTTGATCTGGCCGAGGGAAAGAGCCACGACCCCGTCGACAAACTGAGTCCCCTCTTGGCTCGCCTCGTCGGCTTCTTCCACGCTGACCAAGGTCAGCAGGTCGAAGTCTCTGAGAGACTTGATCCGACCGACTTCATTCGATCCCTCCCCTCTCGGCCCCTCTGGGGCCCCTGCTGTAGATGCAGCGGCTACCGGCGCCCGCTTAGACTTGCAGAGGCTCCGAGTGATGAGTGCCTGCACTGAGTCCTGGTCGCCACTGCGCACACACCGCACAGCCTCGAACAGGGACGTCGGCACCGCTCCGAAGAGGCCCTTCCCCGACGTGTTGAACTCAATGCATGTGTTGAAGAGGCGCTCTGGATCGCCGAGGATGTAATACAGCATATTCGTCACGACTTCATTAGGGAAGGCCTGCCCTGACGGGTCGTTGGCCAAATCGGAGAAGCGCTGCACCAGCAGCTGGGCCGCATTCAGCATCTCGATCTGATTGCGTTGAGCGTTGAGCGTGAAGAGCTGCCGTAAGAGGTAGGGATCCGTGTTGACCTCAGGGGCGATGGTGACCAGCATCTCGTTGAGGCGATCCAGCTGGTTGGTGCTTTGTGTGAGGAGGAAGAAGATGTCCATCACAGTCTCGTTGATCCTCAGATTGTCAGCGAGGAGCCTCATCTTGCTGCGATCCCCTCGCATCGACTCCAGGATGGGACTGATCTCCAGTCCCGCAGTTTTGAAGTCGTGCGTAGGATCGCCAACCATGGACCCTTACTTGCCTAGGCTGGCTGCCGCCATTCGTAGGAATCCGGGGCCGCTCGAATCCGCGAAAAGGGGGTTCTTGAGGAGCTGCTCGTTGAGCAGACGCCAGACGTGCTTCGCCAGGTGCTTCCTGATTCCTCCTTGGATCTTCCGGAACCCGATGACGTACAAGACGACGACGAGGGCAGTCACGATGACCGCTGTGGCGATTGGCATGAACACTCGGGGGTTCAACATTGCGCCCAGAACGGCCCATGTGAGGACCAACGTGATGTATGCTGTCGTCAAGGTGAGGAAAAGCCACATGAGGAGCCCCAGCAGAATATTGCTCGCCGATGCAATACGCTTCATCAAATGGCTCCATTTCCATGGAGACCGCTTCGCTTTTGCGCCCCGACGCTGCTTATTCATGATTTTGAGGCGATAGTGATTCGCCATCTCTGTGAGGTCGATCCTGTGCAGCATGCCATTGTAGTGGTTCCATCCCATCTCAATGGTGGCAACGAGGAGAAGACACAAGCAGAGGATCGACACAAGCGGAGAAACCCACACCCATTTGAAGTAGGCGGCAGTGTTGGGGCTGTGGAAGACAGAGCTCATCGCCATGGAATCCCTGAAGTAGGGATTTTCGCTCATCACCTCTAGCACTTCATGCCACAAGGCGATCACGGGAACGGGCAGTGCGAGGAGACTGAAGAGGATGGCGTATCCGATAGTGACCACGATCGCCCATCCGATGGTCTGCAAGCTCACCACAAAACCTGCTTGCTCCTTGGGTACGTACCATTCGAAACCGTACATAGCCTCGATGTTGAGTTCTCCTTGTGTGGCGCCCTTAATCTCCACGTCGATAGGATCGAAGGCGGAGGTTTCCATGCCCAGCGCATCGCAGAACTTCGTGTATTGTGCTGTGAAGTTGTCCACACGCATGTAGTCAGCCGTGCTGCCTGTTACGGTGATGTGGACGTCAAAGAAGGACTTGAGGGGCTCCTTTGCCAACTCCATCGGGCGCATGTTCGCCTCGCGCGCAGGGTGCCAAAGGATCCCATGGAAAACAGTCGCGTACTCGGAGGTCATTGTGATCCCTGTTTCCTTGAGCAGCAACCTCATTTTATCGAGGGGTTGCAGCCCCAGCTTCTCGTCGGTGCAGAACTTCTCGTACCGCTTCATGAAATCGAGCCTCGCGACCTTCTTTTTGTTGAAGTCAGGGTCGTCCAGCGACACGGGGCGGGTGTGCACTTCGAGGAAGCCCTTCAGGGAGCCTTTCTGCGCAGAGACCACCGCAGAGACGATCATCGCCGGCATCTCGATCAGAGGCGGCTTCGGCAGGTCATCTGGCGACACCATGTCGATCTGCTGCCGAAACCTGGGGTCGTCGAATCTCATTCCTTGCTCGATCGCTACCTTGGCGAGCTCGGTCCTTATGGCGTCGCACTGGGTCATCTGGTATGACTTGAGCCATTTGAAGTAATAGTAGATCATATTATAGCCCATGAGGAGTCCCACGAAGCTCGCGAGGAAGATACTCAGGGCGATCGCGACTCTGAGGGCCGTGTTGGTGTGGATCGTCTTGCTTTCATACTTGCCACTCTGTAAATACTTATACGAGACGAGCCCAGAGCTGCTCTGATGGACGACTGCCTCGAAGGCCTTCGCGCTGGTGTACTTCCGGATAAGGCTCGAAATGTTACCGTTTAGCTGGACGTCGTGACTGGGAATGGTAGTTAGAGGGCAGGTACTTGGCATGAGGTAGAGGTAGCTGAGTCGCTCTCGGGGCCCCAGCAGGGACGCCGAAGCCCAGGTCATCCAGGACACAGTCGCCTGCAGGTACGCTCTGGAGGTGCTGAACCACCAAGTGATATGCGCCGGCAGCGTCTCCG
>Ga0314692_10000119_pt1 | contig 8702 bp, 1 predicted proteins | sample Plim5_28May_surf_FD_206203 | JGI IMG/M metagenome (GOLD analysis project Ga0314692, IMG submission 206203) | Metatranscriptome of seawater microbial communities from Espelandsvegen Fjord, Bergen, Norway - Plim5_28May_surf (Eukaryote Community... | ecosystem: Environmental > Aquatic > Marine >... | reverse complement strand
CGCTTCTGGGTTTCGTCGGCCGCAACCTTGGCAGCGATATCAACTTCGGGGCTGCACGGGCGTGGAGCACGGCAACCTCGTTGGAGTGGTTCAAGATTGACGGCATACAGGTGACGGACAACACCGCCACGATCACGTCGTCAACGACGGCACAAATCTCCAAAACGCCCGCACGGCATCCCACCCCGAAGACGGGCGCCGGTCTCCCGGTGACGCTGAAGATTAACGGTATCGAGAAGACGTCGACGAACATCTTCTCGTACGGCGGGCCCATCATCGGATCTAAGATTACCGCCACCACACCTGTTAAAGGCACTGACGCTACAACGGGAGGTGTCGCGGGGCAGGGAGTGATGTACGCTGGTAGCGGCACGCAGGTGATGACCATCTCCGGAACGCGATTTGGTCCACGCTTCAGCGACTTGGACGGAACTAGGTCGCTCAACTACTTTGACACGACTATCGGGTACCCGAATGCGAAGGTTGAGGTTTGCACGACGTACAGCTGCGGCACGAAGGTCCAGTGCACGAGCCCGCAGGTGTTCACCGCGGACGTGGAGATCCGATGCAATCTCCCCGAGGGGATCTACATCGAAACCAGCGTGTACGTCACCATCTACGACGGCGTGCGCACGTCGTTGAACACGGGCGTGAACAAGCTGTCGGTGAGCTACCCGACGGCGACGGCGATACAAAAGACGGGTGGCGGACTTCCCGCAACGACGGGGAGCAACGTTCAGATTTCTGGATACTCGTTTGGCCCCGTCACGCCGACAGGTGGGACGGCGCCCATCAGCGTTATGATTGTCAATCCGCCCGGCGTGGCATGCACGAACGTCAAAATCACCACGAGCCCGGCGCAGTCAACCGGCCCATCCACGCTCACGTGCGATGCACCCGCCGGATCGGGTGTGAACAATCCTATCGCTCTCACGCTAACGAATGACGGTCGAACGCTGAACAACGCCGCGCAGGGCACGGCGGCGAACATCTTCACCTACTCCGGCCCCGTCATCACGGCGGTGACGCCAGCGGCGACGCAGGGTGGTCCGTTCAACATCACCGGCAACGGATTTGGGCCAGCGACGACGACCGGCGTGTCCGGTCTCGCGAATGCCATCGCACTGACGAACATCCAGGTGGTGTCGGACACGCTTATCACGGCTTCGATGCCAACGGCGGGCATCGGAGGACCATACCCCATCACCGTGACGGTGAACGGGCAGCAGAGTGCGTCGGTGAATCTGTTCTACTATGCAGACCCCGTCGTGTCATCCATCTCCGTGGCACCTTCCGTGTTCGGTGGCACATTCACCATCACGGGGCAGAACTTCGGCGCTCCGGGCACCACCGCGGTGGTGCAGATCACCTACGGCGGCCTTACGGAGACGGCAACGGGTCCCACCGTCGCGAGCCACACTTCTATTGTCGCGACGGTGACATGCCCAACGCTATGCCACACGAGCGCGCGCGACGTGCTCGTGACGATCAGCGGCAAGACGAGTGGCACGAGCGGAAATGGCAAGCTGTCGTACGCGGGGCCGGTGGTGACTAGCGTTGCGGACATTAGCATGTTCGCGAGCGACACGAACGTCGACCCGCTGACCATCACGGGAACGAACCTGGGAAGCGCGACGCTGGCTCCCGTCGTGCAGATCTGCGCGAAAGCTGACCTGACGACGTGCTTCACCGCCGACTTCACCACGGCCACGGGCGTGACTGCGGTGGTTCCGACAGGCTCGACGACCGCCACGTCCGTGACGGCGCAAATCCCGCCAGGTTTGGGGGAGAACCTCAGCGTGAAGTTGACGCTGACGCAGGGTACCGTGACGGTCGACTCGGGCACCACGGGTCAGAACTCGTTCAAGTACGTCACGCCGACGTACACCACCGTGACGGACACGACGACGTCGCCAGCTGTGGCACGCGTGCCGAACCAGCTTCCCACGTCGGGTGGCGTGCTGTCAATTACGGGCTCGCGCCTCGGGCCGCTCGGAGGCACGAAGGTGACGCGCGTGGTGTGGAACAACGGCATTCTGACGACCGCGAATCCCACCATCACGACGCTGAACAACGAGCTGCAGATCACCATCCCCGCCGGCGTTCGGTTCATCCCATTCGCGGTGCACATGAGCTACAACTCGCTGCAGTCAACGGCGGTGGCGTCGCCCGTGCTTTATTTTAAGTACGCGAGCCCCACGATCACATCTGCGACGTCGATTGCCACGGCTGGCGGCAGGACGACAATCACGGGCACGAATTTCGGGCCCGATACCGCGAATCTGCAGTTGGTGGAGATTCGAAACACCACCACGGGCGTGTACCACACGGGAACGAACTGCGCTATTACGTCTCACACGACGATTCAAAGCGACGTGGCGTGTGCAGATTGCGGGCGAGTCGGCGACATCCGGCACCGTATTCAACTACATCGCGACCTCGGCCGAACTGGACGTACACGGGCCACGATGGCACGCAGAATGCGTGGATCACCGTCACGGGCACGAATTTCGGGCCCGCGGGTAACATTGCCGGCTCTGTGACGTTAGGTGATCACCGCGCATACGACGATGCAATGCCTGCTTGGCGAAGGTTCGGGCAAGGATCACGACGTTTCGTTTTCGATCGATTGGTGGGCAGAACACGCTCACGACGAACCCGGTGAATGGTCAGCTCCAGGGCTCTGGGCTGAATGCATTCCGGTACGCGAGTCCCGCGGTGGTTTCGCAGAACAAGGTGAGCTTTTTTGGCGGTGCAACCATCACCATCCAAGGCAGCGATTTCGGATGCGGTCCCGGTGCCACGGGATCTTCCACAGGCGGGCTGTGCAAGCTCCCTCTGAACGGTGCGACGCAAACAATCAGCGTGAGCATCGGCGGGTCCGCTTGCACATCCCCCGTGGTGTCGACACCGCACACGCACATCAAGTGCACGGCGCCCGCGAGGCTGGACAACGCGGTGATCACCAATCTCGCCTCCAGTGTTACAGTGGGTGGCCAGACAGCGACGTTCAACTACGACTACGCGGTGCCTATCGTTTCGAATGTCAGCGAGGCGAGCTTCTTTGGCGGTAAGATTACCATCACGGGGCAATTCTTCGGGCCCGTGGGACCGTTCACGGGGACCACTTATTTTTTGGCGTACTCGGGATCCACCGTGTATCCGCCGGCAACCGGGCGTCGGCTGATGGCGGCGGATGGCGGCCGCCGCTCGTTGCTGAATACTTATGTGTACCCCACGCCGCAGGTCACGATCGCGGACACGCAGATTGTCTTTGAAGTTCCCGCACCCGTGTCAAGCTCGGTCGGCTTAAATGTTGACCTGACGATCCGCGGCGTGAGCGCGGGTACCACCGGACACGGCTTGCTGAACTTTGTGGGACCTCGCATCGAGTCCGTGTCGAGCCCACCCACGAGCGGAGGGTTGATTACCATCAAGGGTCGAAATTTCGGGCCTGCGGGAAGTGCGAGCCTGAATCAGGCACGCATCGACTCTCTGCCGTGCTCCGGTCACACGGTGTCCGTCGCCGGCAGCGAAATTACGTGCACGGTGGGCCCGGGAACGGGCAAGAACTTGAATGCCTTCATTCGCATCAACACGGAGACGGACGCCGGCACGGGAACGGGCAAATTCAGCTACGCGCCGCCGTCCGTGTCGCAGATTGTTCCGATGAACCAGCTCCCTGGCGAGAACATTACCATCAAGGGCAACTCGTTCGGCGACGAGCTTAGCCTGATTAGCATTTCGATTGGCGGAACGCCGTGCATCTACGTCGGTCTCGTGACGCCGCACACCGAATTGATCTGCACGACGCCGCAGATTTTGGGTGCGAACAAGAGCCTTTCGATCGTCGTGAACGGCGTGCAGAACGTGAACGACGTGTTCTCGTACACAGCCCCGGAGGTGCACAACGTCACGCACTTGCCGGCGTCAGGCGGCGTGGCTACGATTAAGGGTGCCGTGTTCGGTCCCGTGAATGGCTCGCAGGTGACGCTCGTCAAGTTGGGCAACTCCACGTGCACGTATCCGAATATCACGGAGGTGAACACCATCAAGTGCCATGCGAGTCCCATGCATCTCGCCAAGTACGGCAACGGCGGCACGTACGCCGACGTCGATTTAGCGGGCGACGGACTGATGGATGTTGTGGTGTACATAGACAACCAGCCGAGTGGGGCGACTGGCAAGGACAAGTTTGGATTCCTGGAGCCTGTCGTGACTGCACTGTCCGCGCAGCTCGCAGGTGGGGGAGAGCGCCTCACGATCACGGGCAGAGAGTTTGGCATGGTGCACCAGGGCATCGTAGCGAGCATGGTAAGCACGTGGAGGGGCGTCACGCGCACGCACATCAGCCCGCTGACGACGAACGTGGGATCGCCGGATGGCGCGGGGTTCCAGAATTTCGAGTTTGAGATGCCGCAGTGCACCGGAGGCGTGGACAACCTGCTGAATTTGACCATCAACGGACGTCCGGCTGCGTTTTCCATAAGCCTTGCAGCTCGTAATGTGGCATTCAGGCCACCGGCGATACAGGGAATCACCGGAGCCACGAGCCCGCACACGAGCCCACCCACCACGGACGGTGGCATGGTGGTGATTGCCGGTGCTAATTTTGGACCGCTAGGCGAGGGCGTGAATGGATCGCCGTGGGTCGAGTCCTTCAAGATATTCAGCCCCGTCACGGGCATCTCGTACCCGTGCGGTAACGCGAACGTGACGACGCACGGCACGCGCGTGACATGCTACGTCGGCCCAGGTGCCGGGCAGTCGCTTGACGTGATTGCGAGAGTGTCGGGTCAGGAGAGCGGAAAAACCGGCGTGGGCACGTTCGCGTACCCCAAGCCGACGGTGACGGCGGTATTCCCCGACCTCACCGGGCCTGGCCAAGATGTTTTCATTTCGGGCACCAACTTCGGGCCTGATAGCAACGGTTTGTCGATCGCGTTCCAAGGACCGGGTGACGACACGTGTGGTCCCATTCGGTGCATCACCTCCACAATGCTCATCCCGCATCAGCAGGTGAAGTGTCAAGCGGCGATCAATGTCGGAACGAACTTGGACGTGTTTGTGAACGCGACGAACCAGGTCAACGATCCCGCGCCTGCGGCGAAGTTTTCGTACGAGAGCATGACAGTCAAGAGCATTTCCAGGAGTACGACCGAGGGCAGCGACATCACGATCGTGGGAACGGGATTCGGGCCCATCACGGGGAGCTGCTACCAGAGCTACTTCCAAAGCATCACGCTGTCGACACAGCGAGGCATCGTTTGCACGGACGCCCGCGTTACGCTCCCGAACCAGATTATCGTCTGCCGTGCCGGCGAGGGAACAGGCAAGCTGCACTCGGCGAGCTTGAACATGCGTGGCACGCTGAGCGCGTCGACGGGCTTGAATGCGTTTTCGTACCAGCCACCGAACGTGACGAGCGTCGTTCCGCTCGCGACGCGAGGTGGCACGATGCAGATTTTGGGAACCAACTTTGGCGCAAGTGGAACGTCCGCGGAACTTCTGAGCGTGGTGATCTACAAGCCGGAGCCTGTCAACTGCACGAACGCACGCATTGGCACGAATGCGCACCGCGAGCTGCTGTGCGACTTTGCCGAGGGCAGCGGCGGTGGCTACGACGTTGTCGTCACGGTGGACGGCCAGACGTCCGGTGACACGGGCCTGAAGAAGTTCGCGTACGCGCGTCCGGTGGTGGAGTCGATCACGCCCGCGGTGCAGCCGAAGGGTGAGACGACGACGCAGCTGACGATTGTGGGGCGAAACTTTGGGCAGGATGTCAGCAAGCTGAACGTCACGGTGGGAAACCATCCCGTAGACCTTACCAGCATTCGTCTGATCATCACGGAAAGGCAGGGTGCAGCGTTGGCGACGGAGGAAATTCGTGTCACGGCACCTTTCGCGGCTGGGCAGAACCTGCCCGTGATTGTGACGTGCGATGGGCTGAAAAACGACATGGAGAATTCGCCCAATGCAAAATTTTCGTACAGCGCGCCATTCATCACCGAGGTGGAGCCCGTGGAAACGCAGGGTGGTCCCACCATCGTGCGTGGTGGTAACCTTGGACCACTCGGGCCCGTGCACAAGGTTATTCTCGACAACCGCACTTGTGCGAATCCGATCGTGATCAAGGAGAACACGGAGATCCAGTGCGAGGCACCTCGCGGGTACGGAGCGAACCTGAATGCGTTTGTGCAGATCACGGAGTTCACCGGCACGGGAAGTGCTGACACGGGCAATGGCAAGTTCAGGTACCGCTGCCCTCAGATTGTGAGATTAGTCGCTGACAAGGGCCGTGCGAGCGAGGGAAAGACGGGACAGATGATGACGCTGATTGGACGCAGCTTTGGGCATAACACGAGCGCGATGACGCTTACGGTGGGGCGAGACAGCTGGACGACACCGGGCGAGGCGATCGTGTTCCCATTTCCCGACCTTGTTCCCGATTCCGCCGGCCAGTACCGCATTCGGGCACCCGTTCCGGTGGGATTTGGCAGCGACATGAATGTCACGATTGACGTTGCTGGGCAAGACAACATGTTCAAGTGTGCGAGTGCGACGGAGGGCAATTTGGCAGAGGCGCAGAAGTTTAGCTACAGTCCTCCTATTATAAGAAGCAGTACAAGTGCGAGTACGGCCGGAGGTGAGGTGACAGTGACTGGGGAGAATTTTGGACCGCTCTGCGGTGGTGGTGGTGCCCAAGAGGACTGCGACGGCCAGATTGGTCCTATTGTGGTGTACGGCTGGCAGGGTGGATCGACGGTGCACACGTGCACGGGAGGCAAGGTGGTCGCGTCGAACGTTCGCATCGCATGCAACCTGACGGCTGGTGAGGGCAAGAACTTGGACATGGAGCTCAGCATAGGTGGCATGAGCAGCGGACGCACGACGAGCGACGCCGCGAGGTACAGCTACTCACTTCCACAGGTGTACGGCATCACGCCCAATGTAGTGGAGACGGGAACGCGTGTCACGGTGACTGGCGAAAACTTTGGCGTCGTGGGATCGCAGGTGCGTGCGACGGTGACGCGTGCCCTGCCGAGTGGACGAGAGGCGTACCTGAGCGTCGACGGCGTGGAATTCTTGGACAACCACACGAGGTTTGCGTTCGACATGCCGCTCGGATCTGGAACCGGCTTGGCGCTGCAGATTGAGCTTCCCGTGCTGGTGGAGTCGAGCAACCCCACGCTGTTCGCGCAGGCTAGCCCCGACCGCGAGGATCGTCCTCTGTTTTCGTTCGCGCCGCCAACCATCATCAGCGCGACGCCCGTCAGTACCTCGGGAGGACGCACAACCATCACGGGTAAGGGATTTGGCGTCGCCGGCGCGACGGGCAAGAACGCCGTAACGTCCGTGTCGATCGCCGGATTGCCCGCGTACGGCGTGAATGTCACCAAGGCTGGCACGCAGATTGAGTGTGACGTCGCACCTGGCGTTGGCAAAGATCAGCGGATCTCCGTGGCGGTGAACTTCCAAGAGTCCGTTGGAGGTGATACCGCGTTTCGGTACGCGACACCCGCGGTGCTTGATGTATTGCCCGCGAGCGCCCTTCCTGGCACCGTCGTCACCGTGAGAGGCGTGAACTTCGGATCGTCGAACGACTTGGGTGTCGTGAAGGTGTTCTTTGGCGACTACGAGAGCAAGGCGGTTTCCGTGAAGGTTTCTCACTTCGAGATCACGTGCGAGGTGCCTCAGGGCAAGGGCATTGCCGTTCCCGTGGTTGTGCAGGTTGCGGAGCAGCCGAGCCCCGCGACGTCCGCGAAGCCTTTCACGTTCGTCTTTTCCGGATGCACGGACGCTGCGGCTGCGAATTTCGATCAGTTTGCGACGGTGGACGACAACACGTGCCGCATTTTGGGATGCACGAGAAGCTTGAGTCCTAACTTCAATGTGAAGGCGAACGAGGATGACGGCAGCTGCATCAAGGATCCCGCAAACTTTACCATGACGCTGAGACTGGATTACCAGAAGGAGTATTTGATAAACAGAGAAAAGTACGATCGTCTCGTGGCGCAGGAGATTGGACAGACGCTTAAGATTGAGAGTGCGCGAGTCAGTGTGGTGGCTCACCGCAGCGGAAGCACCGTTCTCGATTTGCAGATTGCCGACTTGCCGAACAGCACGGCAGCGGATGCGCTGAATCGACTGGAGCAGCTCGTGCTCACGAGCCGATTTGACTTTTCGTTTGCGACGTTGATGAAAATCAACGTGCCGGAGCAGGCGGGTGTCGAGAAGCGGGACATCATGACGAAGGCTGCGGAGCCTCCCGTGAGCGAGGCTAGTATTATTGCGCTTTGCGTGGGTGTCTTCGTGGTGTTCGTGTTTGCCATTTTCTGGAAGAGGATCATGGTAACGTGCGTGAAGGTGTGCTGCGGTGGAGCGCCTGAGGAAGATATTAGAATGGATGTGGTAGGATACCAGCAAGCTGGTGCGCCTTACAACTACAACCAGGCTGCAGGAGGATACTATCAGACGAGCGGCCGCGTCGCTCCTGGAGATCCTTTGCTTGGCGGAGCGCCTGCCCCCGCCGGTCCTGAGCAACTCAGGCTCGAGAGTGCCGAGGCTGTGGCTGCGAGGAAATAAAATACCTTTTTCTGATCGTTTGTTTTCTTTCTTTCTTTCGAGAAAGGACGGAGCTCAGCTCACTTCTCTCGTTCGAGAGAAGTGAGACTATTTGTAAAGACAACAAAACCCAACTG
>Ga0314692_10000116_pt1 | contig 8772 bp, 1 predicted proteins | sample Plim5_28May_surf_FD_206203 | JGI IMG/M metagenome (GOLD analysis project Ga0314692, IMG submission 206203) | Metatranscriptome of seawater microbial communities from Espelandsvegen Fjord, Bergen, Norway - Plim5_28May_surf (Eukaryote Community... | ecosystem: Environmental > Aquatic > Marine >... | reverse complement strand
TTTTCCCCCACTTTTCCCACTTTTTCCCCATACAAATAGCGCCATTACGATGGCGGGGATGGAGGCAAGCGTGATGGCCTCGTTGGTGTCCCGAAACTCTCATTGGTTGCCGCCAATGCCGCCGCATCCAATGGGCCTAGGTATTCTTGAAGGAGCTCCGGCATCCATGATGCGATACCAGTATCCTCGCCCACATCCCTTTCGACGCTCGAGGAAGAGCGCACTATATGCGACCCAACCGATTCAACCGCCTGCATAAGTTCCTCACGCAGCTCTCCCACTGTTCCTCGAATTTCCTCAGCCACGAGTGCATTGCGCTCGCGTGCCACGCGGTAAACGTCCTGCCTCTCGTGCACAGCCTGCATCACATTGAATCTGTGACTCTTCAGTGATCGATGGGAGAAGAGACCGCTAACAATACCGCTCACGTAGCGCGGAGTAAGTATCAGGAAGGAATGGATTCCCGCGATCCACTCCAGACCGATGAGGAAGGAGTGCACAACGGTGTTGAGCAAAAGTTTGGCTATGGCGACGTAGAATGCAAGTTGCCAAGCCAGCGACCGTGTAAACAGATATTCAGCCATCATTGAAACGCGCTGCGAATCTGAAATCCTACTCGCACCTCGCTTAGCGCGATATAATTTTGTATATACATGCACAGACATCATCAAAGTACTGCGGAAGGCCATGAGGCATCTAAAGAAGATGATTGCGGCAACGAGAAGCTCTGCGAAGCCGGTACCAATCGACGGCATGACAAATGGCACAAGATAAGGCACGAGCAGCCAAGGGAATACCATGAGAACAAGGTGTCCGAAGCTCGCTCTGCCAGTCCATTCCCATATTCCCATTCCGATGATGTAGAGCAGGAACGCGAACACATAGACGTACATCATGTCGAAGACTACGGCGAAGGATGTAAAGCACACCATGACTGCAATGAGGATGTCTACGAACGTGTGCACGCTCGCCATGATCCATCCAATCTTATCCGGATCAAGATGATCAATGTCGTCACGAAGTGCGCTCTCGTATAGACTGCTCAGTTCGAACGTCTTGGCTTTAATCAGAGACTTCCACTTCCCCTCGTCATCACAGAGCGGCTTGAGAGGCACATAGCTGCAGTACGACAGAAAAGCACCAAAATCCTTTTTCAAATTCGAAAGCCTTGGAAGTGGATTGAATAGAATCTCGGCAGTCGTCCACGCCACGACACTGGCAGTTGTGAAGAAGAGAGGAAGCCGGCCGCCCGTCGACTGCATTAGGGTTGCGTAAACGCAAAACATAAGCAAGACGAACAGAGACTTCGAAACGTGCGACGTGCGATATTGCATGTAGGTAGTAAGCCACGAGAATCGAGTGTTTGCGTTCGGGCGACCCGTCGCGGCATACGCCGCCTCGTCCGCTGGAATGGCATCCTCCACCTGCGAGGCAACCGTTTGGTTGTGGAACACGAAGAAGATGGTGGATGGTATGATGTCTCGAAGGACTCGATAGAATCCACGGATCGGACCAAACTCCAAAACCATCTCGAGCACCATCGGCATGATTTGAAGGAAGCCCATCGAAAGGATCCACTCGCTCGCAAAAACGGAGCCAGCTTTTCCTAAGTCGACGAGGCGAACGCTTGACAGCGCGAGGAAAAAGAATGCCGTCATGTAGATGTACAGTGCCACGTGAACAAGCATCGTGTTTAGATAAAAGCCAGACATGCCGTACGCCATGCTAAGACGCTTGGATCCGGTCATGTGTTGGTACATAGCGTGGAACTCGCGAGTTCTGCTCGCAGCTCCGTGTCCCGCGGAAATCTTACGCAGGAAAACCCCGGCGGGATAAAATGATACCTCACGACCCTTCTGAAGCTCGAGCAAGTCGCTGTATCCGATCGACTCGCCGCGATTCACGACATTCAAGCCGGCAAAGACGTCCTCTGAAACATTGAAGGATGCGCTTGCCTTCGACATGCTTCCACGTGTAAGTGTCCAGCACGTGTCGAAAAGCTCGTTGTAGCCGTAGTGCAGCCTCACGCCTAGACTTGCCATCGCTCTTTGGATGATTGTGCCAAAGCAGAACTCGGCATTGCTCAAGGCGGCGCCGCTTGCACCCTGGTCGACTGTGTAGACGTATTCGCGGAATCCAACAAGGCGGTGCTTCAGCACCTTTCTGTTCTCGGCCACCGCTTGGCAGTACGGCTCCCAAGTTGGCACATCCTCGGGCGACTTTGGCACGGGTGATCCTAGCCAAGTTGAAGATTGGCGACGTTCGGGAGTACTTCCAAAGAACAATGCGGTGCGCGAATGTTGACGGAAACGTCCGATGGCCATTTCAGGCGCCTGCTTCTCCTTATGCCTCATTTGAAAATTCGGCTGAGGCTGCAACCAAAGCTTGTGCAACAGCACAGGCAACTTGAATAGCTCGCAGGCTGTTGCGTCCATGTTGCTGTCCATACCCATCAGGACGCTTCCAGTGGCCCAGTGAAGCATGTGCCGCTGATTTGCCGCCTTTCCTTGAATAGGCTGGCCATCGTTGAGCCGCAGCGGATACTGTCGTATTACGATGTCCACTACCTTTAATCCGTCCGTTTTGCGAATGCCATGCTGAACCAACACAGACGCGTGCGTGCAGAGGTCCGATAGCGTATTGGTAATTGTGAACTCGCGGATTACCAAGTCCACCTCAGAAGTTTGCGTGTTATCTCCAATTAGTGCCGACGACATCTTTCGTGTGTGATTCACCACGGAATCCGCCTTAACCGTGTACGCGGTGCCGAGCGATGGGTAGTACACCACTGCGCTCTCCGCGCCGAGACGCTGCGTGCACCTGAGCATTCCGACGAGAACGCGTCGGGGAACCTTCGCGCTGCCACTCTCATGCTCCTTGCGCACCATCTCGAGGAATGATTCGTATGCCTCCTCCTCAGTCTTACACTCCTTAACGTATCTTGGACTGTCCGGGTCGTCGATACTCACGAGATGATGAGATGCGTCCGTCAAACCAGCCATGCGCTGGGTAAGATGCTTATTCACGAGGTCTCGGAACCACGGACTCGCCTTCTTTGCGTTGAAGTCGCAGACCATGGATAGCGGATAGTGCCTGAGCTCACAGAGCAACTCAGTCACCATCGCGTCACGCTCCTGATCTTTCGGGCCATTGCCAGAGCCAAATGTTTGGTGGCCCATGATGACCTGTCCGTGTCGATGGATCTGTCCGCGATCACCGCGCATATGAGGGAACAGCGTCTCGAGCGCTCGACCGTACTTCACCGCACCGCGAACGGTCCGACTGACCGTTTGACTCCAACCACTGCACCTCTTGCAAACGGCAGATTCGATCGTACGCGCCCATCGGTGGAGATCTCTCACCTCCTCGTTTGGTAGACTGGTCGCTTGGAGGAAGCGATCAAGCACCTGCTTCGGATGAAGCGGCAGTGCAAGACGATCGAGAGCAATGAGGCGATCCACCTGACGTTCGGCAAATCTTTCCCACTGCTCAGGATAGAGGGCGGCGAAGAACTCAAGGTTCGTTGCCTGGCCATCAAGAGTCTGCAGGTACCACGGCGTTTCGGAATCCGGCGACACGCCGCGCACACGCCACGACGTCGTCTCGGCATATACAGGAATTAGCGTGGTCACAGAAGGCAAAGCATGCTCGGCCCCTTTGTCGGACAGGCCGCGTTGGAATATGCCCTTCTTCGTGAACTTCTTTTCTATGCGCTTGACTGTTCGATAAAAGAACGTGAGCTGCTCCTGAGCCACACGAGGCAGGTCAGCGAGCTGAAGAGCAGCGCCTTTCTGCGCGTTTGTCATGTCGATGAGGCGTTGCATTTCGCTTTTCGTAACCTCATCATTTTCGTGCAGCTCCCTGACGATGCGCTCCCATGCCGCCGGCCAGCGTGGGCCAAGCACCGCCTGCATACTCTCACCATCCGCCGCGAGTGCACCATTGCCACCTGGTTTGTAAAATTGCAGCTTCTGGCTAATGTCCGGTTGCCGCATACCCTGGATGCCACTTTTCAGACCTCGGTACGTTCCAAGCAGCGCGAGCAGCGCCTTGAATGCCGCGTCTATGACCACGAACGACGTCAGTGTGCCTAGAATGAAAAATAGGAACACCGCGATGGCGCAACCCGCGCAGTCGGTGCGCGGGGCTGCGCTGTACGCGGAGAGGAAATTTAGGAGGGCGTCCTCTCCCGCACCATGCTGGTTGCAGCGAGACCGGCACACGCTGTCAAGATTGTCGACGGACGGAGTTACGTAGTTCAGCATGAAGTACAGCGAAGCCATGAACACGAGACCCCACGTTCCCGTGCGCATGAGTTGTTGCCGGGCACTTCGGCTCGTTCGCTTTTGCACAAGGTCGGAATACACGCGGGATCCCGGCGTAAACATCTCATCCTTTTGCACGTCCTCGCGCGGCTGTCGCCTATCTCGAGCAAGAACGGCCCCGATACCGCGTTGGATGGAGTATGCTGAGGCATTCATTGCGTGATGCTCGAGACGGCTCAGGGCTGTACCTGGCATATACACCGGTCGCTCACGCAGGCACTCGCTCATGGGTTTGCCCAATATGTAAACATTGAAGCCGAGCTTTCCCAGCCACTGCAGAGTGTCAAATGCCATTCGTACGAATACGTAGTACCACACCCAGATTGGCACCACGCGATTTTGCAGGCCAGACAGCTCTGTAGCGCGCACAGCTTCAAGCAGCGTTTTATCTGTGCCGAAGTCTGCGTTTTGGATCATCTTTTCAGTCTCATTGTCGCTTGTTAGCTTAATGGTGAAAAGTACAATCGTAACCACAAACCAGGCGACGCACTGCACGATGTGTGACAGTAGCCAAGCTTCCTTGTAATCGAGGAATCGGCCGAGCACACGCCTCAACTCAACCGGGTTTAGCACGCCGGGTGACACTCTACCAAAGCATCTCTGCGGCCAGCGCTGCATTCCAGGAATGAAAGCCTGCGACAAGTACCCGATGCTGTGAAGGAGCGCAAGGCATAGCGCTTCCGTGCGCAAGAACAAAATGAGAATCCTCGCAGAATCAGGATTTGGATCCCACACGCTTGCCCAATAACGGGATGACCACACGTACGAGTCGCTGAGTCTTTCACACAGCCAACCACTGTTGGAGTCTGCGAGACTGGCGCCAATGGCAGCCCCAGCTGCGAATGCGCCGATCGCTCCGGCTACGTAGAAAATACGAAACATGATCGTCTCCCGCATGTACTCGCGGGTCTTCTTGTCTGCGTAATCCTGCAAGATTCGAAACACGAAAACGAAGACGAACAAGAAGACGGCTCCAATGGGAATAGCAAGGGCCATCTCACCAACGATGCACTCTTCAACATCACTGGCACTGAGATTGTCGCGCACACGGTACAGGTACCATGCCGCCGCGACGATCCACGAGCCGAACATCAGCACAGAGTGCCAGTAAATGATGTAATCCATAAGCACGAAAACGCCACTGCTTTCGCGGAAGCGCTTCTTTAAAATGGGTGGACTGGAAGGGGCCTTCTCGCCGGCGACACGCTTCACGTCGTAAAACGCCGCATCGTTCCAGTCATCAAAGTTGTACTGAAATGGATTTCCTCTCACAGCTCGAATCTTCTCGTTTCCGCACATAAGCCACTGCCAATGCACACGATAACGTCGAATACCTGGCACGTCCTGTGGACCAATCTTTGGATCGAAGGCGCGAATTGGGTCACCTAGCATGTATTCCGTTGCGTTTGAGGGTAGATCTCCCTTTCCATTGATCATCTCTGAATTTCGCAAGACATTGTCAAGCACACGTGCTAGCCATTCGCCGGCAAAGATTCCCGACTCGCTCATCTGGCGCAGAACGAGCGAACACAACGCCTCCGAGTAGAGCTCGTGGTACGGCTGCTCATCCATCTTAGTCGATATCAGTCCCAGGTCCTGGCAATGTTCGAGGTAGCAGTACCGCGCCTCGAGGAGTCGCCAGTGGATGTTCTTGAGCGCATGCTCGGCGCGCATGTCAGGATCTGGTATGAAACCCAGCTGTTTGTATTCGTTGAGGAGCATCTCGTCTAGAACGCGGGCCTGCCGCCTCGCATGCCCACCGAGGTGCACGTTCCACAAAGGACCCCAACCATCGGCGAAGTTTCCTGGCACGACAATCTCAAACGACGTGTTCGTGGTCCAGTATCCAAGGTAGTCAGCCGCGGTTGGCGTTGAGAATTGACGAGGCGACGATGAATCTGTCTCTTCCTCCGCTGCGTGCAGCCCGCACTCGTCTGGCTCACCCTCGGCTGGGAGTTCGTGCAGCGAAACCGTGGTCTTGATTCGAAGATCAGCGCACGCACTTGTTTTGTTGTTGTTGTCTTTCGAATTGGCGAATAGTTCAGCGATCACCTTCACTTCCTTCGAGGGTGCAGCCATCTCGATGCACTTGCGAAGTTCTGGCATGCCATCACCGTCGGGACTGACACAGGACGCTCGTGCGAGAAAGCGGCGTAGGTAGCCGTTAAGACGAGCATGTTTTTGAAGAAGGCGCATCACTGAATCACGAGTTGCAGGCACCAATGAGGACGCATCTCCACGCTCCGGTGAATTCGACGAACCTGCTCCACCAGCTGATGGATTAACGATGCATCGGGTGAGTATATCCTTCATCGCCTCAAGTGCACCGCGAAGATCCTCTCGATTTCGCTCCTCCTCGGACTCAGCATTCGGCCCATCGGGATCGATTTTGTCAGAATCGACAGCATCCGCTTTCACAGCCTCCCTTTCGAAAATACGCGCCTGCTTGGCCATACCCTCGTTGCCCCACGGCACCCACTGGTCGAGAAGTCGGTGACGCTTCACGATCGCACATGCTAGTACCTGTTCCGCGGTCTCGTCGCCATCTCCTCCTTCTTTCTCCGCCCTTCGCGCACGACGAATCTGGACCCTCTCGGCATATGAGCCAACCGTCAATTCCGGGATGAGGCGCACCCCGTTCAGTACTTTTTCATCTTTGTCCGACCAAGAGGTAACGATCTTCTGAAATTTGGGGTGTGCGCTGGAAAGGCAGTTGTACAGCTCTTCCGGCGGGATCCATTTTGCTTTGGCGGCCTCCTCCACCGCCTTTTTAAGCGCCCCGACCTTCACCGCAGCCAGGCTGCTGAATACACAAGTTGATTGTGCGAATGATTTTGCCGCTTCAAACGCTCGCACGCGATGGTCACCCAAGCGACTCATCCGAAGGGATACACTACGCAGCTCGTACATGATTATGGCAGCAGAAATAAATATAGCGAGGTACCAGCGCCAGTTCACCCCGTCTGTCGTCAAGTAGTCGCACGTGTCTGCACGCTTCAGCGGAAGGCTACGCCATTCGTCGAGTCCTCCCGCCGGAATCCACGAACTGCCGCGGGAAGTATCGATGCCAGTGCCGCGTGCCTCATACGTCCATCGGCTTGCACCACCGTGCGCGGCGTACCACACGGAGCCAAGCGCGGGGAATGCGAGGCGCGGCGAGACGCAGTGCATGCCGATGGCATCATAGGGATAGGCGAGGCCGAGGAATTCCACGGATACCTGCATCGTGCCCACGGCGCTCCGTCCAAAAGGACCACATGGCGAATGTACAAATGGGCTTGAATCGCACCAGCCGCCTCTAAAGCGGCCGCCTGCAGTCCAGTCGTCCGAGAATTCCTCGACGAGAATTCCCGACATCGTTGGAAGCGATGAATTTTTCAGCTGCCTGACAGCCGCGATGATCGTAGCGGCATGAGTGTCTTCGTCAATCTCGCCATCCTGAACATCGCCCTCGTCCGAAACGGAGTCTATGCGCCACGCATTGACGCTGAGCGAAACGATGGTGGTTTTGTTTGTGCCCTTAGACACGGCACGCGCTAGCATTGGTGCGGTGGGCGCGACGAGCTCACTTCCTTGGCCGACAACATTCGGAAGTCGTATCTCGAGCGTCCACACGTCGTTCTGCATTGTTTCGAGCGACTTTACGAATTCCTCAATGGTGTCCTCGAGCAGATCATCGCCGTGGATATTTCCAGCATCACGGAGCTCGAGTGGCACGTAAAGTGGCAGAGTATTCCCTTCGCTGTCAAGCACCTGTTTCGCAATGCGCACGGCGGCGCGCCATACGCTGATGCGATCCTTCGTCTCGCCAAGGACTGGTCCGTACGAAAACGAAAATCCAAGAACCGCACGATGAAAGGCGCTGCACAGGTCGATAGTCCTAGTTGGCGTGACTTTACACGCCTCTCGCACAAAGGCGCGGAATTCAGCCTCAAACGAGAGGAAATCCGCCCCCCCGTCCTCGACGCTTCGGTCCAGGTGCAATCGAGGGTCAAATTCGAGCACAGCAAACAGTCCAGCGTTTTGCACGGCGTCCAAAAACACGCGATGGTGCTCTATGCTCTGATCTCCGTCACGAAGCCAAGGGCGTGTCCACACGACGTTCGCCTTGAGCACCTTTCTGATGATGTTGAGTTGCTTCTTGTGCATTCCAGAGCTCCAGATCGCGTATGGATCACGCGCGGTGCTCTGACCAATCACAGTCGGATGGAAGCGGACGGCGCGCATCTCGAAAGGAACGCCATGAACGCGGAGGGTGAGATTTGATGGTGGCGTCAGCCAGGTTTGCCAGGGTGCCCTGCAAGTCGCGGCGCAAAGATCCTCAGAATGCGACGCCTTTACCGTTCGCAGATCAGACCAAGCGTCATCGCCGCGCTTGTACGACGTGGTGGCTGTTCCATTTCCCTTTCGCGTCCATCGAAACGTTTGCGGTATCTGGTGCGCTGCC
>Ga0314692_10000110_pt1 | contig 8799 bp, 1 predicted proteins | sample Plim5_28May_surf_FD_206203 | JGI IMG/M metagenome (GOLD analysis project Ga0314692, IMG submission 206203) | Metatranscriptome of seawater microbial communities from Espelandsvegen Fjord, Bergen, Norway - Plim5_28May_surf (Eukaryote Community... | ecosystem: Environmental > Aquatic > Marine >... | reverse complement strand
ATGAGGAGCAAAAACCTCCGCTCGGCGCGCAGTATTGACGGCAGGTCGATCGACTGACGCGAAAGAGTGTAAGGGAGAACGGATTGTTGAAGGTAGTCTAGAGGCTGTAGCAGTGTCTATTCATTCACTGCGTTAAGTGCTGAACGAATCAGGCGCCCCCTAAAAGTGCAATTAGGCACACTCTATCGCCATTTGAGTCACGCGAAGGCCGAGGGGCGGCGCGCACAGAGGGCGTCATGTGAATGACTACCCACGTCGGTCGTCTCGCGCGTCCTCCGGCCGGCGCAAGCAAGGAGACATCTCAAACCTTGTTGGTCTTGAGCTCAACTTCGACATCGGTCGTGCTGCTGCTTGCCTTCGTCGAATTGGCAGATGCCGCTATCTTCGCTCCTTTCCCCGAGCTTTCTTGGAGCGCCTTGCGCAAGATCTCAATGTCCTTCTTCTTGGCCGCCTTCAGAATGGCGTTACTAGGCACATGCGAGCCGCTCGCCGTGTACTGAGCGATCGATGGATTCTTGTACATCATCCAGACCTTGTTCCACTTGTTGCTCACCTTGCGCAGCTTGGGGGTGACCATCCCCTCCTCGCCGTGGCTGCGCTTGTACGCATCCTCAGACATGATCCACACCGTGACACGCATCACCGGGTTGTTGTGGGCGTGGTACGTGGAGATGATCGCGTGGTAGGCCCGCGCGCCGCTGTCGAGCGCAATGTAGTAGTCGAGCCACGCGGGGAAGAGCGACACGTCCATGCGCGGCAGCGAGAACAGCGTGACGCCGCAGACGAGGCAGAAGCGCACGAGCGCTTTGGTGATGCTCGTGACGCACGAGAGCAGCAGCTCATACAGGTCGTAGAACATCCACCCGAAGCGATGCTTGATGACCAACTTGGGGCCGATGGTAGTGGTCACGATCTTCTTTATGACGGTATTGACAAGGATTGGGACGACGAGAAGGATGATCTGTCGATAGTAATTCTCGAGGATCCAGATCGCCACCTTCCACGTGAGTTCCCACGCAAGGAGCAAAACGATGGGCCACAGCACAAATGAGATGAGGACGAAGGTCAGCAGCCCGTTGGAGATGGCATAGCCAAAGTACGTGAAAGACATGCGCAGCTTGACCTTCTCAGGCTGGAACGACCAGATACCGCGCCGTGCCTGTATGACCTTGCCGCGGAAGTCGAGGATCATCGTCAGCCAAGCAAGCAGGTAGAAAATGATTCCCAACGAGCACGCGACGACCGCAGCGATGTCGATCGCGTTGGCAAGGCCAACAATGTATCTGTGGAGAGTGTCGACGTTCGCGAACGCCCATCCGCAGGCTTCTTCCGGCAGGTCGTTGCCCGAGAGCTTCAAAAACTGCGCCTGCAACACGGTGAGCGAGACGTGGATGGCCTGGATGGTGGCCACGTCGGCGTCCCGGACGCTGTCGGCAAACCTTTTGAGCATGTCTATCGTGTTCTTCATCATGAATGCGTTGGCGAAGAGCGAGACAAGCAGTGTCGCGTAGATGCGCGAGGGGTAGTAGAACGCGTCGGTGTCTTTACCTTGGAGGCAGAGCTTGATGCGCTTGACCTGGTTCCCCCAAGAGCGCTCGTTCACAAGCGCGATCTCGAGGCGCTTCTCCAGATAGAGCCTCGTGGCCAGGTCGTGCTTGGTCTTGTCGCGCAGCTCCTTCATAAGTTGGGTGGCTTCGGAGGGCGGAGCCGTCAGGAGCTTTTTGGCGTAGGCAAAGCACTGGTCGCGCCGGTGCTGTGCGAACGGTTTGAGGAGGGGAATGCGCTTGCCGAGCAGCAGCATGATCACCCCGGACAGCGTGGCCACGATCATCACCGTCAGCGTGATAACGTACCACAGGCCAATCGAGTCGACAGTGTCATACGGGTACGTCTCGATCGACAAGCCAAGGATGACGATGCACATCGACAGGCCAATCGGCACACCGTAGCGCGCGTCGTGCCAGTCGGAGTTGCCCAGCGCGGCAATGGCAATGATCAGCGTTGTCCCAATCTTGAGCGCGTAGTCGAGCGCAATCGTCTCTGGCGTGTTTTTGTTGTACTTGCCCACGTCGATCGGGCCGACGGTCAGGCCGGGGATGCCGCCCGACACGGGCTGTAGGTAGTACTTCCCCGGCTTGTCGATCTCAACGATGAGGTTGGACACCTCCAGCGTGTCATTGACGCCCGACTCGCCAGCCACGATGTTGACGACGTAGTTCTCCACGACGCGCGCGTTGGGCGTTGTCCCAGAGCCGCCTTGCGGGCCGGAGCCCGAGACAAGCAGCAGTACGAGCGAGATGAGCATGTCCTCGCCGGTCGCGTTGAGCGACTCGGAGAGCATTTCAAGCGTCTGCTGCAGCCTGAGCTCGGCGCCAGTCACATCGCCACTCAAGCCAGTCTCGAGCGCGTCACTGACGCCCGACTCCCCAATGTCTTCGAAGGCGTAGACCTGGTCAGTGAAGTTGGTCAGCGCTTCGTTGCGCTTCTCGATGGCCTCGAGCCCCGCCTCGGTGAAGACGCGGAAGTACAGCGTCCTCTGTGGGAAGTCGCCTTGCTTCAGCGGCAGCGCAGATGCCGCCATGGTGAGCGGAATCGTAAAGTGCTCGATTGGCACCTGGATGGGGAAGGCGACATACCCCTGGACGTTCGCCGCGTCGGCAATGAGCCCTTTGGAGCCTACGCCATTGACCCCCTTGATGTTGCAATCGTTTTGGATTGTCGGAGGGTCGCACCTCAAATTGCCGTCGCCGTCGGCGCTTGAATTGACGTGCAGGAGAGGCGTAGATATGGTGATCGGTGACGAGCGCGTTGACTTGACGCCATTTTGAGCCTCGATCTGAATGGCAATTTGGTCGCCGTCCGAACCCGCCTGAAACTCGATAATTAGCCGTGCCACGCCGTTTGAGTCGGTGGTTGCTGTCTGGGTCATTGGATTAATTTGCGGTGCATCTGGCCCATTGCTCTCCTCGTTCAGGTTGAAGGAATCCAGGAGAAATTCGGCCGGTGACTTGGGCGCGCCGGCAGCCGGAACGAGCGTGGCCGTGACCAACGCTCCGGGCAGTGCCATGCCCGACGAGATGGTCACCTTAGCGAGCAGCAGAAAGGCGGAGCCCACTACAACCGTGCTCGGCGGCGAGTTCATGATCACAATGTTGGCCGGCTCGGTCTCGATGGTCATTGTGTCAAACTGCGGGGGTACATCCGTCGTACCAGGGTACTCGAAAGCGCCACCTACCGCCACGTTCTCGCCGGAGCCACCGCCGCCGAGGCCCTTGCGCCACGTGAAAGTAGGGAAGGTCGCCTTGGTGACCCACCTCGGCGGAGTGCCTTCGTTCGACTCGACGAAAACACCCGCCTCCAACGGAGGAACGCGAGCGCCGTTCTCGAAATCGAAGTTCGTTCGAATGCGATAGTCGACTCCGTCCACGTGCACATGGTCGTACGCATAATGCTCGACGTCAAAGCCGGTGACGGAAACCCCGCCGACGACCCACCCAATGTTGGCAACACCGAAACCTGCTGGAAGCAATATGCCGCTGTCGGGAGCCGCATGGCGTTCAACAATGCAGGTGCCCGTCCACGGTCCCATCCAAAGCAGGCAACGAGAGCCCGAGAAGGCGTCGATGTTTGCTGTCTGTTCGTTCACGGGCAGCGTCCTGCCATTGTACACGAGAGGCTGCAGCTGCAGCGAGATCATCTGAATAAGCAGCGCCTCCGGAAGACGGTAGAGTGTCCTCGTCAGATTGTCGGACGCAGGTGTGAACTGGAAGGGCTCGAGCTCAATTTCCACTTCCATGGAAGGCGACGAAGGAAGAATAGCTCCAAGCGAGACCGACGTCGACGGCTGGTCGAGGATGGTGAGCTTGTGATTGTTGATCGCAACGCACGTTGGCGTCGTCACCACCGAGACTTCTGCATGAGCAGCGGCGTCGAAATCTGCGAGCAAATCGTCCTCAAACGGGGCAGTCACCTTGAAGAATATTTTGAGCTTGAAGCGCGTGCCGTTCGGCGCATCGAAGAGCTGCAGGCTCTTGAAGTACGCCATCCCCAGTGGATCGGAGGGCCATGAGCGCCCTGTGCCAAGCGGGTTGTAGACGCCCTCAAGCGAGGTGCCGGCGCCGTCGGACGCGTCGAAGAGCACGTTTGGCAGCTCCTCCAGCGTCTCAGGATGCACAGCTCTCACAAAGACCTGGTAATTGGCGAGCGGGGCCCCGGTCTCATCATACAGCTTCACGCGCGGCGGCTGCTCCAGCGACGACTTGACGCGCCAAATGATGTCCTCCGTGACCGCCTCGCCCTGTCGCCGTTCTTGCGAGCTCACGGGTTCTTCGGGGATTCCCGACCCATCTTCCAAATAGGCATCGCCGGACGCTACTGGGATGGAGGTACTTCCCGGCTGGGTGTACACCTCGATCGACCCAAGCTTTGACTTGACGTTGAAGAGTAGCGGGCTCGAGTTGATGCCGTCCACCGACAGCACAACGCCGTACAGGCCTGGGTGGCCCGCGTGCATGCCAACCGTCAAGCAGCCATATCCAGGACTGTCCGGGTCTTCAGAACCCGAAAGGTACGTCATGAAGGTACCAAACGGCTCGAACGGATATTCGGCGACGCGATAGATCATGGCGTCCGATGCCGCCGTGTACGTGGCTCCGTACTCCTCTATGCGGATCACGCTGGTGTCGCCGTCCTCAGGAAACGTTTCCGAGAAATCGATGTCGCACCTCGAATACGTGTAGCACTCCGGTGCAAGCTTGGTGTTCCAGCCTGGCAGATAAGAGGGTAGATGCACGAACTTGTACTCGAGCATCTTCCCCGCCACGCCTTCCCCATCTGGGTCTGAGATGTTGAAGCAGAACTTGTTGTCAGGATTATCAAGCAGTTGAGAGAGATCGGCGGCTGCCGCGAGAGTGAAAAGAGAGGAAGGTGTAAAGCCGCCACCGACGATTACCTCTTCATCTTCAATGTCGGTGTACTGGGGGATGATCTCGTCCAGTGCGCCCTCGTCCGTTATGATGTTGAACGTCGTCCGCTGCTGCGCGACGGTGTCTGTCATACGAGGATCCAGCCATTCGATCGATCCCACACGCGACACCACGTCCATCTGACTCTCGTACGAGCACGCGCGCGTCAGGTTCACGACTTGCTCATACCCCTCAGCGGTGGTCTCGAGCCCTGGCTGGTAAGCCACGTACTCGAATCCAATCGTGCCGGTCGACGCGTCGGAGATGAATTCGGGGAACATGATGCCCGAATCTCGCCATGTCGGGTGGAGAACTTTCATCTCTACGACCCCATTCGCATCGGTGACGCACGTTGCCTGGTGGGAGTTCGGATCCGACATTTGATCGATGGCAGTCTGCTTCATCCCCTCGATCGTGAACGCATCATCTGAATCGCTGACTTCGACCAGACCGCAGGTGATGATTGTCGCCACGGGTGGCAGGTGTGGGTAAATGATGTCGTGCACGTGCATTCGCACGCGCAGCCCGGGCACGCCCCTGCCCGTTGCGTCGAGCGCCTGCAGTTTGATGCCTTGCAGGCCAATCGGGTTCGCCGCCGCTTCAGGGAACAGCGACAGCGCGTCGTCAATCGCGGCTTGGAGCAACGCGTCATCCATGTTCTCAGGACAGGGACTAGAAGGATCAACGTTATTCTCACCAGTCTCCATGCAAGAGCTGAACCAGCTGTAGGTAGAATATGTCGCTGCTTCAAGGTAGATCGTGTCGGAAATTCGGTGCGCAATCTGCGAGTGCAGGCAGGCGAAGACGTCGGCGCACTCGCCTGTATCCGTGGCGCACGCGACACTCGAGTCCGCAGGGAGCTCGTCTCCTCCGCAGCTGAGGTCGCCGGAGGTCGCCTGCAACACCCGGGCCATGAAGGTCGCGGCGTCGCCTCCATCGTCCCTGAAAGTGAAGCTTTCGTCTTCGAAATTTGGGTGGATCTCGCTGAACGCTCCGACACCAAAGCCGGCAATAATGTTGTTGTACAAGAAGTTCAGGACATGCTCCTTGGTGTAGTGGGCAGTAGCAGCGTTGCTGCCACTAGCTACAAACGCCGCGGTCATTGGCACCATCCACGAGTCGAAATCGATAATCGGCGCCTCGCCCATGGCCGAGCCGAGCAGTGGCTGGCTCTCTGCCACCTTGCCGGCGAAGGGGTCGGGCCGGCGCACCGGCCCTTCGAAACGGTTGAGCATCCTTTCTGAGAGCGCGTCGAATGGCCTCAGTGTGGTGCATGCACGCGCATCCACCGTGTCGGGCGCGACGTCTTGAACCCGCCTCGTGCTCCTCTTTGACGAGGAGAGGCGGCGGTCGCCGACTGAGTCAGCAAGGGCGGTCAAAGCTTCCTCCGCGGCGGCGACGAACAACGCCGCGGCACCGCTGGTGGTGAACAGGCCCGCAGGCACTGAGAACAGTAACGCGTCGGAGGGCGGCGACCAGACCGAGTAAGAGTTGTCGGAGAAGGTGAGGCGGACCTTGCCGTTCTTGGCGCGCCAAATTGCTTTTCCCGGGATGGTGATCTTGGTACCGGTGATTTGCCCTTGTGCCATCTGCAGCTCAGCCTCGGGCAGGTACATGTACGCCTCATTGGCCTGCGCATAAGATAAGGGAAGGAGCACGAAGCCCGCATCGCCTGTCAGGCCGGTCTCGCCCGGACTGATGGTCTGCTCGATCGTGAGCAGATTCGTCATCGACACGGCCACGTCAACGATGCAGATTGAGAGACAGTAGCACTCCGATCCCCACCCATCCCTCGAACCCTCGGGCAAACACTTGCCACCCCCGGTGGTCGCACACGTGTCGGCATTGACGTAGCGCGCGTAGTTGTCGTCCGTCAGCATGTCCTCCGTGATGGGGTCTCCGCCCATTGTAAGCCCGTAGGCGCCGCCACAGACCGCCACGATGACACTGACGTCGTACACCCAAACCTCCGGCTTCATCGTGGGCACGCCCTTGCCGTCAGCATCGAGGAAGCGCACGACCGGCTTGGGCGGTTCGATCCCAAACGGCTCGCCCGGCTCGATCTCACCGCCGGCGACCGCCGTGGAGGTGCGCAGGAACGTGGGATGCACCGACCACGCGGCCTTTGTGGCGCGTGACAGGACACGGAAGGGGCACGAAAGCCCGCACCCGTCGTAAACGCCCGGGCGCGTGTTGCCCGGCGTGCAGAAGGCGACCCGGTGGTACAGCAGTCCCGTGAGGCCGTCGGCCATGCCTGGAACGCTGAAGCTCAAAAGGGGAAAGGCCGCGATACCGTCGGCGTCGGACGGCTCCGAGACGGCGTTGTGCAGGTGTTTGGGCTCGGGATGGACGCGCGAGCCGTAGTCCGGGTGGTTGAGCCGCTCGTTCTGCGGCCGCGACAGGCTCGGCAACTGCTTGCCCGCGTAGGTGTGCAGCACCGCGAAGACCTGCACACCCGCATCGGATTGCCATCGATGTCGAGCACGCGCACGCGCAGAGTATTGAGCGGGGCCCCGTTGGGATAGCCGTCCAACGGCTGGCTCAACCCCCCTTCAGGGAAGGTAAAGCCGTCGATCACACTCGCCGACGCCGAGGTCGGTGAGGGAACTTCATCGACGCAGGTGGCGGGCGCGGTGCCCTCGCTGGCAAGAGGGTCGAGGAACACCACGCTGGCCACCGGGCTTCGGATGAATATGGGTGATGTGTAGCGCGCCGGGCGGGCAAGCTTGCCGGGCATCGGCTGGCGCAGCTCGGGGTCGTTCCAGCTCGCCACCTGGCCGTCGGCGTAGAACATGACGTACAGGAACTTCGATGAGGCGGCCAAGAGCGTGAGGTTGTGCCAGTAGGCCATGCCATCGGGACCGGTGACGCTGGACGTGACGCCGTCCAGTAGAGCGTAGTTTTGCCCGCGCACGTGGTGCAGCGCCGTGCCGTCGAAGCGATCAACCTTGTCTGACTCGGCCACCCAATCCTGGAAAAAGTTGAGGTGCTCCGCGGCAAAGGCGGTCACAGTCGCGTTGGCGACTGGGTTATCTTCGTCGTCGAGCACTTGTACAACAGGCTGCTTGGAAAAGGGCACCCCAGGCTCTACCACCATGTTTGTTCCCACCTTTGGGTCCTGCGGGACGATGCGATGGACGCGCCGCTCTACAAATGTGGTCGCCTGCGTCTTCTTGTCGTCGCCACCGTCGAACTGCATCGTGTACGCCGCCTTCGGGCCGCGCGTGATCGCAAGGTCGGTGAATGTGGCCGTGCCCATCTCGTTGGTTGGCATCTTTTCTCCGGCGAGCGCGGGCGTGCACGCCGCATCGATCATCATGTAGGGGATTGCCGATGCGTGCACCGTGCGCGGCGACGTCGGGCCGTTGCTGCAGTCGAGCGTGTTCCTCGGCTTGAGCGTGTATGCGATCTCCTTGACGCTCGCCGTCACATTGACCTGCGCCTCGGCTGACTTGTTGTGGTCGCAGACCACGTCGCCGAGGGCGGGACATTTCCGCTTATAAAAGCCGCGGCCCTCCGTTGACTGGACATTGATGGCGACATACGCCGCGCCCTTCGTCGAGATGTTTGGGCCGAGGGTAGTGTACTTGGGCAGGCTTGAGTAGAAGGTTACCTGGGCCGCGAGCTCATACGGCGGTTCCGCATCCTCAGTGATGAAGGAGGAGCCAATGAAGAGGTACATGCAGAAAAGGGCACAAATCCCAACGACACGATTGCGCATGCGGTCCTCCACCAGGTCGATGGGCGCAAAATACACGCCCGAGGGCTTGTCATCCTTCATGAGCGTCATCGCGGCGCCACGACTCGCCCCGCTTGGCTTGGCTTGGCTTGACTT
>Ga0314692_10000106_pt1 | contig 8882 bp, 1 predicted proteins | sample Plim5_28May_surf_FD_206203 | JGI IMG/M metagenome (GOLD analysis project Ga0314692, IMG submission 206203) | Metatranscriptome of seawater microbial communities from Espelandsvegen Fjord, Bergen, Norway - Plim5_28May_surf (Eukaryote Community... | ecosystem: Environmental > Aquatic > Marine >... | reverse complement strand
TTTTTTTTGATGAATGAATGATCTCTACCAGACTACACCACACACACGATTATTTAGAACGTTGCTTGGGTCGTTGTACAAGAGGGCACCGGCCGGGCTTGATCTAGAGGGTATGAGATCAGTCAGCGTCGAGCACTCCATTCGCGCGCTCTCTGCCAGTATTTTAACGGGGGACCAGCACCGGCACCGCGGCCACCGGGACCTCTCTCCTGGTTGCGAACCCCTTCCCTCCTCCTCGAGCGGATGGAGCCCGAAGTAATGACAGTTTCAACCTCGAGCGACCGAGCCACCGAGCTCAACCACACAGCTCAACAAGGCGTAGGCGTAGGCGTAGGCTCCATGACTTCTGAAACGTCAAACGAAGCGAAACTCGGGAGCAATATGCAGCCAGCTTCAAGCTCATTCGTGTCGCTCGATCGAGCACCCAGCGTCCAGAGCGGCCCCATGCAGCCCGTCTCTGACGGCCGCTCGATCTACTCGCAGTACGCTCCGCCGCCCCGCACAGCCGGCTCACCGCAACGGCGACGCAGCAAGTCATCACGAGGCAGCCACCAGACCACACGTTCGGCAGCGCTGAGGGCATCGGGTGTGCGGCTGTGCTGCTACCTCAACTCTGAGGTCGACCGCGGCCGCTCCACGATCGTGCAGCTACCAGCCGACTGCGACACGATTGCCGAGGTGCTGCCCAAGATCCAGCAAAAGATGCAGCTCGACAAGCGCATGCTCTTCATTGCCGAGCTGTTCCTTCCAACTGGCGACCTGATCAGGTCGTGGTCTCAGCTCGTCGAGGCCTCACGCTCGGACTCGCCAATCATCATCGGCTGCGGCGAGCCCTTTGACCCACTGCGGGTGCCCAACGCACTGCTCGAGTTGCACCTCAACGGCGGTGGCCGCAATGCTGTGAAGGTCGTGAACGCCGAGCTGAAGGACAAGCGCCATCGCGACCGGCAGGACCGCGCGGAGACGGTGCGACAGGCTGGGCACGGCGTCTTCCCAGAGGCAGCCGCCGTCTCGCGCTGGCAGCACGCTGAGAACAATCGCGGCACCGTGAACATCATGCGACAGCAGTACATGGAGGGCCTCGCCTACTCAGCGGCGCAGCAGCAGGAGCTGCTCGACAGCGTGTACAACAACGTAGCGTATCAGAAGATGGAGGCCGAGGAGTCGAAGGTCATACGCGCCGAGATCGAGCTCGAGCGCCGCGAGAAGCTCGCCGTCGAGCGAGAGCAGCAGGCGGAGGATCTCCGCCGCGCGCGTGAGCATGCGCAGTCCGAGGCCGTTCGGAGGCACGACGCTGTCAAGTTCAAGGACGAGCTGGAGGGAGAGGGTGGCGGATGGTGGTAGCTTGCAAGCACCGTCACTACCGTTCTCACACTTTCCCATGCCTTACACACGCATGTGCATGGCACGGGTGAGTAGCTCGAGTGGCAATCGCGAGTTCACACGACATGCGACATGCCAGCGAGTTGCCACGTGGCAATGCGCACCGGGGTGATTGGTGGTCAACCACGAGCGTCGTTACCTGCCTTGCATACATGCGCATGTCATGAGCGAGTGACGCTCACGTACAATCGTTTCATGACGTCAATTGTCAACTCGTTGCGACGCTTGTGCATCTGATTTTGAAGCTTCAGCCCGTCACATCGTCGAGCACGTAGGGCGGGGTGTTTTCTGTTTATGGCGGGATCATTATCGGATATCGCGCGCCACCGCCAGCCTCCGGCTGTTCAGCTGACACGTGCACAGCCGCCAGGCGCCTCAAACGCAAACCCGATGCGAGCGAAACGCACGGCAATCGGCAGGCACGACCACCGCCGCGGTCAACCTAGCTGCACATGTCAGTTGTCGTCCACCTCATCGTCGGACTTCTTGCAAATGCCCGCAGAGCATACCCACCCGCCGGGCACCTTGCGCCACCCGAAGCCCGCGCAGCACGCGCCCATCTGCTTGAGCTTCGCGGTGACCCGCTCCTTTTCTCGCTTTAGCGCGTCGGCGTCGTCCTTCTGGCCGCTCGCCTCGAGCTCGTGCACCGTCTCCGCGAATTTCGTAAGCTCACCGAGGCTTGCCTGGATGGAGGCGATCACGCCGGGCGCCTGCGGCGCGAGCGCGCCCTGGATCTCCTCGTCGGTGCCGCCCTCGGAGGCTTTGACGAAGTTGACCATCTCCACCGGCAGCTCGGCGCCGTCCATGACTGCCTGCAGCGCCTGCAGCGACTTTCGCAGCCCGGCAGTGTCCGAGAGCCAGCCGAGGGCCTCCAGGATGGCGCCGAGGCTCGGCGCGTCTCGCATCCCCTCGGGCTCCTCCTCGACGGCACTCTCCTCCTCCCGCTCCACCTCGCGGCAAATCTCCGGCGGCGGCGCGCTCGCACCGTCGCCGCCTGACAGCCGCGGCGCACCGCTGTCGCCAGAAGCGAGGAGCTTGTTGATGGCCGCCTTGAGCTTGGCGAGATCGGCGCCTTGCACCTTCTCGCCAACGGGGCGCGCCTTCCGGAAGAAGACGAAGGTGGGCATCGCCTGCACGCCGCAGCCCTGCGCGGTCTGCTCGTTCTCGTCCACGTCGACCTTGAGGAACACGCATCGCCCCTTGAGCACCGCTGCGAGCTTCTCGATGGCGGGTGCCATCTTCTTGCACGGCCCACACCACGTCGCGTGGAAATCGACCACGACGAGCTTCTCGCCCGCCTCCTTGAGTTCGCGCATAAACTCTTCTGGCGTCGCGGGCTCGGCAAGCGTTGCGGGCGTGGGCCTCTGACCCGCAAATTTGAGCATCGCGGCGTCCGCGTCCGCCGTCGAGAAGGTGCGCGTGACGTCGCCGCCACTGTCGCCGCCCTCGCCACCGCCGGCCGCTTCCGCCGCCGCCGCCACCTCCGACGGCGAGAGCGCGGCGAGTCGGATGGCGCGCGCGAGCTCGAGGCCCTTGAAGATAGTGTCGGCGTCGCGCGCGTTTCCCCAGTTGGGTCGCGAGCGCACGACTTGCAGCCCCCGGCGTAGCGCGGCCAGCGCGCCCTCTTCGAGCGGGTACTCCTCGCGCTGGCACCGACGCTGCAGCGCGGTCACCACGTCGTCGGCGTCCCAATCGGGGAAGTCAACGAACTGCGAGAAGCGCGAGGCGAAGCCCGGGTTGACGCTCTGCATCATCTCGGCCATCTCCTCTGAGTAGCCTGCGAGCACGACGACAACGCGATCTTTGTACGCGTCGAGCGTCAGGTTGTACGTGAGCTGGTCGACGGCCTCCTTGGCGAAGACGGTGCCGCCGCCGCGCAGGTTGTAGGCCTCATCGATGAACAGCATACCGCCGCCCGCGCGCGCGAAGAGCTCGTCGACCTTACTCTTGGTCTGACCCACGTACTCGGCTTGCAGGTTGAGCGCCGACACGTAGACGAACTCGTCCGTGACGAGCACGCCCTTTGCCTTGAGGAACTTGGCGAGGATCCTGCCGGCCGTCGTCTTGCCCGTACCGGGGGCGCCGGTGAAGACGTACGAGCCGACGGGCGCGGCGGGACGCATAGCGTCGAGCTTGCCCTCGCGCTCATACTGCACAAGCAGCGCAGAGAGCTGCGCGAAGTGGCGGGCGAGGTGCTCCGTCTTGAACATCGTGCCGAGCTCCGCGTCGATCTCGGCGAGCAGCTGCGCCTCCTCCTTGGCCGGATCGATGCCGAGCGACTCGTGCGTGATCTCGTACGCGCTCGCGCCCTTGACCGCGAGCCGCTTCTTCGCCTCACCCACGAGGTTCTCGACGACGCCCGCGTTGCCAAAGTGCGGCCGAATGCGCTCCTTGGCCACGAGGCTCATCGCGGCCTTGCGCACCTTCCACTTGATCGAGAGGCCGTCGCGGCGCACGGCCGCAGTGAAGATCTGCTCGAGCTGCTCGTTGGAAAAGTCCTCGAAGCGGAACGCGCTCTCGAGCGAGAAGCGGCGCGAGAGGCCTGGGTTGCCGCAGTCGCGCAGCATCTTCTTCATCTCGGGCTCGTAGCCTAGCAGGAGCACGGCAATGTCTTCGCCCGGCGCATTCATCACCTTGGAGACGATCGTGTCGATGGCGGCCTTGCCGTACGAGCCCGCCGTCGACATGAACTGGTAGGCCTCGTCGATGACGAGCACCTTACCGCGGCAGAGCTCGAGCGCCGCGTTCACCTTCTCTTCTGTGCCTCCGACGGCCGAGGCGATCAGGTCGGCCGGCACGCGCACCTCGACCGAGCCGTCCGAGAGGTAGCCCAAGCCCTTGAGGATGCGTCCGTAGATCTTGGCGATGGTCGTCTTGCCCGTGCCCGGATTGCCGAGGAAGAGCCGATTGAGCGGGATGAGCTGCGGCGGCTCGCCCTTGAGCTGGCGCTCGTAGTTGACCTGCGCGAGCATCACGAGCAGCTGCACCTGCTCCTTGACCGACCTCAGCCCGATCTTGGTCTCGAGCTCGAGCAGCGCGCGCCGCAGGTCGGGGAACGACTTGGGGTCGGGCGGCGGGCCGAGCACGTCCTCGATGCAGAGCGTGAGCGACAGGTTGGCCTCGCCGCCCTTCGGAGGGCGCACTGTGTACACCTCGACCTCGGCCGATTCGAACTTGACGTTGCTCCCGCGCAGCAGCGCCGCCGCGCCGTCGCGCCGGCTGAAGCCGTACTTGCGGTCGTCTGCCGTCGTCTCGGCGGCGGCGCTTCCGTCACGCGGCTTGCGAAGCTCGCTCTCGAGGCACTCGACGGGCGGCAGCTGGTAGCCGGGTGTCGAGAGCCCGAAGTCGACGAGGAGCGTGCCGTCCGGCTTGACGCTTACGACCTTGCCGCCCGCGAGCGGCCTGTCGCGTGTGGGCAGCGGCCGGCCTGTGGCGGCCGCGAAGCGCGCCTGCCGCTGCGCGAGCTCGGCGCATGCCTCGACGGTCGCGCCCACCTTGGTCCAGCCGTCGGGCGGCTCGTCGTCTTCCTCCTCCTCGAGGCCCTCTGCGCCAAAGTCGTACTTGCCCGCGCTCAGCGACGAGTCGAGCCACGTGAGCACGTACGCATCAGAGGTCCCGAAGCCCGGGCCCTTGCCTTCGCACGACTTGGCGCCGCCCGCGCACTTGTCCGCGCACTTGACGACCCGAGCACGGCCGACGCTTTTGCCGCCGCCCGGCTGCTCGAGCCCATAGACGAAGGCGTCGCCGCGGCTCATCGCCACCTTGAGGTCGCCACCGTCCTTAGGCCACGCCGCGTCGGTAAAGCCTCCAAAGAGGAAGCCCTCCTTAGTGCGCACGGCCAGCAGCAGCCGGTCGTACCCATCGCACCGCTCGTGAAAGTCCTTGCCCTTCCAGCCGTCGCGCGTTGCCCGGTACAGCAGCTCAAAGCACCCCTGCTGCAGGGCGCTCGGCATCCACTCACGCAGCGATCTCGCGTGCGTTTCGCTCAGCAGCGCGTCGGCCGGCATCGGCGGCGGCTTGGGCGCAGTCGCCTCGTTGACGGTGGGCACGATCCTCCGCCGCGCTTTCTCGCGCTTGTCGATGCGGTCGAGGGCACGCTTGTAACTATTCTCGAAGAGGACTCGCACCGAACGCGCGTTGGCAAAGCCCTTGACACCGCGTCCGCGCGAGACGCGTTGTGCGGCCACCTCGGCGACAAACGGCTGCAGCGTCCATTGCTTCTTCTGGCAGAGCTCGACAAAGATCTCGCGCAGCTCGGCCTCGGTGTAATCCTCAAAGATGATGTCGCGGAAGCGGCTCTTGATGCCCGGGTTGGAGGCGTACAGCTTGTCCTCGATGTCCTGCTTGTAGCCTGCGAGAATGATGGAGATCTCGGCGCGCTGGTTCTCGGCGGCCGCCATGATCTGGTTCATGATCGCGCGCCCCTCTGCATTACTCTTCGGCTCAAGCGTGTACGCCTCGTCCACAAAGAGCACGCCGCCCATCGCCTTCTCGATGGCCTGCGCCGCACCCTTGGCGCCCTCGCGAAGCAGCTGCTCACCCGTCATTTCTATGAACGTGTCCTTCTCGCGAACGCCCAACTCGAACATGAGCTTGCCAAAAAGGCGCGCCACCGTCGTTTTGCCTGTGCCAGGGTTGCCCATGAGCACGAAATTCTGTGCGAGGTCGTCGACACGCTGCGCAGCTTTCAGTAGCATGCTCGTCGTTACCTGCGTGTACAGCGAGAGCGCCATGCCCTTGACGACCTCGAGGCCGCGCAATCGCATGAGCTCCTCCATTGCCTCTGAGCGCGGCTTGTCAGGCGCGCGTGCCTCCGAGCCCCATCGATCGGCGGCACGGTCGGAGGACGTGAGGCGGCGTGTGACGGGCAGGGGTCCGGGCGCTGCATCCCCGGTACCGATAGTTTCGCAGATGAAGGCCGCCGACTCCTGCTCGACGGCGGCGCACTCCTCGGGGGTGGCCCAGCCGCGCACCTGCTCCGCCCACGAGACGGAGGCATTGCGGGTGCCACCCGCCGCCACAGCGTCGTACGAAGCTGACGCGCCGCCCGATGCCACCGCGCCGCGCCGGTCGAGCGCACTCATGAGGTGCTGCAGGTAGGCGCCGACGCACGCGAGCGCGTCAGCCTCGTGGCGAGATCTCCCGCGCGAGAGCACGCGAGCGAGCGCGAGTAGCAGCGCCGGATCCCACGGCTCGCCGACTGCGAGCGAGCGCCGCGCGTACGACGTGACCTCGACGAGGGCCTCGTCGCAGTCGCGCCCGCCCGGCGTCGAGGCGAGCGCGAGGCCGAAGAGCAGGTCGGCGGGCGCGTACCCAGGTGCGAGCTCTTTGACGGTGACGAAGTGCGAGGCTGCCTCATCGAATCGACCCGCCCGTAGTGCGCGCATGCCCTTATCGAGCCAACGCCGCACCTCGGCGGTGAGGCCATCCGCGCTCGGCACGACGCCAGCCGAGGCCAGAGCCGGAGAGGACGCGGCGAGGAGCGGACGAGTCGACGCTGCGTCGGCGGCTGGCGCCGTGGTGAGCGGCGCCGTGAGGGGCAGCGCCGTGAGGGCGTCGAGCTCCGACGCGGACAGGCGGAGGCAGGCGGCCGCGAGGCGCACATCACGCGCGCGTCGTGCGGCGAGCAACATCTCAGCCGCCTCGCGCAGTGTGTCGTACGACTCGTCGGCGTCGTCGCCCGTGGACTCGCCCGCGCCGAGCGCGACGGCCTCACTGAGCACTCCGTCGAGGGAGGCGCCCGCCATCGCGTCCGACGAGCGGCGCACCTCATCCATGACTCGTACCAACTCGCGCATCGCGTGCCGCTGCCGCCACTCGACCGCAGTGCTCAGCCCGCCCGCCAGCACGCGGCGCAGCATCGGCAGCACACGCTGCCGCCGCTCGCGAAGAACGACCAGGCGACGGCGCACCCTCGCTTGAAGCCGCGCCACCGCGCGAGCCCGCCGGCGCTGCTCCTCGAGCGCCACCTTCTCCTGCGCGCTGAGCCGGCTGCGCACGTTGCGCGCCTGCGCGACCAGCTCAGCCGGCGCGTGCGGGCCGTGCTTGATGAGCGCTGCCTTGAGCGCGGAGAGCACGGATAGCGCGCGCTCGGACTCGGCTTGCGCCTGGGCCGCACGAGAGCGCTCGGAGGGCTTGCGCGAGACGGGCAACGGCGTCGCCTCGCCGACGTCCTCCACGTCCTCCGCGACGAGTGAGGTCACTCCCGCCTTGATAGCTCGGCGAAAGGCAGCCTCGGCAGGCTGCTTGCGCGCGTCCTGTGAGAAGCTCTCGAGCAGCGCGGCCATCTTTGGCTTTTTCAGCCTCTTCGCAAGCTCATACGCCGTCTCGCCGGCCTTGCACTGCTTTCCCCGGAACCACGTGCCGCTACTTGTGCCCTGCAGCTTGTAGTAGCCGGCGCTGTCGATGAGCTTTTCGGGCTTGGAGTTCTCGTAGAGGCCTTGGCTCAGCACGAGGCCGCCGGAGGCGAGCACCCCCGCCTTGAAGAGTTCGAGCTTGTCCTCGCTCAGCCCCTTGTACACGTCGCGGCACCAGCCGTCCTTTTGCGCGCCAAACGAGATCCGCGGCGGGGGTGGCAGCTGCTCCGCGTCGGCCGTGGAGGCGCGGCCGCTCTCGTCTGCGTACGCCGCGAACTCGTCAAGGCCGAGGATGCGCGCGATGTCGACGGCCGTATCGCCCGTCTCAAAGCCCTCCGCCATGAGCCACCTGCCTAGCACAGTCGAATTGAGCTCGTAATACTTGAGCGGGTCCGCCACGTCGGCGGCGGTCGCCTGCTCGGCATCGGCCGTGGCATACAGCGTCTTGGAGGCCGCCAGGCCACAGCTGCCATCGACGCCCCTCTGGAAGCGCGGCCATTCCTGGGTGTAGAGTCCGAGCATGACGTCGCGCGCCCACTCTGAGTATGGCGCCAGGGTGAACGCCGCGCTCGAGCCCAACGGCGGCGGAGCGCCGCCCGGCAGCGCCGACGCCCCGCCGCGTGCCTCGCTCGGCGCGCTGTCCTCCGGGATCGAAACTGTAGGCGACGGCAGCATGAGCGCCTCGGGCGGTACGCGAAGGTCGCCGGCCACCACCCAACCCGTCGCCGGCGGCCGCGACGCACTCAGCGTCGTGTCGAGTACATGGAACGCCACGTGCTTCCCCGGGTGGCCGAGCTTCCAAATCTTCTGGCGCTCCGAGAGCGACGGGTGCGTCGCGCGATGCAGCACGTGGGCGGCGTCTTTGGCAAAGCGCGCCGAGTTGGCAAAGGCCGCCTCACGCGCGTACACGCCATTCCACTCGGCGCTGCCCGCGCCGCTCACGACGACGCTCGATGGGATCTGTCCAGAGTCGGTCTCGACGGAGGCCGAACGGGACGGCACCACGCTCGGCGGGGGGGCACCGGCCGAATCTGCCTCGCCGCCGGCTTTGCTGCGCATTCGCCTCGGGGCGGGCACCTCCCCATCGCCCTCACCGTCGCCCTTGACGGCGACGGCGGCGGCGGCCGCGGTGGCGGCGGCCGC
>Ga0314692_10000100_pt1 | contig 8925 bp, 12 predicted proteins | sample Plim5_28May_surf_FD_206203 | JGI IMG/M metagenome (GOLD analysis project Ga0314692, IMG submission 206203) | Metatranscriptome of seawater microbial communities from Espelandsvegen Fjord, Bergen, Norway - Plim5_28May_surf (Eukaryote Community... | ecosystem: Environmental > Aquatic > Marine >... | reverse complement strand
GCATAGAAACGCACGCTAATCCCAAGGGGTCGCGCGACCAAGTTTAAATTAAAAAGCTCGTTCCGAAAAGGAATCTAAGGGGGTCGATCCCCTGCAAAGGCCCAAGGCGTGCAGCCGGTCCGGAAAAGGTCCGGTTGGGGCCGACGCGCTTGTGCACGCCGGTGCGGGGTGGGTGTACGTCCGTCCAGCCAAACGCGTCGCGGCCAACCGGACCCTTTCCGGACCGACTAGTACGCCGAGGGCCACCCAAAGCACGGCAGAGTCGAATTCGTGGCACACGACAGGGTGCAGCGCGTGTCGTACCGCCGGCGCGGCAAGCGCTGAGTGCAGCGCTCTCTTCTTACGCAACCCAAATCGCGGTTCGCACCGCCTCTTGATCGCATTGGTGTAGCGCCACCAACGCTGCATTCCAACGCGTGCGTCAGCCAGCAGTAAATGAGATGGAAAAACGTGGCACATGTTGTGCAGCATATCGTAGCAGTGTCTCTACCCAAACCTCACTTAGCTTGCCATACTCAAGAATATCGATTGTGACTTGTTTGGTATCAAAGGTAAACGTCTTTACTTGCACTTCTTTATCCGTGAGTAGGCCGTTTAGAAAGACGCCAATTTGACGTATGTTGAACATGCGAAGATTCTCTATGTCAAGGCTTTGACTTTCGCATGGCAAGTTGGTTCATGTCTAGTAATGCTTCTGTGTAGTATGTGGCGTGAGGCGTTACTTGGCAATCTGCAGTCAGCATACTTTTCGTGTTTGAGCTGCAACGTAAGTCTCCACTACCGCGCGTGTGTATCTACGGCAACTTCGTTACAGAGGACATATTTCCGTATTTAATACTTATGGCAATTTCCTTGTCGATGTCGTCCTCAAGAACTGCATTTTCAATGGCGGCAAACACGATCGCGTCTAGAGTGTTGCGCACATTCTTTTCGTCTCCACTAAATTGATTCTTTGTTAACAGTGCGATTCTATACACCTTATCGTCAGAGTTCTTGAGGTAGGAGTAAATGGGTTCCTGCCATTCAAGCTTGTCGCTCAAAGTGCTAGCCTGCGACTCGGGAACCGATTCAGGGTTAATGGACACATACCTATCATGTGGCCAGCTTTTTGATTCCATTTTGATTACCATAGCTCTTGCTATAGCATTCGCCATACGTAAATCCATAGGAGGAGACAAGGATATTTCTGCATGGTACGTTTTGTAATACGTAATGCGTCCTTTGCCAGCAATCATAAACGGTTGAGCATTGCCTTTGCCCTTTAACAGGCGAGAAATATGTTCAGTAAAGGACGGTGGAGAAACTAGCTTGCCCCCAACGCTGCATTCCAACGCGTGCCGCAGCCGCGTCTTGCCCGGCACGCGCGGCGCGGGGTCCACGCGGCGCGACATGTCTCGTGTGTCGCTTCCCGTACAATCTACGCGCAGCCCACGCGTCTTATCTGCCAGGCTCTTGTCGTGCGCGTGCAAGCCGCAAGCAGTCCTCGCGGTCCTTACGTGCCGCCCCCGACGCACCGCGCCTCGCGCGCCAGCAGGCGCGCGCGGCGGGCCGCCTTGACTAGCTCGAGCGCCGCCATGTACTCCGCCTCGGTCCGTTCCCTGACCACGTCGGCTTCGGAAAGCGGCGCAAAGATGGCCGTGTCCGCGGCCGTCGATTCGGTGAGCATCTTGACCATCTCTTGGAACACCGGCGTTGCGGCCTCCGACTTCTGCAGCGGAGGCGCGTCGGCACGCCCCCCGTAGCTCGCGGCGTACTTGCGCAGCGTGTCCCCTTGCAGCAGCAGCCGTCGCACGTCGGCAACCGTGCCAAGAACGGCGGCGTGAAACCCTGGGTATTCTTCCGCGTCGTAGCTGACGCGGTCCAGAAACGCAGTCGCTTGCTTGGAGTCTGCAACGATGCAGTCGATGGCCGACACGAAGCCGCTCGGATCGCCGGCGGCCAGCAAGTGGTCCCACGCAATCCGCAGCACGCGGGCGCCAAAGCAAGCTTTTGCGTGCGCCAGCAGCAGCAAGACGTGCATGACGAACGATGTCTCCAGGCTGTGGCACGAAGCGGCGACTCGGCTTGTCAGCGCCGCGTGGAAGTTTGAGATCATGGGCAGCCCATCCACGGTGTCCAGCGTTTGCGACTCGTAACGAATGCCCTCAATCACCCACTCGTCGTCGCCAGCGGCCTTTAGGCTGGGGCAGAAGACGACGGACTCGGGCGTCGTGTTTAGCTTGACCATTGCATAGCCCAGGTGCAGCTGGCACATCTGCTTGAGCTTGGCAAACGTGAGTGCGAGAGCCTCCGGCAGCACGGCACGTGCCGTGGGCGACTGCATGAGGTCGGCAAGTGTGAACGTGCAGAGCTGGCTCACCACGACCAGCGTGTCGATGCGTGCTACGCTTTGTGGTTGCGCAGCAGCAGCCGTTCGGTTTGGAACGCTGCAGCACTGCCCGGTCGACACCACGAGCTGCACGTCCTCGTCAAGCGCGTCGCCGTGCTGCACGCAGAATGTGGCAAGCACGCATGGCGCAATCCCGCGCGTCGCCGCCATCAGCAGGTACGCAACCTCTTTGACGCACGCATCGCACGGACTGCGCGAGTGTGCATACGGCCTATGCTTTACGAGCACGCTGAAGCCGGCGTCCATGTACGCATCCACGCCCGTCTTCCAGTGCCCATAAGCGTCCGATCCCGGCACAAATGCAGCAAGCCCATCCTCCGACGCGACGGCATGCAGCGCCACGCTTGCGTCGGCACGCAGCGTGCGGTACACGGGCACGCTCATGCTGCCGCGACAAGCCAGAGCAAGCAGGTTGCAGATCCAGTACGTCGCTCGCCCGTGGCACAGCGTTGCATCCAGCTGTACGATCGAGTCGGTCTCGCTCGGCATGGACGCTGCTACGCCGCCGCGGCGGAGGCACGCGTCGCGCACAAAGTCGGCCACCGGAAGGCATGCGGCGCTTCGGCTTCGGGGACGCGCTTGGCCGCGCCGTTGTGCCGTTTCGCGGCGACCCGCCGCAATGGGCGGTCTTGCGCGATGGAAGGTGCGGGGGAGCGGGTCATCTTCGCGTGCAAAGTTTTTTATAAGCACACGAAAAGCGGTAGCTACGGGTTCACACCGAGGCAACATGGCTCGCCTACCCGCGTGCACCTCCGTGCATGCCGCTTCGCCTTTAGCGTCACGCAAATAGGTCTGCCAGACGTTGCATTGCGCACGCTGCGTTTTGTTCCAGCGCAATGCCCACGGAGCTGCCGGAGCTGCTTGAGCTGTAGCAGCTCGGGTCGCTGCTGCACGTGTCGCCGTCTGTCAAGGACGTGTCTTCGCTGCCATCCTCCGCGTCGCTTTCGCGAGCGGCAAAGGCGCCAACCGCAGCGAGCGGAATGCCGTCGACGCGGCTTGGCTGCCCCTGGATGCCGGCATCGGCACCGATCTGCAGCTGCGGCGCAAACTCGTCGCTCGCAATCCACCTACACAGCTGCTCGTGGCCGCTCGCGTCGAGCGGGGACAGGGTGGGCCACAGCGCCCTTCGCATGTACAGCGGAAACAGCTCAATCGCAGTTGACTTGGGCTTGCCTTCTGTGTGGCGTTTCGCCGCCTTCAGCGCAAGCGACGCGCGCTGCAGCGCGCGTCGCTCGGCGTGCATCGACTCGGAGGCACCCGTGCCGCAATCGCCGTCCTTGTGACAGCTCAACGAGTTGAGCTGTCGCAGGCACATATCGATCCACACGTCGGCAGCCATGTGCAAGGACGCCGCGTGCCGGCGGTTGGACGCAGCCAAGCTTATCGCACAGTAAATGCAGGTGCTCAAACCGATTGCCGTTCCCGCGCGCCCGTACCTCGCCGCAGCCTTGCGCGCCTCCTTGCTCTCCGGCAGCATCCGCAGCTGCGAGCTCAAAACGCGGCGCGTGCCAACGCCCATGGCCAATCGCTCGGCGTCCCAGCCGGAGCACGACGCCAGCGCAGCCGCCGCCACGGACAAACACTGGTAAACGTGTTGCACCACGTCGGCCATCTGAAAATGGCCCGCGCAGCACATGAAGCGCAGCACGTGTCCAAGCGTAGCGCCTACGACGCATCCAGAGTGCGCATAATAGCAGCAGCCACGGGTGTCGTGCCGGCGGCGCTTTCGCGAAACGCCATGCGCGGCCTCGGCCGCGCAGTGTGGCCTCGTCGCGCCAAGCACAAGCTTCCGCACAAACAGCGTCTGTGTCTTCTGCCACGCTAACACCGACCGCATCGCGGCAACTGCGTTGCTGATGCAGCGCAGCCGCTCGTGATCGACGCTCCCGCGCACCATAATGAGCGGGGCTCCAGATGCGCTGAACTCGCTCGGATCCGACCTCGCCTTCTCGGTGTCGTTCAGCATTGCCAACGAGCTGCGCGACGCGGCATCCGAATGGCAACTCACCGAAGAGGAGCTGATCGGCATCGTGCTGCTGCTGGCCGTCATGCTGGGCGGCTTGCCAAGCGCCGTCAAGTCGGTGGTGGGCCTGCTGCAGCGCCGGCTGCAGCCCCGAAATGCCGCGGGCAAGCCGGACGAACACAAGCAGTCGGAAGTGCTGCAGTTTGTGTCGTTGCTCATACAGATGGCGGAGCGCATCTCCATCTCGCTGTGCGTGCAGCTGCTCGCCGCAAACGTGCGGTCGAGACAGCCACTTCGCTCCGTGCGAGTGGTGTCGCTGCTCAGCGTCGTCATATTCTTCCTGTTCTTTGAGCGGACAAACTCAATCGGCCGAGACAAGCAGCAGTCGTAGCGTCTGCACCCGGGGTGCCTGCTTGCCACTGGCGTTGCAGCGTGGCGCCGCACCGCCCGCCCTTCCGCGTCGGCGCCGCAGCGGATGGCGGCGGCGGAGGGCGGTCGGGATAGCGTTGTCAAAAAACAGGGAGCGGGCCATAGTCCCGTTGACGGTTGCCACATGCTCGTGACCGAATATCAATTTCGTAAATTGCTGTACGCTCCCTACCCGGGTCACAGGGTAGCCGCCTTATGTAGGCCGCCCTGGAGGCCTCCCGCACGCCACTTGTGGCGCGACTGGAGCCGCGCGCCGCCCCCGCCGCCGCCGCTTTGGGCGCGTCTTGCTTGCTTCGGAGCGGCTGCGTGCGGCCTGCAATAAGGATGCTGCAGCGCGTCTACAGTCGAGCAAGCGCGGCGCGGAGGCAGCGCGCGCGGCATGTCGGCCCGACAAACGGTTGGCGCTGTGCGTGATCCGCCAGCTCGATGCAGCTTGCCACCCGGTCGACTGGCGCACGCAATTCGTGCCGGCCACGCGATGCAGATTGCGGGTGATGCGACTGCTACATCAGCTGCGAAAGAAGCAACGTCCGACTTTGAAAAATCCATTGAAGCACAAACCAAGGAGATTTTGGGTACTACCTCTTTGCCTGAGCTTTGTCTGACTGCCACCAGATTATCATACTCCTCATTCAAGGAAGGCATTGACAAGACTTGGCGGGACGTTCTTATAAGAGCGGCAACGCAAGCTGCAGCTTTTATCAACGAAGATGAAGGGGTTTCCCTTGTTGAAGAAGATGAATCGCAGGATCAACTTAATGGGAAAGAGCATGCCGCGCTTATAAAAAATCATACTGACAAGCTCAAACAGCAATGGCGTGAAAATGTTAGGGATGAGGACTTCTTGTTTAACTTAAATAAACAACTAGAGGACTACGTGGACACGCTTCAAGAGAACAAAGACGTAGTGTGGGTTGTGATGGTACATTTTGTTCAGCAATTATTTCAATATAAAATGGACGAGATGACAGGACTTGATACAAAAGGAGCAGAGCGAGATCTAATCAACTTGAATAATTTGATGACGCGATTCAAGGTCTTTCCGGATTATCAAAGGCTCGTTTATATGACAACACCGTTACTACTTTTAGTCGACGAATTAGTTAGGTTCAAGATTTCAGGTGATGCGACACATGCCGACGACTCCGACGACTCGGACGACGACTCGGACGACGACTCGGACGACGAAGAGGACAGCGGCCGCCCAAGCTGACAAGTCAGCCAACAAAGGCAACTAAGACCAAGACGACTGCTGCAGAAGCAAGGACGCTGCCGCGCTTTGAATGGAAATAATTACTTAAAGCAGCACTTTGTTTGACTTCAAAGAAAGGCTGCAGGGATACTTGCTAAGACAACATGATGAAGTCACTGACGAATCCGGGGCGTGGCATAAGGTAGCCGCGCGCCGCCCCCGCCGGCGTCGCTTTGGGCGCGTCTTGCTTGCCTCGGCGCGGCTGCGTGCGGCCTGCAATAAGGATGCTGCAGCGCGTCTACAGTCGAGCAAACGCGGCGCGGAGGCAGCGCGCGCGGCATGTCGGCCCGACAAACGGTTGGCGCTGTGCGTGATCCGCCAGCTCGATGCAGCTTGCCACCCGGTCGACTGGCGCACGCAATCCGTGCCGGCCGCGCGATGCAGATTGGTGGTGCTTTAGAATGGCTTGGATCCTGGTTAGAACAGAAGTATGCAGAAAATAAAAGGTCTCAGTGGTCAAAAGATGAGCAGCGGTTGAAACAAGAGATAGAAAACGAGTTGTCAAAGATTCAGGTGTCGCCGCCTGACGCGTTGCAGCCGGAATGGACGGAGATTAAAAATAGCGGTAGTCTGCAATCTTTTGCAGATGCACTTCAAGGGTATATAAATTCACCCCACCTCCAATCGGACAACCCCAATGTTGTAGAGCAACTACAGTATGTGTACAACAATGCAACCCGAGCGCTTTCGGTCATCGGCTTGCCTTATCAGACACAATTCGAAAAGAACAATGCTTCACGCCTCGTAGACGACATTGCCAATTTTGTAGCCGAGAATGCAAATGTTACAGACTCCATCTTGACGTACCACAACGACAACCCCACCTTTCAGTATCTACGAATTAAATGCGAACGGCTGAAACATATATTTTTACAACGCAAGCAGCTTAAGCTTTCTTAAGACGGGCCTTCACCTTACGTCTGGCTGTAGATTTCCAAAGTCTTAAACCGGCTACGACTCCGTCTCGTCGCAGTCTTCGCTCGCCGCCGCGGGCGCGGGCGCGGGCGGTGGTGCGACGAGGTCGGCCTTGCTGCGAGCGACGCGAATTTGTTTGGCGGGTTTGGCGGGCTTGGCAAGCTTGGCGGCGGGCTCGGCAACCGGCTTGGGCTTCTCCGGCTCCGCTCGCCCAAAGGTGAGCGGAGGCAGCTCTGTGGGCGCGTCCCGCCTGGTCTGGCCGGTGCCGCCGGGCTCTTGCTTCGCGGCGTGCGTCGTGTCGCCGTTCTTGTCGCTTCGGCCGCCGCGGGGCTGCACGGTCCGAGCCGTGGGAGGAAGCGTGTGCTCCCACACACCAAACTGCGTCGGGGTCTTGCGCTGCATTGCGTGCGCTCGTATCAGCGCACCTGCGCGGCTGTACGTGAATCGCGCTTCCGGATTGTCAACTCGTAGCTTGGCCTGCGCGTTCCAGTCGTCGCGCCAGTTTATTTCGTCGAGTACCCATATCTTGCCCTTTTGGGTGACCACGAGGATTGCCGACATGCGGCAAATCGCGCAAGCGCTTCGCGCCGAGTGGCAAGCGCTAAACGGCGGCGACGCGCAGACAACTAGCGCGGCTACAAGCCACGCATGGTCGTGTCGCACGCCTCGGCCGCTGGGCTGCTCGGTAGCGTCCTGATTGCGACCCACTCCGGATGGAACGGGCACCCGCCGGCAACGATTAGGGTGACGGAAAACAACGCCTACCTCGCGCCGTGGGACGCCAACGCGACAGCACACGCGCCGCCGTGCAGCTTCTACAACGCGTCGCACCAGTACACCACCGGCCTCTGCAGCCACATCGCCATTGCGCGCATGAGCGTCGACGTGCAGGCCGAAGCGCTGACGCGCGCGCTGGCGTGTGCAAGCTTCTACGACACGGACTGCGTGCTGTCCAGCGAGGTTGGCCTCTCCGTCCCGGCGGCCTTTGTCTACGACACCGAAGCGGGGCTCAAGATGCTGATTGCACCAAAGCCTCTTCCTCCCGAGCCGTCCGAAGCGCCGCCCGACGCGCAGACGGTCGCGCTGCACATGCCCGACGACGGCAGGCGAACCGGGATCCAGATCCAGTTCAACTCGAGCGTGCGCGTGCAGTACCTGCGCGGCGTGACGCGCGACGTGCACGAGGAGGTGCTCGCCGAGTCTGACGCCTTCTGCGTGCAGCTGCTCAGAGCGTCCTTTGCCGACGACTGCTGGGTCGGCATCGACTGAAGCATGCCGCGGCGCCGCGTGTGCTGAAATGCCAGTGGTTGCCACATCTAGGCCGCTGGCGTCAAACAGGCGAGTTAGGGCGATTGTTCATAAGACGAGCACGCCCAAAGGGTAGACGCACGCAGAGCATAGCAGCGGGCATGCCATGCACGCCAAGCGTGACCAGATTGGCAACGTGCCAGCAACGAGAAGCAGGCTGTCCACAGAGCGCGCTACCGGAGCAACCGTTTACAAGGTCGAGCGGCTTATATTACACCATTACATGCGACACGGAAACTCGAATGTGGAGCAGCAAAGTTTCTAGTGACATAGAGTCTGCGGCATACAAAGCGTTTGCCCCTATACAATCGAGTCCGGGTGTATTGCACTTGGCGCTCGAATTCGCCGATCGTTCTGGCCATATGCAGAGGTTTAAGGTCAGAGCAAAAAGTCTTCAGTCTGATGCACGCCGTGTCGTGCTTACGAAAGACAGCTGTCCCGCCGACGAAATGATTATTGTGCCGGGCGATAAACGCGAGGGGATTCTGCAAGAGCTCAACACGCATGCAACGCGTGCGGCTTTAGCACTTGCGGCCGCAAGAGACGAGTATCGGAGTGGCCGTGCTCCGACGAACCGAACCTGGTAGATTCCGCCTCGGAATTGGATTACTCGTTTGGACTTGTTTGTTTAGACTTCTTTCAAGCTGAAGGCGCCAACCGTCGCAGGCG
>Ga0314692_10000097_pt1 | contig 8965 bp, 1 predicted proteins | sample Plim5_28May_surf_FD_206203 | JGI IMG/M metagenome (GOLD analysis project Ga0314692, IMG submission 206203) | Metatranscriptome of seawater microbial communities from Espelandsvegen Fjord, Bergen, Norway - Plim5_28May_surf (Eukaryote Community... | ecosystem: Environmental > Aquatic > Marine >... | reverse complement strand
TTTTTTTTAGGCCTTTAAAATATTTACTACACCAGTGGGCACTCCGGTGCCAGTGCACACAGCGAATTCTTATCGTGTAACATTGTTATTACCAGCCAATCGAGTGTCCTCATTTTGAGCTAGGCCTGAGGGCAGGCGACTGGGGAGTCCCTGAACGAGATGGTGGCTTCGGAGGGATATCAGTGCCCAGCTTGACACAAATGGCCTCCATCATCAGCGCCATTTGTTCCACCGACCTCTCAAGCCCACTCAGGCGCAGTTCTGAGTCCTTGCTCCCCCCTGTTGCTGCCTTGATGTCTTCTATGCCCTCAGAGACCGTCTTCTGGAAGTCGACACTGCTATTGGACTTACCTTTCTCCATTGAGGCCAATTGTTCTTTCTCCTTTGCGCGCCGCCTCTGCAGGGCTTGGATCTCTGTGCAGAGCTTTACAGGAAGGAAGGTCTGGTCAATCACATCTGCCTTGGTCTTGACGTCGCTCTCCAACCCAGTGAAGTCATCAGGATTCTCAAGCCTCAATTTTGCCAGGAATGCCAGGTATGACCATGGGCTGTGCACACTTTGTGTGTGTGCAATGAAGCCCTCGGCGTCCTGCTCAATCGTGAACCGGTCCAAGCTGCAGACCATGCATTTCTCATTCTTATCCTTGATAAGCATGTTCTCCTTGGTCCGGAGCCCTGAAAAGACCATCACGATGGTGGCTGTCAAAATACCAATGAAGGTGAAACGCCAAACCACGAACCACAGCGTTGTCAGCGCCCACTGGACTGATAACATAGGCTCATCCCAAATGTACATAGGGAAGTCATTTGTGTGTTCATAAGCCAGCGGTCCCCATACTGAATCCAGGCTTCCGCGTATTCCTTTCCCAAAACTGTACATAAGACACTGGGTAAGGCTCTCGCACTGCCCATTCCCGGTGCCACCGGAGCTCTTACGGCTATAATCATTGAAGTCCTCCTGGAATAACCAGAATCCCACCCCAATCCAGAGGATGCAAAGCTGGAACATCCCACATAAGATCAACAACAGGTTCCTACCTGCATTGGCAATGGCTGCCATTACGATTGCACCGTATGGCAGTCGGAAGTAATCCACCACCCAAAAGAATATCAAGAACTGAGCCTCTGGACCACCCAACATTGCACAAAAGCTCAAGGACATCATGAAGATTCGATATTTCATATTCCAGGCATATGACTTCTGCTCGGCAAGCCACTCCTTGTATGTTTTGATCTTTGGTGGGACGGGCACAGGGGGGAGCTCTTTCGCGTAGACTGGCAGTAGATCATCGACAGGATTCTTCTTCCTCCCGCCTCCTGCTGTGGTCTGTATCTTTGCAGCGAATTTGACCCTGATCGGCGCCTCGACCAGATAATATGTGCAGCACCACCACACGGCAAAAAAGAACTGCAAGATGACCATAATCTGCACCACAAGTTGTGCGACAAAGGTCGTCTTGACATAGGCCTCGTTGCGTGGCCCAAACGTAAACGTCATCACAGCAACGATCATCACTGCCCACTTCCATGGTTGCTCATCCACCCAATCGCTCCACTCCACGATATCGCTCGTTAGAAACTTCCCTGACGTGATTCTGGCCAGGTAAGGCGAGAATTCGTGCTCGTTGTTCATCAGGCTATGCATGTGCCCCATCTCATCTGCCAGACCGTTCAGCTGCTTCAGAAGGCATATCGTCTTCTCCACTGGGTTCTCCCGTGGTATGTCTTCCATTTTCTGTTCGCAATGGTTTTTGAAGACCTTCCGTGTCTGAATCTGGTGTAGAAATGTCGGCTTCTGGAAATGCACCCTCATCATGGTCGTGGGTTCAGCGTCAGCTGCCTTCAGCCAGTGGTGCCTGGCCACCTCGATCGTGGAGCACCACTTGAGGCACTCTGCAGCACTCTTGGGATGTGTGGATGCTGCCTGACCTAGTTCCGGTCTGCCCACAATCTTCCTGATTGCAGCATTCACAGGGCCATTCTCAGGGTTCTCTCGATCTTGCAGGTATTTCATGAGGCAGTATGTCTGGATAGCATGGTCGTGAACATCGTCGGCCGTTATCTCCGAATCACTATGCTTAAGTTCTGCCATCTCCAGCATCTGCCCTATCACAGTGCCATCCTCCCCTTCTTCAGCGAGGGGTTCCCCGTCTTCGTCCTCAAATCCGTCATACACACTGATGACAAGGGAGGCGCAGGCGTTGCAGTCAATGCTTGAGAGGATACGCTCGCCAACTTTGCTGTCGTAATTGTCCTCCAGAATGCTGACGACGGTCTTCACCATGGCATACCTCACCATGCACTTGGCACTGCGAATGGTGACCAAGACGCCAGTCGGACCCTCAATCATCTCGTTGTCATAGAACGGATCCGAGCTGAAAGCAGTGCCCTTCAGGACCTTGTCATACAGCATCGCAGCCTGCGTGGACGAGAGATCCTGCTGGTTCGCAAAGCACGAGCCCTGCATCGTCTCTGTCAGAAACTCACACAGCTGCACCAGTAGCGGCAGGATCGTCCCATGCTTGTTGTTCAGAGAGAACTGGAGGCTCGCCTCCAGAGACGCGAGGAGCCCCAGCGCAGAGTTGAGGAGGTTGAAGCTCATCTGGTTTGAGACCTGCTCGCGCACCAGGTCCTGAAACGCGTGGTAGTGACCCTCCATGCAGAGCTGCAGGAAGCGCAGAGCAAGCGATGCGTCTTTCAGGACAGCAGCACAGTTCTGCTGGACAAGGTCGGCACCGCCTGAGGCTGGCACCATGGAGCCACCCGGAGTCACGCCACTGCGCTTCGTAGAGAGGCGATCTGCGAGCACCTTCTGGTTGATATGGGTGCGCCATTCCTTGATGGCAGTGCATGCGCGAGCAAAGAAGTCCGAGAATGCACAGAAGAAGTTGTGATTCTGAGACTCGACGAGGTGTTTCAGCAGCGTGGCCTGTGCCGTGCGATTGCCATGTTCCATCAGGGTAATGCCGAAGCGAAGCGCTGCAGCCGAGACTGTCGGATCGGCATGGGAGATGTACTCACCTGCGACGATGATGCCGCCGAGCGTGGAGATCTTGTCTTGGACCCAGCCGAGCACCTTTCGGTGAGGGTTGGACTTCATAGGCGGCTGGTCAACTACATAATCTTCCCAAGAGGCATCCTGCCGGCTCCCCGCGGTGTCAAGCGGATCGTCCATGTACGCGGCAGCTCGCATCACCCGCAGCATGTCCCTAACGATGTCGTTGTTGAGATCAGCTGGGCGATCCAGCAGCACCTTGAAGATCCGATACATCACCTCGCGGTACGTCTGTGGGGGCGAGGTCTCGGGCACAATATCAAGGCACATCATCCGGGCCAGGTTCTTGACGCCCACCCCGAGGACGCGCTTCAAGTCGGCGATGCCCAGCTTCGGCGCCATGTCCTTCAACAAGTGGCTGAAGCCATTCTTGAAGTGATCGTTGTCCGTCAAGGCCTTCTTCTGCTCATTCCCAAACACGGCACCGGTGTATTGGAAGCCTTTCTGCTCGAGCAGCATGACGAGCGCCTCGAGCTTAGGTTTGAGAGGGCCTGCCACGAGCGAGCTGGACATGATGTGGCCGAGCAACTTCATGATAGTGCCGGTGGCCGCCATCTGAAGGTGACTCGCCCCCTCGCTGTGGAAGTGTGCGGAGTACAGTGCATTCAGCACTGGCACCACATACACCAGAACATAATTTGCGTGGGACCTGGCCTGCTCCATGTCCACCGGGAGGGCATCGTCGAGCATCTGGAGGATGTCCGAGGGTGGCGACCTCCCCTGGGCATCCTCGCTTGAGCGTCCATCGCACTGCCCTGCCTCACTGAGCTGCGCCTCGAACCACTCTGTAAACTCCTCCAATGAGAAATTCATTCCGTCATTCATCTCGGCTTTGGCAGCCCGCATCACTCCTTTCAGCTGCTCAGGGTCTAGCGGGAGGTGATAGGCGAGTGCTGTGAGGTATTGCTCCAGCACCTCGTATGTGTCTATAGTGCCCACGCCTTCAAGGTCAAATCGCTGGAAAAGTCGCTTGTAGTGCCCAAACCGTTTCAGCATGGCCTCAGCGTCATCTTCTTTGCTGCTCTGCTTAGCCTTGTTCCGCTTCTTTCCTGCTGTAGCCTTTGCCTGTGGACGTTTGGAAGCCTTCTGAGTTTTGTCCTGCCGAGGCCTCCTTCGACGATTGCCGTCAATCTGTCGCGTATACTGCAGAAGCTTATTCAACGAGCTGATGCATTCATGAATGATGGTGCGAGGGTTCTTCGAGCGATTGTCCGAGATGTTGGCCTGGACTAATTTGATGGTGGCTCGCGCGCGGATCCACCTCTGAATGTAAACGTCTGCATTCGCGATCCATGTGATGCCTTCACCCCACCACAAGAACTGACCCTTCTCGTCCACGCCATGCCTAGGCTTATTGGGCTGAGCTGCGAGCGCATTCTGTAGGGTGTCGTGTTGGCAGCCGATCTCCACTGTGCTTGGCCAGACGCAGGTGCCCTGTGCGGCCTCGTTGAAGAGCAACTGGGCGACCTCGGTCTCACTGCTGATGAAGACATTCAACGCGAAGTCCATGTAGACAGACTTCACATCGAGTGTCAGGGCCCTCCACACGTCGTGATCCAGCGCCCCCCGGGGGGGATGCTCGAGCGCCATCATCTTGAGGATGAGCGACCCCCAGTCCACATTGTTCTGGGCGTTCACCTCGTTGTCTGGGGCCTTGTCCATGCAGCAGGTGCTGTAGACCCGCATCAACGCCAAGTGCCACTCCAGAGCGGCAAAGTCGCTGTCATCTACACCCTCCTTGCAGCACGCGGCAAGCAGGCCAAGCAGCCGTTCTGCTCCCTTCGGCCCCGAGTACATGTCGCTCGCCCAGCTGGGGTTCGCCCCGATACGTTTCATCACCTGAGCAGCGTTGCGCACATGGCGATGCCCTTTGAGCTTGGACATGCTAGTAAGGAAGTCCAGCCACGATGCAACCTTCCTTTCACCAAGAAACTTCATGACCTTGATGAGAAGCATTTCGTCGAGGTTCTCAAGCAGCATCTTGTTATCCTTCACAGCTGTTGCCATGAGGCGCCCAGCAGGATTCGCCAATAACTCATTATTCATGTGAACGAAGAAGTGCTCCTTCTCATTCCATATCACCTCCTGGTTTGATGCGTTGTTTTGGCAGAAAAGGCTGAGGAAGTCGTAGATCTTGAAATATGTCTCGTACATCTCGTCTGAGGAGTTGTTCGCAGGGATCATCAGAATATCCATCACCTTCGCAACTGCTCCAAGGTTCATTAACATCGCCTGAAATTTCATAACTTCACCAGTCCCAATGTTCACCATGTTCTCGCCAATCTGGATGTTTGCATGCAGCGTCATCATGCTGGACCACCGGTCCAGGACTTTATGAACTGTTGCGAAAGCAGCTGCACGAGGCTCCTCCTCCTTGCTCTTGAGCCACTTGCGGTTGCGCCGCATCTCACTCACCTGGATGCGCCCCTCGCCGACGAGCTGTGCCACTTCAGGATACACCACAATCTGGAGGCGCTGCATCGTCTTCACCATCGCAGCCCGCTGCCCGAAGTGGCGGTTCAGCAGTGCGGTGGCCTTGACGGCGAGGCTAGGGGACTCGTAATTCATGCAGTCGAGCAGGACAAGGACGAACGTCGGTGGCTTGTGGATGTCAGCTGACATGGCCACTTTTTTGCTGATCAACGGTGTCTTGAATAACTTGGTGTCGAGCTCGTCGAGCATGCTTCTACTCCACGGCCCCACACTGCCCTCTCCCTTGTACTTGCCAGCCTTGAGGGCCGTGTTCATCACCTCCTCATATGCACCGAATGTGATCCGGAGCCGTTTGTCCTGGCGGCAGTCGAAGACAAACTCAAGGATCTTGCAGATGTTGAACTTCGCGTCGAAGATCGGCACAGTCTCTTGGGACGCCTGGAAGCGTTCTGGCCCATCAGCCCGCCCATCAAGCAGCTCTAGTAGAGGATCAATCAGTGTAGAGCATTGCTGCAGGTCAGCCGTCATGTCTGGGTTGTGGTAGAAGCCAAACTCCAGAAGCAGCTTCGCCATTAGGATCATCCGCCCCTGCAGCGTCGCCTTGTTCACGTTGCCCATGTCAAGCTTGGGGCTGGATCTCAGGAAATCCAGCAGGTAATCCTTAAAGTCTTGAAAGCCAGGAGGCGGCCGCAGCTCTGGGAATTTCTTGAAGGGGTCGATCTTTTGGCGCTGGAGCTCGTGGCTCGGCTTGATGTTGCTCCAGATGTGGATCCGCTGAACCGGTAGGATGATCTCGTTTGGCTCTCTGTCTATGTACAGTGCGACAATCACCTCAGCGACGATTCCGCGGTAGAAGGGCGGGATCACATCGTTCTTGAGGACCTTCATGAGATCGCTGTATGCAAGGCCATAGTCCCCAGCCCGGGAGAGCAGGTAGTCAGTAGATGCCCGGTTCCGCCCGTTACACAGCGCCACAAAAAGACCCATACTCCGGAGGTGGTACCGATAAATCTTCTCCTCTAGGGTGCAGTCGTTGATGCCCTTCGCCAGGATCTGGGCTGTCTTTCCGGCAAAATTGGTCAGAGGGATCCAGTCCCCTCCATGAGCGACGTCCCCGATGTGTGGAACAACTCCCTTGCCCTTGACCTTCCTGTACTGGAGGCGGAGCTCAAGCCGAGGGTCCATCACGAATCTCTCTAGCACACGCTCCTGGTTCTCAGAGATTGGCACACCGTCACAAACACAAATGTTCCCCAGCAGGTCCACAAACCTTGCTGCAGCCGATGATTTTTCGTGCTTCTCTCGCAGGATGATGATCAGCTCATCGAGCATAGCGTCGGACAACGCCGACAGCACCTTCCGGTTACCATGAAAGAGCTCTGCCAGGGTGTCCACAGCCTGGAATTTGAACGGCACGAAGCGGATCAGGAAGTCCAGCCCGGGCAACTGTGTCAGCATCGAGTTGTGTGTCACGTTGCCGTCCACCATCTCAAGAACGCCTTCTTCAATGTCCATCCCATTGTTGATATTTTGGACTTCATTCAGGTCAATCTCGCCGTTCCCATCGTCGTCGTATCGCTCTAGCAGATACCTCTGCATCGGGTCGACGTGGCCCTTCATGTGGGGCTGAACGTGGTCATGGTCGATCGTGCAGCCCTCAGGGCACCTCCTCATCGCATAGCCCACATTGCCCACGTCCAGCAATCCAGCGAGCTTGGCTTGATTCACAGCATTTTTTGCGACCATCATTCGCATGAAACGAAACATCAGCATGAAGCACTTCACAGCCCCCGCGCCCACCTTGCCGTTATCAACATCCTCCATCGGACACCCCAGTCGGTCAAACACTGTGAGCACGACCGAGATTGTGATCTCCAGCATTTCTTGCTCCCCGAAGACATCTTGCCATGCGGTGTTGGGGTGGCCCATCTTGATGAGGGGGTCAAGGCCTGGCCCCAGAGTGCACTGCAGGGTCATTACTGTGTAGAGCTGCCATAAGATCGGCAACTCATTCTGGATTGCCTTGTTGTGGTTCTTGCAAGACACAAATGTGGTGATCATCTGCTGCCGGCACTCGATGACCCGCCTCTTCCATTCCTTAGCCTTGTTGAGGATCTGCAGTGCCGAGGGATCGGGCCGCAAGATTCTAAGTGCATCTCGGTCTGAAGAGGTTGAGTTGACCAGTAACTCGTATTTGCCCCTGTTCGCCTCTGGTGCCGCACAGATGTAGTTGCCCCAGCTGCTGACGAGCTGAATCTGCCCTCCCACGTAGATCTGCGACCGAGCTTCTCCGAAGGGCTTGACCCTCCATGCACCAGCTGGGGTGAGGTAGTCCTGCGAGGTGCTAACCCCATCGCCATGGGTCTGGCCCCCATTGAAGACCAGCCCACTGATGACATGCTGCAACCGATAGAATTTGTGGGAGTCGAGGTGTTCACCACCATACATGGCCGACACGCCCTCCAGAGTCCACAACGCTGAGGAGTCGAGGCTGCGGTCTTTGTCCGAGTTCTTCTTCTTGTAAAAGCACCGGCCAGCCTCGCAGACGAGGAAGGCGTCGCACTCAGAGTGCAAGAGAGTGAAGGGCGTCCCACTTGAGATTTGAAGGTCGTGGGCGTTAGGATCCCGATTTAACTGGTATGGAAATACCCGGAAGACGGTGCTGGAGATGAAGGCATTCACCTCCAACACGTCTTTTACATACATGTGGCTATTCTCGAGCCCAGTCTCCGTATTGGAGACAAAGAGATTGACATCATTCTTCGTAGAGGTCAAGGTGCAAACAGATGGATATGGCACAGACTCGCCCATTTTACCAGTCTTGAAGCCAGGCTTGAAGTTGAACCAAGAGTTCTTGTTGCCCTCCTCATCCAACGACACCTTGAGCTTGGCATGGTCCACATCTGCCTTCTCCTTCAGCATTGTAACATAGGCCCCTGTCCTTTTGTGGTACAATTGGATCACTGCCCCATAGATCACCGGCGAGCCCCTCATCTTGCCCACCAGTCGAAAGTTGTCCTGTCGCTCTTCCTGCATAGCCTCATACGCGGAGCGCTGCGGCGGCGTCATAGACGCATGAAATTCTGGAGAACTCAAATCTTCATCGTTCAGACCACGCACAGTCTTCTTGAATTTGTTGAACTTGCTGTACGCTAGCTTCGGCGTCACCCGGAAGCAGCAACCTGCTGGGTCAACTGGGCGGGGGTACATATTCTCCTCTATCGAGGGCGCGCCGACTGCGGATGTTGAGAAGTCGTTGGTCTCCACCATGATCTGACAGATCTTCTGGCGCGCCGCTGTGAGGAATCCATCTTGGATGAAGTCATGTAGGAGTATTGTGTCGCCGAACTTTATGACATCGTGGTGCTCAGTCAGCGCCATCTTATGAATCACTTCGTCACAGCCGCTGCCGCGTCAACATGGCATTCCGGCCCAACATGCCATTCCAGTAGGGGTGCGCCGCTATCTCATACTAAC
>Ga0314692_10000077_pt1 | contig 9360 bp, 1 predicted proteins | sample Plim5_28May_surf_FD_206203 | JGI IMG/M metagenome (GOLD analysis project Ga0314692, IMG submission 206203) | Metatranscriptome of seawater microbial communities from Espelandsvegen Fjord, Bergen, Norway - Plim5_28May_surf (Eukaryote Community... | ecosystem: Environmental > Aquatic > Marine >... | reverse complement strand
TTCCGCGGGCACCTGAAATTTCAGGGCAATGGTGTGCACTACACTATCTAAAACATACCATCCTGGTGCCTACTAGTAAAGGGCACTGAGCCCATTAATCAGCTCGGAAAGACGATCGAAGGGTGTTGCTCAGTAATCCTCCATCTGGAAGTCTCCCTGGGGGATGAAGTCATCGTCGCTGTCGTCGTCAGCAGGCATACAGTTCTTCTCATTCAGGTAAGCGTATGCGAATTGCATTGCATCATCCTTAAGCTTCACAGGGAACAATCTTTTCTCTTCGTTAGCAGGGAGACTGCACTTTGCAAACGTGGAATTGCTCCCTGCCAGGATTTCTGCGCCAGGGTAATCCTTCGCAAACTTTGCTAGAATGCTCTTGAGCCATTGATCAGCTGCCACAGCCTTCATGGGGGGTGCCCCCTCCTCCTTAGCTGGAGTGTCGGTCAGCTTGTCCTCAGGCACATTGCAAATCATTAGTAGGCTTTTGCTGCCTGCGCTGAACACCACCTTGCCAACGCCTCCTGCACCTCCCTTGCGCTCCTCCTCTGTAGGGTCGGCCTCTGCATTCATTGCAGCAAAGCCCTTCTCCAGCAAGTCCATGTCACCATCCGGCTCGTCGAGCTGCGTGCAGAAGAACTGCATGCCTCCCATGTCACAAGCCCCCTCTATCTCAACACCCTTCTTGCCTCCCTCTTTGATCACAGCCTTCTCCTTCTTCGCAGCAGCCTTAGCGAGCTCCTCGGGTGTCGGCTCCTTACCTTTCTTGGCGTCTTTCTTGGCCGGGGCGTCTTCCTGAGCCTTGCCCTTCTTGCCATTTCCCTTCTTTCCTCCCTCCTCCTTCGCAGCAGCTGGCGCAGCTGCTGGGGCAGCAGCTGGGGCTGGGGCTGGGGCAGCTCCCTTCTTTTTCTCCTTCTTTCCCTTACCTCCCTTGGCGTCCTTAACATACAAGCCCATCGCGCGTGCTGTTTCCAACTCATCCTCACTCAGTGTTGCCTCATACGCCACACGTGCTGCCGAGTGCACCTGGAGTGCTTTCTTTTGCTCCTCCGTGGGCTTGCCCCGTGGGTTGGGGGGCTCGCCAGCCTGCAGCTCATCAAGCTTAGCCTTGATTTCAGCGATGCGGCCCTCAGAGACGTTCCCTGAGAACGCAGGGCCTGCTGAGGCAGCCTCGACCTCGTCGGGGACTGGGGTGACTGTGAGGGCGATGCCCAGCACCTTCATGTCCTCCTCTGGGAGGATAGAAGGAGCCTTGATCATGGCATCAGCGCCACCCTTCGTCTTGGGGAAGGCCATGTAGTCGCGGATGGAGAGGGTGGGCCGGTCCAACTGCTGGGGGATCATATTCTCACCGAGCAGTGTACAGAGGCGATCCAACCCGAAGGCAAGGCCACCATGGGGGGGAGCACCCATCTCAAACGCCTCCATCAAGAAGCCAAAGCGAGAGGTGGATTCCTCAACAGTCATGTTGAGCAGCTCAAACATGCGGGCTTGCTGGTGGGGGTCCACAATCCGAATGGACCCTCCACCCACCTCGACACCGTTCATCACCATGTCGTAGGCGTTCGCGCGGATGGCTTCCAGGGCCGCTGGGTTCCCCTTGGGGTTGCATGTCATGAATCCCTCGAGACTGTCCGCCGCAGGGGAAGTGAAGGGGTGGTGCATGGCGATACAACGCTGCTCGTCTTCGTCCCACTCCATCAGCGGGAAGTCGATCACCCACAGAGCACTGAAGCCTTCGCTGCGGTAGCCCAGTTTGGTGCCGAAGTGGTGGCGCAGCTTCCCCATGCACATGCGGGTTTCCTCGTGCTGGTTGGGGCCCGAGAGGATCACCATCAGGGAGCCATCAGGGGCGTTGGTGGCCTTAGCCCACTCAGCGAACTGATCCGCCGAGAAGTTCTTGGCGAGGGGCGACTCGAACTTCTTGGCAGCACAGTCGAGGACCTTGACATAGAAGATTCCAGCCCCAACTCCCTTCTTAGCAGCCAGTTTCTGTAGCTCCTCGACGTTCTCAAGGGTGAGCTCCTTCTCAACCTCCTTCTTGCTTTTGGAGGCCCATCCGTCCAGCGCAATAGCCACCACGAGCTCCGCAGTGCCGAACTTTGGGAATGCCTCGCAGGGCTTGACCATTGCTGTGAGGTCCTTCAGCTTCATGTCGAAGCGCAGGTCAGGCTTGTCGATGCCGTAGTCCCGCATCACATCGTCAAAGCGGATCTGCTGGAACTCAGGCAACACGAAGCCTGTGGTGTCGCGCACGAGCTCCGTCATCATGTGCTCGAAGGTGCGGAGTACGTCGGCCTGAGTCACAAAGCTCATCTCGCAGTCGATCTGGGTGAACTCAGGCTGGCGATTCTGGGTGATCACTGTGCCCTCGTCACGGAAACACCTGGCAATCTGAAAGTAGCGGTCCATGCCAGCGACCATCAGAAGCTGCTTGAAAGTCTGGGGAGACTGGGGCAGTGCATAGAACTTGCCCGGTTGCTCCCTTGAAGGCACCACAAAGTCGCGGGCGCCTTCGGGTGTACTCTTAATGAGGATTGGGGTCTCGACCTCGCAGAAGTTGAGACCGTTGAGGGCCTTGCGAATGGCCACTGTGATCTGATTGCGCAGAAGCAGAGCATTCTTCACCGGATTGCGGCGAATGTCCAGGTACCTGTATTGCAAGCGTACATCTTCCTTGCCATCGGTCTCGTCCTCAATCTTGAATGGGGGGGTCTTGGACTTGCTCAGAACACGGCAAGCGAAAGGAATCACCTCGACATCACCGGTAGGGATCTTGGCATTCTTTGCGATGCGCTCCACAACCTTACCCTCGATCTCCACCACCCACTCACGACCAAACTTAGCTGCCTCTTCATACAGAGCACGCTGCTGATCGCCCTCCTTGCCGGCCTCCTTTGGGTTGGGGAAGACGCACTGAGTGACGCCGTAGCGATCACGAATGTCCACGAAGCACCCAGCAGCATTCTTCGGACGCGACACCTGCACCCAGCCAGAAATCTTGACAGTCTCGCCAACGTTCGCCAAGCGCAGCTCTGCACAGGTGTGGCTGCGGTACCCAGTGGCCAACCGTGGCCTCTCGGTCATGTTGCTCAGCTGGGTTGCCATCCAGGCTGCCGGGTCAGCTGGTTGCTCCTGTGCGAGTTGCTTGACGAGCCCATCGAGCATCCCTGCAACGTTCTTCTCTGCAAGATACTGCATCGCTATGTCGCTTCAACATCCCTCACGCACACTCTCGCGTCTACTACACCCCCACGTCACACACATGCGAAGCGCCATGCTCCGCTGGTGTCACGACACACAGACTCGAGAGAAACGATCACAGACGAAGAAGAGCAGACGGCATGGGACCCGACCGACGCGGTCCGAGAGTTTAGTCGCAGGCGAGCAGCATCGCCACACCCGCCATGACCCACTTGGAGGAGGGCTGCTTGGTCTTGAGCTGCATCATGAAGACGAAGCCCGAGCCCGGCGTGTGGAAGCCGGGCGTCGCGCGCTCCGTCTGCTTGTAGACGGGGCAGCGGTAGATGCCGCGCGTGTCCTCCTTCTCGGCGAGGATGGAGCGCACCTGGATGACGGGCAGCTTGGGGTAGAGCTCCTTCATGAAGGCGTCCTCCACCGAGCCCGCCGCCATGTCCCAGCGCGCGCCCTCGAGGAAGAGGCCGTACACGAGCGCGCCGTCGCGCGCGGGCCCCTCCACCTCCTCGGGCGTCGACTTTTTGGTCACGTCGACAGTGGTGACGAGCTTGTTGAGCGCCCAGTCGTTCTTGCGCGACGCGACCTGCATGACGGCCACCATGAAGGCCATCGGGTTGAAGAAGCCCGAGATCCACGAGACCTTTGGCAGCGCGAGGTCCCCCGTCCACGAGAGCAGCTGCGCCTGGCGCGCGAGCAGGTCGGAGAACCAAATGCCGAGCGAGGCACGCGAGGCCCACGCGAGCTTCTCCCACCGCGTCGGCACCCTCTGCGTAGCGAGCGAGTTCATCATCAGCTCCATCGGCTCGGTGATCGAGAGGTCGCCCTTGAGGCCCGAGTCAAGCTCAATGAGCGAGCGGCGCGTCTCGAAGATGAGGTCGTTCATGCGCTCGCACTCCTGAAGGAAGACGCCAGTGTACGGCGTGACCTCGTCGATGCGCTCGTTGATCTCGATCATCGGGAAGAGCTCGGGCAACCGCTCGAGGATGTCGTCGAGCGTCTGCTTGACCTTCTCACCGACGGTCATGCCGCCGTCGCCCGCGCCGCCACCCTTGGGCGCCATGTTGGAGATTGATTGGAAGAGTGACTCGGCCTGGTTGGTCATGAAGTTGATCTCGGCGTTGGGGTGCAGGCCGTACGCGATGGGCGTCTCGCGCTCGATGCTCTCGTCGATGTAGTCGAAGTAGCCCTTGTAGTTGAGCGGCCCGCCCGGCGTGGCGAAGCCCTGAAAAAACGAATAGTTGCCCTCGAGCAGCTCGCCGCGCACGTAGAGCTCGAGGTAGGTGGAGCAGAGCTTACGGTCGTAGTTGTCGGTGATGTGGCCGCCGTAGAAGATCTCGCCGAAGAGGTAGCGCAAGTCGTCCCATGGGATGGTGGTGCCGCCCTCGAGGTAATTGTTGGCCACCGCGATCGAGTCCTTCAGGTCGCCCGGGTTGAACGGGTAGGCGCGGTTCCAGCCCATCGGCCCGAACTTGCGCCGCTCGCACACGACCGAGTGGAAGAAGCAGAGCGCGAAGATGATGGCCTTGAACTCGGACTGCTTCGACGAGTTCTCCCAGATGGTCTCGGTGAAGTTGAGGTACGCACGCTTGAGGTTGGCCTTCAGGCCGGAGGGCGGCTCGTTGGTGAGCTTGATCGACTTTTGCAGGATGGGCACGGGGACGACGGGCTGCGGCATCGCCGAGAGGAAGACGCGGAAGAGCGGGTCGGCGCCCATCTCGAGCGACTCGAGCTTCTTCTCGAGCTTGGGCAGCCAGTTCGCGACGAGCTCGATGTTCTCGAGCATGGCCCAGCCGCCCTCGGCGTACATTTGGTCGAGGGCCTTCTCGGCGACGGGCTCCTGCCCCTGGCCGAGCGAGACGGTGATGAGCTTGCCGTTGTCCTCGGTCACCGGCGGGTCGTACGCACGGCCCAGCTGGCGCACCTCGGCGGTCGCGTCGACGCCGGGTGAGAGGAGGAAGAAGATGGGCACGGCGGGGTCCGAGTCCAGGAAGGAGAGCGGCAAGTCGAAGTTGACGGCCTCGCCGTACGCCGGCCCGAGCATCGACATGACCCACATGCGCAGCGCGAGCGTCATGCGGTCGGGGCGGATGGCGCGCATGATGAGCAGCTGCTGGAAGCCGCCGAGGCGCTTCCAGTCGGTGGGCAGCTGCTCCATCTCGGGCGTGGGGTGCTCGGCCCACTCCTTCCAGCGCTTCCACGATCCCTCGAGGTCGGCGGGCAGGTTGCTAAACTCCTCGTGCTGCAACGAGAGCGCGACGCAGCACTGCCAGTTGGAGTCGGGCAGCCACGCCGCGATCGGGTTCTCCTTGGAGGAGTCGCGCGGCGCGAGGACGAGCAGGTCGAGCTCGGAGGGCTTGATCTCGGCCTTCTGGAAGGCGATCTTGATCGTGAGCTGTGACGAGAAAGTGAGGCGGTGGCGCTCGAAGAGGCCCGACGAGACGAAGCGGAAGAGGTTGATGGTGATCGACTCGGTGAGCGCGGCGATGCGGTCGGCGAGCGAGTCCTGCGGCAGCGTCTTCGCGAGCGATTTGAGGAAGATCGAGTTGAAGGCGGCGAGCGAGTACTGATACATGTGGTCGACGACGTTGAGTAGGTTCATCAAAAAGTAGATGAGCGAGCCGCGGTTGGCGTTGGGGCGGTAGGCCTCAAAGGCCTTGGCGATCTCAACCTCCTTGACGCTCGCGACCTTCTGCTTCTCGTTGATCTCCTTGACGGTGAGCTTGGTCTCTTCGAGCGTCACGATGAGCGCCTCGTTGGCCAGGATGTCGCCCTCGGCGGTGGCGAGCAAGAAGAGCAGATTGTCGCCGAGCTCCTTGAGCTTGATGACGAAGCCGTTCTGCATCTTGACGAGATCCGACTGCTCCTCGAGCAGGTCGGGGCGCTCGAAGCCGACGACGGACGAGAGCAGCTGGTCCTCGAGACCCTTCTCGGTCACGGTGAAGTTGACCAGCGTCGTCTGGGCCTGGATTTCTGGAATGTAGTGCGGGTTGGGCAGGCGCGACTGCAAGTACAGCCGGAACAAGGGCTTCTCCGTGGGGTTGTTGTCGGCGTCCCTCACGACGGCGAGGTCGGTCGCGCGGTCGCCGAGGTACACCTGCATCTTGAGGCCCTTCTTCACGTACGCGCGCGCGACGACGTTGTCAAGGATGGCCTCGAAATTCTCCTTGACGTTCTCGAGCAGCAGCGGCAGGCCCTCCTCGAGCGCCCTGATGACCTTGTCGATCCAGTTCTTGGCGCCGCCCGGCACGAGCGCGACGAGTCCGTTGGGTTCCTCGCGGCCCTTGATCCACTCGACGGCCTGCAGCTGCGGGTCGATGATCAGCGGGAAGCGCGCGCACTGGCAGATGATCGCGGCGTTCTGCGTCGAGAGCGGGTCGGCGGGCAGCCCCTCCGCACGCCAGCCCGCCGTCTTCGAGGCGTCGGTGAGCAGCGACATGGGGTCAAAGCCCTCGGTGAGCGGGATGGCGCGCGCGATGACGTCGGGCGTCCACTTCTCCTTAACGAGATCGTCGCGGAAGGCGCGCGAGAAGGGCGCAATGTACGCAACGAAGGAGGAGGAGAGCATCACGTCACCCACGAGCAGCCGGATCTTGCTGTCAAGCGATGCCACCTCGTTGGTCCAGCGCACGCCCTCGTCCTGGAGGCCGTTGACGAGACGCGTCGCGAGGCTCGCGCGCTTCTGCGTACCCTCGGCCTTGGCGACGAGCTCGTTCTTCTCCGTCATCGCCGCTTCGAGCTGCGAGTTGAGCTCCGCCATCTTCGCGTCGAGCGCCGCCACATGCGCGCGCACGACCGTGAGCTTCTTGTTGGCGGCCGCGAGCTCCGCCTCGGCCGCCGCGAGCTTGGCACGCTTGGGCGCCACGTCGAGGTAGATGTCGTGGTAGATGCAGATGTTGACGACCCAGTCGCACAGCCCCGCCGCAGCCGACGACTTGCCCTTCATGTACTCGAAGTTGAACTCGGGGTTCTCGGGGCTGCCGCCGAAGCCCATCGTCTTGCCGTCGGGAGTCTTGCCCGTGTAGTCGAGCACCTTCTCCTTGGCGTCCATCCAGAAGTTGTCCTTGTCGTACGTCTGCAGGCTCTCAAGGAACTTGGCCACATCGCCCATCATCTTCTTGGCGCCGCCCCAGGTAAGGTCGATCTTCTTGAGGTTGGAACCCTTGGGCGCGAGCATGAACGCGACCGCCGCGGTCACCGCCAGCACGGCCGCGGGCGGCGTCGCCAGCCCCTTCAGCTCGCCGAGCGCGGCCTTGTTGAGGCCACCCAGCGCCGCCTCAGCCTTGATGATCGCGGGCTCGGCGGCGGCAAGGTCCTTGTTGGCCTGCGTCTGGAACTCGGAGACGCCCTTCGCAATCTCGGCGACCTCCGCCTCCTCGATGGCGGCCTTGGCGCCCTCCTCCTCCGCAATGGCCGACTCCTGCCCGACGACGATAATCAGCTCGTCCGTCTCCTTACTCTTCTTCGCGACGAAGACCGACTCCTCCGCGAGCTGCACCTGCATGTCGGCCACGGCGTTCTGCGCGTCGTGCAGCTTGACGAGGCCGTCCTGCAGCCGCTGCTTGAGGATCTCGAGCGCGCCGCGGTTGGTCTCCAGCTCCGATTTGTAGAGCGCGATCAGCTCGAGGTACGACTTTGGCGTCGTGTAGACCTCGCGCCGCTCCATCGCGCGGTAGCGCTCGGCGGCGACGCCGACCGACTCGTGCACAAAGGCCATGTGGTTGGCGCACGCGTCCTTGACTTCGGGCGTCTCCATCTCGACCTCGTCAAGGAAGCGCGTCGCGACGGAGATGAGCGCCTGCGCCGGCCAGTTGAAGAACCAGTTGATTGAGGTGCACGAGGTGAGCGCGGGGAACTTGCGGCAGCGGTTGCGGAACTTGTCGCCGACGGGCGACATGCAGATGCACAGGTGGAGCAGCGCGCGCACGCGGTTGATAAAGAACTCCCAGAGCGAGTCGGGCGAGTCGAAGACGCCCGCCTGCTTGGCGTCGTTGCGCACGCCGTTGCGGATCGTGTCCTTGTCCTCCTCGGCAAAGAGGCCAGGCGGGTAGCCGAGGGAGAGGATGTCGTTGAGGAAGATGAGGACGGACTCCTTGAAGATCTGCTGATCGGTGAAGAGGAAGACGGTGGGGATCGACTTGACGCCCGTCTTCATGTAGAGCGCACGCAGGTCCTCCTTGAAGTCGCCGATGCCGTACGACGAGGTGAGCTTGATCTGGAAGGTCTCGCAGCCGCCGATGAAGGAGGAGAGGCGCGCGAGCGACTGCTTGCCGGAGCCGCCCACGCCCACGAGCATGGCGTTGCCGCGCGGGTTGTCGATGATGCGCGAGATGCGGCAGACGTGCTCCATGGCCTGGTTGAAGAGCACGAGGTTCATGATGGCGAACTGCTCGTTGTAGAGCGCGAGCTGCTTCGTGAGAATCTTCGAGAGATGGTCGTAGTCCTTGAGCGGCAGGTAGAGCTTGTTGTCGCCCTCAGCCTCCTCCACGAACGTGGCGAAGAGGTTGGGCTCGGCGGTGAGCATCTCTTGGTCGATCTCGCCCATGTGCGCCTTGGCGTTCTTGAGCAGAATCTCCATGAAGCGCTCGACGTCCGACTCGGACACCATGCGGTCGCCGTAGACGCGCGTCGCCTCGTGCAGGTAGAGGCGGCAGATCTGCATCGGCTGCTTGTACGTGGCGGGCGACGTGTTGATGAGGCCCTGGAAGACCGAGGCGAGCGCGCGCAGGTTCCACTGGTAGTGGAACTTGACGGCGGAGGGCACGAAGGCGTCGGCGACCTGCATGTGCACGGCGACGGCGCAGGTGATGAGCATACCGAGGGCGTCCTTGATGCCCTGCGAGAAGATCTCAAAGTGGCCGCCCATGATGTTGGTGTAGATGGCGGACAGCACCTGCGCCTCGGGGAAGGGCGTGGCGAGCGTGCAGAAGTGGCGCTGCATGCGGTCGATGATGAAGAAGGAGCCGGCGGTGGGGTTCATCGCCGCAACGAGCTGCGTGTTGTCGAGCTTCTTCATGCGCAGAGTCTTCAGGTCATAGAAGCCGCCATAGTCCTTGTGCTGGCGCAGCAGCGCGATGGCCGACTGCGTGCCGTACTTGTCGGGCGCGGGCATGTTGAGGTCGTCGATGAAGTAGATGAGCTTCTTGGTGCCCGGCGGGCCAAAGATCGTGC
>Ga0314692_10000073_pt1 | contig 9423 bp, 1 predicted proteins | sample Plim5_28May_surf_FD_206203 | JGI IMG/M metagenome (GOLD analysis project Ga0314692, IMG submission 206203) | Metatranscriptome of seawater microbial communities from Espelandsvegen Fjord, Bergen, Norway - Plim5_28May_surf (Eukaryote Community... | ecosystem: Environmental > Aquatic > Marine >... | reverse complement strand
GGCATCCTCTTTTCAGCAATGTTTGCCCCTAACCCTAACGACAAGCGAGCAGCCTTCTGGCTGGAATTCTCGGGTGACTTCCGGCCAGTGTGTCTGGACCCACAGATGCTGGACCCAGAGTGGCGGGCTTACATTGACATTTGTGGTCAGGCTGTGGGGACCCGTGACAAGAGAAGGGGGGGGAGTGGTGAGGAGTTCCGGCGTGCCCCTGATTTTGCGTTCATTGATTTTACCAGTGAAACTGTCACCCTGCCAAAAGAACACAGCTACCTACGCAAGATCTTCCATCCTTTCCCACTCGAAGGCAACAGGCCTTTCGACCCAATTCAGCCTGCAGACGGGGCTGCTCTTTTCCGTGATCTCATGAATACAAAAGATCGACAAAATGATGCTGCCAAGACACAGGCCCTGCGTGACGAGAAACGGGCCACCTACAACGACAAGCAGCGAGCTGCGCTTGAAACAATCGAAGCCATGTATCAGTCACGTGTCGTTGCTTCGCAGCGTGCTCTGTTTGAGTTGTTGGTGGACATTGTAGGCTGTGGGGATTATCCTGGAGGCAAAGACCTTTACAAGGCTCCAAGAGCAAATGATCCTGTTCCTGTTTTCATACCCCCACCCAAGCACGTCCGTCTAAGGACCTTCGACACATTTGTGCTGACAATCGACAACGTGTTCAAGATGCTGGCTGTTTATTTCAGGCTGGAGGCAGGCATGCCAGTAGTGATTATGGGCGAGACGGGTTGTGGCAAGACATATTCAGTGCAGTACCTCGCAACGGTGCTTGCTTTCCCCTTTTTCAAGCTTGATGTGCACGGAGGCCTGGCAGAGCAGGATGTTGTCGACTTCATGTGGTATGGGCAGCACGGTCCTAACGTTGACAAGGAGAATGCCCTGGGGCCTCTGAGGGTTGCCATGCTGGAATGCGAAGCCACCAAACAAGCAAATATAGCTGAGAAGATAAAATGGGAGGGCAAGCGTAGGAAGCCATTTGTGTACCAGCCAATGCCTGTTTGGGTGTTTTTTGATGAGATCAACACCTGTGGCAGTGTGGGCCTGTTCAGGGAGATGGTTTGTGACCACTCCATGAATGGGCTTGAGTTCCCCAAGAACTTGAAGGTCATTGCAGCCTTGAACCCCTATCGCCTCAAAACCGCACAAAGCAAAGTGAATGCTGGCATCCAACACAAGAATGTGGAGCAGGTAGCAGCCGATTCTAAGGGGCATGCTTTCCGCGATTTGGTCTATGTTGTCCACCCAATTCCTCGCACGATGTTGGAATACATCTGGGACTACGGGACATTGGGTGCTGAGGAGGAAACTCGCTACATGCGTTCCATGCTCATGCAGCTGGTTGAGAAGGAGGACAGCGAGCAGCCTCACGCACTAACAAAACTTATGGACGACGATCCAGAAAAAATGGATCAGTTCTCATCTTACTTCGGAACCGTGGTGCAGTAGGCTCACAACTTCCTTCGGGCTGCCAGTGGGGGTGAGGTAAGCGTGGTTTCTTTGCGAGATGTTGCCCGCTGTGTCAAACTTTTCGGATGGTTCCGGAAGTTCTTGTGGGATAAGAATGACTTGCATGGAAAGCTCGCCAACCCTCACAAGTTGACTGGGCTGGAACTCGCAACCAATGCCTTCCTGCTGGCCCTCGCACACTGCTACTACTTCCGACTTCTGGAGAATGTGGATGAGGATGGAGAGGATACTCATTCTCGCCGTGCCTTCCGCAACATGGTTGAGCGGACCTCAAGCAAATTCGAGAGCAGCGACCCACTTTATGGCACCACTGCTGACAAGATGAACGCCTGGCTGCAGTCGCAGATGGATTGGTTCATTTCCGCTCTCTCACCACTCCCTCCAGGCATTGCAGCTAATGTAGCCTTGACAGAGAATGTCTTCATGATGCTGGTCTGCATCACCTGCCGCATTCCTTTGATCGTGGTCGGCAACCCTGGCACGTCAAAGACTCTTGCGTTTACCATCCTGGCTGACAAACTCAATCAGTTCACCAAAGCCCCAGTGTTCGAGAATCTGGGATTGGCTTCTGTTCAGGCCTTCTCGTACCAGTGCTCTCGGCACTCGACTGCAGAAGAGATCGAGAAACGCTTCATTGACGCCAAGAAGGCACAGGATAAGGCGAATCAAGGAGTTCGGAAAGAGGGCGAAGCTGACAAGGAATCTGATGAGGACATCCTTAATGCAGTCGTGTTTCTTGATGAGGTTGGTTTGGCAGAGGAGTCGCCTCACATGCCCCTCAAAGTGCTGCACAAGTTGCTTGAGAAGCCCAATGTTGCTTTCATAGGCTTGTCCAATTGGAACTTGGACCCAGCAAAGATGAATCGTGCCATCTATCTTGTGCGGCCTGAGACCAAGTCAAAGGATCTTTGTGCCACAGCAAAAGCAATTGTTGGAGAGAAGAGTATGGTTTTGAATCAGTCAATGGGAGGTCTTGCAGAGTCATACCTCCAAATAACCCGCACACTATCCCAAAATCCTATTTATGCTGATTTCATTGGGCTGCGAGACTTTTACACGTTCGTCAAACTGCTTGATCGCAAGATGAAAGACAGTGGCACAGGAAGCCTCAACTCAAAAGACTTCAATAGGTCTATTATTCGCAGCTTTGGTGGCCTGCAGCCTGCTGAGACAAAAGATGTTGTGGCCAATGCCTTCTGGATCAACAACCAGACTATGTTGCCAGACTTTAGAGGCACGTCGGAAATGGTGTCTGTGAATGCTACGCTTGATCTTGTTCGCGAGAATCTTCTTGATCTTCCGCGGGAAGCAAGGAGCGGACGCGAGCCTGGTGGCAGGCATATGATGTGTCTCTCCGAAAATGAGTCGGCTCTGGATATTCTCCTTGATGAGGGAGTGATATCAAATGAGGACACCGAGCTCATTCTCGGATCGGCCTTCCCTGAGGATAAGACGAAGCTTCGCACATACCACAATATCAATCGTATCAAGGAGGCCATGAAGGTTGGCAAGCGTGTGGTGCTCTTGCACTTGGATGACCTTTATGAGTCCCTGTACGACATGCTCAATCAACAGTACACAACATACCTTGACACCACATACTGTCGTCTTGCTGTCGGTGCTCAGTCTCGCTTCTGTGAGGTAGACAACAGATTCCGCTGCATCGTTGTGGTTGATAGCCACCAGGCCTACACCAAACTTGATGCACCACTGCTCAACCGCTTTGAGAAGCAGGTGCTGTCTCGCCGTGAGTTGTTGACTGAGGAACACCTCAAGATGGAAAAGGTACTGTGGCACTGGTGTGCCGACTTCGTGCGGGAAGGTTCTGTGGGTCGCACTGCCAGTGCAGATGGTGCAATGAGTAGGACCAACAGCACAGATGGGGAACGCCGTGCACATTTCATCCTGCAGCTGCAGTCAGCTTTTGTGGGTTTTAATGACGAGACACTGCCATCCTTACTTCGCAGCTTAGAGACACAGGAGTCCCCGCCAGAGGATTTCCTTGCAGCTGCCAAGCAGCGTTTGCTATGGATCTGCAGCCCTGAGGCCTTGCTCCAAACACGGCGCACTAGGCTCCAAGCAGAGTATAAGAAGAACATGGACATTTACTTCAAACAACAAGAGCATTCCTCACTGCCACAACTGCTGGAGCATGCTTTGGCAAACAGTTGGGAGGGCGAGTCTGGTCTCAACTTGTCTGTGATGACCTTCTCCCCTATTCTGATCTTAGTGGGTGAGGATATGGAGCGACAGCTCAGTGTAGCCCGTCCAGATGGGTCGCAGTTGATTCCAACAGTCTTGACAATGAGCAAGTATGCATCAGTCAAGAATCTCTCAGAGGACATTACTGACTTCTTTGAGGGCGATGCGAACCTACTGGTGATCCAGGGTGATGTCAAGAATGATGCTTCTGTGCAGCGCCTCTCACATGCACGCTATCTCTGTGTGACAGCTCGTGCCAAGAGCTCAGCCACAACACCCAAAAACGTTGTGTTGGTGTCTCACCTGCAGAAGAGTGACACCGAGAACAGTGTGATGCATTCTCTTTCATTGCAGTTTGCAGCCGGATGGCGTTATGCTACTGTGGATACCTTGTTAGTGGATCCTGACATGCCTTCCATGTCAGAGATTCTCAATCAAACTGTCCAGGACATCATCAGCTCACAGGAAGGCCGTGTCAACATTCGATCACTCCTGCGGACCAACATGCGTCGCTGTATTGCTTACTTGGGCTATCCTCGTAGTCTGCGCCCAGATCCAATCGCGTACAAGGACAAATTGTTGGAATTGCTTGAAGTACCTGTCTTTGAGGAGGTGGTGCGCCTGCGCGTCGGTGAGATGATCACTGGAGAGTCTCTCTCAGAGGACTGGCAGAGCCGACTGACAAAGCGCCAGATTGCAGCTGCAGGGACTTACACACTTGCTCTGAATGGGCAACTTTCCTCCCTTGTGACGACTGCTTTCACACAGTGGATGGCAGTTGCTGATGTCAATATGAACATCAACCTTTTTGAATCACTGGCAAATGAAGATGTTCGAAGGCGAATCTGGGTTGATATTGCACGTGACCCTACACAAACTCTTGCCCACTTCCCTGTCGTAACTAAGAGCATGGAAAGAAAGGCTGTCAGTGTTAGCGACCAGTCTTTTGAACCCATTGAAGCAGAGTTTCCCTTCTCCAATATTGTGTACAGGAAGGTCAGAGAGGTCGTTAAGGCAGTTTCTGCTATTGGTGGAGGACACAACTTCCAAGCCATTGCTAATGCTGTCGAAAACACTCCTATTGGCAAAGTAGTGGGCACTACGGACGCAAAAAGTGTTCGGCATTACCTTGCAGACATGGTGCGTCTGGCTCGTCTGACCCACCGTGAGGTGGAGAACTACTCGTTGATTGCTTCAGCATGCGTCGAGGCGCAGCTAGCTGATGAGGGGCTCTCGCTAGACACGGACAGCCACATTGTGCATGTGCATCTAGGCTTCAGTTCCTGTGAGGCAATCCTGAGGTCAATCATGGAGCTTCAGGGAGCAATGCAAGCTGATGGCTGCCCCCCAGACTGCTCTAAAATCTTTGGGAGTACCCAATTTGAAACATCAAGGCATGACAACTTGATCGGATATATCTCTGTGTTCACCGAAGCTGTTGTGGCAGCCCTGTTTTCAATGCTGCACAATGAAGATGACAAAGATGACGTATCCAGGATGAACAAGTTCCACGTTTCCACCACTGCCTTCAGCCTCAAGATCCAACAGATCTTTGACTGGGCAGCCAACCACAGCCCAGACAGCCAAGAGCTCCACGAAATCAACAAGACTTGGATCTACTGCAAGCTGGTGGCCGATTTTGTCCGCATGGTAGTTGAGCCTCTCAATTTGGATGAGTGCACTGCAGTAGACCAACTCAGGGAAATTATAGTCAGCAACAATGGCTTTGTTTTTGAAACCCTGTGTGGCATCGCTGAGCTTCTTGGAGACAGAAATGTTATCAATACTCTGGACTCATCAAGGAAAGTGAAATGTTGGGACTTCTTAGAGCATTACCTCAGCGGTTACTGCTTCAACCCAGTAGTTGTAGGAAAGAGCCCTGGTCATGACATGCTTACTATCATTGTATACTTGTCATCCCTGGATAGTGAAGTTGGCCAGACCTGGGCTCCAGAAGATGATGCTGGTGCTGAGGAGTTGCAGGACATTCTCAGTCCTCTGCTCACAGCTGTCAACGACAATGTCGAATACTTCCAGCTTTCTACCCCATGCCGTGTGTCGCTAATGTCTGGTGTTCTTGGTTGTGGCCAGTGCCTGGATCCTGAGGACCCCATGGCACTTCTTCTTGAATCGTATTGTATGTCAACTTATGAGACTGTGGATGCTTACTACAAAGAAATTGGCATCAAGTCGTTGACGGCCTTGGATAATGCATTCTCGGTTCTTGTGATGCAGGCCATGGAAGACCGCTTGCTTTCGCAATACAAGATGCAAATACCACGGGAAATTGAACTACTTGGGATCACCGAGGGCGATGCAGAGAAGATTAAGGCTGGACGCAGGAAGCTGATGACCCCGGCATGGAAGCTTCTTGTGGAATGGGCAGACGCAGCCATTCCTATCATTCCCGAGATTGCTGATAACTTGCCATGCCTGACATTTTTGTATGCAGTGGCCCAGGGCAGAGTGGTCATGGGTGAGGCAGCACAAGAAGTCGCCGCAGGCAACCATGGCTCTGAAGAAACTGGCGATCTGATCGCTCGCGGTGATACGCTGCTGCAAACTTTGATCAACCCTACATGTGAGGATGTAGGTACACGTCCGATGCAGCTTTTCTTCATGAAGCACCTCTCCAAGAGGCTGGGGACCCAAGAGGCAGTCAATCTGCTGCTCTCAGACCAGTTCACAGACAAAGCCCTCGGTTGCCCAACACTGAATCTGAAGGATACCCTCAACCCTGGGGGAGCCCATGTGCCATCTACCGACCCATTCTACAAGTTGTATTCATCGACTATGTACCAAGACATGCGCCTCAAGGTACGAGTCGCTGTACGCAATGGCCAGGTGGGGGTGGAAGAGTTGGATACAATTGTTGGCGACACAGCAACTGTGGAGTTTTTTGGCCCGCTCGTGATGTCGACTCACTTTGAGGCCCTGCTGGGTCACAACTCTCTGATGACTTCAATGCGGCCTGGGGACAAGCCAGAGGAATTCGCCAACCATCTTGCTCAGTGGCTTGAGAATCACTCCCGCAGTGGTACTATAAGCTCTCACATGAAGGAACTCTTCAATGGGGTAGCGCATGCTGGGAATGGGCCAAAGAAATTTGCAGCACCCTTCAATATTTTTGATGGCATTTCGCTGGAGGATTCATTGACATTTCAGCCAATAGTGCACCTTGCTGCCAAAGTGTTTGCACACAATGCAGACTCAACAGTCGTCACAGGCAATATCCTGGGCCCCTGGAATGCACTGCTCACCGACCCAGGGAGCTTGAAGGATAAGTGGCTGCCAACTATGCCTGAAGACGAGATGGCGATGATCATTGGCGCTATTGGGGGGGGCGAAACACTTGGAGTGTACGAATGTTCATGTGGATACAAATATGTCATTGGCAACTGCACCATGCCCCAAGACTCTGCGGCTTGCCCCCAGTGTGGTATCAATATCGGGGCCAAGCGCGGAGGTGGATTCCACGAAATGACTGACGGAAGTCGTCGCCTTGCAGTCACAGGTCGCACAGCATGGAACTCTGGCGCAAATGCGTCTAGTGCTGGGTTTAGTGAGGTTGGTGTTCTTGGTGCAGAGCAGGCACCCAAGGGGTACAACGTCAATGGAGACAAATTGGATCCCAACGAATGCTACCGTGAGCTTGTTCCTTTGAGCACACGTATTCTTAGATACTTTGTGCATGGCTGCTTGGCGATGGCATGTGCCTGCGACTTTGGAGGAGTCAGTGCTGCGTCGGCTCAGGAGCTGGTTCCAAATGCCTCTGTGGATATGTTTGTGAAGCGCATGAGAGACGACTTTAATTTCCTCAAAAGTCATGCTGACAATTGCACTTCAGCAACAGCTTATCTATACCTGCACATGATCATCACTAACATGAGCACAGACCACTGTGAAAGTGACTGGACCAACAATGTCCAGGCACGGTCCACTGCTGAGAAGAAGTTCCACCAAGCCTATGTTGCCTCTCTGTTTGGCGATAACAATGCAGATGCGACAAAAGAAAAGCTAGCCGAGATCCGTGCAGGTGCTGATTCAGGTGCACAGCAGCTCGCACTGGGTGCTGAGCTGGCAGAGACGACCCCCCCATCCCAGGAGTCTTTCCCACAGCTACTCCGCTACAGGCAGCCTGTGGCACTGGACAATTTCAGATTCAAGCTGAAACAGTGGAACAATGATGATTATGCTCTGCTGGACACTTTTGTCTCCAACACCCAGGAATTGCGCATGGCAGGCGACCTCCATGCACTGCTGCGCATGCACAATCTTGTGTTCAAGCGATATGCCAGGACATTGACTCGAGCTGCAGCAGAGAAAATCTCTTTCATGGATGCCATTGAAGCAGTGCCTTCAGAGCGACAAGAGTGGGCCGAGGCTTTTGAGGCCTATCGCAGGGCATGGAATACTTGGGCTCCAGATATCATCCAATTCGAGTGTCACAAGAAGGGCGAAGATTGGACTGGCATGCCGTACATCAAGGAAACTGGTGGTATGAATTACACTGGACAAGGTAACTACACAAACAACGACGCAGATGGCTGGGAAGGAGCTGCTCGTGCCAAGACCATCAAGTTGGCAGTGATCAATGGCTTCGACCCAGGCGGTCCCTCGTCTTTTGATCCTGACAGCTGCATGTTGAAGCTGCTGGTGGATAAATGCCTGCAGATCCATAACGACCGTTTCATCCAGCGCGCTCATGATCTCATGGACATTCATGGCATTGACCGCAGCCCTCCACAACCACTAAACCTTGTCAGTGAAGCAGACATGATCAAGTTCAACATGCTGGACTTTGAGGATGCCGTTCGCGAGAATGCTACCCAATCTCTTAAGTATGGCCAGGGAGAAAATGTTTCCTATAACTATGCTGCAATCCAGAACTGGGTGCTGGAGAATGTAGTTGGCAATGTCCCTACAATCTCGGTAGTTGCTGCAGATTTCCCTTGGTTGGGAGAGGGCTACAGTTCTAAGTCTGTGCTCGGGGGTATCACTCAAGAGCCACTCTCAGAAGACCTTGCTGGGCCCATCCAGTACAAGGACCTGACATCAATCACAGAGCAGAAGGTGGCCTTGGATCGATTAGATGAGTGTATTGGCTTCATGGACATTTTGGGTGCTGAAGATCCAAATGCAGGCTTTGCACAATATTGTGTAGATGCACTTCAAGTGCCTGCATCTGATATGGACGACTTTGGGCCCCCATCCTCAACCATTCGTAACACCTTGCTTCTCAAGCATGTGGTGGGTGTGCGTGAGCTGCTCTACAACCTCTGTGAGGGTGGTACTTCTTTGCTGATTACCATATCTCCAATATATGGCGATGAGCTCAGCTCAGGAAATGCTGAAGCTCTCAGAGCGGTGCCTGGTGCCATTGGTGCCGAGGGCATGGAAATCTTGATGGATGCATTTGAGAACATGCTTATGAAGAAGTTTGCCAACTTTCAAGAGCCTGTCGCTACCAAAACTCAGGGGGCCGTCACAATTTTGGCATCATCATACATGATGGCACCCCTGGACTTTGCAACACCTCCCCCGGATTCCCTGGGGGGAGCTAAACCAAAATCTCTTCTCGAATATGACTGGTATGAAAATTTCCCATCTGAAATTCCAGTAACTCAAATGAAGGAAACGTACAAGTTTTTGAAATCACTTTGATCTGTATGAATACAGCTGCATTAAATGCACTCTGGCCGGGTTCCATCTTGTGGAATAAAACTTGATTGCGCTGCC
>Ga0314692_10000063_pt1 | contig 9704 bp, 1 predicted proteins | sample Plim5_28May_surf_FD_206203 | JGI IMG/M metagenome (GOLD analysis project Ga0314692, IMG submission 206203) | Metatranscriptome of seawater microbial communities from Espelandsvegen Fjord, Bergen, Norway - Plim5_28May_surf (Eukaryote Community... | ecosystem: Environmental > Aquatic > Marine >... | reverse complement strand
TTTTTTTGAAAAACAAAAGAGACTTCTTTTTGTCGATCGATTTACAAAAGTCAATTTGAATCCCCACACCAACACCAAAAAAATTCTCTTTTTTTCTCTCAACACCTCTTCATCATCTCACCTTTGAAGGTCATTTTTTCTCCTCTTGTTCGCCTGTCACATTGGTCCTCTGTTTTTCCTTCCACCACTCTTTCGCTATACATGTTCTTTTGGGACCCTTCAGCCATTTCACCATTAATTTTAAAAAAATCCTTCGCGTGTCGTTCATTTTTTGCTTGTTATGTTTTAAAGCACATCACTCTCAAGAATGGCGCTCGTGCGCTGCGCGCCAGCCACCGGTCCACGGATCGGAGCCACCTTTGCAGATGGATCGAACAGACCCTGCACTTCGAGCACCTCCTGGTCCTCCGCGGCGGCAATCATGCGTTCCATAGCCGCGTCGCGCGCACGCTTGTAGTACAGAAGCGCCGCGGCGATCGCAAGCACGATGAATCCAGCAAGCACGCCGAGAACGATCGGAAGCGGGTCGATCTTCTCCTCGACCTGAATCGGCGGCGCCGGAGGCAGCGGCGGGCTTGGCGGCGGCGGCGGGCTTGGCGGCACGGCGTCGTACGTCGTGTAATCCGTGAGCCGCGCAACCATGCACTCCGTGGCCATTCCTTCCTGGGAAGTTCCCACGGTGGTGGCGAAGTCCGTCATGAACCTCTTCTCCGCCGTGTTGTAGCCAATGCAGAACGCCTCATTCGTCTCCTCAAGTTTCGACGTCCTCGTCAGCGTCACCTTCACGGGCGCATCGCTCGATGGAACGACGGCGGCTTCCAAAAAGCCTCCCACCTGCTGCTGCCTTCGTGCCTTCGTCTCCGACGAGAACACCTTAAGGCCGGCAATCTGCGCCGTGCTGGCAAAGGCTGCGTTGGGCTTGAACCACCACTCGTACGGGTTGAACTTCGTCGGCACGAACATCTTGCCAACGAGATAAAGGTCCTCGCCAGCGTACTTTGCGGCGATGGACGTCTCGCTCGCGCTCGCACCCGCGTTCACTCCATCGTTCTTCATTCCCTTCGGGAGTACGAAGTTTCCAATCTGGAACCCTTCGCTCTCGAGCGTTGCGGACCCCACCTTCGTTCCGTACAGAGAAAGACTCTCAGACGTTAGCGACAGCACAACACCGGTGGGAAACTTATCATCCGCGCTCGTCACACCCAACATGAGGCGATCGAGCATCGTTCCGTACAGCGTCGTTCCGGCGTACGAGTAATCGCTCTCCGTGAACGGCGCATTCGTGCTCTCAATCGAAATCAGCAGGTTCGCGGTCACGTCCACAAGGATTTGCGCAACGTCGTAGTCGATCTTCGTGCCAATGGCCGTGTCGAGGAAGCGCTTTGTGTCCGCACGCGCCGTGGCGTCGAGCGCCTTTGGGTTGCTCGTAATTTCCGCCACCGCGAGCGCCGACTTCATCGGGAATGTCGGGTTGAGCAGTCGCGCGACGAGCGTGGTGCTCGAAACGAGCTGACGCCTCGAAACGAAGATCTCGAATCCGCTCGCTGCTTCGACGGAGTTGAGAGCCACGGCGGCAACCTGCGCAAGGGCGACGCCCGCATCGTAGTCCTTCACATCGTTCAGGGAAACGATGTCGTTCGACACGCTCGACATCACATCCGCGACGCCACCCAAACCGTTGGCAAATCCAATGGAGGCTATGTAAGGGATCGCAATCTGCGCGAATCCCGTCGAGCCGTGGCGATTCGTCGCGCGAACGCCGTACGACGACGCGCTCGCCGGAACCTTGAAGGAGTTGGCAGCCACATCGCCGGCAACGGTAAGCGAGACGAAAGCACCGGCAGCGGTAAAGTAGCCAAAGTCGAGCTGAATGCCGCTGAGCGGGTCATTCACGGCAGCCTCGCCATTAGCAGACACGAGATCTGCAGCCATGCCAAGACCATCCAAAACTTCCCTAACGACAGACCCGCTCGCGCTCGTGCCCGTCACGCTCACGGTGCCGGAGCCCGAATAAGTCGACGCCGGCGCCATGTCGCTGAGCGCGTCGACGGCGGCAACCACCTTAACGATCGGAGGCGTGTCCACCACCACGATCGTGCTGGCTGCTGACACACGCGACACGCTGCCGCGGTTGATGGTCGCCTTCAGCGTCACCTTGTACGCGCCTGGCAACAGCGCCTTTTTGTCCAAGTACAGGTCGGGAGCCTCGGGATTCTCGCCGCCCTTCACCTGTCCCTTGAGAGGTGTCAGCACCGCGGTGGAAGCCACCGCCGTCGTACCTCCGGCCGTCTTGCACTCTGGCATAAAGATGGACTGGCACATGCTGCTGCTGTCGCTGCTAGGCTCGATCGTCCACTCGTAGTCGAAAATGCCCGGAGCGCCAAACGGAAGCTCCGCTGTCACGTAAAGATTGTCGTCGTGAACCGCCTTGTGCAATCCTCCGACCAAATTGAACATCGACATGTCCGCGACGTCGACGTAGTTCACAGTCAGCTCGGCGGACGACGAGCGCCCGTCGGCAACAGTCACCGTGAGCGTGAACACGTACGTTCCGGGCGTCATCGCGAAAGCAGCCATCTCCATGGATGCGCCGCCGCTGCCATCGAAGGACTGGCCGCACGCTCCACCGGAAGGCGTGCGGCACGCGTACGCGAACGTCCACCCGTCGCTCGTGGGATTGTATCCGCGCACCGCCTCCTCGTCGTACGACGACGACGCGTCGAGCACCAGCTTGGCGTTCACCTGCCAGTCAACCGTCGACGAGCCGGCTGCGCCATTAATGGCAGCAACCACCTTGCCCGCGAGAGGCTTGACAGTCACAACGTCCTCACTCTGCAGGTCGCCGCGGCGCGCGACAGCCTGAATGGACTTGCCGCCACGCGTCGTGGTGATCGTGCCCGCGGGCAGGTGCAGCACGGGACCCGTGCCAAGGCTGGCGCCGCTCAAAACGTCCACCCACGAGAGCGCGACGTCCGCCGACGACTCGAATTCGCCCGGGCAGTATTTCGGCTCCTCAACCACCGCACGAATGTGAAGAGGCTGCGTCGGCGCGAGCGAGATCACGTCGCGGCCGTAGACGGTAACCGTTGGCGCGAGGGTGTCCGCGATGCTCAAGCTTGTCACAATCTCCACCGGAATGAAAGCATTCACGAAGTTGTGCCCACCAACACGAGCCGTGATGGTCGTCTTCAGGGGCACCTCGCCAATACCACTGCCCGGCTTGGCACGGAAGATGGGACCAACCTCCACGGATGCCGAGTAGCGAAGCTGTCGAATTTCCGTGGCCATTCTTGGGTCATCGTCGAAGCTCCAGAAGTGCGTGAGCGAACGCCCGAGAGTACCGAACGTCTGCGCGGCGGAAAGCACCATGTCTGAGCACTTGCCAACGACGCTAGGTGTCTGCAGGTTACCCTGAGGAATCACGGGGTACACGGGAGTGGCAATCTGAGCACGCTTGCCATCCACAAACACGAGGTCGTCGCCGGGCACCAGCGTGGCGAACGGCCCGGGCGTGATGGTCACGGCGGTACCCTCCGACGTGCACGTTGGCGACGTGCCAAGCTTCGAGATCGTCTCCGATGCAAGCAGGCTGGGGCACGATGCGTCCGCCGCAGGTGCCGACTTCATCGACACCGCGATCGCCTGTCCATCCTCCTCGAAACGGGCGTTCGTGACAGACGAGTCGGCAGACGGAACGACGATACTAAGCACTTCGGTCGACGAAATGTACGTCGCGCCGTCGCCATCCTTGCAGAACACTTCCACGCGCATCGCGTCCGCGTAGTCGCTCTCGGTGATCGACTGCCTCACGTAGCGGAGACGCGACATCTTCTCGTTCATCGCGTAGTCCGTGTCCGTGATCGTGACAGACTTCACAAGACCAATCTGCTCCGCAAGGAGCTGGACGTCCGTGCCACCCTTGAAGAATTGCGACGATGCCGCCTGAGCCTTGTCCGCATCCAGAGTCAGGAAACCAACATCCACGGACATCGTGATCGTGTTCTCCGCCACGGAAGACTCGAAGCGATCGGGATCTGTAGCCATCAAGGTGGTGATTCGCTCAACCGTCTCGTAGATCGTTTGCACGCCACCCTCCGTTAGCGTTACCGAGGGGCAGTCCTCCACCGGAATCACGTTGAACGTGACGGTCGCCGTGTTGGATGTCAAGCCCTCCGGATCGTTGACCACGTACGTGAACTCGTCGGCACCGTTGAAGTCCTTTGACGGCTTGTAGGTGATCGTGACCTTTCCCGTGTCCACGTTCGAGTAGATGATGTACTTCCCATCAATCGTGAATGCGTAATCCGACTCCAGCGTTCCAAACATAGGCCCGGTAATCGCCGCGGTGATGAACGACCCCTGCGGATCGAAAGCATCCAAATCAAACGTCACGGAATCGTCCTCGTACAGCTCGAGGGTCATGTCATTCGCCGTCGGCGCGGTGTTCGCGCCGATGACCGACACGGGAAGGCTGTACGGCTTCGAGTAGCTGTGACCGTTGCTCACGATGTACGTCACGGCGGTAAGCGGACGCTGCACCGTGGCCGTGGAGTCGGGCACGAACATCAGCTTGGGCAGCTGCGCACCGCCCATCGACGACGGAGCAAACTGGAGCACGCCATCGGGCGTTGCCGGGTCGAACAAATTCTTGGGCGTCACGCAGTCGTCGTCCGTCGTGTACAGCTTGCCGCCATCCGGCACGCCGACAATGTAAAACTCAATCACGTTGTGATCCTGCGAGGCGCCAAACAGCGGCACGCAGATCGACTCCACGCCAGCCACGGCACGTGTGACGGGCACGGTGGAGATGATCCAGCCGTCGTCCTTTCCACCCGTGAGAGTCACGCCGCCGATGTCGTCGGTTGCCGACCCTCCAAAAGCGCTGTTGAATCGATAGTGCGCGACGAGACCCTCGCGATCAGAGCGACCCTTCTCGTTGATCACCCTGCTGGGATAATCATCCTGCGACGCAATGTATCTCGTGAGAATCACCACGGGGGTGACAGCCGTGCTGTAGAGGAACAGCTCGTCCACGCTTCCCACGAATTTCGAATCCGTGTACACGGAGTTGCCGCTGCCGCCGACAACAAGCTCGGATCCAGAGGACGGCATGGCGGGAAGCAGCGACGCCGTGGCTGTTGAAGAGGTCAGCAATTCGCCGTCGACAAACAGGTTGAGTGTGCCGTCGCCGTTGAACGTCAGCGCGATTTGGTGCCAGGCGCCGTCGGCGATTTCCATATTGCTCGTGGCGGTGACGGACGATCCGGCAACCCTTCCATAGGCGGTCGCCTCGAGCTTGGATTCGGAGTTCAGGCCAACGGCGAACACGGACTTGATGCCCATGATGCCCATGTTTTTCGCCGCCTCCGCGCTGGAGGAGGGCACGTTCACCCACACCGTCGCCGTGTACGTCGCGTTGAACGCGATCGACTGCGCGGGAGCCGACGTCATCTCGAACGTGCCGTCAAAGTTGAGCGCGAACCCATTCTCTCCCGCCACGGGCATGAATACCTGCACGGTCCCGGATGCGAGCTCGTCGAACGAGCGGTAGTACACGAGAGACTCGGGATGAGGCTCCGGAGCGTAAGCTTCCTCCATGAGCTTGCGGATTTCGTCCACCTCCTGTGGATAGCTGTACACGCGCAGTTCGTCGATGTCGCCCTGGAAGTACGATCCACCAACCTCCACGGAGCCGTCAGGCTTGATGCGAAGCATACGATTCACGACATTCCTGGCCGTGCCGATGGTCACCTCCGACGGGTCACTGGCGTTGTAGCCGGGAGCCATAACCTCGGTACCCTTGAAGATGCCCTGCGGTAGAGCAAGTCGCCCGTCCACGAAGAGCTTCTTCACCGATCCGTCGTACGTCGCCGCAACGTGGTGCCACATGGTGTCCATCACGTCACGCGGCGGGGTGCCCTTTTTCGTGAGCACGCTATTCGCGAGCGACATCGACTCGGGGTAAGCGGTGGGCACGACAAACTCGGGGTAACGCACGGCGTTGTTGGGGAGCACACCCTCCTGATACGGCGTCGACTGCAGGCTGCGACGCTGCTGCGACGCTGTTGCCTTGGTCTGCGATCGCATCCAGAACGAAACGGTGTACGACTCCCCCATTTTCGAAATCACGTCCGCCGCGTCGACAATCACGTCAGACGAGTCGGCGATGACCACCGCCTTGTTGATGGTAACCTTCACCGCCGTAGTGTACGACGCATCGGACATCACCACGCCGTCGTACGCGAACATCTCGACGGTGTCGAGAGGATCTCCTCCCATGTTCAGGATGGGCACCATGAGGAGGTACTCGCCGCTGTACACGACCATTCCTCCTTCTTCGATGCGAAGCGGAAGGCTGTCAAGCTTGTTGCCCTTCGCATCGGACGGGTAGAGCTGAACGTACCGAGGCATCTGCTTGAAGGCGATGGACGCGTTCGCCGTCTCGAACGCCTTGGCGACGAAGCGAACAACCACCTCCTCGTTTTGGTACATCGACACCGTCTTCGGCACGTGCTCGACAACCGGCTTGTCGTAGACGCTGATCACGGTAATGTCAACGACGCTCTCTCGCGACGTCTTGCCGTTCTTGCTGTCGTACGCGACGTACTCGATCGTGTTGGCGGCGGCGGCGCCCATCACCGGCTTGTACTCGGCGTCGCCAGGCTTGTACTCACCCACGTTGTACGTGTTCAGCGTGGGAACGTACATGACGAGATTCTGCGAGTGCGTAGGGGCGGTGTAGCCCTTGACAATCTCCACGCCGCGAGACAGGTCGTCGTTCACCTGGTAAAGCTTTCCGCTGTCGGGCAGCTTCGTGACGAGAGGCTTCACGTCGCTTGCGGCGAGCGTCGCATCGTAGCTGATCGCCCCGGCGGCGAGCTGGTACAGCACGGGCTCGTCCTCGAGCGTCACAATGCCACCGCTCAGCGGCGCTGAGGAGGCGACGAAGTACGGCCCGCGCATCTGCTCGGATTGGATGGGGCGCACGAACTGCGCAACGACGCCGGTGCCAGAGACGTAGGACACGGTTCCGGTGCGCGACGAGGGGTCGTTGAATGGCATGTACAGCGCGGTTGCCGCGGCGGTGGAGTCAACCGGCGAGGTGGTTCCACCAACCATGCGGCTGTGCTCGGACGCTCCGACGCGAATCGCGACGGAGTCAATCATGCCAAAGAACCTGTTGCCAATCGTCACGTCGCCGCTGAGGCTGAACATGCCATCCATCGGCTCAACGCGCGAGGCAACCTCCACGCCATCCACGCGAACTCGCGCGGTGGTCAGGTCGTAGCTCGCCTCGAAGAAATGCCAAAGAGCGTCGTTGTACACGTGGGAGTCGGAGTTGGAGACGGTGAAGTCGAGGTTGCCCATCTTCACGTGGAACGTGCATCCGAACACGCGATCGAGGCGAAGCGTGAACTTGTCAGTCGAGACGATCTTCGCCGAGCCCGTCAGTCCACCTGGCGCCTTCACCCACGCCTCCACGGTGAAGCCCGCGTCCGTCTCAGCGATGGACACGTCGGGCACGACCGCGTGGCCGTATCCGTCGAAGAGCAGGGCGAACCCAGCCTCGCCGCCGTGCGGGATGTGCGTCGCGTTCGCGTCGCGCACGTCGCCAGAAAGCTTGACGATGCGGTCGTACATCAGGTCGCGTCCGCCGTCGGCGACACCCGATCCTACCTCGGACGTGTACTGAAGAATCTTGTAGCCAAAGTACGTGTCAAGCGACTCGGGGTAGGGGTAGTTCGGCACGGGTCCGAGCTCCGTGGGCACGTACATCACGCTCTTCGGCGACACCACCACCTGACCTGAGGTGAGCATCACCTTGTCGCCGGTGGGAGTCAGCTCGTACAGCATGCCGAACGCGGGCAGGGAGGTGATCTTGTACTCGAGCACGTCGCCGTCAAGGTCGGACACCGTGATGTCGATCGACACCGGCGCGTACGTGCTGTACTTCACCTCGAGAGGCACCATCGTCGGGTGCGCGTTTCGGCAGTACAGGCACTGCCGCACCGCGACGTGCGCAGCCGCCTCCGGTGAGTACACGCCGAACTTCGTGTCGAACACGGCGTAGCCGAGCGTCGTGAAGAGGTACGGCGCCTGCTCGGACGTCGTCTCGTTCGCCGGCGTGTAGAAGATCGACCACATGTAGTTGGTCTCCGTGGGAACGTGCTCGATCGGGCTGCCCCAGTCCGGAACCGGCTCGCCGTCAGGTCCAGCCATCGTCTGGTACAGCTTGCCCGTCGACGGCAGCGACGTCACGAGGATCGGATGCTCGTCGGTGAAGAGCTGAGAGTCCTCCGACTGCAGGCGCACAACCACGCCCGTGTCGCGGTTCGTCACGAAAGGCTCGGGAATCAGCGGCGCCGTGGAGCGAACGAAGTGCACCTCCGCCTTGTCAGCAAGCGCACACGTCGTCGTGGTGGAGGCGGTGGCATTGACACCGCTCAGCGGAACGTGGATCGTACGTGGATAGTTTGTGCCGTCGAACGAGTCGGCGTTAAACGTTAGCAGGAGAGCGAGGGGAAGGTCCGTTTCACGCGGGTTGATCGCCATGTTCAGCACGCCGGAGATATCGGCGTCCGTCAGGGCGCGCTTCACAAACACGAGCTGCTCCATCGTTCCGGCGAAGCCCTTGCCAACCTCGAACTTCTCGAAGAAGGCGAATTGCTTGATCGTCGCCTCGTCCACGGTCGTCGACTTGACGCGCGCGCCGTCGACGTAGAAGTCGAGCGATCGATCGGACGCAAATACGAGCGTCGCCTGATGCCAGAGGCCGTCGTTAAACGCCTTGCCAGACGCAGCCTCGTTCGTGACAACCTTGCCAGACGTGACGAAGGCGGAGAGTCCGAAGCGCTTCTCCCATCCGATGGCAAACGGGCCAAATGTCACGAGCGTCGATCCAGCCACGGTGTCGATGGGCTGCATCGTCTTGAACCAAACGGACGCGGTGAACGGCGAATCCGACGGAACGATCGTGCCGTCGGGCAGAGTGCACGTGAGAGGCGCCGCGCTCGTGAACGACGACGGCAGGTGCATGGCATGGCCGTGGCCGCCCGCGACGGGGCGCATCGTCGACTCGTCGAACGAAAGGTCGATAATCGACTCCTCTGAGGGAAGCTTGCCATCCGACGCGCGAACTCCAACGATGAGCGTGGTTGCCGAGCCAACGAGGTACACCTCATCGGCGACGTACGCAATCGCGGGGCGAGGCAGCACGGCACCCGCACCGAGCACCGGCTTGCCAAGCGATCCGTCCGCCTTAACCTCGTACACCGTGCCGTACATGGGAAGCGTGGTGATGTGGTACGACAGCTCGTCGCCATCCACGTCAGAGGCTCCGAAGAACACCTTCGTCACCAACCCTGGCGCGGCGGCGGCAGATCGGTGCAGCATGTCCATCGAAGGTGGGTGGTTGGGGTGCGTCACCACGACCTCAACCACCGCATCCTCGCCAGCCTTCTCCTCAGAGTTCATCATCGCGTACGAGAACCTCACCGTGTGCACCTGCGACGCCTCGGCGGTCGGGTGGTACCTCACTTCAAGATCCATTGTCTCCAGGGTTCCGACTTCGTAGGGCACGTAGTTGACCACCGCATCACCCACAGTCAGCGTTCCTGACGTGGGCAGTGCCGTGATGTAGCATTTCACTCTCGACTCACCCACAATTGGTTGGAACCAGCTTGCACCGCGCATCGTACCCAAAC
>Ga0314692_10000054_pt1 | contig 10233 bp, 1 predicted proteins | sample Plim5_28May_surf_FD_206203 | JGI IMG/M metagenome (GOLD analysis project Ga0314692, IMG submission 206203) | Metatranscriptome of seawater microbial communities from Espelandsvegen Fjord, Bergen, Norway - Plim5_28May_surf (Eukaryote Community... | ecosystem: Environmental > Aquatic > Marine >... | reverse complement strand
GTCGCCAAACTCCAAAACGCCTAAGAGAATGCTTTCAGAATGGCGCGTCCCGTCGTCCCGGGACCCGCGCCGTTCTCTCGTCCCTCGGTCGCCCTTGGGGCTCACTCGGGAGACCAAATTTGACGGCTCCGAATCGACTTTGTTTTGCCTCTGGCCAGCTGTCCGTCCATCCCAGGCGTGTTCTCCGGGAGACTGCAGCATTTCCGAAGCAATTTCTGAATTTTAGCGTTTTAATAGGGCTTCGGAGCTGTTGCACTCAGTGTCCTTCACTCAAGATACGCCCTCAGGGCCTGCTTGTGCTTTTCCGCCGCCTGCTGCACTTCGAAGAGCTCTGCCTCTGCCGCGGTCCGGAGGGATTGCATGTCACCCGCATGGGTCGCCGCCATCTCCCCCACCACCCGCGCCTTGTCTTCGTCACTGGCGCGCTGCGCGGCCTCCAGAGCCTCGGAGGCCTCCTTCCGCAGGCGCTCAAGCTGCTCTCGGAGCCGCTGGTTCTCCAGCTCGGCTTCGGCCGCCCTCTCTTCCGCTGCGGCACGCCGCCCCGCCTCGCCCACGTCGGCCTCACTCATGCTGAGCTCGCTCAGGCCGATCGGAGCGCAAGTGGGCGGCAGGCGGGCTGCAGGGACAGTGAGAGGGGTGGCAGCCGAGTGAGCTGCATCACTCTCGTTGCTCGCGTGCAACGGCAAGTGGGGAGGCGGCTGCGGTAGCTGGGCCAGCGGCTCGGTCCCTTGCACGAGTGTACTGGTACGTGCCCATTCGAGAAGGCGAGATGCCTGTTCAAGGGCTTCCTGTGCATCGACGGCACTGAACGCCGCGGATGGTAGGGTGGGCGCGGCCGTCGGCGGAAAGACAGGGTAGCGCGTGCCAAGGTACGCTTTGGAGAGCCGCTGCAGCTTGGCAGCTGAGAGCGGCGCATCGCCGCCCAGCTGGTCCATCAAGCTCGCCAGATTATGGCCCGTCGTGCCTCGGAACTCCTCTCCCGTTACACCACAAGTCCGAAGCAGCACCGCCTTGAGGGTGTGTTCGGCGGCTTGGTGCGAATGGAAGACGCTCGTCGACCAGAGCTGCGCATCGCTGAGCAGCTGAGCCACGTGCAGCTCCTCCTGCGCCGTCACCCATTCCACGTCAGCCATCCGCTCATCCTTCAGCTTTGGAGGCGCCTGAGCCACCGGTGTCGCGTCTTGGTGCTGCACAAGGCCTCCTCCACCGCTGATGAGGCAGCCAGCACCATTGCCACTTGCACCGCCGCCGCTGGCGATGCTGCCGCCTGCACCGCGGCCGGCCGCCCCCGCCGCTGCCCCTGCACCCAAGCGGCTGGTGGTGTTGCTCACTCGTGGGGTCTCAGGAGGCGCCACGCGCTCCTTCTCGAACTGACTGAGCCATGTGTGCGGCTGCTGCTCCACGTACGGCTGCTGGTGGTCAAAGTCGCGCTCCTCCTCCTCCTCTGGGCGCAGGCTGGCCAGGAAGGCTTGGACTTGTTCCAGGTCGCCCCTTTCACAGCCACGCTCGTGGAGCTGCACAAATTGGCAGGTGTAGCGAAAGCAGCGCGCGGCGTGCGGCAGCTTGCACTTATCCGGGTGCCATTGCATGTAGAGGCGGCGAGCCGCACGCTTCACCTCTTCCGTTGTCAGCGTCATCATCGTTTGCAACGTCGCAAGTAGCCTTCGGATGTCGTCGATTGAGCTACCACCCACCGGCTGCGGTGGGGGCACCGGCGGATGCGGTGTGGGAACTGGCACAAGGCTCGAATGCGGGGCCGGAGGCAGATTGCAGCCGGCAAGCACTTTGCTGCGCGTGATCTTGTAGACGGTGAGGTGCGAGTGCTCGGTGACCTTCTCGCAATCCTCCTCGTCGAGGTCGCCGCAGAAGAGCAGGTACTTGCGTGTGAGCTGGTTGCCCGCTGAGGCATCGCCCTCTGCTGACGACACATAGCCTCGAAACTTGGCAAAGGTCTTCAAGCCGGACGCCAACTCGCTGTGGAATCCACCCTCATCGTCACGCTCCACGGCCACGAGCTCGTTCTCAGCAAACACGCAGTGCAAGCTGTTGTCGAACCACTTTTTCGCGAATGACGAGGGCACGAGCTCGCCAGGCTCCGGCAGCAGGACCTGCGACCGGTCACGCACGTTGAGCTCGGCCAGCTTTTGCTCAATGACGCCAGGGCCATCCGCCCAGCATCCGAGGATGTTGGCTATCTCAGACGTCTGTGGCTGGAAGGCGCGCAGGTAGGTATCGTGGCTAGCCACCCGCGTGATTAGGCGATCTGCGAGAGAGCTCAGAAGCTCCTGATACGCTCTCCCGTTGTCGCCACCCACCAAGCCAGCGTGCAGCCATAGCGTACTGCCGTCGATGAAGGCAAACGAGTTCTCCTCAGAGCCCTCCACGATGGTCTCGTCATGCTTCAGCACACTCGTAAGATTGCCCGTCCACGAGATCTCAAGATTGTCGATGCATTCGTACACGGCGCGAACCTTGCTGTTCCGGAGGAGCACACTGGACACTGGCATTTCTGTTGCGTGTCGATCTTTCAGCTGAAAGCAGAATTCGATGAAAGCTCCTGCGAATTGCTCGGATCGGATGAGCGCCTCCATCTTGCTGTCAAATTCGTTGAGATCGCTGGAGGGGATCGCCACGGTGCCAGAGGGAATGGTCTCCGTCACCATGTGGCTGAGCCTGCGCAGCGTGGTGTATTCTGCCACTAAGTAGCCTTCACCATAACGCACGAGCTCTGGATTCAGAAACTGGAGTTGCATGCTCTCCATCAGATTGCGGCTGCGCTCCTTGAGCCTGGGCTGGTCCACATACACGAGTGCACTTGACGGCAAAACCTTTTGTTCGTGGGCATCCGCAAGCTCCTCCTGCTCCGCGATCGCATACACTTCCAGAGGAGGCGGACTTGGGTCTGTTGATCTCGCCTTGGCACGAGCAACAAAAAGCGTATGCATCCCTCGCATTGCGGCTTTGATGACCGCCGCCTCGCCGGGAAGGAGTTGCCCATCCTCATCCTGCTGCTGACTCTCGTACACCATACGAGTGCAAGTGACCCAATCCTCGAGCTCAGGCGACTCTCTCACTCCGAGCGCCGCGCAAACGTCACGCAGTCTTAATGAGAGATCGTCGTGTGCCTGGCACACTAAGTGCTGCTCCCTTGCCTCCGCGTCAAGGCTCCAAAAGAGCTTACGAGGGGTCATCAGCTTGATCACCCGATCTGCCGATGCCTCCACACGGTCCCCGAGCTCCTGAGGAATGCATGGCACATCACGTAGTGCCCAAAGCTGTTCCTTGAGTCGATGAAGATCGGGGTCACTCCTTGAGCTTGGGTAGAGAGTCGCGGGATGGTTGTAAATTTTCCGATTCAGCCCACTCAGAAGCCTGTTAATCTGTCGGAAGAGCTCCGAATCCCAAGGGAACTGGCCTTGCATGGGCGACGCATTGATTTGCAAGGCGAGCTTCGCCAGGTGGGCGATGATGACATCTCCTTGCTCCTGCACTGATGCGGTGAGCAACCCGCGCGACGCCAGCTCGGCTGCGTACTGGGGGTCCAGGAGCTGAGTGAATTTGCAGCGAGGATCGGCAAAGGGCTTGGGCGGGGGCAGCTCATGTTGAGCCATCTCCTCGTGAAAGACCACCGGCCGAACCGACCACGCAGCATCGCTCATTGCTTGCGGCACAGCCAGCGCAAAGCTCGTCAGCCGAAGCGGCAGCATCAGGGGCTGCGGCTCCGTGCTGGTTGCCAGACGATTGATGCACCGAAGAGCTTCCTCGTCCGTCGGTGGCCCAGACGCGAGCAGGATAGATCGCCGTGCTGCGCTCAAGACCACGGGATCGGTCGATTCCTTCTTGTCGAATCGCTTGCAGAGGTAACCCGACAGCGCCTCGACCAAACAGAAGCTCTGTCGAATCAACGCCATATGAGTTGCGTCAGCGAGGAGGAGTGGGCCGGGAGCTTGCCTCTCGAGGTGCCGAGCGCAAAGGTCGATGTGCGATGGTCTGGGCGACTTCGCCGCCCCAAGCTCCATCAGCAACTTGTGGTAGTCCTTGCCAAACGCGGAGTCAGGCAGGTGCGCGAGCAAGATAGGCGTAAATTGCCGTGCCAGCGGCACCATCGGGTCCAAGAGCTCCTCAGCACGTTTCATCGTACCATCCGAGCACGGGATGAACGCAAGACCTTTGACCGCCTTCGCAACCGCCTTGCTCGCAAACTCTTGCTCATCGACCCACGACGCCAGCTCTTGCAGAATCTTCTGCGCCTCCGCACTGGAGCCGTTGACGGTCCTGACGAGCTGGCTTGCAAGCGTCTTCTGAACGAATTCGAGGCTGTACTGGATATGCACGCCGAGTTGTTCGTAGAGCTTCTGTACGCTCAGATCTGCAGGGTTGGCGAGAAAGCAGCACTGCGGCAGCCTCAGGAGCATCAGATTGCCTGAGTGTTTCTTCTTGAGGTTGGGATCATCGACCAACGAGAAGTATGTGATGCCCGGCGTGTCGAGCGTCACAAAGCGTGAGCCGTGGGCGACGGGCTCGCCACCGCTGGTCAGCCTCGGCAGCTCTGTTTGTGGGTCTGCAGCGAGGAAGAGCTGCATCTTGCGCAGAGCGGAGAGGACGTTGGCAGAGTTCTGCCGTCGAGAGTCAAAGTACTTGAGCACCTCGCGACGGAGCTGCGCAGGGAGAGTTGGCTGCTCCTCGAGTGCGCGAGCTAGTAGCTTCACAAGACTCTCGTCGCCGCTCGGCACCCAATTCTGGAGCAGTTGTGCTCGATCGATCGACTCGTTGTCGATGTGGACGATGGGCACGTTGCATGCATGCAGGACGTCGCGGAGCGTAGGCTGCCAGTCCGCATCACTCAGTTGCACAAGAAAGGCCTCTCCAGCCTCCGAGAGGGGCACGTAATTGACACCTCCTCCGTTGATCTCCACCGGCAGAACGTGCCAATCGGAAAAGTGGCGCACATTGCCGGAAGCGCCGACAGCCTTCCAGAATGCGCCTTGCCACCGAGGGTCAGCGTTGAACCCATGCTGATGGATTGCATCCCTATGCTGCAGCAGGTCCCCGAGTGTGAGGCTGCGGATACCGAGGCCGTTGCACGCCTCTTGCACCTTCTCGAGCGACGCAGAGGCCCTCGTGAGCTCACGGTACGCGGCTTCATGGATGAAAAGTTCGGGAGCATGGGGCAGCAAATCGAAGCCGTCTCGAAAGCACACGGTGCCAAACCCGGCTCGGCTGATACTCCCATCGGCGAGCAGCAGCAGCGGCACACCCCTAAGGTACTCGAGGCTAAGGGGTGGTGGCGCAGCTGCCTTCGGCTGGGAAGCTTTGGGTAGGACGAAGCGGAGCAGGGGCAGGACGTGCTCGGGCGTGCGGAGAGAATTGAGTGGGGTGCCAAGGGAGGCCTTTTCGCGAAGGAAGGTGCAAACATCGGAGGCAGTGACGACCTTTGGGCACTCGAGAGCGTCAGCTTCGGCGACCGTCAGCACGGCCTCTTGCAGGGACTTGGGCATGGTGACCAGCAGCGCCCCGTCTTGGATGAGTGCATCCTGGACGCTCTCCTCGAGCTCACGAGCATCCGCTCGCAGCTGTGTGGAGCTCACATTAGGCAGCCATACCAGCTCGGTGGTCGGGCTTGTCACGACGAAGATTTGGAGGTCACTTGTGAGCAGCCGCTTCCACAGGGCATTGCGCATCGCCTCGCGAAGTGGCCGACTAGCCGCGTTGCCAGGGATGTCCTGACCCGTCGGCGTCTTCGTCGGCGGCACGTCGGGAAGCTCGAGCAGGTGAAAGTACTCGTTCAGGTGCATGTCACCGCTGCTCACAAGCTTGCAGCACTCTTCGATCAGCCTCGCGTAGCTCCGTGCACACGCGCCGCGGAGGAGCGTGAGGTTCCACGCGTGGTCGCGGTCGTCCATACGCTGCTTGCCGTCGGGAAGCTTTGGAGCTTTGCGGCCGTCGTCGAGTGCAAAGCAACCGTGCAGCATCAGCGGTGCACCCAGGCTCATCTCGATGGGCATGTACGACGCGACGTTGCCACGGTATTCGGGCGTGCTGAGCTTGAGAGCGGCCGCGCCATGCGGAAGGAACGCCGTCGGGTGCTTCGTGTTCTCGAAGCTCTGTCGAATCAACTGCGCGCCGTCGGCATCGACGGCGAGCGAGTGAGCGATGAGCCACTGCATCTCAGCGACAGCACCTCCGGACTTATGCACGATCGTGACGTGCTCGAGGCTCCCACGCGGGCTCTCCTCTAGCCGCAGCACGTCCTCGAGGTTGTCAGGGAGCGTCTGCATGAACCCCTTGGGCTGAGCATCTGGAGTGGCGTCGTGCAGCGCGGCGGTGAGGCGCACGGCAAGCTCGGCCTTATTTCCGACGGCTTCGAGACCCCGCGCCTCGAGGGCCGACCGGAGATCAGCCACTTTCATCTTCCCGACGGCGGCAATGTCGATCACCTCTACTGGCGGGGAAGCAGCAGCGAGAGCTGCGCTGGGGGCGGGATAGGCCCGGTCGGCACGGGAGAACGTTGCGATGCTCGAAATCACTCCGTTGCCGCCTCGGGCAGCAAACTCGATGGTCTTCACGTGCTTGGCAAAGATGAGCAGCTCCTCTGACTTAGCTTGGAAGCGATCGAAGAGGCCCTTGACCTTGTGCACGTCCCAAGGCCGCCCAAAGTCCGAGCCGTTCTTGCGAAGCGGCAGGCGGAAGACGGTGGGGTAGTGCTCGGCCGCCTGCTCAAACGGCTCGAGCATGCCGGGGAACTTTGACCTGAGCATGCTGGGAGCGTACTTCTTGCCGCCACCGAGCACTTTCTCGAGCGGGTCCCAGACGATGAGCGACATGTCACGCGCAAAGATCTGAGGGCTATCGCTCAGGTGGTAGAAAGAGTTGAGACCCAGCCCAAAGCGACCGGCCGACGTGAACTGCCCGCGCTTGTCGGAGGCGCCCAGATTCCGGATGCGGCGCATGTCGTCGGCGTTGAGGGCCTTGGAGCTGCCCAGAAGCACTGAGGGACCTTGGAGGGCCGCATACTCGTCGGTCACCAACTTGTCAGTCGTGTAGCTGCAGTCGTCGAGCAGAAAGAGGACGTTGGTCGCGCCGGCGTCGTCGCAATTTTGGTAGTGCTCGACGAAGACGTCCTTCTCGTCGTCGTACTTCTCGAGGAGGCCCTGGATGCGCCGGTAGAGCGGCTCGCTCTGATCAAACACCTCGCCATCGCCACCTGACGCGTCGTCCTCCTCCTCGCAGAGCCGCGCCAGCTGCTGACGAACAGAAGAGCAGCCGAGAAGGGTGCCGTGCGCCGGGCTGAGCTGCTCGTGGAGAAGCTCATGCGACTTGCCCTGGGAATGCCACGGGGCATCGTTGATATAGACCTCAGAGGCAGGCATCAGCCGGCCGGAGGCTGTCGGCAGGAAGATGTTGGCCGCCACCATGTCGCCGCCCATGGTGTTCATCGCGAGCTCCATGGCTATTAAGATTGCGAGACCGAGCCGATCAGTCGAGAGCGGCTCCGACGTGTCAGGACTCGCAAGGGCTTCCAGCTCAGCACTGAGCACATCGCACGAGAGTTGCTCGCGGACGCCGGCTGCATTGAGCAGGTCACGCAGGTGGCCCCCGCCGCCTTGCCACGCGTCGGGGAGGCGGCCGAAGCGGGGCCAGAGGTCGTTACGCACCTTGTACGCGACTCGGGACGAGGGGAGGAGATGGAGCGCGCCTTCAGCTCCCACGGCTGGGATCCACGGCGCGTCTACCAGTTGGCTTGAGGCGAACGCGGACGCCTCGGGTCGTGGGGCAAGCTCCTTGGCCGCCTTGACCAGATGAGGCATCAGCGCTGCCACCTGGCTCGTGCTGCTCGGCTGGAGCGCGGCGAGCTGCAAAATCTGTTTGGTGAGCACGGCCGACGTGAGCTTTGCGTAGTCCAGGAAGTGCACCGTGGTGGGCGCCGAGTGCTCGACCGCCCACGAGAACTTGGCCTGCTCCGTCCTCTGCATCGCGTTGGCTGCGCGGAGCGTGAGCGCCCTGCATGGCGCCTCCTCGCCCTCCGGCAACACAGCGATCGGCGCATGCGACGGATGGAACGCGATCCGGCTGAGCGTCTTCCAATGCACCTTCTCCTCGAGGCCGCCAATCGAGAGGAGCTTGATGAAGGCCTGACGCTCCACCATGTACGTCAGCAGACGACCTGCCCATTCGACACGACCGGCCGCCTCATCACCCGCGTTGGCGATCGCGGTCGCCTCGGTCACGCAGTCAGCCCACGTCATGTCGTCCTTGAGGCCCCACTTGATAGCGGCCGCCACTGTCGCCGGGTCTGGCGTCGGCCCGAGTTCGGCTCGGTGACGAGAAGAGACGCTGAAGTCGAGCTCGACAAGCCGTGCAATCGGAGCGAACGCCGCCTTGAGCTCGACGGCGTCGCCGGAGGCGGTATACAACCACGGCACACCGCTGAGCAGCTCGCGCCACGACTTGTGCTCCTCGTCGGAGAAGCCAGCGGTCGGGGCGCCGGCGTGCGCCAGGAGCGCCAGCAGGACCGGACGCAGCGTGTGACCGAGCGTGTGACCGAGGATGGGGACGCTTCGCGGACGTGGGCCCCGAGCTAGTCGCCCGCGCCGTCTCCTCGAGCATCTCCTTCTGGGGGCAGTCCTTGTACAGCTCGACGACGCGCAGGGCGTGTGCCTCGAGCCCCGCCGTCGGCGAGGTGAAGGCGAGCGCTCGTGACGGCGAGACCCACCGAGGCTCGGACGTGTGCGGGAGCAGGTCCTCCTTCATGAGCAGCGTGTAGAGCTCTTCCGCACACGGCCGCCACGCAGGTTGGACGCTGTCGAGGTCGGGCAGCCGACAGAGCACGGCGCGGTCCGGTGGAGCGACGAGGAGCGACGGAGGCATCCCTCGGAGATCCGCTCGCCTCGGGCCGAGAAGCTTGAGCACGTCCACCCAGAGACGCGGCACTGCATGGCGCATGAGCGCGTCATTCCATCGAGCCATGTCGGCATGCTTGCCGTCGACCTCAGGCCCGGGCAGCCATAGCATGCGACGGTTGGGCGTCGAGGCGAAGGCGCCGTGCACGTGCAGGGGGAGGCCCGTCTTCATGTTCCCGATCGGGAGGAAGCAGAAGGGCACGCCCTCGACATGCCGCTCGCTCATTGGCACCGCGACGCCAACGATGGGCAGGGCCTCGGAGCCCTGCCGGAGCGCCTCGACCAGTGGGGCCGCCTTCACGTCGAAGCGCTGTGCGACGAGCCACGCGGTGCTGCCTTCGCCAGGGCTGCTGCCCGACATCGCCGAGCCCGTGACATCGAGCTCGAGGACGGACACGTGGAGCTCGGCGAGGCGCTCGCGTTCGGCGGCACCGAGGCCGAGCAAGTGCTCACTCAGCTTGCGGTAGGTGGCGACGGCCGTGTCGGGCAGGGAGGGCGGCAGGCGGGAGAAGGGACGGGAGCCGGGGGCGTATCGCTTCTCGACGCGTGCGAGGCACTCGGGATGCGCCGCGCCGTCCGCCCACTGCCAGAGCGCGACGTCCGTCATCGATGAGAGGAAGAGGAGCAGCTTGGGGGCCATCTCGGCCCACTCGCGCATGAGCGCCGCCGCCCGCTCGATGGGGATCGCAGCGCCCAGCGGCTCTTCCTCACGCTCTCGCTCGCGCTGCACGTCCTGAGCGCGGCGCAGGGGCAGCCGGAACATCGCACCGCGCTCCTTCCAGTCGAAACCGTTCACCAGGTCGGCTGGCAGCTCGAAGAGCGCCCGCGCCTCGGAAGCGACGGCGGCGGCGGCGGCATCGGCGGTGGCGTCCTGCTCCAGGTCGAGCCTCCAGCCGCCCCCGCCGCGTCCGTGGCTTCCGACGGTCTCGAGCGGGTCGACGCCCACGTAGGAGCCGCGGCTCACGACGGTGGTCTCGTCCGAGTAGTGGAAGAAGCTCCGGCTGCCCATGCCGAAGCGGCCGATCTCGCTCGGCGTGTTGCGCTTCTCCGAGGCGTTCAGGTTCTGGATGCTCCTCCACTCGCGCTCGCCGAAGCCCTTACCATTGTCGATGAGCACGAACGCAGGCCCAGCGAGCGAGTCGTCGACGCCTTGATGATGGCGGAGGTCGAGGAGCAGTGAGAAGGACGTAGCTTCGCTGTCATCAGCGTTCTGCAGGGCCTCGGACAGGAGCTGACCGCCAGGGTAGTCCTCGAGGATGCGCTCGAGCTGCTTCCGAATTGGCGCTCGCAGATCGAAGCGCTTCATGGTTTGCGGTGAGGTGGTCGAGGTGTC
>Ga0314692_10000045_pt1 | contig 10817 bp, 1 predicted proteins | sample Plim5_28May_surf_FD_206203 | JGI IMG/M metagenome (GOLD analysis project Ga0314692, IMG submission 206203) | Metatranscriptome of seawater microbial communities from Espelandsvegen Fjord, Bergen, Norway - Plim5_28May_surf (Eukaryote Community... | ecosystem: Environmental > Aquatic > Marine >... | reverse complement strand
GGAAGTTTAGTTACACTTGCGCCATTACGTCAACGCTTCACTTCCTTCATGGTGAGTGAAGTGCTGTTTGGTAAATATGGCGAAGTCCGGCGGGATATTGAAAAGAGCTTGCTTGAAACGGCGGCGGCAGCGGCAGCGGTGGTGGTGGTGGTGAATGTGACGTTAGATTAGAGCATGCATGGCAGCGCGCGTCGATCAGTAGTTTTTGTTCTGTGTCTGCTCTCTCTTTTCTTTCTCTTTCTCTCTCTCTTAAAAACAAATATTTATCAATCTACTCGGGCAAGCTTGTCAAGAAGCAAACACCTCGAAGAGTCCAGTGGTAAGACGGCTTGTCGCTAGGTACGCGGATCATCATCAGGAAGTTCGTCGAGTGCCCTGTCGTCGCGAGAACGCCGCGACGATCGGCCGTACGGTAGCACGGAACCTCGTAGTGCGGATACTCGGCAAACTCCTCCGTCACCTTTGGCTTGAGCCAGATGGTTGGCGCGTCGACGAAGAGAACCTTCGGCTGACTCTCGATGAGAACCTTGTCGTCGTTCGACCACGCACATCCCTCGATGAAAAAGCCGTAGATGTAAATGCCATCGTCGGGCTTTTCCTTGTAGAGCTCGTGATCGACGTCGAGGAATTCAAAGTCGAAACCGAGGGTGTCAATCGGAATCTTATTCTTTCGGGCGTAGTTCTGCGTCGAAGCGGTGGTGAACGAAGGGGTGAAGAAGAATCCGCTGATCCAGAATGTCGGCGGTGGGCCCTCTTCGTACCACGTCTGCAGCATATTAAGGCGTTCGAGCAGCTCGGCGAAGTAACCCGTAAGAGGCTTCAGGCAAGGGAACGACTTGCCCTTCCACAGCGCGGGCACCTGCCCGATGGCGAAGCTGTTGAACGCACCCTCGAGCTCGCCGCTCATGACAATCAGACCTGCGATAGCCTTCTCTAGGTTGATCAGGCTTCCTCGAATGATGCTTAGGAGACGGTTGTAACGCAACATCTCCTGGCACAGCACCGTGTTCATCGACTCGTAGTAGTCGACGGGATACTTGCCCTCTGCGCGATCCAAGTCGAAGTTGGCGGGCAGCTTCTCGATGAATTCCTTCGCGATGCCCGCGACGGTATCCTCGACGCCTCCTCCACCTCCACCGCTGCCGCCGGCAGTCATCAAGATTGTCTCGTTGAACTTGTTCGTCGCGGAGTTGTCCTTGCTGATGTCGGCATTGCCGTGAAGTCCGAACGCCTCGGGTAGCGCGACAATTGGCAGATCGTTGATGTAATTGATCGTCTCCTCGCGCGTGCCAAGCGTGGAGTCGGAGTGGTACAGCCCACTTGCGGTGAACTTGTAACCTTCCTCGTTAATCTCCGGCGTGTACAGAAGGTCCAAGATCGTGTTCAGCAGACGGCGATCCTTGTCGTCCGTCACACGTCCGCCGTAGTTGCACTCTCCCGTCGCGTACTTGAGCGCATCGTAAGGAATCGCCTCGTTATCGTCGATGTACATCTTCAGCTGACGCGCGGAGATGCGCAGGTCGCCGTCGTCGAAGCCGTACGGAATGTTCCATCCAATCGGCCCGAACCCTCTTCGTTCTTGCACGAAGGCGTGCAGGTAGCAGAGGCCGAACATCATGCGCTTGAATTCCTCCGGCTTGCTGCACGTCTCGTAAAAGCCCTCGTCGTTGCTGATCGGGTCGAGGAAGTACGAGCGCCTCAAGTTGGCTCGGATGCCTGCGGGCGGTTCGTTCGTCATCTTAACAGCATTTTGGAGGATGCTAATGGGGAACTTCGGGCTCGGGTACGACGTAAGCCATAGTCTGTACTCCGGATCCGTGTTGTCCATCTTCGTGTTCTCGCACATCTTCTCGAGCGTGGGCATCCACGACGCGGCAAGGTGGCAGTTTTGCAGCAGCACCCATCCTCCGGTGCTTCGAGCCTCCTCGATGAGCGCTGCCGCTTTCGGTCCCTGTCCCTGTCCCATGGAAAGCTTGCTCAGCTTGCTGTTGTATCCCTTCTCCTCGGCGAATTGCAGGAGTGCGGCGGTGGGATCGGATCCAGGACTCAGAACGAACAGCAGGGGGGCGATGCAAGAGCTCTCGCCGAACGAGCTGGGCAAGTCGAACGGAGGCGGCTCGATGAATCGCTGTCCCATTTCGCTCGCCACGTACAACTGAAGAGCCGGCACGACCTTGTCCATACGAACGAATCGCAGCACGAGAAGTTTCTGGAACGGCGTGAGCGTTTCGTTGTACGGCTCGGGAAGCGGCTGCTGCTGCGGCAGGCTGTGGTCGTAGATTGCCTTCCACTTGTCGAGGTTCTTGGTGAACGAATCGGCAAGACCCTTCAGCGCGTCGATGTTTGCCGAGGCACGGCAGATCTCATCCCAGGCACGCTTGGAAATCCAGTCGGGCGACGGGTTCTGAGTGGACACCTCCGCGAGTCCCACGCCACCGGTGGTCAAAATGCTGTACTCCGCAGCCACGAGCGATCCCAGGCTCTCCATGACACGTGTAGACAGCAAGAATGAAAACAGCAGCTTGTCCTTCTCGAACAGCGAGCGGCACACGTTATTGTACAGCGAGTACGTGAAAAAATCGTTGATGTTCTTTATCCTCTGGTTGATGTCATCATTCGGCTCGGAGTCGTGGATACCTCGAACGAACAGCTTGATAAACCACGCGAGACTGTACTGGTACATGGGGTCGATGTTGCTCATGTCTCGGATGCAGAAGAAGAGCACGGCGTTGTAGCTTCCGGCGTACTGGTATCCCACTCGCGCCGCCTCGATGTCCTTCTCGGTCACCTCCGCCGCCTTCTGCTTCACCGCAATCTCGTCGGAGACCACCTTCGCCTCGGATAGAATCTGAATCGCCGTCGCATCCTCCAAGATGTTTCCCTCGGAGCTCGACAGCACGTGAAGGATACGATCTTCAATCTCTTTCATTTTGCGCTTGTTTTCCGCGGACGTTACGATGAGCTCCTGTCGCTGCTCCTCGAGGTCCTGGCGTTCCTCGGCGACGACGACGCCGAGCAGCTGATCGGAAAGTCCGTCGTGCGTGATTGCAAACATGGTTAACGTGACTTTCACGCTAGTCTCGGGAAGGTAGTGCGGGTTAGCAAGCACTGTGGTGATGTAGAAACGGAACGAATCGGAGAATTCGATGATGCTCTCGCCAAGCTTGATGCAGTTCACGCCGCCAGCCTTGAAAATTTGCTTCAGAAGCAGTGGCTCCAGCGAAGGGTCGAGCTCTTCGAGGACGTTCTCAATCAACACCGGCAAGCCGAATTGGATTGCATTCTCGAGCGTGCGAAGGTAATCACCGTCAGTAAGCTTGCAAACTTGCAGGTTGTTCGCCTTCTCCATGTTCTTAATCCACTTGTTCGCTTGTCCCTGCGGGTCAATCATCAGCGGGTACCGACGTGCGTTCGTTACCATGATTCCATTGTCAACGGAGAACGAGTCGTTGGGCAGACCCGCGATACCCCAGTCTCGGATCTTCACGGGGTCGCCAAGCGCCGTCTGCAAGTCGAACTTCGCGCTCGAGGGAATGCCAGCCTCCTTGAGATTTTCCACCCACGCGGTGGCCGCGTCGTCGCGGTACGTCATCGTGAATGCGCCGAGGTAGCCAACCATAGCCGCAGCGATCAGCATGTCACCCGTGAGGTTGTTGTACTGCTCGCCGAGCTTGTTCGCACTTTCCGTCCATCGATCCTTCTCTCCGCCAAGACCGCTAATGAGTTTCTCCGCACGCTCCAACTTCTGCGAGCAGAGCTCGACGTCATTCTCAAGCTGAAGCTTCTTCGCCATCGAGTCGCTGAGCTGCTGCTCGAGGCCCGCGAGCTTGTCCATCAATTCCTGCAGCTCGTCCTGCTTCACCTTCAGGCCCGCCATAACCTCGTTATACTCGCCCTCAGCTTCCGCCAACGCCTCCTGCTTCGGCGCAACAATTTTCGCTACGCGATCGTACGAATCCATCGCGCACACCCACTTGCACAGACCCTCGGCGGCGGAAGACGCCTTCGCGGCCACCGCGGGCGTGAAATCCTCGCGGGCGGTGTACTCCTTGCGAATGCGGTCGATGATCTTCTGCGGAATGTTGTCCTTGTCGTAGTCTTTCAGGCGGTTAATGAAACCGGTATCCATCAAGATTGTCTTTGACGGTCCCCAGTAGTCGTCCACCTTTTTGGGGCCTCCGTTGGGATCCGGAACTTTTTGGGGCTTGACGTCTAGGATGACGCAAACAGCCTCCAGGACCAATTTGACAGCTGCCGGCGGAGATTTGAAACTCTGCACGAGCTTGATGTCGGCAGGCTTGAGCGTGTCGAGTGCCTCGAGCGCGGAATTTAGAATCGGAACCGCCTCGGAGAGCGCCTCCTCGCACTCATCCTTGATAGCCTTCGCTGCAGCTCCCGCCTTGTTGGCTTCCGCCACCTCTGCGTCGACGATGGCCTTCTTTGGCTCAACAACCTCAGTTTTTTCCTTCGTGACTTTCTCCATGAGTTTTTCCGTCTCACCCACCGTCTTGATGAGATCAGGGCGCAGAGCAGTCAACTCATCTTGCATGATTGCGACCTGCTTAGCAGTAAAATCGAGCTTCTCAAGACCAATTTCGTAGCGGGTCTTGGCAGCCTGCACCTCGTTGCGCTTAAGTCCAAGCATCGTCGAAAACAGAGTCAGCAGCTCCAGGTAGGAGGTGGGCGTGACGTAGTTGATGCGTCCAAGTTCGGTCTTGAATCGCGCAGAGAGTGTGCTAACGCTCTTGTGAATCGTCTTGCACAATTCCACCAGCTTCGGCTGCTGGCCCTCCTCGAGCGTCACCTCCTTCAAGAGCTTATTTGCAACAGCCTCAAGAGCATCTGTGGGCCATTCCTGGAACCAGTCGATGGTCGTGCACGACACGAGCGAGGGGAACGAGCGCAAGCGCTCGCGGAATGCGTCTCCGATCGGAGAGAAGCACAGGACGACATGCAAGTTTTTCTTGACGATTTCGATGAAGTACGCCCAGACTTCAGCAGGACCGCCTTCGCTGATATCCTTGCGACCTGCTTTCTTCGCGACGTTGCGGACATTTTCCGTGATTTGCGACTTCTCATCAAACGGGAAAAGATTGGGGACTTCTCCCGCGTTCAGCAGGCCGTTGACGTCCTCGACGAACGACTCGCTCTTGATCTGCGTGTCAGAGAAGCAGAAGACGGTTCCCACGCCAGCCTCTCCCGCCTTACGCATGATTCGCTTCAGATCTTCCTTCCACTCGTCGATGGTATAACTCTTCGAGATGGCGATCTGGAACGTCTCGTAGCCGCTAATGCTCGCGGCGAGCTTTGTCAGGCTTTGGCGTCCGGAGCCTCCCACGCCAGCCAACAGCATGTGCGCGCCAGGCTGCTTCAAGACTCGGCAAATGCGCGAAATGTGCTCAGCTGCGTAGAGGAATATCGCAAGAGACATGGGTGACTTGCTCATGCCGTTGTAGTCGACGAGGTACTCCTCAATTTTGGCCAGGAGCGGCGGGATTTCCAGAATCTCGTCGTAGACGCGCTTTGGATCCCCAGGCATCAATTCGCTCATGTAGTCGCCAAAGAAGCAGCGGCGGAGATCTTCGGTGCTGATCGTGCCGTGCCCGTCGTCGTCGAGGTGAGAGAAGAGTTTGTTGAAATCTTCCTTGAAGTGCTTCACCGTCAGCTCCTTCACGAATCCAAGCATCCACGAGCGGTCCTCGTCCGTAGTGAGGCGATCGTAGAAGACGCGAAGCACCTCGTGCACCCAAAGCCTGATGTGCTCGCCACGCCCACCCTTGCCCGTGAACAGACCTTCGTTCTGCTGAAGACTCATGCCCTGGATCACGCGGCTGAAGTCGCGAAGGTTGAATGTGTAGTGACTCTTCGTCGGCGTCGGCAGCAGTTGCTGAATCGCGGTGACGTACACCTCCTGCGTGGCGACGATCACGCTGTCCTTGAGCGCCTTGATATCGTCGGGGAAGCCACCCGCGGACAGGTACCAGTCCATAATCACGCCGAAGATACCCATCATGGTCGCGGGCGTGAACTCGACGAGGCTGACGAGGTTGAAGTGACGCGAGTAGCGACCTGTGATATTGTTGCGGCCTCCACCGGGAGGTCCCATGGCGCAGACGAACTGCACATCCGCGAGCGTGCGGAACGTGTTGTCCGCGGTATCGTACCATCCCTGGTGGTCCATGAACTGGCGAAGCAGCTCGATGGGAGGCTGCGCACCGTACGTCTCCACCTCGGGCATGTTAAGGTCGTCAACAAACACAACCATCTTCTTGCCCACGGGTGGTCCGTACACGCCCTTGCGCCTCTTGTCGCAGCGCGCGTCGATGAGATACTGAGCAATGTTAGCGGACGTTTTGGCGGAGAAGCCCACGAAGTTCGGGATGTACATTTCCTGTCCATCCTCCGTTTTGGGCAGTCCATTCATCAGGTGGCGTCCGACGTACACGGACTTGCCAGTTCCCGTGGGTCCCACAAACATCACAGGGTACTGGTGCCGGACGGCGATATCGAGCAAAAACGTGTATCGCACGGTCTCCACCGTCGGCACGATGATTTTGCTATACTCGGCATCCTGAGGCATGGGAGCGTGGTCAATCTTCGACGCCCACGTCACCCAGCCGCACACCTCCCAGTCGAACGTGTATTCAAAGCACGTGTTGCCGTTATCGTCGACTTCGGGGAAGAGATCCGCCTTGAGCGTGGGAATACTCGTCTCCGGCGGCAGCAGCTGCGAGTAGTCGCTTGGAATCTCCTCGCGCTTCAGGATTTTGCGAAGCATGGCGTCGAACTTCTCACGGTGCTCCTGCGACGCGAGGGGCCCGCCCACGGACCAAACAATGCTGAGCAGGAAGAGATACTCGCTGACTTCCATCACGCGCTCGGGCGTCCACTCCTTCGGCAACTCCGACGAATCCTCCGTCGGCTGCCACACGTCAATCATGCTATTGATCATGCGCATGAGAGTCACCGCGAGATTCGTGTCCTGCGTCGGCGCCACCTCCTTCAGCTCGCGGCGCAGGAAGTACATGAGGGGGGGAAGCACCCAATCCATGAGCTGGAGGATGTAATCACGGCACTCCTTCGGCATCGTTTCGGGCAGACTAGGCAGAGCCTGGCACGGCATGGGGTAGGGAGCCTTGCGCCCTGAAACCCACGACTCCGCGAGAGGACGCCATCCGAGCTTGTGAGGCTCGAGGTACACCATGCCGCATCGGCTGACGGTGGCCGGACTTGCGACCGCGAGATCGTTCACCTCGAAAATCATCGACATGGCACTGGACATGGCAATAATCTCACCAGAGTTCAGGCACAGCTTTTTGTTATCGTCAAGCACGGTGTTCATGTTTTCAATCCAGATGGCGTCGACGGGGCCGTCGAGAAGCACCCACTGGTTGTCGTTCACCTCGTTGATCTTCACCGCACACTCACGGTACTTCACGGCGAGCACGCCGTCAGACCACTCGCGCGTGACATCGTCGAAGCAGCCGTACAGCTGTCCCATCGTAATCGACTTTGGATTGATGACGACATACTCCGTCTTTTCCACCTTGGCAGCGTCGATTTTCTTCGTCTCTTTCATAAACTTCAACGCGCCGGCGAGCACGCGGTACGAGCTCGTTTTCCCCGAGAAGGGCAGTCCCACAATCATGAGGCCGTGACGCACGACAATCATCTCGAACAGCTGGATGGTTTTCTCCTTGAAGTAGTCCGTAAGCTGCAGGTTGAGCGACGTGCACATTCCCTGCATGCCCTCGGTGAGATCGTTGTAGTCGGGCTCTGGCAGCACGACGCCCGGGAACAGGTCGCCGACGATGCCTTCGAACAGCGGAACGTCCTGGCTTAAAAATTTGCACAAGTTGACGTCCACGATCGAGCGGAGCATCAGCACGAACTCGTCCTCGTCGGGGAAGCGTCGCTTCAGGTTGCCAGCCGCGCGGAGCACGGCAATGACCGCTCGCATGCCGTAGTCGTAGTGATCCTGCGAACTGAGCTGCTCGGAGCACAGCTTGTAGCACTGAACAATCTTGCGAGCGCTCTCGCGAGCCTGCAGGTAGCCGTTGCTGTACAGGATAATCTCGGAAATCATCGCGTAGTCGGGAACCATCATGGCCACGGTGCGGAACAGAGCCTTCAGGTTGTCAGGAAGCTCCGATCGTCCGGCGTAACCGGGATTCATGGTGATGCTGCACCACGCCGAGTACTTAATCTTCATCTCCGTGCCCTCGAAAATAAACGTGGACACGCGAGCTGCCACGGCACGCTGGATGTCAAGCACCTGCTGTGCGACGACGCTGAGCACCTCGAGATCAATGCGGTTGAACTCGTCGAAGCACGCCCACGCACCGGAACTCGCAAGTCCCTTAAAGAACTTCGCCATGGCCAGGTAGTCGAGCGAGTCGGAGCAGTTGAAGACGACGCACTGGCGTGCGAGAGCCTTGGCAAGGTCCTTCGTCGTCTCCGTCTTTCCTGTTCCGGCGGGACCTTCCGGCGCACCACCCATAATCATGTGAATGCTGCCCATGAGCGTTCGGTAGCAGCGATCCGTCAGCGGCGTGATGACGAGGCGAGAGCTGTTTCCGAGGTACTCGTAGCCGTACTCGAGCTCGGCGCTCATCATGCGAAGCATGACAGTCCACCCGTCGCACGAGTCCGCGCATCCCTCCGGACCCTCCTCCCAGTACGTTCTCAGCTGCGCCTGCCAGCCAAAGTCCTTGTCGCTCGTGCACCCCTCCTTCACGAGGTTCGTGATGACGTCGCGAGCGTGCACGTCCATGACGACGAGTGCGCCGAGTGTCGCGCGCTCAAGCTTGCTCAGCTCTCCGCGCACGAGCTCGACAATATTCATGAGCTGTTCAGTGCACTTCTTCTCGTGAACCGCCAGCTCCGTGGGGCCGCCGCCGCACGCGGCCGTCGTCTCCTCCGTCCAGAACGCGGCGGTGACGACGAGCACAACCATACCTGGCCACTCGAGCACCCACTCCTCACGCGATTTCTCGCGGTACGCGGTGATGGATTTGCTTGTCTCCACCTGCACGGACTCAAGCATTGCCGCCTCCGTCTGCAGCAGCCACTTCTCCACGGCACCCTTCGCCGCGACGGTGTCAATGATCGTGCGAAATGGAACGTGCTCCTTCTCCACGGAAATCTGAGCCGTGATTTTGAGGTCGTCGGTGAACTGCAGTTTGTCGATACCCTCGAAACACTTGCGAAGGTGCGGCTGAACGCGCGTTGGGTCCCTAGTCTCGCTGAGAATCTCGAGCATTTCGTCGTTGGAAAGGAAGAAGAAACGCGGGAAGAAGAGGCGCTTCTTCTCAAGATAAGCCGCAAGGCCCTTCTGGATCGCGTCGAGCAGCGTGTTGCACTCGATCAATTTCTCGAGTCGCTCCTTGTCTCGGCCGATGGGAATGCACAGAGGAGCCTCGTTCGTCTTCTCCATCATTTCGCGCCACATGCCGTCAACCATGCTGAACTTGCTTCCCTCCTCGGGCATCTGCTTGACGATATCCTCGCTGCTGAAGATGGGTGACAGGTATTGCCACGTGCTCTGGCACTTGAGCCAGTTGTCGAGCAGGTCCTGCAGCGTGTTCAGAACATTGTTGAGATCCGTCGCCTGCTCCAAGAATGGCTTGACGTAAGGCGACGCGCTCATTCCCTGCACCTTGACGATCTGATCGTCGAGCACCGTCTGGATCTCATCAGTGCCGCCAATGATGAAAGTGCCCGTCTCCTTGTACGGCACACAATGGAACTCGAGGCCGTCCCACTCGGCGAGCATTTTCTCGAGCGTCTTGAAGAGCGAGTACTCCTTGGAGGCGGACGAGCCGATCGTTTCCACCTGCTCCATGTTGTCCATGATCTTGTAGTCAATCAAATCCTGGATCGAAAACTCAAGGTCCTGGTGGTACGGCCTGTCGAGCACCTTGAAAATTTGCTCCCAGTGGCGGGCACCCAGAGCGGGGTTCGCGAGCTCCTGCAGGAGCGGCAGGTACTGCTTGAAGTCATCCACCTCGTCCTTGTATCGGAACACCACACGATCGTCCTTGCGCTCTTTTGTGAGCTTGTACGACCTGCGATTCGCCTCGTCGCAGAAGTCGTTGACCGTTGCGAGGTCGAGCTGGTCCACCTTTCCGTTGATCCAAGAGTGCGTCGACTCCTCCCACTCGTGAAGGCTGTTCCAGACAAGCAGGCGACCGTTCAGCTCGTTCGTCGTCAGCTCCAGGTTGCTGAAATCGTCCGGAGTCATCTTGAAGAGCGTCTGGTACTTGCGGTAAGACTGCGCGCGCGCCGTGTGCTGCTCGATCGTCGCCTGGATCGCGTGCAGCTCCTCGAGCACAGCTGCCGGCTCGCTCTCCGGCATGACGTACGACCCGCTGTGCATTTCCGCGAGAATGGAAAGGAGCGTGTCGTTGAGTTCCGTGATGTTGCGGTCGAGCGTCGACACCATCGTAGACTTGCGCTCGTCGAGGAACGCCTCGCCCTCCTCGAGCACATTCTTGAACGCATCCACGGATTCGTGCAGGTCGTCAAGCTTCACCTGATCTGACGTCGGCACCTTCATCTCGTAGTTCTTGAGCATTTCGTACATCTCCTCGACAACCTCCGCGTCGCTGAGAACCTGCTTCTTCGTCGCCAGCGTTGCCGTGTGGTTCTCCATGAACGCGGCGAAGTCGTCAAGGCGCTGCGGTCGATCGGTAAGCAGCTTCGTGCGGTCGTTGAGCGCGGAAAGCGCCTTGCCGCACTCGTCGCGAGCACTGAGGAGGAGCAGATTTTTCATGCTGTCGAGCGTACGATTCGTGATCTGGTGCAGGGAATTGCGC
>Ga0314692_10000040_pt1 | contig 10905 bp, 3 predicted proteins | sample Plim5_28May_surf_FD_206203 | JGI IMG/M metagenome (GOLD analysis project Ga0314692, IMG submission 206203) | Metatranscriptome of seawater microbial communities from Espelandsvegen Fjord, Bergen, Norway - Plim5_28May_surf (Eukaryote Community... | ecosystem: Environmental > Aquatic > Marine >... | reverse complement strand
GCCGAAAATATTTATATCGCCCCTTACGTAGCAGGGGCTAGCGAGCGATTTCTACGTATCGCTCGATACTCTACTGAGTACTGTACAGAACGCGGACCCTTCGCGTGGAACACCACCGAACGCCTCACAGGCTTTCGACCTAGCTTTCGACTACCATACTCCGCAGACCATGCACGCGATAGTACCTGTACTCTTGATAGTGAACTCCTCGACATCTGGTACGGACGGTACGGTAGAATCCTTCATGGTGCATCGAATGGCATCGTGCTTTGTCGGCGTACGACGCGGTCGCACGAGAACGACGCTACGTCGATCGAACGAACCACCGCCGGCCAGGAGGGCCTCCTGTCTCGTTTTGCTCACGGCCGAAGATCGAAACTGTGCTTGAAGATATGCGTTCGGCGTGCCCACGCGCCATTGCGCACTTGAGGCACTGTGCGCAGCATCTGATCGCACCTTTGCCTGAAGCCGCGGTGGTCTGCATCGTCGATGACCGCAATCACGAGGCCGAGCAGCTGGTGGTATTGCGCACGTCGACGCAGAGCGGTGCAGTCAACGCCGGCCATTTGCTTGATGTGCTCGCTTTGAGCTGCGTGGTGAACCGTGCTCGGGTACACGGGGGTGAAACAACCAGCTTCCATCCGCTCGCGAATTGTACCCAGCAAATACTCTGCGACATCTGTTTGCAGCACTGGGGCTCGAGCAGGTGAGGTACTCGTGGCGGCTGCTTCATGCAGCACTGGCGCAACGAGTAGCGAATCAAGCCTTGAAATCGCCTCCGCGTGCCGTTGAAGTATCTGGTCAAGCTGCGAGGCGGCCGAGCGCCGCGCGTAAACCAGCTTCACAGCATTGTACCCGACGGCACGCTTGGTGTGGCTGTCGAGCCATCTTTGCATCCGGAAACGGCCTGGCACGCTCCTTCGGTTGAAAGGGATAGCTCCGGCGATACGTTGACTTCAATCACACGAAACACAAGTCGACTCCAAACAAGTGGTAGCACTCGGCACATCGAAAAGCCCTGTCGCCGCTGGCGGCTCCGGAGCGCTCGCTCTCATCGTTGCGCGCAGCGTGCCCAGAGGCATTGTGGTCGTGCCAGATCTCAGCAGCACTCACGCGGACGGGATTGCTGCTGCCATCATTCCAACCAGAACGGACGTGCGCGTACTGTTGACCATAGATCTGCTTCATTCGTGGCTCTGCAGCAAGCATGACGCGGCCTATGGCGTCTCGCATTCCATCCAGCAAGGACGCGGTGCATGCTGATGCTGAGACAGATTCCTGACCCTCGCGGCCAGTGCCGAGATCACCGCTGCCGGCCGTGCTGATGACGGAACCTCCGTGGCAAATGCCGTCACTGCCGGGACCTGCAACCCGCTCCTGCTGATGACGGAACCTCCGTGGCAAAGATCAGCAAGCGATGTCGTGATCGCGCCCACGCCGCCTTTCAAAAAAGCTGCTTCTCGACAAACGTGTTGGTGAGCACCGAGCTCACGTCACTCGAGGTGGCGTTGTAGCGTGTGGCGACGGCATAGCGAACGATGGCCTCCGAAAACAAGTATAGTCACATGGGCAGCACCGACGTTGCAAGCACGTATGTCCGCACATCCCATTTCAGTTGTGAAGCAGCGGGTCGCGCAAGTACGGCTGCACCACCAGAGGGCTGCGCAGCGCGCGCAGAAACTCCGGCTTCTCGAGCTGCGCGCCCAGTCGGTTGGCACCGAACAGGCGAATCCCCTGACCTTGAGAGCCACGCGCAGGTTTCACAATGTACAGTGGCGCCTGCTCCGAGACTGTCTGACACAGCGGGCGCACTCCGTCACCTTCTAACGAACCGGTCCGGAGGTAGTACTTACCTACTCACTGCTACCTGTCGACGACACAACTACAGTCATGAGCGTCGCAGATGATGGCCTCGTTACACGCATTGGCGCCGACGCCGCTGCACGCGCCGCGCCGTGCCCAAGGCCGCCCGGCAGATAGCCAAGCGCGCTGCCACACTCAAACCCGTTGCCCACGGGACGCACTTCCTTGGCTGCGACCTCGAAGCCAGAAGACAGCGCTGCGCTGTGCACCTTGCGGTCAACAAGTGTCGCCGACTTTGAGGTGAGCAACGCAGAGGACTTGACGGCGGCCCTTGTCGAGCCGATGAAGCTCTGCTCAAACGTCTGGTGGGCACTCGCCGACCTGAACGTGGTGCGCGGTGGGCTACTGATGCGATCCCTCTCACGCAGCTCCTGCTGCTCACGCAGCGCCCTCGCCGGCTTACCGCCGGGGTACCGCACAAGGTGCACCGGACCACCGCCACTCGTGCCATTTGGCGCCCGCGGTGATGTGCGAGCAGTGCCCGAGAGTGTCGCCCCCGCCGATGTCCGCTCGGGAAGACCTGACCCCCAGTCGGCAAATCGCGTCGTGTGCCGCGTTGCGCTCGATTCCTTATCGAGTCTTCCAAGCGTCTTGTGCGACGCCTGAACGAGTTGTTCCTGGAAGTGCGCCGGCGAGGTGGCCAGCGCATGCGAAGCAAAGCGCCTGGCAACTGACGGCACGCTTGCATGCGGCACGCGCGGCGGTTGCTGGCCGAGCGCGTCGTCGAGGATCGAGGGGACCAAGAGCGGCGATGTTGGTAACGCCGGCTGCCGGAGCAGCCGCGCTGGACGAGCGTGGAGTAGGTCGATCCTGTCTTGTTCCCACTTCGCTTCGAGCTCGGACGTGAGCATCTTGCGTGGGAGGCTGGGCATGGAGATCGACATGGGCAGCGGTAGCTTGCCACCGCCGACTGCGAACTCAGCTAGCAGAAATTCGTCCCGCTCTTTCTGCGCTGCGATCGCTCGCGCGACCTTGGCTTCCACGTCTGCTCCGTCCATCGACACCGAGTTTGCAAGTTCTGGCGCCTCGGCATCAACAACAACTTGAGATACCTCAACGCGCCGCCCTTTGATGACCCGTGCGGCTGAAACAGATTCCAGCGTGAGCCCTGCGCCCTGGGCAGACGCTGCTATTGAAGTGCTCAGCTGTGAGGTCGTCGCCGTGCCAGAGTGATCGTCAATTCCCTCGTTTGAGCAGGACTCGGCCTCATATTCGACCTCAGCGCGCACAGCAGGCCGCGAAACCGGCACCTGCCCCGCTGATGGGCTGGACCGTCGATGGCAAGGTGATTGCGATGCTCCCGCAGAATGCGTCCCGGGCTCGCCAATCGTATCGTGGCGAGGCTTCAGACTGCTGCGGATCGGCGCAGCCAAAGCAGCCGGGGAAAGCGGCTGTGAGCGTCCCATGCTCGCTTTTGCCAAAACCAACGCCTCGGCCCGCGCGCTCGCGATGATCTCCTTGGCCACGTCATCCCTGCCGTTCACCGGCTTGTAGTACTTGGACCCCGCTTTGATGAAACTATCTTGGCTCAGTCCGCAGACCTTAAAGGCTTTGAGCTGCGCCTTTGTGAACTCGGCCTCCTTCGAGAGGGCTGCCGAGAGTAGGGAATTGACGATCTCTTGGCCGTCTGTCGGCTTCAACGAGCCGGCCGTGACCCACTTAAGGCCGAAGGTATCCGAAGGTCCATTCGCTCGAGCTTGGCGCTTTGGGCCCGGCGTCACAGGAGGCGAGGCTATCGAGATGCGCCTCCGTATCTTCTCCGTGTGTGCCTCCATCTTGTCGAAGTTCGCTTTCTCCTCTGCCATGTTCTTGCTCGGCGAGTCTAGGGTGTTGTGGCGCAGACCCTGCACCTCAGACAGCACGTCGCTCAAAACGTCGAAGAGCTCTGGTTCGGCGGCGCTAAAGTCGAGGTCGTCCCAGTTTATGCCGTCTGCCGTCCAGTCGGCATCGTATCGGCTTCGCATCTGCCGCCACTGCTGATACGTCAACTCGCTAGCGGAACCATCGCCAATCCATTTGCCTTCTGGGTCTCCGCCTGGTCTGGCATTTCCGCTTCCTTCAATACCACCGCTCGCGCAACATGTCCCAGGTTCAACAAAGACCGTTCCCGTTTGGCCAGGTGTTGGCGACGACGTAGGCGGCGGAGGAGGGATGGGCGGAGAACCACTATCTGTCGCATCGATCGCCGGATTCTCCCTGTCCATGCCGTCGATGGCTACGCGTAGACTCTGCGCGCCAGGTATGACATCATCAGTGAGCGCTGCTATTTGGGAAGTATCCATCTTCCCCTCGAGCGTCCCTACCTCATTGGGGCTCCGCTCGCCAGCTGCCTCCTGCCGCTCGATATCGGCTTGGTGAGCCTTGTGAGCCATCGTCAAGTCGGCTTCAGCTCTTGCCACACTTGTGACAGAAGCCGCGGGTGTGCTCGTTTTGCTGTCAATTAGCTGCAGCTCCAGCAGCTCTTCGGGGCTAAGCTCGCCTGAAAAGTGCCGCCTTCTGAGCTCGGCCACGCGTTCCTCAGACGAAGTCATGCCGCGATGGGCAGCAAGCTCGCATTCACCCGCGCTGCCGCTACTCCCGAGCGCCATGGTTCGCCTCTTCGAATCTGCCACGTCTTGTTCACCAACGCGCTGTGTGGTGGCCGAGTCCTCGCCCCGCTGCCTCGGAGAATTATCCTTTTCGGTCCTCTGCTTCCTCTCGTCGGCCATCTCCGCCTCATGTCGCTTGGTCGGTTCCTCCTCGATGGCACGTCGCGCCTCCTCCTCCATGCGCGCCTTGATCGCCATCGCTCGCGGCGACATCGGGTCTGCACCATGGACAACAAAGATGCCAGCCCCTGCCGCGACCTTGGCATCCACCGGCGTTCCCGCAAGCTCCCGAAGCTCCATCAGGCCGCCCGCATACTCGTATTGCAGTCTCGAATTTCCGTTCGCATGCTGGTGCGCCGCCACAGGGATCGGGCCCGGACCCGGTCCTGGGACTGGGACTGGAGCCTGTGCCGGCCCCGGCCCCGATCCTGGTACTGTTGGGTCATACTCGGCGAGCAGGCTCCCAGAGGATGGCGTGACATTGTGAGGCGAGCCAGGTCGCTCAGGAGTGGGCGGCGGCGGCGAGTTGCTCTTCTTCTGGAGCCGGCTTTGCGCTTGCTCACGAAGCTGTTGACGTCTCTCCTTTCCGAGGTGTGCCGCCTCCGCCGAGTGAAGCTCGGCCCCGTAACACAGGAACCGTGGATTTGCCGGGAAGCGAGGAGGGTGCACACGAGGTGACGAGGTGATCAGCAAACCAGCCAGACTGCCATCGTGGACACCTTCCGCGTCGTCAGCGAGCTCGTCCGCAAGTGCCTCACGCGCGTCAACGTTCATGGCCGCCACATCGGCCTTGCACGCCCCTTGGGTGGGAGCGGCGAGCGTAGCGACGGTGCGGGGTTTGTACTCCTCCGTCACAATGGGTTCGCGTGATTCTCTCGTCCTTCGCTGCTCGACGATTTTTTTGTGCCGCACCTGCTCGGTGCGATCGGCGTCAGCCTGTGCAAGATCCGCGCGTACTTGAGAAAGACGCAATGCTTCGAAGACGGCTTTTGCGGCGCAATCCTCCGCCCGCTGCTGCTTGGCCGCACGCGCAAGCGCTGACTTGATGTGCAGAGTGGAGACTCGCTCGGCGAGGCGCTCCGCGACGCGCGCCTCGCGCCTCATCGCCTGCCGCTGTGCTTCTTGCAGGAGTGCCGCCTGATGCTCGGCTAGGCGCCGCTTGCGCTCCTCCACCTTCATCTGCCGTGAATTTACCGCGCCCACGAAAGCCGGTCCTGCAGACAACACAGCCGAAACCGGCATGGCATCGCGCCGGACGAGGAGGGATTTGGGTTCGCCAACAACTTCCGGGAGCCACTGGCAAGCCTGGTTGGAGACGTCCGGCTGCAGTTGTACAACCGAACTCGCCGCCTCGCGCCCGTCGGCCGCAGCCGACACCCCAGGCCTTGCAGGCAGCTCGTCCAGCCGAAGAAGCTCGACGAGGCCAGCCGCCTTGCCGCTCGCTGTCGAATTGCCGCACGGCTCGCCACATGCGGCGGCGCCGGACAAAACGCTGCCCCGAGGCGTGCTGGGCATGTCGTTGGTGTTTGGCCGACCGAAGACCGGAGTGGCGTAGCCACTCGCTGTGGTCGAGCACAGATTCAGCGTGAGACCACCCGTATCGCCCTGCGGAAGCAGTGCGTCGAGGCGCGCCCGCGTCAAGGCTCTCTCTCGGGCACCCTCAAGACCATAAAGAGCGCATGAGTAACCAAGCTTGTGCCCACCGAGGAGGGCGACAACCCAATCACCGTTCACTAGCGCAACACTCGTCGTGGCATCTGCCGCCTCGCTGGGATGCAACCGTTGTGATATGTCTTCGCTGCCGATGCGCGACGGCGGCGGTCGCGAGGCCTGTGGGAGGTCGACCTCGCTCATGGGCATCTTCGAGCCTGGCGTGAACGGTCTTGAGATTGTATCCGGTGACGCCGCCACTCGCGAGAGCGCGCCGTTCACTGGTAGCATGTCGAAGCCGTTCAGGTCAAAGCCGTTGACACGAAGCCGTTGAGATTCTCGGCGTTCGGGCTTGGGAGTCTGCGACAGTCGAGAATGGATAAGGTCGCCTTGGCAGCACGTCGCTGGTGGAGTTCCTAGAAACGGTACCGCTGTCGGATGCTCTGCCTGCACTGCTCGCGGAGCGACCGACCGCTGTACCTCGTTGAAGTTGACATATTGAGTCGTGCGTCGCTTCGCCGCGACGGCGGTAGTGGCAGATGCAGCCACCTCCGATGCAGCATGGCATGTAGGAGGGCGAGTGACGAAAGGCTCTATGCCGCCCACGTTCTTCAACTTCAACTTGGTCGAGGCAGCTCGCGCTCGCGATTCCGGTAGCTTGAGAGGTGATCGCAGAATGGACGTGATCAGCAGCGGCGCAGTCGCCGGTCGTATGTCTACGTCCTGGTGAAACGAGCTTGCCATCTGACTCAAACCGCGGCCCGGCCACTCTAGGTAGTGCGATCGGACCATCGCGTTATGCACGTCGGCAGAGAGTTCCATCACCTGGCAGGGGCGTGGCAACACCTCCGGGGCTTCCTTTGCGGCTCGCGGCAGCGCACGGTGTGGTGTTGACACGATCTGGGGCACACCAACTGCCTCAACATGCCTGCCCTTGGATACGGCAGCTTCTTCTGGGGCGGTTTCCTGGATGGCGGCTTCTTGGGTGGCGGCTTCCTGGGTGGCGGCCTCTGCGGCGGCTTCCGCGGCGGCGTCTGTGGCAGCCGCGGCGGCGTCTGCGGCTTGCGCCTCCAAACCATCACTTATCCCGAGGTCCAAATTGGATTCTGATGCCATCTCCAACACTCTCTCCTTTATGTGCATGCGCACGTGCACTTGCACGGGCATGTGCACGTTCGCCACTTCCTCCCCCTCGGCGGCATTAGGCGCTTGCGCCCAACCTTGTTCATCAGCCTCAGGCTTAGACGGCCGAGGTACCAGCAGCCCGGTATGGTCGTGCTGTGCTGGTTCGGTCATGAAGGCAGATGGCCAATGCTCCGTCCTCGACTCGGTGACGACAGGCAGCATCATCGCAAGACAATCCAGATCGTGAGTGCCCTCTGACTGCTGATCGCCGTCGCTGTGCGTGGCACTCGCCTTGAGCGTACGGGCTGCTTGCGGCAATGAGCGCGTTGGCTGCAGGCGGCTGACTGGATGCGACGGCAGGTGGTGCTTCTTGAGCAGCAGCGTGTCAGGCACCACGCCACGGTGGATGCGAAGCGTAGGCTCTGACGTAGTAGACGTTCGCAACTGTTGGGTCTTCGGCTTCGGCAGCTGAAGGGGAGCCTGGGGAGGCTGCACGAACGTCGGAGCAGCGAGCGCTCGTATCGTCTGGCCGAGCCGTGCCGGGTACGAGCCCAACAGCGACGGCACAGCCGGCAGCTGAGCAGCTTCCAATGGTGTGCCCGGATTATCCTCTGGCAGCGGACCCTTCAGCTTCTGAGCCCGTGCAATGGCTTTGAGCAGCACGCGCTCCGACTCAGCCGTTGGGACATGCCGCAATGACTGCGGCACACCTGCGCTGCCGGGACCGAGCAACATCGAAAAGCCAGCTGTGACCTCCGCAGGTCCCGCACGTTCCGCCGGACGACCTGGCCGGTGGCACGCTCCGAGGCGCTCTTGGCTTCTGTTGCTTCCCGTATTGCCGGAGACACATGAGCTCCGCTCGGACACCACGTTGCCCGCGCCCACCAAGGCCGAGGGCCCTCGTCGCGCTGCGTCGGCCAGATCAAGAGCAGCCCAGAACTCGTCCTCGCGACATTCAGGGGCAAGACATGAAGCGGCGTCGCTCGGATCGAGTACTGCATTTGCGCGTGCCAAATTAGCCGCCTCTTCGAGCGGTGTGAGGATATTGTCTCGAGATGCGCGGGGACCGTTGGAGTTTTCCGCCTTCGATATAGCTGCGGCAAGCTCAAGCTCGGCTGCCTCCACTGCGGCCGCGTCGACGGGCGGTGGCAGCAACTCGTCTGAAAGCGGCACCAGCTCGATCGTGTCACCGACCGCGACAATGAACGACGTGCATGGAACTTGGCTGAGCGCCTGCGTAACAGGTTTGGCAAAGACGAAAGTGTGCAGCGGCGAAAAGCGGAGGAGATTCCACAGGATAACTGTGCCATCTGACGACGAGGAGAGAAAGTATCGTGAATCAGTGGCGCACGAAAACGAGGTGACATTGTCCGCGTGAGCCTCGATGCTGCCGGCAAGCAGCGCGGGCCCGCGACGCACCGGTGCGAAGGCCTCGTCTTCCTGCAGGTGCTGACGAGAGCTCGGCGAGGGAACCGCCACCGATGACATATCAGGTAACTGCCACAGTTGGACGGTGCCGTGCTCGAAGCCAAGCAAGAGTGTACGTGTTGAGCGCAGTGCCGCCGCCGTCACTCGGCTGTCTTGCACGTCAAAAGCGCCAAGCTGCGCGAACTTGAACCCACTCGTGTCCCACACGCGCACGCTGCCGTCCGCACCCACAGAGATCATCAGCGCGTCGAGACGCGGGTCATCAAGAGTGAACCCTCCTCGAAGCCCATGGTACGCTGCGGCGTGGCCAGCGAGGTGCCATGTGCTCTTCGTGCAGAACTCTTCGGGGGAAGGTGGGGTGGCAGCAGGCGTGCCTTTGGCTGCCGAAGTCGATTCGGCGGCGCTGTGGCGTCGTTCGCACGCGTCTTTGGGTGAAAGCGAGGTTTGGAGAAGTGGCATTGCTGATTGTGACGCGAGTGACGACGTTGGCTGCGGCGCCGTGGCGGCAACAACTTTAGGCGCAGCACACAGAGGCAGAAGAACAACGACTTCTTCCGTATGCGCCGACGTCGAACGCACGAGGGTCGCCTCACGCACGTGCCACATAGTCACATAGCCTTTGACGTCGCCAGTGATCACCATGTGCCCACCGAGTAGCTCCTCAGCACGCGTGAGCATCGGGCGGCTTGCCGCAAGTACGCCAGACGGGTCGACTGCAGCTGGCAGCGCGCACGCAGTGACAATGCTCCACGGGCTGTTCTGGTCGACGAAGCTTGTGAGCATCGTCATGCTGCCCGGCGGTGGTGCAACTCCTGGTTCCGCATCGAGCAGTGCCTGATGGTCCGAAGCACCCACATGCAAGTCACCAACCCCGAGCTCAAGCACGTCCAAGCCACCGTCCGTGCAGCAAGCCAGCGCACAGCCGAGTTCAGGCTCGTAGACCACGCCGCCAAGATCCGTCTTCCCCGAGCTGCGCGCACTGCCATTTACACAGCGCGATGCACGCGGCGCGAAGATGCCGCGTGCTTTGCCATCCACGCGGCTGACGAGCTGCAGCGTGTTGTTGGCGACAGTGAGGAGCAGCATCCGGTCGGCTGCACGGAGCAGATGCGCACACGATATCTCCACAATCTGCACACGACGAATATCATCCGAGGCACGCGCAAAATGCGAGGCGGGAGGCAGCACTTCGAGGCACGACAGTAGCGCGCCGCTCACAACATGCAAAAGCGCACAAGGTGCCACCGTTGGCCAATTAGCGGTAGAGCAGCGCTCCGTAATCGTGAGTGTCGATGGGTGTGGGGCAGAGTAACTAGAGATCTCCTGCGACAGTTGCGGCGCCGACGCCGGCAGAAAAGCGTGCAGCTGAATACACTTGTCAGTGTTCCACAGTCGCACGGTGCCGTCTTCGGCGCAGCTCACGAGCATCCGACCATGCGCCATGGGGGTCATTGCTGCCACACGCTTTGTGTGCCCCTCCATCGCTTCCATTGGGATGGCACCGCTGGGGCCAAGGGCCCACTTGTGGATGGCACCGTCGTGGCATGTAGTGAGCAGCTTTCCAGAAGACGGGAGGAAACAGATCCCTTGGATCTCACTCTCGTGCAGGTGCGTCAGGTGCTGCAAGAGGTCGCCCGACGCGCAGGCCCAGACAAGCACATCTCTCTCGTTGGAGAGGAATATCCTATCCTCCTCCTCGTCGACGCTGAGCCGCGACATCCACCGCCATTCGGTGTTGATGCTCATGCGCTTCACGAACGATGGTATGAGTTGGCGTCCACTTGAGAGCACCCGGTAATGCTTGCGTGTTGCAAAGAACTGAATCGAGCCATCGGTTCCGGTCGTCACGAGTTCTTGACGGCATTCGATCCACGCCGAAGCGATAATAGTCGTCTGGCCGGTATCGAAACTGTCATGGACTGTCAGGTCGGCAGCTACAAAGCGCACCGCCTTGGCAGCATACACGAGCACAAAGTTGTTCTCACTTTCGTTGTAGTGCAGCTGATGAACGGCAGACGTGGTACTCATAAGTGGCAGCGGCACCTGCCGGACCTGCTCAGTCCCTGAAAAGAGGCGAATGTATCGACCGTCACAGATGAGTAATTGGCCTGTTCTCGAAGACGCAGCACTCGCGGTGATGGGCAATTCGGCATGGTTGATGCAGCTGCTGCGGTGCACAAGTGACGTGCAGATGTTGTTGTCGTCGTCATCCATGGAGGGTAACGCCAGGCGTGCTGAGACTGGCGAGTTC
>Ga0314692_10000037_pt1 | contig 11026 bp, 2 predicted proteins | sample Plim5_28May_surf_FD_206203 | JGI IMG/M metagenome (GOLD analysis project Ga0314692, IMG submission 206203) | Metatranscriptome of seawater microbial communities from Espelandsvegen Fjord, Bergen, Norway - Plim5_28May_surf (Eukaryote Community... | ecosystem: Environmental > Aquatic > Marine >... | reverse complement strand
TTTTTTTTTACATCTTAAAATATGCTTAAATACACACGATTACCACATACGTCGACCGTAAAGTGTGCGCGGCATGCGTAGAGAGTGTCCTTAGCCTTGCGGCGCTGTGCACGCGCGTGCCCGATCGCCATCACGCCTGCCATCCTCTCGATAGGCCGTTCGAAGAGCGCCTTGGCGCAGGAAGAGCATGCGATGTTCCATGTGAAGAGATAGACCTTTGCCAGCGCCTACACATCAGCAATACACCTGCAACATGGTGCTAGCCCACTGAGTGTCTCGCAAGACGAATTATCTCAGCGCATCGCGCGACTTGCCTTGTCGCTGCAAACGCTGTTGATCGGCGAGCAGCAGAGAATTCCCGCTCGACCTGCGAGAGCGAGCGTGCGGACAACGCATAGCGGTACGCTCTTCACAAGCATTGTGGCCGGAGCAGCTCGGTGGCTCATCTTGAGAACCTGTCTCGCGGTGAGCGCGCAAACGCCGGAGGAGAGAAGACGCTTTTCAACGCTGGAGCGCCTCCTGGGAATGCGACCCTCTCAGGATGGCCTCCGGCGGGCTTTCTTAGACGGACCTTTGATGAGATGCGCCCGGAATCTGCGGGAAAATGGACGCCCCCTCAGCGGCTTAAGGTCGCATACAACGTCCACGCATCTCCAGAAAGCCATAGCTTTCGCTTGGCCTCAACAGCCGATTCACCATCATGGCAATCCCCGGCCCTGGAGTGCCGTTCGACTTTACTGCTGGGCTGCAAGCACGACGGTACCAGTGCCGCCATTTTGGAATGCACCTGGAGAGGCATGCCGCTCTGCTGCGCGCACTATGAGGCCCTCAACCATCGCCGCCGCCGCACGTGCCGCCTCGACTGCGAGAACCAGCTCGGGTGAGAGGTAGTGCCTCGGGGGCGGGGTATCCTGGTTGGCATACGGGGAGGAACAAGGAGCGCCAGGCGAGGGAGCATCGACGGGAAGGGCTGTGCGAGCAGCGTAAGGTCCTTCGCCAAGAGCGGCATCACAAGCTTCACTCGTCGCCTCGATAAGGTAGCGAAGGGCGCGAAGAGTGACACCGTGGCTGCCTCCAGCGGGTGTGGCGAGTACTGGGCCGTCGGCAATCTGGCCATGGACGCCATGGCCAGGAGTACAGCTGTGCCCAGCAGAGCCGACACCCCGAGCTGAGCCCGAATGGTAGCTCATCCCGTATGGCAACGTCGTGTGAATTGACGCTCGCCGTGGCAGAGGTGGCGGCGGTGGCGAATGCTGATGGTGGCGGTGGCAGAAGGGGTGCGAGCCATCGGAGGCTATCGTGGAGGGAACGGTTTCTTTGAATCGTGCGGGAGTGGTGCAGGTGGCTGACGGGAAGGGTTGCTGTAACGCATGGTGGTGCTGATGCGGGCCAAGATCATGAGCAGATGGCAACGCGATTCGGCCGGCTGCGTCTGGCGATGGAGTGTCCTCGTCCACATCCGATTTCCGCATCCCAGTACTCTTGCTCTCACCGCATCCGCCATTTGTAGCCAGGGGCGCGCTGACGGAGACGGCAGAGGTGGCCGCGTTCGATGGCGGGGGCACAGCCGCCTCGGTTAGCGGTAGCGCCGTCGTCCTGAGCGCCTCAGTCCCCGCAGGCATGCATGCAGCCGCCAAGCCTACGGCATGAGCTGCGGGCTCGGACTCCATCACCTGAGGCTCGAATTGGGCGGCATGGGCGAGGACCAGCCGAAGCTCTGCGCGAATGACAAGAAGGCGTCGCCGCAGAAGTTCGAGCGGCTCAAGTTCGTCAACGGCGAGCTTGAGGCCATTGGCTAATGCAGCGAGGCGGTGAGCGCCAATGAGCAAGGCAGTGGTCTGCAGCACCCAGGCTTCCGATCGCAACAGCAGTAGCTGCAGCCGTTCGATCGCGTCCTCTACTGAACGTAGCCACGTTGGAACCAATGCCACGAACGCCGTGATGGTGCGTGCGAGGACCACAGCATCGCCGCTGAAGTATCGCGCAGCCACTCTCTCGTTGACGGGTGGCGAACGCAGCAGTAGCAGCGGCAGCGGCAGAGGCGACCCTGACTGGGTAGTGGACGGCGGAGCTGCCAGGTCTGCGCCGACGCAGTAGCCGGTTGAATGAGAGGCCTCCGCAGGCCAATTTTCTCCTATCCCGCCGGAATTGGCACTGCCTAAAACACCCCAGACGCTACCGGGCGTTGAAGATGGGTGCTCTCCTATGACGTGGCTGAAGAACGACGTGTTGCCAGGACCAGCGGTGCGCAGCGAGCACAAGAGTGGTGGTTGGCTGGCCTCCAAGAGTAATAATTGGGTGGTATGCGCGGCTGCATCTGCCACCGGGGCGAGATGGGCGAGAGCCTTTCGAGCCGACCCGCTGGCGGCCGCTTGCTGCAATCGGTAAGCGGCTATGGCAAGGAGGTCAAACAGCGGTCCGTGGCACAGTGTCATCTGCTTGAGCGCCAAGGCGGCGGCGCGCATGCCGTCGACGTCCAATCGAGCCGCGGCGTGCGTGAGGCGCTCCATCGCATACCCGATCGAGCGGCGGGCGAGAACATTGATGAGGAGTTCTGCTCTCAATTTAGCATCAATTGGCGTAGGCGCGGGTGCCTCCACTGCAGAGGAGGCAGCTTCGACCGGCTCAGCGCATCCGCCACCACCCGGATCCGCATCGGACTGCTGCAGCGTTGATACCTCATGACGAAGGCGCCGCAGATGAGCTTCAACGACAACAGCATCCGCTGCCGCACCTGCCGCCTCAGTCTCCAACGCCAGCGCAGCAGCGGCGATCGGGGGGTTGCCAATGTAAAGAGCCATGCCTCGTAATGAGTGGGCTTCGAGTGCAGCGCGGCGCAAATTGCCGTCCAGAACCGCCTCAGCGACCCGGACTAGTAACTGTGCTGACCGGTGGGCAAACGTAGCTTTCATTCGCTCGAGTACGCCAGGGTCGTCGCAGTACATCTTGAGGGCCAACTCATAAGAAGACTCTCGGCGCTGTACAGCGTCGTCCACAGCCAAACACCACGCGCCAGCCACCCCGTCGGTTGGCGAAGACCGAACGGTATGCGAGCCAAGGCGGCGCAGGACGCTGTCGACCTCATCAACGTGAGCGAGTCCCGTTGACAGCGAGTGGAGCAACCGCAATAACTCAAAGCCATCCGTTAGCAGGACGTCGTGCTCAGCGGCGGAGAGGAGGACGCACGCGTGCATGCGCTCAGCGGAGGCGCGGAAGGCGTCCGACCCACAGCCGTCCGCCTCTGCTGAGCTGAAGAGGTTTTCAAGCAGTGTCACCAACGCGGCATGATGCCGTCCTGAGTATGCGGTACCATAGCTGCCACTGCAGCCATTGACCAAGCTGTGATGTGCGTGGTTGTGCCCACCGCTGTTGCTGCTGCATCCAGGACGGCGGCCCAATCTCATGGGGGAGGCATCTTCCATTACCTCAAGCTGCGCGGCGGTGGTCGACGATAATTTGCAATGGGTGGCGTGTGCCAACGGGTGATTCTGACGCAAGACGGTGTTGAAACCGGCGCCACTGCTGCCCCTGCCGCCTTGAGGGCTTTGCCCAAAGCAACCCGCCTCTTGGCTGTCACATTGCGTTTGATGCGGGCCAGTACCGCAGCGACTACCCTGCTTGCTCTCAGCACATGCGGGATCGATGGCTGAGTTGGCCATGGCGATGGTGCTGAACGAGTGGGATGGGTAATGAGCATCGTGCCCCGCTACCATGCTCTCTTCCAACGTGCGGCGTCCCGTCGTTTTCGGCTGATTCTGCGACGAGGGCACTGGTGACCGATGCCAGGCGTACATCGAAGCAGAGGCGTGCCGCTGCCCTTCATTGTGGATGCTATCTCCCATCGACCCACCGTGCACCGCCGACTCGTCTCCGTACCCGGCACTGTCCACCCTAGCCTTTGAACCTGGTGCCGCCGAGGTGTGGTGGCCTTCGTCGACAACATCATCTGCAATGCCAGCCGGGCCGATATGAGTGTTGGGCTCGCCCTCTTTCCCGTCCGTTCGGCGTTCAGCTTCGCGTCGCAAGGCATCGAGAGCGCTCCCAAGCTCGCCAATCAGACCAGTCACGGTGCGCAGATCAGCGGAGCCCGCAGCCTCTTGAAGCGAGTGCGCGAGTCGTGGAACAGCAACGGCGCCTATGTATGACGCTGAACCCTTGAGTGAATGTGCTTCACGGCGGACCTCTTCGTAATCCCCAGCCGAAGCCGCGGCGATCAGCTTCGCAGGAATATTACGGCTATACGAGATGTAATGAAGCAGCATGCGCCGCAGCAACTGGTTGTCGCCCCCCAGCTGCCTCAACGCCGCACCGTAATCCAGAATCGCCTCCCGCAAGGTAGAATTGGAGGCGGCTGCAGCGGTGGCGGCTGGGGAGTTGCTTGCGAGCGCGGGGCGATTATTCGAGGCATCGGAACAGCTGAAGAAGTTGTCACGACCTGCGCCGTCGCCCCCACATCCACCTTTAGCACGGCCCAAACTACTTAAACTTGTACTCGTGCGCTCCGGGCGGGATGCGACGTCGCGGGCGTCGGCTTCAACACAGCGCGGCAGCAACGCAGCTTCGTGTTCCATGGTCTCGACCAACGTGCGCACACGCTCGACGGGCTCATCCTGCTCGACCGTCAGAAGCACCCCTAGCGCACGCTGCAACGGCAACGCTCCAAGATAGCCGGCAACCAATCGTGCTGCTGATGCGGCCTGCTTGAGGCTGTCCACGTCCATCAAGCGCACCGCTACATGCACCTTAGCGAGTGCCGACCGCAACCTCGGCATGAGATGCGACCCTAGATGCATTGTGGGGTCTAGAGCGGAATCCGCTCGAGATTGCGATACTGCCCTAGCACCCCCGCCGCCTCCCTCGCAACGGCCTCCGTCACCGCTGCTGCGCACGCTGCCCTGGTTGTCAAAGCTCACGACTGTCGCACCATAAAAGTCGACGTCGAGACCTTCCTTGGAGTTACTTTGCTCACCAAAGCCATTGCTGCCTTCTTCATCGTCGACGCTACCGCCATATCGAGCGCCACTTTCGTTGCCAGGGCCAGCGCCTGGATCGCTGGAATGATGGGGGCAACGAGCAACGCTCCGCGTCCCAGTAGCGTGTGCGGTGTCGGCATCGGCGTGATGATGGTCGCGCGAATCTTGGCGGGAGGACGCCCGTGAGGCGAGCTGCGAGCTTGCACAGCTGCCCACACCGCTGCCACTGCCACCAGCGGCATTGCCACTGCCATGACCGCCACTGTCTACCCCGTCCACCATGTCGCCTCCAGAGGACTGGTGAAGATGCAGCTGCGACGATGCACGATATCCCACGGGCGTCGTCGTGGTCGAACAGCTGTCCACAACCGCCTGGCCTCCACGAGCATCTCTGGTGCCGTACCGGCTTCGAGTATCCCGACCGCACGGCTGGTGCCCCTCGCCGGTGCCGCCGCCGCCGCAGCAACTACCGCCGCTGCCACTGTCGCCAACGCCGCCGACCCTCTCCACCACAGACGGCAATGGCTGCGACCGCCCACCCATGCCCCCGTCGGCGCCACCTCCGTTGGCGCCATTGCGGCCACCGGTGGCACCGTCGCCCGGGCCCCTAGCGGCACGCCGATACGCCGAAGTTGGCGGTGGCAAGGTCGCAGAGTCTTGCAGCTGCGACGTGCGCACACGGAATCGGCTCGATGTATGGCTGCCACTTGTGACACCCATGGCGTGGTGTTGCGTCAAGGCGCGGTTTACCATAGTGCCGCAGGCAGAACCGCCATCAGCGGCACCCTCGAACGCTGGGGAGCCATGATTCGGTGTCGGGGCTGCGGGCGGCGACGGCGAGAACGGCATCGGCTGATGGTTGACAGCGCCGCGAGAGCCAGGATGGGCAGCAGGCAGCCGACGCGGCGCAGGTTGTGGCGTGGCCGAGAGCGATTTTGGTGTCGAACGTGAGGAGTCGACGCGCGAACCGCTGCCGTGCGGCGTGTAGCGGGAGACCATCTTGCGCAGTGCCTGCTTGGACATGGGTTTGGTCAGGTAGTCGGTCATACCATGGTCGAGGCACTTGTCACGATCACCCGGCATTGCATATGCAGTGAGCGCGATGATCGGGACTGGCGTCAGCCCGAGGCGCGCCTCGCTTTTGCGGATGAATGTACACGCCTCGTAGCCGTCCATGACCGGCATGTTGCAGTCCATAAATATTAGATCATATGCAAGGCGGTCGGGTCGGACAGGTGAGAGCATCGGCTGACCATTGGCATCAAAGAGCCGCTCTAAGCACTCAGAGCCATCCCATGCGATCTCAACTGAATGGCCCATCTTAATCAGCATCGTTTTGACCACTTCCATGTTGAACTCGTTGTCCTCAGCGACTAGGATGGAGGCGGGACGAGTATCGGCATCGCATTGCGCGTCGAGCGAGAGCTGAGCATTCGACTCCTCTTCCACCGCCTGGATATCGGTCTCTGATTCGGCACGTTCAACGACGAGGGTGAACGAGAAGGTCGAGCCCTTGCCGTACTCCGACTCCACCCAAATCGACCCACCCATTAATTCGACGAGCTGCTTGCAGATGGCGAGACCAAGACCAACACCGAGGGGGTTGCGCACGCGCGCGTCCTTGATCTTGGTAAACATTCCGAACAGTTTTTTTCTGCGGCTGCTCGTCGATGCCGATGCCAGTGTCACAGACCGAGGTTGCAAGGCAATAGTGGGTCGGTGTCGTATCTTTCACCACCACCGACAGCGTGACTGAACCCCGCACAGTAAATTTGACGGCGTTGTACAGCAGATTGAGCAGCACCTGCCGGACGCGTTGCTGGTCGCCCCGTGCATACGCGGGCAAGTCCGGAGCAATCGCGAGTTCCATCGCTAAGCCTTTGGATGTTGCCTGCGGCTTCACGATGCCCATCGCGGCGCGAAAGACCTCGGTTAGGTGGAAGGGCTTCGTCTCGAGCTCGAGCTTCCCCGCTTCGATCTTTGAGACATCCAAAATGTCGTTAACCAGGTTGAGCAAATGCTCCCCACTCATGTACGCGTTCTGCACATTCTTGCGCACGGCATGCGGTAGCTCATACGACATTGCGAGCTGGAGCATCCCAAGGACACCATTCAATGGAGTGCGCATCTCGTGGGACATTGATGCGAGAAAATTGCCCTTGGCGTCGTTTGAGGCTCGCATCTTGGCGGCGTTGATCTGCGCCTTCTCAATATACTTCTTCTCGGTGATGTCCTGACCAACGCCGACCACGCCGACAATTGCCTGTGCGGCGTTGCGGCGCGTGGCCGCATTGAGCAACAGTTCCACGCGCCGACCGTCCTTAGAATGGATCGAGAACTCGAAGTTTTGGCAGTCGTGTCCCTCAAGCGCACGCTCCAGGACATCGGCGACGGATGCGCGGTTTTCCACGTCGATGAAGTCGCATGTGGCCAGCCGGATGCCAAGAACGTCCTGCTTCGAATACCCTGAGAGTTTGCACATGTTCTGATTCCACTCCGATATCAGGCCGTTGCGGTCGACACCAAGGATTGGCGCATTGGCAGAGTCGATGAGCCGCTGCAAGTCCATCGCCAGCCGCGTCACCTCTTGCTCTGCCGTCTTGCGTTCAGTAATGTCTTGGCCAACGCCAATGACACCTATCGGCGTGTTCGCCGCATCCACACGAGTCGTTGCGTTCAACAGCACCTCGACCTTCTTGCCGTCACGCGAGTAGAGTGGGAACTCAAAGTTATCGGTGCCCTTGCCTTGCAGCGCGTTGTCGAGCACCTCCATGACTGATGCTTGGAAGTCCGGGGTGATGAAGTCCTGAACGAGATTTTTTCCAATGACTTCGTCGCGCTGGTAGCCGGTGATCTCAACAGCTTTGCGATTCCATTCGTTGACGCGGCCCTTGGTGTCGATGCCGAAGATGGGCGCATTGGCATAGTCGATTAGGCGCATCAGATCCTGCGCAATTCGCGACATCTCAAGCTTCTCTTGCTTGAGCTCTGTAATGTTCTGGCCGACTCCAACGACGCCCACGATCTCGTCGTCGGGCCCGCGCCGTGTTGCCGCATTCAGTAAGATGTCGACCGGATCACCTCGATTGGTGTAGAGTGGAAATTCGAAGTTCGCTGTTTCCTTGCCTTGCAGAGCGTTTTGCAGTACCTCGTTCACCGACTCCTGAAACTCTGCCGTGATGAACTTGCGCACGAGGTCCTGACCCATGACTTCATCTTTTGTGTAGCCCGTGATCTCGGCAGCTTTGCGATTCCACTCGTTCACCAGCCCTTCCGCATCAATGCCGAAGATAGGCGCATTCGCAGTGTCAATCAGCAGTGTCAGGTCGTTGGCAACACGCTGCATCTCACCTTGAGATTTCGATATCTCGGTTATGTCCTGGCCAACGCCGACAACGCCAACCATTTCACCAACAGCATTGCGACGCGTCGCCGCGTTCAGCAGCACCTCGACGCGACGGCCGTCTTTGGTATACAGGGGGAACTCGAAGTTCGCTGTTTCCTCGCCAGCGAGCGCCTTCTGCAGGACCTCTTGCACCGAATCCTGAAATTCGGGTGTGATGAATTTGCGAACAAGGTCCTGGCCGAACACCTCCTCCTTGGCGAAGCCCGTGATCTCGACCGCCTTGCGATTCCATTCGTTGACGTGCCCATCAGCGTCGATGCCAAATATGGGCGCATTGGCTGTGTCAATCAGCAACGTCAGGTCGTTTGCGACGCGCGAAAGCTCTTTCTGACTCTGGTTGATCTCAGTAATGTCCTGGCCGACACCAACGACGCCGACGATGGCACCACTCGCGTCGCAGCGCGTCGCGGCATTCAGCAGTAGCTCGACGCGCTTGTCGTCCTTGGTGAAAAGCGGCAGCTGATAGTTGTCCGTCTGCACGCCGAGGAGAGCATTCTGCAGCACCTCCTTCACGGAGTTGCGGAACTCGTCGCTGATGAACTCTGCGACAAGGTCACGCCCCATGACCTCCTCCTTCGCAAAGCCCGTGATCGCGGCCATCTTCCTATTCCACTCGTTCACCAAGCCGTCGGCGTCGATGCCGAAAATGGGCGCATTCGCCGTGTCGATGAGCAAGGTAAGATCGTTGGCCACGCGCTGCAGCTCAGCCTTGCCCGCCTTGAGCTCGGTGATGTCCTGCCCGACGCCGACCACGCCAAGTGTCTTCCCCATCGTATCTCGTCTCGTCGTCGCATTCAGCAACACCTCGACACGCTCGCCCGATTTGGTGATGAAGGGGAACTCGAAGTTGTCCGTCTCCATGCCCTCCAAAGCTTTTTGCAGCACTTCATTGACAGCGACCTTGTACTCGTCGATGATGAAATCGCGCACGAGGTACCGCCCCGTGACCTCCTCCTTCGTGTAGCCCGTGATGTCGGCAGCCTTCTTGTTCCACTCGTTCACGCACCCGTGCGCATCGATGCCGATGATCGGCGCGTTGGCGTTGTCTATGAGCAGGCGCAAATCGGCCGCAAGCAGCGAGACGCGTGTCTCCGCATTCTTTCGGGCTGAGATGTCTTGTCCTACACCAACGACCCCCACTATGGAACCCGCGGCATTGCGACGCGTTGCTGCGTTCAGCAGCACCTCGACGCGACGGCCGTCTTTGGTATACAGGGGGAACTCGAAGTTTGCTGATTCTTTTCCCTCAAGTGCGTTCTGCAGGACTTCTTGCACAGAGTCTTGAAACTCCGCCGTAATAAACTTATGGACCAGATTTTGCCCCATCACCTCCTCCTTGGAGAAACCAGTGATCTCGGCAGCCTTGCGATTCCATTCGTTGACAAATCCTTCGGCGTCGATGCCGAAAATGGGCGCGTTCGCCGTGTCGATGAGCATGCGAAAGTCGTTGGCAACACGGGACAGCTCCATCTGAGACTTGGTAATCTCGGTGATATCCTGTCCCACGCCGACGACACCAACGACAGCTCCCGATGCATCAACACGTGGGGTTGCGTTCAAAAGGACCTCGACGCGCTCGCCATCTTTTTTGAACAGCGGGAACGTGAAGTTGTCCGTTGACTGTCCTCGAAGAGCGTTGTCGAGGACGGCTTTGACGGAAGTGCGGTACTCCTCTCGGATATACTGCTCCACTAGCCGCTGGCCCATCACCTCTCCCTTGGCGAAGCCCGTGATCTCCACCGACTTGCGATTCCACTCGTTGATACGGCCGTGGGTGTCGATGCCAAATATGGGTGCGTTCGCCGTCTCGATTAGCAAGCGGAGATCGTTCGCGACCTGCCGAAGCTCCTTTTGGGCCTTCGTGATACGCGTGATGTCCTGGCCGACGCCGAGCACTCCGACGACGTTGTCCGCCTCGTTGCGCCGCGGCGTCGCGTTAAGCAAGACCTCGACACGCTCGCCCTGTTTGGTGAAGAGCGGGAAGATGAAATCATCCGTGCCCTCCCCGGACAGCGCCTTGTTCAACACATTTGCCACCTCGTCGCGATACTCGGCGGTGATCAATTTCTCGACCAACCCGACGCCCATCACCTCCTCCTTGGCGAAACCGGTGATTTCAGCGGCCTTGCGATTCCACTCGTTGACAAGGCCGTCGGCGTCGATGCCGAAGATGGGCGCGTTCGCCGCTTCGATCAATAGCCGAAGGTCATTGGCGACACGCGAGAGCTCCGCTTCGGTCCGTTTGGAGGTGGTGATGTCCTGGCCGACGCCAACGACGCCGGTGACGGCTCCCGCCACATCGCGGCGGGTGGATAGAGTGAGAAGCAAGTGGACCTGCCGATGGCCGGCGCTATCCATCATCGAAAGCTCAAGCGTCTCTGTTTCCAAACCGGCGAGGGCCTTGCTTAGTGTCACCTCAAACACCTCACGATTGGCACTCGTGATCGGCAGATCAAGGAGGCTCTGCGGAGCAGCAGCTGCGGCTGGTAGGCCGACCTGCTGCAGCGACTGAAGGAAAGCTGGATTCATACTGCCAACTTTGCCGTGCTGATCGACAGTGAACATCGGCAAATTGATCGAGTCCATAAAGATGGTCTCGCCGGTATCCATCGCAGCTGTCGAACCCATCATCTGCGGATGAGTCACG
>Ga0314692_10000031_pt1 | contig 11416 bp, 11 predicted proteins | sample Plim5_28May_surf_FD_206203 | JGI IMG/M metagenome (GOLD analysis project Ga0314692, IMG submission 206203) | Metatranscriptome of seawater microbial communities from Espelandsvegen Fjord, Bergen, Norway - Plim5_28May_surf (Eukaryote Community... | ecosystem: Environmental > Aquatic > Marine >... | reverse complement strand
TGATTAAAACATATGCAGTCTCACAAAGATATTTCTACGGAGGTCACCTCGGACCAAACCACAACGGGAGGACAGCCTTCTTTGGAGCCCGGAGGCCTAGACTAGTCGATGAGTTCATCACAGGCAGCAGCCCTCGAGCATGATGAATCGGCCCTTGAGTCACTAATCGCCCTTAAAGAGGAGATCTCTGGCTTGTCCACTGCCATCCTTCATGCAATTGCGGGCAAACGTGAGCCCATCGACGAGCTAATGAGCCTCAACGCCATCCTTGAAGGGAGGTTCGACGAGGTTTGGGACATGCTACACGTTCCGGCCTTCCGCCTAGAGAGGAGCAACGCACAAGGTGGTAGCGAAAGCTCTGCTGCCAACGGGGACATACCTCTCGACGAAGAGGAGCGAGCCAAGCTGGGAGACCAAGAGCCAAATGGCATCTTTGAGGAAAAAGGAGCACAAACCTACCAGGTAGCGCAGGAGCCTATCAAGCAAGAGCCCAACCGTGGCAGCCTTAAGCTGAATTTCTACCACCTCGTACTCGGCCCTATCGCAGAGGCTATGCTGGAAGAAAAGTGCATCAGTAAGCCATCATATGCCATGCAAATGATCAGCTTTTTCCGGAACATCATCATTCGGTTCCTCGCCCGAGACACCCTCTGCGACGACCTCTGCCGCATCGCTGGAGAGATCTTCAACTGGGAGAGGAGCCTACACGCGAGGGTGCTCAACACCTATCTGAATGCCAGCGTGAACAAGTACGACAAAGGCCTCTCCTACGAAGCACGACGGAGCCAGCCAGAACTCGCTTGGAGGATGCAAGAGTTGAAGGTAGGCGACAAGGTCGACGTGATCAAGCATGCAGCCATCCACCAGCACGGAACCCAGCTTGTCCAAGCCTGGAGCAGAGGCACTGTTGTGTTCAGGGGTGTGCCTGAGGACGAAGAGGCCACAGAAGTAGGGAAACCGGCCACAACGTAGGAATGCACGAGCTGCAATGAGGAGAATGAGGCTGAGAACGCTGAGTGCACTGCTGGCTCATCGCCGGCGCAGCATAAGGCTTAGGAAAGCGAGCGCCGCCAGGTGCTGCTACAGACTAAAGTTGACATCAGGTACGAGCGGGACCGCGAAGCCGAGGTTAAGCGGTTCGGACTCTTCGACCCCAGCTTTGCTCCCCCTGGGCGCTTCACTGACGACTGGGAGTGGCGCCTGGACCTGAAGGTAGACGACCAGATTGACTGCATGGACACAGAGAAGCAGTGGCTGAAGGCCACCGTGCTCCACACCAGAACTGCCGAGAACACCGAGGGCGAGGCAGTGCCGGAGGTGCTCGTGGGCTACAGGACCTTCGACGATGCTGGCCCTCGCCCAGACGAGGAGAGAGGCCAGAACTACTTTGGGTGGAGCAATCGATATGACGAGTGGGTCCCGGTCACCAGCCCCCTCGTCCAGAGGTTCAGGTCTACCTCGCTCCAGTACCAGAGAGTCGAGAAGGCCAACAAGCTCTACGAGCGGCCGGACAGCGACAAGTTCAACGACACCGACGACGTGCTCTACGAGACCAGGGCGATCCAGGAGTTCGCCACCGCGAGGGATCTTTTCTTTGGAGGCTTCAAGTCGATCCCTGATGCCCTCAACCAGTTCGGAGAGAGCGGAGGATTCCAAAGAATACTCGATGCTCTTGCCGCTACGGCCCAGGGCAAGCATCCGATGAAAATAGAGCACCTGAAGTCTCTCTGCGTCTTCCTTTGCAGGACCCTCCCGCTCTGGACCCGACGATTCTCCGTGAGGTTCATCCCGCCGTTCACAGACCTCCTCCTTCGGGCCATGTGCTACGTGAATAAGGGCGTCACCGATCAAAACAAGAAGGACGTCGTCCTCGGCATCTTCCAGCACGACGACTTCGGCTTCGAGGTCTTCGAGCAGACCATTGACCAGTTCGTAGAGCCTCTCTGGAGGAGGTACAACACCGTCGAGATGGTCCGGGGCAAGATCCTTGTTGAGTACAGGATCTACGTCGGTGCCGCCATGATGGGCCTCTCGAACCTCCAAAAGAGGATCGGCGGCATCAAGTACATCAATGACAGCATCAAGCATGTGAGGCAGGTCTACAACCCGGCGAGATTTCTATCGAGCCCCTAGGTTATCCAGCTCCTCCGCGACCTCAAGATCTTTGAGGCCGTATTCGGTGAGAACACCCACTACTAGCTTGTGCACAGATCGCAGGACCTGGTCAAGCTCTTCTTCAGCGAGAAGGAGGAGGAGGTCACAAAGGAGGAGATCGACCTGATTTGGAATGTCTGCAACAAGCAGGGCCAGCAGATCAAGCTTGAGGTCTACAAGGTCATCCTCGACGTCTTTAAGTCCTACTCTAGCAGCAACATGGCGGACGAGACCAAGGAGTACTTCATTGACAAGATCAAGGAAGTGCCCCCGGCCCAGGTCATCGAGAAGGACATTCAGATCGTCACCGAGCTCGGACGAAAGATCGGGGTCTCCTACAGGCAGCCAGAGGCCTTCGTGGTCAAGTCTGCGGAGTTCCTCTGGTCGGTGGCCATCCTCGAGAAGGACTACCCGAAAGCGATCGCCCTGAAGGCCCGAAAGAAGTTCTGCGACCAGGTTGCGTCCTGGGATGACAGCCTCAAGGAGAAGTACGTCGCCTTGTGCGTTCAGAACATAGAGAAAGACAGCTACTCCTTGCAGAACCTGAAAATAACGACGAAACTCATCTCGAAAATGAGTTTTAGCTCGTACAACGGGAAGAAGACGAAGAACGACTACGCCAGGGAGCTCATTGAGACCAAGGACTTCATCTGGGTCATCATCAAGGACCTGGAGAGATACACGGAGTACTCGAACTCCCTCTTCAAGAGAGGAGCCCTGACGAGGGAGAACGTAAAGACCTTCGAGCTCGAGGACAACCATTTTTTCACGCACTTCAAGAACTTGAGCAGCCGCCTGAAAAGAATCAAGGCCCTCCTCCACACTGCGAAGATGCAGCTCACCAGCGAGCAGATGGAGGGCATCTGGGACATCATGGTCAAGAAATCAGAGCTGAGAGAGCACGACCAGAACGTCTTCTTCAGCTGGTTCAAAGACCTCCTCGAGTAGGACGCCAAGCACGTCATCACAGAGGAGCTCACCATCAACCTCTTCAGAGTGAAGATCGTGCCGAGCGACCTGAGGCTGCTCAAGTCCCTCCGCGTATACGGGCTCGCTTGCATCGTCCGCCTCTTCGTCCTGGTGAATGAAATCAAGGGCAACGTCCTTGACCTCGACCCTCTGAAGCACAAGAAGGCCAGCGACAGCTACTGGCAGCAGAATTCTTACAGCTACTCCCCTTACCAGGGAGGCGGCTACGGCAACAATGCCTACGGAAACAACTCACAGGAGGCAGGCACCAAGCCCAAGTTCAACCGGTTCCGAGTGAACATCATGCCGGCGGAGCTGGAGGGCATCAAGATCCTCTGGTCCCTGCTCGGCGCTCACGACGAGACGAACGTGTACCTCTTCACGATGGTGCAGCGGACCCTCATCAACATTTACTCCAACCTCTCCGTGGCCCTCGAGTCCAAGAAACTCGAGATCAGCGACCAGTTCGTGGCGGGCTGCCTCGAGTGCCTGAAGAGCATCAGCGAGGACAGCCTGGTCAGCAGGACGGGGAAGCAGAAGAAAGAGTCCAACAGGTTCATATGCCAGATGATCCAGACTTTCTTCGAGGCGAGCGAGGAGGCGGGCATCGGCCAGCTCAAGCTCCACAGGCAGATCGACCGCGGAGAGCTCCTGAAGAACATCGTGGTCGAGACAAGGCTGAGTTTCAAGAAGGGGTCGCTACCCAGCTTCCTCGTCCTCAACCTGCACGCCCACACGACCGTCTGGGCCCTCAAGTGCCTCATCGCCGAGCACCTGGATCTCAGCCCACAGCACATCTAGATCAAACGGGGCGACAAGAAGGCAGACATCAGGGACAACAAGAATTGCCAGCTGCTCAGCGACCTCGACTTCAAGAGTGACGAGGTGCTGGCCGTCTCAAGGGGCCGCATTCCCGAGGTCACGCCAGTGCCTCTGACAGACCGAGAGGGCAAGATGGTGCCGGAGCTGGAGGCGATCGTCAGGCAGTGGTTCCTCATGTACTCGACCGAGTTGACGAGGGAAGAGGTGATCAAAGTCGCCCAGGAGGAGGGCCCCGAAATCGAAGGCCAGAACCCACGGGTGGAGGCCGCGATTCCCGAGAGGATCAGAGTGATGACGAGGGAGACCTGCGTGGAGTTCGTCAAGGCCATGACAACCCTCCCCAGCATCACCAGGGACGACTACAGAGTGAAGACCTTCTTCGCGAGCTACAGCAGGGCCCTCGGAAACGGCAACCTGATCACCGAGGAGGAGCTTCTCCACTTCTACGCGGACCAGTCGAAGAACAAAGACGACGCCGTGGCCCAGAACCTCAAGCACCAAGATATCGGCCTGGACCTGAAGCCAAAAATCGACTACCAGGGGCTCTCATGGAGCAATGACAGGCGTGTCGTCAAGGACGAGACCATCCTGCCTAGAGCAAGGCTCTCCTCCGACCTCGCGACAATCAACCAGCTTTTCGATCTGGTCGAGGACGCCCAGAGCGACGAGGCCGAGCCCATCTGGGCCCTCTTGCTTGCGCTCCAGACCAACAGGGAGATCGAGAAGGAAATCCTCGGCAACCAGAGCTCCGAGCTGCTCACGATCCAAGGCCTGGATACGCACGAAAGGAGGCCCAAGAACCTCTACAAAATCCTATACTGCCTCCGAATCGTCCTCTCGCTGATCTGCGAGTTCAAAAAGTCCGCTGCTAGGGAGATCACTCTCTACGTTGAGGACGCCAACGCCGAGGCGGCTCCCTCGAAGGGGCAGGGGGGCAAAGACGAGGAGCGCAAGGAGAGCCCCTCCCCGGAGTGCTTGGCCAAGACCGACGTCGCCACCGAGGTCGTTGAGGGCAGGGTGGTCGGAGGGGAAGAGAGAGCTGACGGCACCCCCCACAAGCCCGAGCCGGGCCAACCGCAGCGGGGCATAGAGGACTCGGACTCCGACGACCCGGGCAAGGGTATCACCACATTCGAGGTGACTGCAGAGGCCCCGGCGGCTAGGACGGCGATCCCGCTGCCCTACGACGGCCCCCTGAGGAACGGTCAGCCCCAGGAGAACGTTCCTCCGGAGCAGCGAGAGGTCCAAGTGGCCCCTGCCTCCCCCGCTGCCGTTGCCGCTCCGAACAGCAGCAACGTGGTGACCTACAGCACCCACTTCCTCACGATAGCCGATTTCGTCGGCAACCAAGTCGGGCTCCCAATCCAAGACGGGATCGCGAAGACGCCGGAGGAGGAGCAGTTGAGAAAGGCCTGGCTGCCGCAATTCCTTCAAGGAGGGGGAATCGCCAAGCTGCTGGCCCTGATCGAGAGCCTCTCGAAATTCACTTCCGTCGGCAAGCAGGTCACCCCCAACACCCTTCGAGTCGCCAAAAAGTGCCTCGTCGAAGTCATGCAGTGCGTCAAGATCCTCCTGAGCTGCTCTTTCTGCGCAAATTCTCCGGACGAGGACCTGGCCCTGTCCCTCCAGAGGAAGCTGAGCACCCACTCCCAGCCTGGCGGGGAAGCTGAGTCGACTCCCGAGAGGACCCGGGAGAGGGCCGACAGGGGCGGCGACAAAGCCCCAGCGGAAGAATCGCGGGCACTGGAGAGGAAAAACAAGCTGCAGGAGGACCAGGACAACATTCTGGAGGAGATGGGGCCCCTGATCCGGCTGCTCAGAGAGAGGCCCGACTTGGACATCTCCTCTGATCTGACTCAGGGGCTGGAGGAGTTCTAGCAGCAGCTCCTGGATGTGATCTTCAGGTTCATCGAGAGCCCGGAATCCAAGGTGGAGGACACAGAAATCGTCAAGTAAGGGCTCAGCATCTGGATGAGCTGCCTCGCATCCGAGCCCTCCCTGTTCAACACACTCGTCGAGGAGAAGCGGGAGGACTCGTTCGCCAACCAGCTCATCGAGAAGGGCCTGGTGAGCAAAGAGTTCCGCGTCAGGGAGCCATTTGCCAACACCGTCCGATTCATCGTCCACTCCATCAAGTCGCCGGTGCTGCTCGAGACGCCCCTCGGCTTCTTCGTCCGACTGCTGATCAGCAAACTCGGGCACGTCCAGAGGGTGGGCTACTCGAGGTACACCAAGCACTACTTCTCTCTCATCAGGGAGCTCCTGCCAGTCCATCTGCAGCGCCAGCGCCTGGGAGGGGAAGACGCGGTGAATGCCGGGGCCGTCATAAAGGACGTGGTTGCCAGATTGAAGAAGCATGACAGCTTCGAGAGCAAGGACCACCCTTGGGACGACCACACTCTCGTCGGGCTGCTCGACACGATCTCCATCCTGTTCGTTGCCGACGCGACCATCCTCTCAGCAGAGGAGGTAAAGGAGCTCGCGACCGTGCTGCTGGAGAACTGCCTGTTCAGCTTCAACTGGGAACCGGTCGAGGCCGACATTACCCCCGAGATCGACTTAGCGCACATCCAGAGGAAGAGCATCAACAAGTGCCACGCCAAAGACAGCACGCAGGCTGCCTACCGTCTCCTTGTTTCTCTCTGCCGGAGCCAGGTTGTTGCGGGTCTCACCGACGAGGTCATCGAGAAGTACTGGGTCAGGCAAATCTACGCCGTGGACAGGCCACAAAAAGCCGGATTTGCGCCCCAGGCGGACGGCAGGCACGCGAACGGCTACTGCGGGATCTTCAACGTGGGGCAGGTCTGCTACATGAACTCGATGATGCAGCAGTTCTTCAACGTGCCGACCCTCAGGTACTGCCTGCTGAGCGCCAATGACGAGTTCCAGGAGGACATGCAGGAGCACAACGGCTGCACCTTCGACGACAACTTCCTCCACCAAATGATGACCATGTTCGGCCATCTCATCCTCTCAGATCGCCAGTGTTACGTCCCGACTCCCCTCTGCTACAGCTTCAAGTCTTACGACGGGGAGAGGACCAACGTGAGAGAGCAGAAGGACGCCCAGGAGTTCCTGAATGTCGCCTTCGATAGGCTCGAGACCCTCCTGAAGGACACGAGCCAGAAGTACCTGCTCGACAACGTCTTTGGCGGCAAGACCTGCGAGATCAAGAGGTGCAAGAACTGCGGGCACACCAGGAAAAGCAGCGACGTCTTCTTTAACCTCAGCTTGGAGGTGAAGAATCAGTCCAGCGTCCACGACGGGCTGAGGAAGCTGACGACGCCCGAAATCATCGGTGATTGGAAGTGCGACGAGTGCAACACCAAGACCGACCTCGAAAAGACGACAGCGATCGAGGAATGCCCGAACACGCTCGTTGTCCACCTGCAGAGGATCACCTTCGATTTCGAGGTGCTGCGAAACGTAAAGTACAACGACAGGATCGAGTTCCCGAACGTTCTCGATCTGAAACCGTTCTCGGCCACAGAGATCCTCAAGAAGAACAGTGCCGCCGAGAAGGCGCAAAAGAGCAGATAAAATGAAGAAAATAATGTTGAAATGAAGAAGGAAACCAGTTTTAAATCCAATGAAGCAAACGACGAAGACGAAAAAGAGGATGAGAGCGAATAGATAAAAGAAACCAAAGCAAATCATGAAGAGACAAACCTGGACGAGGAGGGCTCAGAAGGCGGAGCAGGAGAAGCGAGCGGAGGAGACTTTGAATTCAAGCTTGTTGGAGTTGTAATTCACAGCGGTATCGCCGACGCCGGCCACTACTACTCGTACATTAACGTTGAAAGAAATAAAGAAGCAGAAAAGACAGAGAAAACTCGAGGACCAGAGTGGCTCGACATCGAGGCCTAGACCTGGCTCGAGTTCAACGACCAGAGTGTGACGCGTTTCAAGTTTGCTGATCTTGAGTCCAGCTGCTTCGGTGGGCCTGGCAAGAACAGCAACGCTTACATGCTGATCTATGAGAAGAGAGTAAAAGAGAAGATGAAGATTGTAATCCCAAATAAAGTAATCGACGCACTAGCTTGTGATGGTACCACAATGTCTAGTTCCCAGGAGGACATCCACATCTTTAAGGTGTTCCCCTAACTGAGAGAATCGCTCGCACGAGACAAGGCCAGCTTGCTTTACGACGAGGAGAGGAAGGAGAATTTTGTTTTTGTAGATTTCGACGACGCCACCAAGTTCGTGCCAAACTCCATCTATAGGAAGGTGCACGAGGACAACAAGAGGTTCCTGTCAGAGAAGCAGGTCTTCAACGACTCTTTCTACAGGTGCACCCACGAGCTGCTTAGCCTCTCGGCCGGAGGCGGCGAGAACATGCCGGGCGAGAAGTTCGACATGCTCTTCAAAGTGATCGACAGGGTTGTGTTCGACTTGCTTTTCAATAGTGCCGCGCACGCGCCGCTGAAGCGGATTGCCGACCTGCTCATGCACCTCATGTAGGACGCGGAGGCCGCTACCGTCTATCTCGTTCAGCACCGGATGTTTGCGCCGGCAGAATCCTTAGGCAAGGATGAGAAGAACTTCTTTGAGGCCATCTGCACCCACCTGGAGCCGGATGTCCGCGAGACAGCCGCCAGCCTCTTCGTCTTTGCCCTTGGCCGACTTCACGAAATCGGCGGAGACGAGAACATGGCGTTGGTAGACAGGGCCATCACCGCCCTGCTCGACCTCATGCCCCAGGAGTGCAACAAGCACCTGGGAAGACTCGAGGCCTACTTTGGCTGCATCTTAGAGCTCGCCAGAAGGCACAGCGACTTTCTCGTCATTCTGACGAAGAAGCACACCGTACTGAGGATGGTCGACCTGTTGAGCAAGTACAATCCTCTCTACGCTTCGGTTAACCCTCCGTTTGAGAAGCTGATCTCGACGATTTGTTTCATTTGCAGAAGCATCCCTTGTGTGATCGACCTCAACGACTCCACAAACTACGACGGAGTAGACCCTTAGAGCGAGATCGACACCATGGAGTAGATCGTGGCGATGAAGGGCGCCAGTCGACACCACATTCCTCTCACCGACTCCTACGAGTACTACGATACGGACACTCTCCCTCTCCTGGAGCTGCCGGAGGACTGCAACAAGGCGGTTTTCATTTTCCAGAAGTGGTCGAAGAAGTTCTACGAGAATGCCTCCAGGCAAGGCTACCAGCCCAAGGAGTACGCCAAGCTCGTCGCTCACTTGTGTTTTAAGAACTATGCATTCTCTAGAAAGATTGCCAAGCACATTTTGAAGGGAGTGAACTCCATCTACCACGACGAGACTGCGACCTACTTGCAGCTCATGAAGGTTTACCTCTCAATCGAGGACGAGTACTTCGACCAGAGGGTCGAGTGGATCTTCGGGGTCGCTGACCTCGTGATCAGGACAACGACCCAGCAGCTCTATGGCAACTAGAGGCAGCAAGAGCCGAGGCTTGGGGTTGCCTACGCCGACAACGTAGCGTCACAGACCTGCAGGTACTTCTCTCCACTCTACAAGACAGCCTCTTCCCTGCACGGTAGGCAAGAATGTGCTCTACAAGCCCTACTTTCGGCCAGACGGACACAGAGCAAGACCGTGCTCCTGAGCCTAAAGTGTATCTTGGAGGCCGTTCTGGGGGACGACAAGAAGCGCCTCCTCAAGTATCTCTGCACGATGGACCCACCAACCTACCAGTACGCCAGATACTGGGATTGGATCAAGCCATGGGTTGAGAGCGAGGTTGTCCAAAACAAGAAGTTCGCCCACATGCAGGGTCCCTTCAGGGCAGAGTTGGAGCCTTCAATCGATGTTTTGAACTTGATCGAGCTCGTCGAGAAGAAACTCATTGACAGGGAAGCCATAGGGCCAAAGCACGTCCAGCAGCCTGGAGATTTGATCGAGTATCCATACGAGAAAGACGGAGGCCCTCACCCTTACGTGCTGTGGGACATCGTAGATGCCGCTGTCCACAGCAGACAGCAAGAGCAGGACAACACAGGGGCCGTGGTGGTCCAGGCTACTGCTATCCTGAGCAACATCAGCACTAGCTACCCCACAGGGGAGGACAACCTGGCCCTGGTAGATGCATTCCAAAGAAACAACTGGTACGCAGGAAATGGAGGAAAGATGCAGAACAGGCTGGTATAGAAGGCCAACAACTCCAGCGCCGGCTCTGGAGCCAAGGGAGCTCACCACATCAGGAGATTCGGGGCCTCTTCCAAGCCGAGCCTAGGAAGGCAGGGCAAGTCGAGACGAGGGGGCAAGAAGAGAGTCTACCACAGCAAGGAGGGAGAGGATGACGAGGATGGCGACTCAGAGGACCTCAGCGACGAAGAGGAAGAGTCCATGGCCAAGGAGGACGTCAGAGCGCTGGTAAATGACACAAAGCTTACCAGCTCTCCAAAGAATGCGAAGGCTGTGCGGTTCGCAGACCAAGAAGAGTAGATCGTGGGACAGGGAGTGAACTCAGACATCGAAAACGACGCTGGCTACCAGGATGCAGACCTTTACGGGGCTGATAAGAACGAGTGGGAGTGCTCGGCCTGCACCGCCAAAAATAGGGAAGCAAACGTGGCGTGCGTAGTTTGCGAGCTGCCTAGGAACCCGTAGAAGACCCCGTTGAGCGAAGATAAAGCACAAATTTCGACCCAAGGGATCGAAGCAGAGAAGTCTAGGGCTGCCGCTATCTAGTAGGCCTTACAGCCTGGTGCCGAGGGTATCGAAGCAATTTCCAACACGCAGTAGCCTGCAGACGACCACGAAGACGCTCAGGAATTAAAAGAGTTAATAGGGTATGATGATGACTGCGAAAAAGGTCTTCCTCAAGCAAAGAATACAGACTAAGCCACGGAAGAGAACATCGAGCTTTTTGGCCGGAGCGAGTCACCGCTCGTAGATCCCTCGTAGTCTGGCCCGGATGTCGCAGATGGAGAGAAAGATGGGGAGCACTAGCAGCAAGAGGACTAGACAGAGGAGACGAGCTCATTGAAGCGGAAAAAGCAGTGCGTCCTCTCCTTCAGAGCAGAGAACAACACTAATTACAGCAAGATCATCTGGCTGGAGTTCAGAGCGACTGGTGCCAACCCTCCTAACTTCAAGTTACCACTTTCCCGAGTACCTTGCGAGATTTTTGCCAACCAGAACACTTCGGTCATTCACTTTACCAAGATCGATCCCGCCAAGGATTGGGGGGACTTCGAGTGGTGCTTTACTATCGGCGATAAGAGCCCAATCGCCATGCAGAACACTAACAACAACTACAGCACTAGCAACAATAATGAAATGTATGAGACTTACCCGGTAGACTACGTTGATGGATCAGCAGGGGATACAAGCCCCTTAGCAGGACCTCAGGACGCTTCCGCAGAGAAAAATTGCCCTCAATGCACATTCCTTAATCCTCCTTCTGCTTATTGCTGCTCTGTATGTGAGTATACATTTAGATGATTATCAATCATCTTACATTATTTGATAAATATTCGAAATAAAC
>Ga0314692_10000030_pt1 | contig 11551 bp, 8 predicted proteins | sample Plim5_28May_surf_FD_206203 | JGI IMG/M metagenome (GOLD analysis project Ga0314692, IMG submission 206203) | Metatranscriptome of seawater microbial communities from Espelandsvegen Fjord, Bergen, Norway - Plim5_28May_surf (Eukaryote Community... | ecosystem: Environmental > Aquatic > Marine >... | reverse complement strand
TGAATATTTCTAATTTTGTAACATTTTCTTTCTGTAATAAATACAATATTAGAAGAAAATTATTTCAACTTTGCAGCTTCAATGCAAAGCTCTATATTTGAGCTATTCTAATTAAAACAGAAGAAAGAGAGTTAATAATAACCAAGTAACAAATACAAATACTTTAATTCTTCTTCTAAATAAAAGATTAAAAAAAATTAAAGAAACCTTAAATAAATTTTTAATAGCACCTTGACCTCCTCTTAACTCTACTCAACCTAAATCTCTAAATTTTACTATTTCTAAACCTTTTACCAAAGGGAAATACCTTATTGATTCAGAAGAAATAAAAGGAAGAAATCATATAGATCCTAATATTCACGGAAAAAAAGTTATTTTTTGAGCAAAAAATTTTAAAGAACTCTGGGATATAAAGAACCCTATTAAAGCTCCTATAATACACACTACTAGCGTGAGATTTTTTAGGTAAGAAGGTAAAATAATTACTCTTAAATCTATTAAAATTCAAGATCTTAAAGCTCCAAAAAAAACAGAAAATAAGGAAAGCCCAATACAAGATTTAGTTATAATACCTTTACCATCTCTTAAATTTAAGGAACCTCTAACTACAAAATCCCGACAAATAGTGTAATAAATTAACCGAAAGGTGTAAGCTACAGTTAAACCAGTCGCCAAAAATAAAATTAACAATCTTAAAAATCTCACTTCTTTTATTAAAGAAAGTTCTAAAATTAAATCTTTAGAATAAAATCCTGCTAAAAAAGGTATCCCTCTAAGAGCAAGATTAGAAATAACAAATCTAGCCCTAATAAAAGGAACTGAAATAATTATTCTTCCTATTATTCGAATATCCTGCCAACCTTTATAACCATGAATTACACACCCCGCTCTTATAAATAATAAAGCTTTAAATAACGCATGTATTAATATGTGGAAAAGAGCCACTTTTACTAACCCTAGAGATAGTCTATATATTATTAATCCTAGTTGTCTTAAGGTAGATAGAGCAATTACTTTTTTTAAATCAAATTCAAAACACGCTCCTAGTCCGGCCATAAATATAGTTAAAACAGAGAGAATTATTAAAACTTCATTTAATCAAAAATCATAAATTCATCCTAAACGAATAAGTAAGTAAACACCCGCAGTTACAAGTGTAGAAGAATGAACTAAAGAAGACACAGGAGTAGGGGCAGCTATCGCTGCCGGTAGCCAGGCCGAAAAAGGAATTTGAGCTCTCTTAGTTAAAGAAGCCAAAACAATCAAAAGTCTTACCAAAATCAAGCTATTTCTATCTCCTAATCAAGCTACAAATCTTCAATCTCCATAATTAATTATATAAACAATCCCTAATAAAATTAATACATCTCCTACCCGATTAGATAGTACCGTTAATATTCCCGCATTTAAAGATTTATAATTTTGATAATAAATTACTAAACAATAAGACACTAATCCCAAACCATCTCATCCTAATAAAAGCCTAATTAAATTAGGTCTCAAAATTAATAAAGATATAGACCCTACAAAACCGGCCAACAAAAAAATAAAACGAGAAATATTTAATTCTCCTTCTATATACTCCCCAGAATAATAAAATACTCTACCAGAAATAAAAAGAACAAAAGATAAAAAAATAAAGGAAATCCAGTCAAAAAGGAAAATTATATTGATATCTCTCCTCCCCCACCTAAAAATATTAAAACTTAAATAAATAGCTTTAGAAAAACTCAATCTTACTAATCCTAAGAAAAAAGAAAGAAAAGAAAAAGAAAAAAGAAACATAAAGATTAAATTTCACAACCTCACCAAATACATTATCCAATTTTATATTGTAAGTCTAAAACTAAATTATTGGATTTTATTAAACTCATCTAAGAGTTAAAAATCTAAACCTAACTTTTTTATGAGATTTAAATTTAAGAAATTGTGGCCGATTTAAAATAAGCTTAAAAATTTATTTTTGCTATTTTTTAATCTTAAATTAAAAAAATTTGGACCTACATTTTATAATTTTCCTATAAATAAAACTAGAATTATTCTCCAAAAATTCTAAAGTCTGTGTAATTTAAAATTAAAATACCTGTCTTGTAAATAGGTTATAGGTTCACCTCTCAGGCTGTACTCTAAATTTGTATAACAAAATTCTAAAATTAATTTAATACACTTTATACAACTTCTAAGTTTAAATTATTAACTGAATATTAAGAATAATTGACTATAAAATTATCCTCCTCTCTTGGTTTCTTACAGTTGTTTCTTATTTCTAAATCAATTTATCTTGAGTTATCATTTTTATTATTCTTATTTTTTTATAAATGTTTAAATCTAATTAACATAAAATAAAAAATTTGAACCAAAAAGCTTAGTATTATACCAAATACAAAATTACCTAAAAATTTAAAAACCATTTTATAAATTAGCCAGATATAATAATATTTTAGGTTATGATAGAACACTTAGTTATACTAAACGCAAAATTTTTAGACTTATTGTATGATTACATTACTTACATACCTACTCCTATTTTAATAGGTTTATTTTTTGTGTTTATAGTAATTAACTTAGTGTTTACTTATTTTGTATTAAAAATCATTTTTTATGTACTAAAAATCACTTATCAAGTTCTTAATATCGCTCACTATATATTAAAGATCTTCTCTATCTTTTTTGTTTTAAACTATATTTTACTATTTTTTGTGTGAAAAATTTCTTATTCTGCTGAAGAAAAATTCAACAAAACGGTTTCAGATTTAACTGTAGATTGTATGTATTCAGAAATTATAATAGAAGGTTTAGCTTTTCCTATTTTAAGAGATCAGTTAATTTCTGCTATTACAGTAAGAGCTCTAGTACTTTTAGATTTAGTAATATTTTATTATTTTCTAAAATTTATTTTTATTTTTTTTCTTTTTATGTGTGACGATGTAAGATCTTTTCTTCATCGGAAATTTTTTTCCCAAGACCTTTATTGAACAAATTACAATTTTTATACTTTTACTGTGTGTTTTATGCTTGTAATTTTTTTTATATCTAGAATATTATTCCTATTTTATTTAATTCAAATTAATTTTGGATGGGTAGGTTTAAATTTTTCATTTATTCTTTTAGTGATCTTAATAGCTTTTTATCGTGAGTGAAAATGAAAAAAATTTCCTTACAAAAATAATAAGTTATAGATGCTAAATTGATACAAACCTAAATTTATAGAATCGTTTTTAAAAATCGGCTATAGAGGCGTCTTTTAGGTTATGAATTTACGAGACAAAATTATGGATTTACTAGATTATATTTTATTATGAATTCTCCTTTACATATTTCCTTATATTTCTATTATATATTTCTTTTCAGGTCCCTTTTTTGAGTCTTATCCCTGATTTTGCTCTTATCTCTTATATTTAGTTTTCGCTGGTTCTTTTTATATTTTTAGGGAAGCATGAAAATTTTTAGGTTTATTTTTCTATTTTGCTGGGGGTACTTTAATTATTTTATTAATTCTTTCAGCACTAATCCACTTATTTTGTTTCCCTTTAGATATTTTTCCTTGATTTTATTATTGTAAATTTATAGTATTTTGATGATTATCAAGTCTTATTTTTACAATATTTTACAAATATGAGTATGTTATCAATATATTATTAACAATCCAATTCTTTTTGTACGGACTTATTGGTATATTAATTCTAATAACGCTAGTTTTCTTATTAGATGAATCTATAAATTTATTTCCTTGATTTTATTATAGTATGTCTACTTTGTTTTGAGTAATATTAAGTATTAATCATCATCTCTATAAACTAAATCTTTTTTCTCTTAATTATAAACAAACCTACACGTTTTTATTAATACATATTTATATTTATGGATTTATAGCTTTTTTATTTCTAATAACGCTAACTTACTTATTAGACGATTCTATAAATATATTTCCTTGATTTTATTATTGTATTTCTACTCTGTTTTGAATAATTTTAAGTCTTGATTATGTTTACTATCGAACAAAATTGTTTAAATTTAGAAAATTTTCCTACGTGTTTTTATTAATGCATTTTTTTATTCATGGATTAATTGCTTTTTTATTTCTAATAACACTAACTTACTTATTAGATGGCTCTATAAATACATTTCCTTGATTTTATTATAGTATATTTATCCTATTCTGAGAGATGAAAAGTCTTGATTATGTTTTTAATAAAATAAAATTGTATAAATTTAAACAATTTACCTGCACATTTATATTAACACACCTCTATTTGTATGGGTTTATTGCTTTATTAAATCTTATAACCCTATATTACTTTATGGGTTACTCTATAAATATATTTCCTTGATTTTATTATTGTATATTTACTTTATTTTGAGGAACAGCTGGAATTGTTTTTCTTTACTACTATAGAAAAGAATATGAAAAAAATTAAATAAACCTAAAAATTTACAAATCGTTTTATAATCGACTAAAGATTCATCTTTTAGGTTATGACTTACTTAATTTTAATATTTATAGTAAACTTAATTTTTATATTTATATTTCATCCTTTAGCTATAATTTTTGTTTTGATTATTCAAACAACACTAATTTCCTTAATTATTTACTTTTTAACACAATTTCCTTGATTTTCTTATACATTAATTTTAGTATTTTTGGGGGGAATATTAATTTTATTCATATATATATCAAATATTGCATCTAATGAAATATTTAAACCTAACCTAAAAATTTTTATCCCTCTTCTGAGAGCCCCATTTATTACCTTTTTAGTAAAAAATTTTCCTCAAAACTATAGAAAAGAAAGAAATTATATAGAAGCTTTTGATTTCTCAAACCTGATAGTGTTAAAACCTTATTCTGATTCTATTCTTCCTGTTACAATTCTAATAGCTCTTTATATTATTTTAACTTTATTAGCTGTAGTAAAAATTAGTAAAATAGCTCAAGGACCTTTGCGAATTAATTAAAATTCTAGCTACTTGACTGATAGGAAAGTTAATGTTTTGAAAACATTTTATAGAAGTTCGAATCTTCTAGTGGTTTGTATAAATTCAAGAAGTATTTTTTTATAATGCCTGAATAAAATTTTTCATTTACAGCTTTGAAGGCTATTGGTTTTTTTAACCTAAGGAATTAATTTTAAAAGAGAGAACATTCTCGTAGTAAGATTTACAATCTTATACCTATAACTCGGCCATCTTTTAACTAAGAATTTTAAATAATTCTATGTTTAAGTTTAATACGTTATAAAATCAACTTCAATAATTAAAAAAAGTAAAGGAAAGAAATGTAAAAATAAAACTAAAAATTCCCGTACTATACCATCTCCAAAAGAACGAATTCCTGAATATATTTTTCCATGATGAATTCTAGAAAATAAATATAGCCTATAACAAGCTCCTATAAAAGAGAAAATTATTAAAAAAATTAGAGAATCTAACCTAAATCTTAAAATTCTACCTAAAAGACCTAATTCTCCAATTAAATTTAACACAATAGGAGCGGCTATGTTTCCAATACAATATATAAATCATCAAAAAGCTATCCTAGGTATAATTTCAAGAAATCCTTTATTAATTATTATTCTCCGAGAGCCTCTCCGTTCGTAAATTACTCCAGATAAGTAAAATAACCCTGAAGAACATAGCCCATGAGCAACACAAGTATATAAACATGACCTAAAACCCCATAATCCTCAACTTCCTAATCCTCCTAAAGCTAGACCTATATGCCTCACAGACGAATAAGCAATTAAAGACTTTAAATCTACTTGTCGTAAACAAATAAACCTTACAATTAGTCCTCCTAAAAGGCCTAAAGAAACCAGAATTCTACTTATAAAAAAAATTTTTCCTTCAAATATCGTTATAAAACGTATTATTCCGTAACAACCTAATTTTAATAAAACCCCCGCTAATATCATAGACCCAGATACAGGAGCCTCTACATGAGCCTTGGGAAGTCATAAATGAACAAAGAAAGCAGGGAGTTTAATTAAAAAAGCAAAGATAGAGAAGAAAAATCAAACTTCAATTAAAGAGTAGTTTAAGCTACAGGATTTAAAAAGCAAAAACCTAAACCCTCCTAATTTTAATCTTCTAAAAATAATAGAAATTAATAAAGGTAAAGACCCAAAAATTGTATATAAAAGTAAGTAAAGACCAGCTTGTAATCGTTCTGGTTGATATCCTCACCCCACAATTAATATATAAATTGGAATTAAAGAACCTTCAAAAAAAATATAAAAAGAAATTAAGTCTGTAGACCTAAAAGTTAAAAACAGTAAAGCAATTATCAAGGTCAAGACAAATATAAATTTTTTATAAAAATATTGAAAGATTTTATAAGAATGACTTCCTATAAATATTATTAATACAATTCAAAAAGACAAAAAAATAAGAAATCATCTTAAAGCATCAACTCCAAAAAAAGAACATCTAACTATAAAAATTCTACTTTTTGTTAACCATAATATACAAGTAATTACTAAAAAAGAAATATAAATTATAAATTCTCCAAAAAAAGTTATACCTATTAAACCAAAAATCAAAAAAATAAATATTAACATTTTAAAACTCTGAAAGAATTAATTTGATCAGAACCGTGAGATCGAACAATTCTTACTATTAATCTTACTCCTAAACTTCCTTCACAGACTCTTGCTACAAGAAAAATCAGTAAAATAAAGATTTCTAAACCTAATTTTATATTTACCACTAAGATTAATATAAAAATAGCTAGTACTATGTACTCTAAACTAATTAATATATTTATTAAATGTTTACGATTAGAAATAAAAACTCAAAACCCTACAAGAAATATGAACACAGAAACTAAAATTAAATTACTTAACATTAAAAACCCTTAATTAGCTACAAAATGATTTTTATTACACTTATAAAATAAATTAAAAATAGAGGTCTAAATTATTTGGACTTAAGGTGAAAATTTAAATGACAAAACCTATACGAAAACACCACCCACTTTTAAAAATTGCTAACGGGGCCTTAGTAGATCTTCCTTCTCCAACTAACATTTCTTATATGTGAAATTTTGGTTCATTATTAGGGCTTTGTTTAGGAATCCAAATTGTAACAGGGTTATTCTTATCTATACACTTTGCATCTGATATTTCAACTGCTTTTTCTTCGGTAATCCATATTATACGAGATGTAAATAGAGGATGATTAATTCGGACTCTTCATGCCAATGGGGCATCCTTTTTTTTTATTTGTATTTATCTTCATGTATCTCGTGGTATTTATTACGGGTCCTATAAAATATTTCACACTTGAATAACTGGTGTAGTAATTTTATTTTTAACTATAGCAACAGCTTTTATTGGGTATGTACTACCTTGAGGTCAAATATCTTTTTGGGGAGCTACAGTTATTACTAATTTATTTTCTGCTATTCCTTATTTAGGGACAGATTTAGTACAATGAATCTGGGGTGGATTTGCGGTAGACAATGCCACTCTAACCCGTTTTTTTGCTCTACATTTTTTATTCCCATTTATTATGGCAGCTATAGTAATAATTCACTTATTATTCCTTCATCAAACAGGCTCTAATAATCCTTTAGGGTTAAATAGAAATACAGATAAAATTCCTTTTCACCCTTATTTTACCTTTAAAGATATTCTGGGTTTTTCAGTTATATTTATTGCTTTATTAATAATTACCTTATTTGCCCCTTACTCACTAGGAGATCCAGATAACTTTATTCCCGCAAATCCTTTAGTAACTCCGGAACATATTAAACCAGAATGGTATTATCTATTCGCATATGCTATTTTACGTTCTATTCCTAATAAACTAGGAGGGGTTCTAGCGCTAGCTTTATCTATTGCTATTATTGCTATTCTACCATTTTCACAAAAAAGAAATTTCCGGTGTTTAACTTTCTACCCTATATCTAAAATTTTATTTTGAACTTATATTAGATCAGCTATTCTTTTAACATGAATTGGAGGTATACCTGTAGAAGATCCTTATATTCTAATTGGTCAATTGTTAACCGTAGCATATTTCTCATTTTTTCTGACATGTCCTTTAAGAAACCTTCTATGGGATAAAATAATAGATAAATAAAACGTATTAATTAAAGAAAATCAGAAAAACTTGTAAAAGTATCGTAGATTTCCAAAACCCAAATTTTAATTTAAACTATTTTCTGACATCTTAAAATCCAGAAAATTTAGACGTTAACCGGAAGTATTTTCACCATTGCAGGGTAATGTTTTTTGCATAAACTATAGCGCCCTAAAAAACTTCTATTACCACTTTTATTCCTATATAAAAAAATATTATATGTAATGTAAAAGGTAAAATTCTTTTTCACGCTAAATTTATAAGTTTATCATATCGATACCGAGGAAAAGTACCTCGGAACCATAGAATTAAAAAAACAAAAAACCCTACCTTTAAAAAAAAGAATAAGTTAGTAGGCCCTCCTAAAAATAAAATTACCATAACAGTCCTTATAAGAATGATTATTGAGTATTCCCCTAAAAAAAGTAAAGCAAACCCTCCTCCTCTATATTCTACATTAAAACCAGAAACTAATTCGGATTCACCTTCAGCAAAATCAAAAGGAGTTCGATTTATCTCTGCAACGCAAGAGATCACCCACACAGAAGATAGTAATAAAAAGAAAAAAAGAAAATAGTAAGAAATCTGAAACTCTAAAAAATCATCTAAACTTGGTTCTCCTACTAAAACTACAAAAGATAACAAAATTAAAGCCAATCTAACTTCATAAGAGATTGTTTGGGCCACGCCACGAAGTCCTCCCAGCAATGCGTATTTAGAGTTAGAAGATCATCCAGCTAATATTAGAGGATAAACCCCAAGTCTAATTACACAAAGAAAAAAGAAAAACCCAAATTCAAAATCAAAAAATCCTCTTATGAAAGGGATTATTACTCATAAAAACAAAGACATGAAAAATATAAATACAGGAGAGAAAAAATATAAAAGATAATTTGAAACATAAGATCAAGTTTGTTCTTTTGAAAATAACTTAATAGCATCTGAAAAAGGTTGTAAAATTCCTGATAATCCTACTTTTCTAGGACCCTTACGAATTTGTATGTAGCCTAAAACTTTACGTTCTAATAAAGTGACAAAAGCTACAGAAATAAGAACACAGATTAATAAAACTAAATAATATAACAGTAACACTATAAACTAAGAAACTTAAATTCTTATTTTTAGATTCTAAATCTAATACACTTTTCTGCCAAATTTATTTTGCTATTAATGAAAATCTTTAATTTTTGTAAACAGTAATTACTTTTAACTAATCCTTTCGTACTAAGCTAAAAAATTTTGATTGGAAGATAGAAACCAACCTGGCTCACGCCGGTTTGAACTCAGATCGTGTAAAATATTACAGGTCGAACAGACCTTAAAATAAAGCTACTGCACTTTATATAAATTTTAGTCCAACATCGAGGTCGCAAACCTTTTTGTCGATTTGAACTCTCAAAAAAGATTACGCTGTTATCCCTAAGGTAATTTTTTCTTATAATCCATTTTATAGGATCAATATTTCCTTTTATAAAAGTTTTTAAAATTAAGAGTTATTTTTATCTTTATGTCGCCCCAACAAAATACTTTTTCATTCTTTTATTTTAGAAAAATAATTAATAAAAGAAAAATAAAATATAAAACTCTATAGGGTCTTCTCGTCTTTCCAAAATATTTCAGCTTTTTCACTGAAAAATTAAATTCAATATTAATTGAAAAAGATAGTTCATTTCTCGTTAAACCATTCATACTAGTCTTCAATTAAAAGACAAATTATTACGCTACCTTAGCACAGTCAATATACTGCGGCTCTTTAAACTTTCAGTGAGCAGGTTTTACTTTTAAATTATAAAAGAAATGTTTTTGTTAAACATTCGAAAATGCAAATTTGCCGAGTTCCTTTTCCAATATAAAAAAATTTTTATACTAAATTTTTAAAATTTACTATTGTAAAATTAATATTTTAATCTACTTATACTATCATATTTTCTTACTTTTTTAAGTTACAAATAAAAATTTTCTAAATTATAGAACAAAAATAAATCTTTTTCTTAAAACTTTATTTTATAACACTATCTAGTGACCAATTCTAAGCCTAATTAAAAATTATTTTTTATAATGTTTCTAAAAATTTTTTAAAGCTCATCCCTTAAAAAATAATTTATAGATTAAAATAGCTTAACAAAAAAGCTAATTCTTATATAAATAAACTAAATTTTTTTAGAAAATTATTAGATATTAATAAAACCGAATGAAGTTTCTTTCCTTAAACTAATTAATTAATTTTTTTGACACAAAAACTAATAAATAGTTTAAGCTCTTTTATTTTCGAGATCAAATTCTACAACTTGTAATTTAATAGCCACTGATACAAAAGGTACCCTAATTTAAAAGTACTATTTTTTTATTAAATTTTTCAAATATTTCAGCTTTCCTTTACAGTACTTTTACTCTATCATAAATAAAAAATTTCATAAAAATTACTTAAAATCTTTATTTTTCAAAAAATTATAATTACAAAATGAATTATTAATATTAGAAACCTTGACTGACAGTCAAGAATCTTTTCAGTGTAAATGAAGCGCTAATATAGCTTGTTTCCAAAACCTAATAATTTTTTAAATGCTTTTAAGTAAGCTTTCATTAAATCAAATACAACTTCCGTTACATTTACCTTGTTACGACTTATCTCTTCTAAATAAGAGAGCGACGGGCGGTATGTACACAAGACAGAGCTTAAATCAGTTTTTTAAAAAACTTACAATTAAATCCTCCTTTAAAATTAAATTTCGTTAACTTATCCGTATAATAAAATCTTATTGTAACCCACCTCTTTCTTTTTTATTAGCTGCTACATTGCTTGAAGTCTATGAAAATTTCATTCTAGAAAGGTTTTTATAAAAACCTACTGACAACAGCGATATACAAACTGAAGTTACTAAAAAAAGTAAGGTATTCGTGGTTCATCATCTACAGGGCAGGTTCCTCTAATTAGTTGTCGTGCCGCCAAATCCATTAAATTTCTTCAAAAATACTCATCTGGAAAATAGTAAAATTTAGTAACAGGGTATCTAATCCTGGTTCAAAAAAATTTTTAATTTAATTTTTATAAAATTCACTAGTAAAATTTAAAATTCCACCTAAAAAATTTTTATAGTTCATTAAATTCTTAAAAAATTAAAAATCCCATAAATAAATTTTAATTTAAGGCACACGTATAACCGCGGCTGCTGGCACGTTATTATCCACCTATATTTTAGTTTTCTAAGTAAAAAATAATTTTATACTTAATTTTATCTACTGAGATTCTCAATAACTCTTAAATTTTAGCAAATTATGTCTGAGTTTCAAGCTTATACTAACATGTAGAGCAACTAAACAATTAAAAACACAACATGGACCTAAATGTTCTAAAAAATAAATTTTGACTGTTTAACTCCTTGCTATTTAATTAATAAATCAAACATATTTAAGCTATAATAAAGCCAGTAAATATTTTTCAGCCGGGGGCTATGTAGCGGCCCCTTTG
>Ga0314692_10000022_pt1 | contig 12486 bp, 2 predicted proteins | sample Plim5_28May_surf_FD_206203 | JGI IMG/M metagenome (GOLD analysis project Ga0314692, IMG submission 206203) | Metatranscriptome of seawater microbial communities from Espelandsvegen Fjord, Bergen, Norway - Plim5_28May_surf (Eukaryote Community... | ecosystem: Environmental > Aquatic > Marine >... | reverse complement strand
TTTTTTTTTTTTTGATTTGAATGGCATTTAACGGCCTTGTGGGTGAAGTTATGAATTAATGCTTCGAGTCAAACTAAATATTAAGCAACCTCGGACTCTTTTGAACTAAAATAATGCGCTGCTGAATTTTGCAATTTATCTTCCATGCGTGCTGGGGGATTAGTCATCCAGCATGCACAGCATAGCTACACCACAACAGGTCCACTTTTCTTCCCCAACACCACCATGAGGAATATCCAAGGCCACAACATAGTTGGTAGAGTGCCCCGTGGTTGACAATGTCCCTGCTCTTGTGGAGGTCTTATACATCGGACACCTGTAGCATCCTTCCTTTTGTGAAATAAAAGCATTTGCTGGCTTCAGCACCGCTGGTATTAGGGGCTCAAGCCAAATGATTGGCATGGGACAGAAGAGCTCGCCTTGTAGGGAATCCTCTATGCAAGTCTTCTCTCGACTCCATCTGGCACCTTGGAGGAAGAGGCCATAAATGTTGACTCCGATCTCTGGAAGTGGGAAGTCCATGGGGACAGCATCATCTGCCTGCATCGCCAAAGGACAGAGAGGGCTGTTGTATATTTCTGTTTTGACTTCACATTGGAAGGACAACGTGTCAATGGCAATCCTTGTTTTACGTGAATGCTGCTGCAGCACTGCTGTCATGAAGCCCTGTGGGAAATACATACCAGCCACCCAGAAGAGGTTAGGTGGTCCATTCTTCATCCAGACATCCATATCCGCGACACGAGTGAACAGGTCCTCGCACCATGACCCGAGTGGTTTGAGCGAGACGTAGCAAAGCTTGGCCCAGTTATCAGGAGTTTTCTGTAGCAGGAAGGCCTGATACATGATCTCCAACTCTGCTGACATAACGCTAAGACCCTGCATGGCTAGCTCCAGTTGCCCAAGGGTCTGCTTCATCTTATTGACTACAATATTGAACTTGATGACCTCCATTGAGTGGAAGAGCCCTAGGGAGTTCAATGCTCCAGAGGGATCAAGCTTGTAGGTCAGCTCATGCGCATCCTCGGGATTTAAAGGTGGACAGATCTTTTGAATCAGGTTTCGGACGATGTCCAAGACAATGTCCTCAGGCTTCTTGGCAGCTGCTCCACCACCTCCTGAACCCACAGGGGAGAGCATAATCACGTTGGATAGCAGCGCTGCAGCCTCCTGCTGTTGGAAAGTAATCTCAGCATTCTGATGCAAACCAAAGATCTCGGGGTTCTCTGACATGGGCAGACTGTCAATGTCTTTCTTGTGGTCATCCATCTTACCGTCCTCTGCAAGCTTGTACACGCCAGCCTGGTCAAAGCGATGTGCGTCATCCATGCATTCTGGCACGCAGAATCGCTTGTAGATCACACTAACAGTGCGCTGGTCCCATGCGTCAGTCACACGGCCGCCGTAGTTGACCACCCCAATTACATACTGCAGAGTTGACCACGGGACGTCCTCTTGCTCGTCCAGATAGTTCTTGAGCATCGTCACTGAGACCGCCCTGTCCGAGTTGTTCCAGTCGTACCGAATGTTCCAACCTAGGGCTCCAAACTTTCGCCTCTCTTGTATAACAGCGTGGAAGAAGCACAGGCTATACAGCAACTTCTTCCAGGGCTTAGGGTTTTTGCAGTCTTCAAATTGATCAGGGTCAAGATCGTTGTACGAGCCACGAATGTTGGCACGCAGGCCCTTTGGTGGCTCGTTTGTGAGCTTGATCCCGTTTTGGAGGATCGGGACAGGGAAGGTGTTGCTGGGCATAGAGGTCAGGAACAGGCGGAAGTCCTTGTGGGGGGCCTCATTTCCTCCAGTCCCCATATTCTCAAGGATGCGCTCCAGGGTGGGCATCCAGCTCCCTGCCAGATGGCAGTTCTGAAGGCACACCCACTTGATTCGCTCTCCGTCCTTGACGGCGCCCTCAATCAGAGCCTCTGCCTTGGGGCCCTGGCCCTGCCCAAGGGAGATCACTTGCAGCTTCTCGTAGAAGCCAACCTCACGGGCCAGCTTGAAGAGGTAAGGGCTCGGGTCGGCACCGGTCGAGAGGATGAAGATGATTGGGGTGGTGGGGTTTGAGGCTGCGAAAGGCTTGGCAAGATCAAACGGTTGCGACTCGACGTATGAAGGGCCGAGATTATCCGAGATGAATTCCGGCACCGTGAAGACGAGCTTCTCTGGCCTGAGAATCTTGAGGAGGAGCACCTTCTGGAAGGATGACAGCTTCTCTGTGTACCCTTCTGGCATGGTGAGCAAGTGGGGCTTCTCAGCCCCGCAGTACTCCTTCCACTCCGCCTCTTTCTCGATCACGGACTTTGCTAAACCTCTGAAGATCTCCGTGCGGGAGTCGAGCTCGTTGATCTCTACCCAGCGTGTGCGATCCATCCAGAGGCCACCAGGGTAGTCCTCGATGTGAGACGAGTCCATCACGCCGGACCCCATGACAAAGAACGACCAGTTCTCCTCCTGAATCTTTTTGTCATGCCTCAGGACATTGGCCGCGATCATGAAAGCAAAGAGGAGCTTGTCCTTCTCGAAGAGCCCCCTGCAGATGTTGAAGAAGATCTCCTCGGTGCAGACATCGATGATAGTCCTCACGCGGGCTTCCACGTCGTCATTCTTCTCAGACTCCTCGATGTTGAACTTGAAGAGCTGCTTGAAGTATTGCAGGGAGTACTGGTACATTCGCTCGATCATGGCCATGTCAGCAATCACAAAGTACAGCACCGACCCTCTGGAAGCGGCAGGCCGGTACACTTCTCGTGTCTCATCGATGATCTTCGATGTGGCCTCGGCCTCCGTCACCTGCACACCGACCTCGTTGGAGGTCTTCTTGGCGTCGTCCAGTGTTTGGATCAGTCCCTCATCATCAAGAATATCGTCGCCAGCATTGGCCAGCAGGGTCAGAATCTTACCCTCCAGCTCGAATAAGGTGACCTGCCCGTCGTTGATCTGCTGAATCAGCTCGTCCTTCTGCTTCTGGAGGTCCGGCCGCTCAAGCCCCACCACATCGTTGAGCAGCTGGTCCTCAAGACCTCCCTGGGTCACAGTGAAGTTGACTACTGTGACCTTGACCTGAATCTCTGGGGGGTAGTGCGGGTTCGGGAGCTTCGTTGTCATGTAGAACTTGAACTCTTCAATGTAGTCGACATCAGTGTCGCCGAGACGCAGCACGAGCCTGCCTCCCTTCTTGAAGATCTGCTTCAGCAAGACCGGCTCAAGGGAGGGATCCAAATACTCTTCAATGTTTTCCATGAGTACCGGCTGCCCAACTCGGATGCAGTTCTCCAAGGTGCGCAGGAAGTCACTTTGGGAAAGCTTGCAGATCTTAAGCTTGTTGCTTCGCTCCATCGCCTTGACCCAGCGATTAGCCTGGCCCTGAGGATCGATCATCAGTGGCCAGCGGCGGCCCCACTGCACGAAGAGGCCATTCTCAATTGACAGGGTGTCGGAGGGGAGGCCAAATGAGTTCCACTTCTTGACAGTCACAGGGTCTGCCAACACCCGATCTAGGGAGAAGTTGGCATCCACTGGGATCTTCAGTGCGTTACATTTGACTGTCCACTTGGATGTGAGTTCCTGCCTGTACTCGGAGTTGAATGGTCCGATGTATGCCACACAACCAGCAGAGAACAGCATGTTGCCCACCAGATTGACCTTGTCGACTTCAAACTGAGCGACAGCTTCTATCCAGCGCTTCTTCTCGCCTCCCAGCCCTGAGATCAGCTTATCTGCCCGTTCCAGCCTGACCACAGTCAAGTTCTTCTGGTTCTCCAGATCCTCCTTCTTCTTCAGGGTCGACTGCAGCTTGTTGTTCAACCCTGCGACTCGCTCCTCGACCTCTCGCAACTGAGATTGCTTCTCCTGCAGTGTTTGCTGAGCACCTGATAACTTCTCCTCGGCACCCTTGAGCGCCATCTTCTTAGGCTCTACGTTCTTGGCCACGCGATCATACGTGACCATCGCCAAGCTCCACATGGAAAGAGACTTTGCTGCAGCTGAAATGTTGCCAATGAAAGTAGGATTGAAATTCTCATCTTTGGTGTAAGGCCCCAGTTTCCGAATCTTGGCTGGAGCGATATTATCCTTGTCATAGTTCTCAAGGTCACTCATGAAGCTCATCGAGGACATCACTTTCTTGGCAGTCGCCCAATCAGCCTTCTCACCCAGGAGAATGCACACAGTCTCCAGAGTCTTCTTGACGTACTCGGGAGGGTTCGCGTATGACTTGACAGTGTTGATGTCATCCTTGCTCAAGGAGCGGAGCGCTTTCACTGCTGACTCGAACGCAGGCAGCGCCTCGTCGAGATCCTTCTGTGCGTCATCCTTGATTGCTTTTGCTTCCGCTGCAATAATATTAGTTTCAGCCTCATCCTTCTGGCACTGTGCCTTTGCAACATCGGCAATCTCCTGCTCACCCTTGACTTCTATCAACAGTTTGTCTGTGTCCTCCGATGCTTGGGCAAGCACTGGCTGCATCTCAGCCAGCTTGATCTTCATCTCCGCCACCATCTCCTCAATATCACCCATCTTCCTCAGGCCTCCAGCAAGACGGTCAACCTTCCCATTGACCACTGCCCTTTGACTGTCCAGCATGCCCTGGTACAAGCTGATCAACTCAAGGTAACTGGTTGGGGTGGTGTAGTTCTTGCGCTTCAGCTCCTCCAGGAAGCGAATCGAGATGTTCTGCACTGACAGATGGATATCCACACAGAGCTTGCAACACGACTCGCGTACCTCGTCTGACCCAACATCAAGATTAGCGAACTTGCTCTTTGCCACCGACTCGAGCGCATCCTCGGGCCAGGGCTGGAACCAGTCGATGGTGCAGCAATTGACAAGGGACGGAAACATGCGGCAGCGGGTACGGAAGCCGTCGCCGACAGGTGACATGGCCAGCACAATGTGCATGTTCTCACGACACAGCTGCACGAAATACTGCCAGACGATGTCTTTCGTCTCCTGCTTTCCTGCAGCTTTTGCGAGTGGACGCACATCAGCAACAACAGCATCTTTGTCAGCACCCTCAAACAGGTTTGGAACCTCACCAGAGTTCAGAATGTTGTTGATGTCCTCCAGGAAACCGTCGTTGACAATCTGGGTGTCTGAGAAGAGGAAGCACACAGGCTTGTTGGAAACCCCTGCAATCTTCAAGCACTCGCGCAGATCGTCATGGAAGTCATTCTTGCCATAGCCCTTTCGGATCTCGATTTGGAAGCATTTGTAGTCTGCCATGGAGGCTGCCATGCGGGTCATACTCTGGCGGCCACTGCCTCCAACACCAACACACATGGCATTGCCACGAGGCTGTCGGATGATGCGGTAGATTTTGGCCACATGGCGGAGGGCATCAGGGAAGAAGACGAGGTTCATCGTCTTGGAGGTGTTCATGTTGTACGTCTCAAGAGCCTCCACGACTTCCTCAGAGAACTTGGAGAGCTCAGTGATCTCATAGTAGTCGGCAGCCATGCCGTCGAAGTAGTCGACAAAGACAAGTTCCTGGATGCTGTCGGCGGTCCAATCCTTCCCGAAGAGCGCTTTGACACCCTCGCAGACTTTCCCATCAAACCAGCTAATGTCCTCTACATTCACAAGGCGATCACGGAAGACGCGAGACGCCTCGTGAGCCCAGAGGCGAAGCATCTGGTCTGAAGAGGTGAGCTTTGGCTTGGTGATTTGTAACATGCCCTGCACCACCTTGGCAAGGTCACGGAGGTTGAAGGTGTAGTGGCACTTGGAAGGCGTGGGGCGCATGCCTCCCAGGATGTCCCGGTAAAGAGAGACTGATAGATCGACGATTTTGTCTGACATGGATGCGTACGTGGCGTCAAATGCCGAGAAGAAACCTTTGAGGATACTGTTATAAATCACCTTCATTGAGTTCTCCTCAAGCAGCGGAGCATAGATCATATTGAAGTGCCGCACGAGGCGCGGGGTCATCGCCAGGCCAGGCCCACAGGCTGCAATGTAGCTGCAGTCAGCAATGTACTTCAAGTATAGCTTCTTTGGGTCCAGATCGTAATAGCCGCCGAGGTCAATGGCCTGACGCAGCAGCTCGATCGGAGGCTGCGCTCCATATTCTTCAGTCATAGGCATGTTGATATCGTCGATGAAGAAAATCATCTGCTTGCCAGCTGGCGGGCCGAGCAGGGTCTTACGACGCTTGTCAAGCACACTCTCAAAGAAATCTTGCAGATTGCGGGCAGAGGTTTGAGCACTGAAACTCTGCTGCTTGCCCACGTATTTCTCGCCCGCTCTTGCCAATACGTCATTGATGATGACAGACTTGCCCACCCCTGTAGTGCCAATCACCATCGCATTAACACCCTGGTGCACTAGCGCTGTCAGGATGAAGCTGAGCCTCGTGGTGTCGACAGTCTGAACCAAGATGTTGAAGAAGGGCATCTCAGGGTCGTACTTGAAAGTCGCGACCTCTTTCTGCCAAGTGATGAATCCCAAACCCTCGACGTCTACCTTGTAGTCAAAGACAGTACCCTCGTCAGGGAAGTCAGGGACAACCTTTTTGAAGATGGGCCGTGCAAACTCTGAGAACTTTTGAATTGATGAATCGTGCAGGTTGCCACCGATGCTGAACGTAAAACAGAAGCAGAAGTAGAGCTTGCAAACAGTCGCAATTGCTGCATGCTGGGCAGTCACACCACGCTCTTCCTTCATGAGCGAGTCCATCATGTTGGTGAAGGACCGAGCGTGATTGACTTCCATCCAAGCGTAGCCCTCCTTGCACTTCTTGCGCACGAACGTCATGGCATTTACCATGTGCTCGTTGAGGAGTCCAAGGATCAGAGTGCCCTGGCCGGGGAAGGTCTTGTCGAATTCAGAGCACCAACTCTCCATCAGCCGCATGTATGGCAGATGTACCGGCTCCTGGTAAACCATGCCGCACCGGCTGACTGTGGCAGGCGACGCAACAGCCAGATCATTGACCTCAAAGATCATTGAGAGGACGCCGGGCAGTTTGATGCGCTCGCCAGAGTTCAGGCAGAGGGTCTTGTTGTCGTCAAGGACAGTGTTCATGTTCTCAATCCAGATGGCGTCGACTGGACCGTCAAACACACACCACTTCTTGGTGGCAGTGGCAGCACCAATGAAGCCACGGATAATCTTCGGAACGATCCCATCGGTCCACTCGCCCGAGACAAGATTGGTCTCCCCGTATAGCTCTCCCTGGCGAATTGACTTCGGGTTGAGTCTCTCGATCTCTGTCGTGAAGTACTGGTCTTCTGACTGGCCCTTGCTTTCGAGCACCGTACAGGCATCGGCCAGCGTGTCCATGTTAGTACTTTTCCCCACGCCCGTGAGCCCGACAATCATCACTCCGTGGCGGACTAGCAGAGTCTCGAAGAACTGAATGATCTTCATGATGAGCATAGGCTCGGTCTGCTTGTTGTTCCTCGTAAGGGAGGCTTCGATCTCGACCTGCAGGTTGCCGTAGTCCACATTGGGCACCTCCCGCCCTGGGAAGAGATCGCCAATGATCGCCATGAAGAGAGGCACGTCGTGCGCCAGGAATTTCGGCAGGTTGCTGTCGCGCATCGCGCGAATCAGCACGATGTCCTCAGGAAGATGAGACTGCGAGCGTTTGAGCTGGCCCGCCATCACCAGCACGGACTTGACCGCTCGCATGCCGAAATCGTAGTGATCCTGCTTGGAGAGCTGCTCTGAGGAGAGCTTGTAAAGGTTGACCATCTTGAGAGAGAGCTCCGAGGCTGAGATGAAGCCTTCAGAGAAAAGGATGATCTCGGCAATCAAACCATAGTCGGGTACCATCATGGCAACAGGGCGGAAGAGAGCCTTGAGGTTGTCGGGTAGTTCCGTTCGCCCCGCATAGCCAGGGTTCATGGTGATGAAGACGCCAACCCCGGGATTGAGGGGGATAATGTTCCCCTGGAAGAGGAAGGTCTCGGCCTCGTCCCACAGGGCGTTGATGATGCTCATCATCATCTCGGCGATCACAGAGAGCACCTCGATATCGATGCGATTGAATTCATCGAAGCAGGCCCACGCCCCGCACTGGATGAGCCCAGAGAAGAAGCGACCCATGATCAGATAATCGAGACCATCGCTGCAGTTGAAGACAACGCAGTTCCGCGCGAGGGCTTTGGCAAGGTCCTTGGTAGTCTCAGTCTTGCCGGTTCCCGCCGGCCCCTGAGGTGCTCCCCCCAGCTTGACATGCAGGGCGCTGGTAATGGTCATGTAACATTTGTCGGTCAGCGGGGTGATCACGAGGCGAGGGCTGTTGCCAAGGTACTCATAGCCGTATAGAAAGCGGGTGTTTGTCTGGCGCACCACACAGTCGTCCGGCCCCAGGGCGCCAGGGCCGGCCTCATCCTCCCAGTAGTAGCGCAACTGCTTGGTCCACTCAAAATGATTGTCGGCATCGCCGCCGGCCGTCATCATTTCCTTGACCACTGTACGCGCATGCACGTCGATCACAGTGAGAGCACCCATGCATGTCCGCTGCAGTTTGTCGAGGTCCCCCTGCACCACGCGCACCATTTCATCCAGTTGGCCGTTGGAGAAGTCCAGATGCTCCTGCATAGCCTTGGGGTTCGAGCCATCCTCCATGGTATTGAGCGCCCGTGTGCAATTCTCAGTCCAAAAGACCTGCTCGACTGCTAGGATCGCAGCCGAGGGGGAATCAAAGAACCACTCCTTCCTGCCTTCCTCGGTGTAAGTCTGGAAGCATCGCTTCTGGTGGTCATACAATGATTTCTGCATCTCCGCCTCCACCGAGGTCAGCCAGTTCTCCACCGCTCCCGCTGTCAGCTGGATGCGTGGGAACATCACCTCCTCGCCCTCCCCGCTGACCATTCCCTCGATCTCGAGGGGCTTGGACTCATCGTCATCCTCCATCTCGAGCAGCTCCTCCTCGGTTTTTTCTACCTCATCCTCTGCTGCCTTGAACTTCAGCGATTGAATACAGTCAAAGCATTTCCTGATATGCGGCTGCACTGCGAGCGGGTTACGAGTCTCTGAGAGAATCTGTAGCAGCTCATCATTGGACAAGAAATAGAAACGGGCGAATGCAGAACGCTTCGTTTCGAGGTACGCTTCGAGGGACTTCTGGACCTCATCCAGCACCTCATTGGAGTTCTTGAACATCTCGAGAACGCCATCAATGTCACACACGTCGATGGCCTTAGGGTGCTCAGCCATCCGCCGCATGTGCTTCTTCCACGCTGAGTCCACCTTGGCAAACTTGGCCGCCTCCACGGGCAGCTGCTTCTTGATGTCGTCCGCAGAGAAGATGTTCTCGAGGTAGAGCCAGGCCTTCTGGCACATGATCCACTCCTCAAGCACGTCTGAGAGGTAGCGCAGCCGCTTGTCCCACTGGTCGACGGTCTCTTTGATCCCCAGGGCGAAGCGTGATGACATGATGGTCTGGATCGTCACCTGGTTATCCTCCAGCAGCATAGAGACCTCCTCCACGCTGCCCAGGATGAACAGATCGCTCTGGTCGCGGTAGGTGTTGACGATGAACTCTGCGCTGGCCCAGCCATCCTCGATGGACTTGAGCGTCTGCTGCAGGGCATGCTCGCCTCCTGCGATCGCACATATGTCGGAGATGGCCTCCTTGTGCGTTTCCTCGAAGACGCCCCACTTCATGAGGTCATCAAGATGGAATTGTGGCAGGTCGTCCTCGCTGGGGAACATGTGTTGTCGGTTGAAGATGGTGAAGATCTTCTTCCAGGGTCTCACCGTCTTCATCGAGTCCATGCCCAGCTCCAGCATGAGGGGGGTGTACTGGTTGAAGTCCTCAATGAGCTTCTTCATGTGTTTAACCACCTCGTCGTCCTTGTCCTTCTTAAACATGTCCATGGTTCGCTTCTTGAGATCGGCCGCGTCCCTCTCAATCCCCTTTGTGTCGAGTTCCACAAAGAACTTATCCTCCTTCACTCCTGCTGATACTTGTTCCACTCATCGAAAGTGCCCCAGACCATCTTGCGATTTTCATACTTGGCCTTGGCCTCAATTATGGCCTCCTGGCTGAACTCAGGCATGTCCAGTGTGCCTTGGAAAGCCGCAAACTTCTCAAAGTTGGCCTCGAGGTTCTTGAGTTCCTTCTCCTGCTCGGCGAGGTTCTCCAGCACGGTACCGCTGTGTGATCCATGGGGGTCGCTGTACTCAAAAGAGTCCAGCTCTGCCGCGATCTTGCGCAAGCTCTCATCGTTCTCCTCCACTCGCTTCACAAGCTTCTCCTGCATGTCGACTTGGCCTTGAGACACCCTCCCCTTGGCCTCCTCCATGCCCTCTGTGAAGTTCTTCACCTCGTTGAGCATGTTGTCGCGCTCCACTTCATCGTCTGGGTCGACACGCACGTCGAACTTCACCAACATGTCGTAGAGCTCCTCAATCTCTGTCACCTTGGAATCGATCGTGATGCGAGTCTCCTCCATCGTGGAAATCGAGCCCATGTAGTTCACAAAGTTGTTGAGCCCTTCTGGGTTTTTGTTGAGCACGGTGACCTTCTCATGCAGGTCTGCGCTGAACTGCACGCACTTGCTCACGAAATTCTTGAGCAGGATACCCTTGATGTCCTCTGTGATCCTGTTGACGACCTTGTCGAGGACTTCCTTCAGCCCGTGAGCCGTCACCTTGTAGATGCCCTTGTACTCCAGTGCCTGCATGCGCTCGATCCGCACCTTCCACTCCCGGACCTTCCCGATCTGACCCCTGAAGTCGTGGAAGGTGGGCTTGCGGGCCTGGAAAGTCTCGACATCCCACAGCTTATCCTCCTCATACATCACCCGGTAAGACTCGAAGCCCTTGCTGTACTCCTCAATGACCTCGTAATTCTTTGACAAAACCTCGTCGATGTCTTCCTTGACTTTGAGGAAGGTGTAGTCGTTCTTGACCATCATCGCGGTGTGCGGCCCCTGGGGTTTCACCCCATGGAAGTGGGACTTCATGGTGGGCAGGTAGAGCAGCCTCGTCACGTTCTGCACAATGGTCACGACTCCCTCGGTCATCGTCACCAGCCCTTCCTTGACGTCCTCAAGGTTGGGAATGAAGTACGAGTGACCATTATCGCCGAAATTCAAGTTCACCTCGAACAGAGACTTATTTCTGGCTTGTGCCTCGTACATCTCCTGCAGCTGGCCCAGGAAGGTTTGCATCGTCGAGATGGCATGCATCACCAGAGTCTCTACAGTCATGTAGTCTGCTAGCCTGATGAAGTCGTCCATCAGCAGCAGCTCCTGCTCGGCCTTCCTGACAGCCGCCAGCCGCGCCGCCTTCTCCTTGCGGACCTGGTACATGGACTTGCTCTTGTCGCTGCCGTGGTGCCCAGAGTCATCCTCCAGCTCGTCGATCGAATTCTCGTCTGGCATGCGAGAGCGATTGGAGAGATCCTCCGCCACCCGGTCAATGTACTTCTGCATCGAGACCTGCTGCTCGGAGGCCCCAGCTGCCCCCGCCACCAGGGAATCGAACGTGTTGAGAGCTTGGGTACGCTGCTCGTCGGACTTCTTCATGAACTCGACCAACTCGTAGTTCTTGGTCTTGACTGTCAGGTGGGCCTTCTTCATCTCGTGGCACTTGGAGTTGATGTCGATCAAAGTCTGGCAGAAGGAAGGACGGGCCAGGTAGAAGCGCTTAAAGAGGCGAGATCGCTGCTTGAGGTAAGTGCGGTGCTTGACATTCTGGTGCCAAATGCGGAACAACTTGAAGTCAATGTACCTGCGGAAGAACTGGATGGTGCGCAGCACATTGAAGAGAGTGCTCTGGCGAATCCACTCGGCAAGCGGAATGAAGTCGCTGGGGCGGGGTGGACAGACATGCACCAGGCCAGACATCGACATGGTCCAGTACTCGGGGTGATGAGCGTGCAGCTCACCGCGCAGCACAACGACAAGGTCGTAAGGGTTGAAAGGCTTGAGGTCCGATTCTGGCTCGCGGACGAGATGCACAAACTTGATTGAAGTCTGCTGGCCATGCTTCGCGAAGAAGGAGATGGCATCTTCGCTGGTGTTGATCTCTGGGAGCTCCTCAGTGTCGAGTGCCTCCACCGAATCTTTGGCTTTCTTCGCTGCGACCTCTGCTCCCGACTCGCCTGCCATCTTCGCTCCAGCCCCCACTGTTTGAGATCGATTCATCTCAAAATCTGCGATGTCATCCCGGTTGAATGAGAATAGTGACTTCCCTTTGCTGCCAAGGGGTAGTAGCCTAGAAGCTGCCGAATTGCCACTGCCAAATGAGATGTTCCCGCGTCCTGCAGGCGATGGTGGGGACCCAGGAGGGCTCCTGCCGCTGCCATTGCGCCTCGGAGGAGGTGCCGGGAAGCCATTGCCTGGCGCTTCCATGAATCGCACCTGTCGGGCTGTTGATGACATTGCAGCCTGGGCAGGGTCAATCGCTTCCTGCTGCTGCGGTACATTGTTTATTCCAGGAAGGCTCACTGGCCCGCCTGGTCCATTGTTTCCTGCCGCCTGGCCAGCTCCACGCCGAGACATTCCACCGCCAACAGCTCGCCGCCCG
>Ga0314692_10000017_pt1 | contig 13215 bp, 1 predicted proteins | sample Plim5_28May_surf_FD_206203 | JGI IMG/M metagenome (GOLD analysis project Ga0314692, IMG submission 206203) | Metatranscriptome of seawater microbial communities from Espelandsvegen Fjord, Bergen, Norway - Plim5_28May_surf (Eukaryote Community... | ecosystem: Environmental > Aquatic > Marine >... | reverse complement strand
TTACGCTTACGGAACGATGCACACACGACACACGCACACGGATGCAGACAACGGTCAACGCATTTTGTGCCACATATCGGAGATGACAACCGATGGCATGAGATGTGCGAAAGATGAGCAAGGCTCAGATCCCCGAACGAATGCCAAACCGCCTACCACAGACCCAGAAACTCGCGCATGCGCATTCATTCCCTCCTTCTCACTACATCATGCGTCGGGTGAGAACATACCGGCTGACGGCCTTTGCGATCACCTTTCGTGCCCATTCCTGCTTGGTCACCGTCAGATGCGGCACACGCACGCGCACCAGCGGAGAGTTCGGATCGCTGAGCGTCCCAATGTCGATGCTCGCCTCGCGACCCGGCCCAAAGCCCACGTTGTCCCACTGCGTGTGCTCCTCCTGCCGGAGGCGCGTCGACTTCCTGAGGAGGAGTGCTGCCGTCTCGGCGGACTTGACGCGGTCCATCGCAGACATCGGCAGCGCCGCTGTCACCCCGACTGCGGCGCTGGCGGGCCGCGTTTGGGGCGCCGAGGGTGGCGCCGAGGGCGGCGTTGGCGATGCAATGGCGTTGGAGCCGCTGCTGCCCTGGCTGCCACCTGTAGGGGGCAGCACGGGTGCACGACGACCGGGCGGCGGCATGCGCTGCTTGAGCTTCGCGGCGTACATAACGGCCTGCATATTGGGGTCCATCCTTGACGTCGCCTCGGCCACGAGGTCGAGCGGGCCAAGCGCCGCGCCGCCGCCGCCGCCGAGCGGTGCGAGGCGCACGCCACCCGCGAGACCCGGCTGGGCCTCCCGGGCGGAGGCGCGCGGGTCGGCCACGCGCACCTGGCTGGAGGGCTGTACCTGCTGCTGTGGCTGGGCCGGTGCGGCGGAGGTGGCTCGCGAGGCGGCGCCCATCGCGTCGTCGGTCATCAGGTGTTGCAGTGGCGCCTTCTCGACGGCCGCCGCTTGGTAGGGCGCCTCGGCGCGTGTGCAGCGGGGGCTCGCCTGCGGCACCTCGGAGGCATAGCTCTCCACGCTCCAACGGCCACTCGCAGTCCGCTCGGCCTGCTGCTGCAGCTGCAACGGGGCGGCGGGCGGCGAGGCGTTGCCGCGCAGGTCGGAGTTCTCAAAGTGCAGCGAGGGTTGCTTGGAGACGGCGCCGTGCGCATCGTCCATGTGCGGAGGCTGCGAGGTGGCCTCCTCGTCGTCGGGCGGCAGCATCATCGTGCGGGAGTGTCGGGCATTATCAAAGGAGGCCGTTGGCGTCCTTGGAGGCGTCATCGGGTTCGGCGCGATCTTGGTGGTCGACGTGGCCCAGCGCGCGTCGCGGGCACGCAGGAAGCGGACGACGACCACGACGGACGCGAAAATGAGCAGCGCGGCCACCATGATCGCGATGCCGAGCATGGTCATGTCGTTGCTGCTACTGGTGCTGATCGAGCCGACGACGTCGGAGCCGTCGACAGCGGGAGGCGGGGTGGGCGAGGGCGGCGACGGCGAGGGCGGCAGCGGCTGTGGCGGCGGCGGCTGTGGCGGTGGTGGTGGTGCGAGCACGACGGGCGTCGTCACTGTGACAGCGAGGCTGGGCAGGCGCAGCGCGAGCTGCGAATTCATCTCGGTGCCATCGGCGAAGGCATCGTCGGTCGTCGAGCCGTCGGGGGAGTTCTGCACGACGACGTTCGTCTCTGCGGTGAGCGCAGTCAGGGCGACGGAGCCGACGGTGGCGGTCGCGTCCGTGGTGATCACGCCGGCGCTGATGCGGTCGGCGATGGGCGTGGCGGCGCCGGGCGATTGCGCGTAGTCGTACGTGCGGGAGACGGTCAGCTCAACCTGCTGGGCCTGCAGCTGACGGCGATCACGGCGCCTGGCGTCGTTGAGCATCACAGTGCACTCGCCGTCGACGTCCTCGCAGGCCGCATTTTTTACGTTATCGACAAGGGCCACACGGTCGGCGCCCGAGGTCATGTCGAGGCCGCCCACGTCCACAGTCGCCACCGACACATCGGTCACGTGCACGGACACCTCGGTCGTCGCCGCCTCGGAGGCTGGCACCTGCGCCAGCGCCGACTCGTACACGGCCCATCCGAACATGTGTTCCTCAGCATTGGTCAGGTCTGCTGTGCTCACTGCGACCGTGTTGGTGACCGTGAAGCTCTGGGGTGGCGGCGTGGGCGGCGGCGTGGGCGGAGGCGGCTCGTAGTTGCCGCCGTCGGGGCGGGGCGGCAGCGGCGAGGGCGGTGGCACCGGAGGGCGGCGGCGAGGGCGGTGGCACCGGAGGTGGTGGCGATGGTGGTGGGATTTCGGGCGGTGGGGCGTCGGGAGGTGGTGGGGGTGGCGAAGGGGGCAAGGGCGGCGGTGGCGACGGCGAGGGCGGTGGCGAAGGCGGCGGGGGCGTCGGCGATGGGGACGGTGGTGGCGGAGATGGCGGCGGCGAGGGCGGCGGTGGAGATGGAGGTGGCGGCGGCGTCGGGGGCGGAGGGCGCGGCGGCGGCGGCCCAGGCGGCGGCGACGGCGGCGGTGGAGACCCGGGTGGGAGGCCAGGCGGAAAGGGAGGCGGCCGTGGCGCCTGACCAGGTGGATAGGGAGGCGGTGACGGGGGTGCCGGAGGCGGCAAGCTCGGAGGTGGTGGCGAGGGCGGCGGCGGCGTCGGAGATGGAGGCGGCGAAGGTGGCGGCGGAGAGGGTGGCGGCGGCGTGGGCGAGGGCGAGGGCGGCGGCGATGGGGGAGGTGGCGTCGGAGGTGGCGGCGGGCCGGGTGGCGGGCTGGGGATTGGTTGCGTGGGAGGGGAGGGCGGTGGGCCAGGAGGCGGTGAAGGTGGTGGCGGCGAGGGCGGCGGCGACGGCGGCGGAGGGATGGGAGGTTGCAAAGGCGGGAAGGATGGTAACGGCGGCGCTTTTGGCAGAGGACCCAGTGGGGGTGGCGAGGGTGGGGGCGGCGACGGCGGAGGTGGCGACGGCGGCGGCGGCACCGGTGGTGGAGGTGACGGCGGCGGAAGTGACGGCGGCGATGATGGCGGCGGCGGCGATGGCGGTGGCGGCGACGGCGGAGGAGTCGGCGGTGGTGATGGTGGAGCGGACGGAGGCAGCGATGGCGGCGGCGGCGATGGCGGCGGCGGAGATGGGGGCGGCGTTGGCGGTGGCGAGGGCGGCGGTGGAGACGGCGGTGGCGATGGTGGCGGTGGAGAGGGAGGCGGGATCGGAGGTGGCGAGGGCGGCGGTGGAGAAGGTGGTGGAATCGGAGGCGGCGAGGGTGGCGGTGGGGAGGGCGGCGGCGGGGCGTGGCAGACAAAGCCATCGCCACCGTAATTCTCGGTGCACTCGCAGAGGTAGTTGCCAATCGTGTTGGTGCAGATCGAGCGGCCGTCGTGGCAGTTGTCGCTCCCCTCGGCGCACTCATCGATGTCTGCGCAGTTGGCGTCGGCGCCGCCGCCGATGCCTTGGTAGCCCGCCTTGCACTCGCAACGGAAGCTGCCGTCCAGGTTGATGCAGTTGGCATCGACGTGGCAGTCGCTCGGCTGCGCGGTCGCCACGCCTACTTCGAGCGAGCACTCGTCAACGTCGCCGCAGAAGAAGCCGTCGCCCCAATAGCCCGCACGACTGCACGTGCATAAGTAGCCGAGGGTGCTCACCGCGCCCACGAGGTTGGTGCACGTCGCGTCGGCGCTGCAGGCGTTGTCGCCCTCGCACTCGTTAATGTCGGTGCACGTCACGCCATCACCTGTGTAGCCCGGCGGACACGAGCACAGGTACGAGCCAGCCGTGTCGACGCAGTACGCACTGTCGAAGCAGTCGTGGGTGCCTACGGTGCACTCGTCGATTTGCGTGCACGCGGTAGATGTCGCCGTGTAGCCCGTGCCGCACGTGCACTGGCCGTCGCCGTCGCCGTCCGAGTCGACGAGGTGCGGCGTGGCCGCCGGGCAGGAGACGCACGCGCTGCTTCCAAAGGCATTGCAGGTCGTGCAGCTGCTATCGCAAGGGTAGCAGGAGGCAGTGCCCGTTGTGTAGGTGCCTGCTGGGCACACGGCGAGGCACTGGCCGCCGTGCAGCTTCGGCGCTTGGGCGGGGCACGAGAGGCACGCGCTCGACCCGCTGCCACTGCACGTCGCGCAGCTGCTGTCACAGTCCTGGCAGATGGCATTCGTATCCGAGTACGTGCCGTCGCTGCAAACCGCCACGCAGCTCGAGCCTTGCTTGTTGGGCGTGGCCGTCGCGCACATCTCACAGTCGGCCGCAGTGCCGCCCGTACACGTGCCGCAGGTGGAGTCGCACGCCTGACAGTGCCCGATCGAGTCGGGGTAGAAGCCATCGGGGCACTCGGCGTGGCACTGGTTGGCGTGGAAGGCGGGCGTCGAGCCCGCCTGGTCGCAGGAGGTGCACACGGCCGGAGAATCGAGGCACGTGAGGCACGTCGAGTTGCACGAGGCGCACGTCGAGGTGGTCGATGGCACGAGGTACTCTCCCTGCGTGCACGTGTACGTGCACGTGCCGGCGGCCGAGTCGAAGGTGCCACCGTCGAGGCAGGCCGTGCAGCCGGTGGCCGTCGCGTCGGTGCACTCTGTGCAGCTCGCGTCGCAGGCGACGCAGGTCGAGGCCGAGTTCGGGGACGTGCCTGAGGGGCAGGAGGACACGCACGCGCCGCCGTCGTAGTAAGGTGTGCCGGTGTCCGGGCACGTGACGCACGCGGTGGAGCCGGGGCCGCTGCACTCCTTGCAGGAGGAGCTGCACGCGGCGCACTTGGCAACGCCGTCGACGACCTCCACGAAGGTTCCCTCGCTTGGGCACGTCTCGATGCAGCTACCCGAGTGGAGGAAGGGCTTGGCCGCGTGGGTGCACGTGATGCAGTCGGAGTTGCTCGCCGCGGTGCAAGTGCCACACGACTCGTCGCACGCCTCGCAGCGCTGGACGCCGCTGCTCGAGTCGGCGTACTTGCCGACGGGCGTGCACGAGGCGAGGCACGTGCCAGTTGCGCCGGCCGTGCCGTCAAAGAATGGGTGCGTCAAGGCGCAGCTCGTGCACTCGGAAGCGGCCGGCCCGGTGCACGTGGCGCAGGAGGCGTCACAGCCCGAGCAGGTGTCAGCCGTGGTCGGCGAGCCTCCTGAGCACGTGAAGCCGTCCTCGATGGTTGCACAGTTCTCGTCGCAGCCGTCGAGGTTGAGGCGGTTGCCGTCGTCGCACGCTTCGGTGCCCACGCGCAGGCCGTCGCCACAGATGGGCACGCACGCGTCCATGTTGGTCGAGGTGCCGCCGCTGCACGTGAAGCCCGGCTCGACGGTGCACGTGTCGCTGCAGCCGTCGCCCGCGGCCGTGTTGTTGTCATCGCACGCCTCGTTGGCCGGGGCCCACATGATGCGGCGGCCGTCGCCGCAAATGACCGTGCAGGTGTCGAGGCCACCGATGCCGTAGCCGTCGCCCGAGACCGCGGCCGAGTTGATGCAATCGAAGCCCACCTCGACGCGGCAGAGCGCGTCGCATCCGTCGCCACCCGCGGTGTTGTTGTCGTCGCAAAACTCGGCCGTCGAGCGGATGCCGTTGCCACAGATGTGCACCGGCGGCACGTACGACACGGGCTCGACGCCCGCGGAACCCGTGTTGTTGTTGACGGCGTAATCATCTTCCGCGAGCTCGACGAGAGTGTCCTCAGACGTTTCCGAGTCTGGGAAGGGCGATGTGCCTTCGGAGGTTGAGACAACGTTGAGCTCGATGCCGACCTCGGTGAGCTGGCGGCGGCGGCGGCTGCTTCCGTTGCTGCTGCCGCTCATCACCAGCTGCGAGGTGTCGATGACAAGCGGCGGCTGCGGCCCGATGTGGGCGGGGTCGCCGTCAGCATAGAAGCGGACGAGCCACGTGATGCCAGCGAAGGCGCCGTCAGCGTCGTGCTGCTCCTCGCGGAAGACTTCGATCTCGCCGATGACGCCGGTGAGCGCCATGAGCGCCTCGCGCATGACGGTCGCCGTCGCATTGATGGGGAAGGCGGCAGTGGTAGCATCCGAGAAGTTCAGGCGCAGGCCGCCGCTGACGGAGGCGAGCGCGGCCGCGCTGGCGTTGAGTGTGATGAGCTGCTCGGGGAAGGAGATGTTAACCGGCGGCTCGCCGACGCGCACGACCTCGGTCGAGGCCGACGCCAGCCCGGCGACGGCGGCCGAGTCGACGCCGATGAGCGGCATCGGGCCCATGTTGAGCGGCGACTGGATGCGATCCTCCGGGCCGTGGTGGAACTCGAGGTCGAAAGTGAGCGACATCTGAGGAGGCGTGGCCGTCGTGTCGAGCACCGCATGCGCCGTCACGCCGACGACCGAGACGACGGTGAGCTCTTCGAGCGCGCCCTTGACGGTCGCAGCGGCGTCGCGCGCGTCGGAGCCGTTGATCCACCCGATGGCCAGGCGGCAGAGCTCGGTCACGTCGAGGCGGCCGGCGCCCGTCGACTCGCCGTTGAAGGTGAGCACAAGGTCGCCGGCGAGCGGCGTGTCGGGCGAGGGCGGCGGCGAGGGCGGCGTCGCCGGCGTGGGCGACGGCGGCGGCGGCGAGGGGTTGTTGCAAGGCGGCGGCGACGGCGAGCTGGGCGGGTTCGGCGCGGGCGGGCTCGTCGGCGGCCGGGGCGGCCCTGGAGGGTTGGGCGGCGGAGGCGCGTTACCGACGATGACGATGCGCTGGATCTCGTGCAGCTGCGGGAAGCTGCGGTTGACGGCGGGACGCGCGACCGGCACGACGGGCAGCTTCATCCCAATCGAGCCGAGCGGGTAGCCAGTGTCGAGCTCACCCGCCGCGGCCTTCTGTGTGACCATCGCCGCAAGGGAGAAGAGCTCCGCGGTCGCGGAGGCAGCAGTGGCGGCGCCCTCGGAGAGCCGACGGCCAGCACTGAGCCGTCGACGACGCGATGCGGCCGCACCGGCGCTGGCGGGCACGGCGCACGTCCCCGACGTGAGAAGCAGGCCGAGGCCGGGCACGCACTCGATGCACTGGTCGAGGCCCGAGCACCTCGCGCAGTTGCCCAAGTCGGTGCACGCCGCGCACGAGCCCGCCACGCGGTCGGCAAACTGGCCGGCCGGGCAGCGCAGCGTGCAGTTGCCCTCCGAGAGGCCGATCGGGAGCAGGCCGTTGGCAGCGCACGCCGTGCACGCTGAGGCCTCGCCAGGGCTCGAGCACGTGGTGCAGCTGACGTCGCAAGGGGCGCACGCGCCCGTCGCGTTGACGGCGAAGCCCGGCGGGCACGCGTCGACGCAGAAGCCGCGATGCCAATGCGGCATGCTGCCGGCGGCATTGCAGCTCGTGCAGCTCTGCGCGTCGGAGCCATCGCATGTGGCGCAGGTGGCGTCACAGGTGGCACAGTCCCGGGTGGACGTCACGTACTCACCTGTGCCGCATTCCTGCAAGCAGGCGCCTTCGACGAGGACCGGGTTGATCCACGGCGACTTGCACGCGAGGCAGCTCATGGGGTCGGCGTACGAGCACTGCTCGCAGTCGTAGTTGTCGCACAATACGCAGGTGCCCGGCTCGATTTCATAACGGCCCACCGGGCAAGGCCGCGCGCACCGACGGCCCGCGCGCTGCGCGCCGACGGCGCAATCGTCGTCCGTGAACCTTGTGAGCGGTGTCGGGTCGCGGCAGTCGGCATCGGAGGGCCCGCTGCAGAGCTGGCACGCCGAGTGGCACTTCGTGCAGGCGCCCGTCGTCCAGTCCATGTACGTGCCGGCTGGGCAGTTACTCACGCACTCGCCGCCGTCGAGGGCGGGGAAGACGTTCGCGGGGCACGTCGTGCGCGTGCAAGGGTTGGCGAGGCATTCTGTGCACTGGCTCGCCCGTGGGCCCGAGCAGTGCTTGCAGTGGCCGCCGCACGGGTGGCAGACGCGCTCGTCATCCGCGTAGAAGTAGTCGGGGCAGCGCACGAGGCACTGGCCCTCGTGCAGGAAGGCGTGTGCGCCGACCGAGTCGCAGCGCGTGCACTCGTTGGCCGCCGGGCCCGTGCACGCACCGCCGCACGAGGTGTGGCAACGCTGGCAGACATCAGAGGTGTCGGCAGCGTAGTTGGTGGGGCAGGTCTCTACGCAGCTGCTGCCGACGAGAAAGGGCGACGCGTCACGGCAGCTCGAGCACGCGCCAGTGGCGAGGTCGCAGTGGACACAGCCAGAGGGGCACGCTTGCTCGCTGCACGCGTCGCCCTCGCCGCTCGCCGGCGTCGCCCAGCCGTCGTCGCAGCGGCACGCGCCCTCGTAGCACTCGCCATGTACGCCGCACTCGAGGAAGCCCGTCGGCGACTCGTCATCCGCGCATGGGTCGACGCGCGCGATCTCGACGTCACACATTCGCGAGCCCGCCACGATGCGAGGCACGCGCATGCGCTCGGCGGGGATGCCGAAGAGCGAGGCGAGGTTGCGCACGAGGTAGTGCTCGTCGAAAAAGTCCTCCGTGTTGAGCTCGATGCCGAGCGAAAGCACGATCTTCTGCACGGTGCGGATCTCGACGCCCGGCACGCCGCCGCACACAACGACGTAGATCTTGTTCTCCCACGCAGCGAAGGCGTTCGAGCCGCACGGGTCGGTAATGACGGGCTTGCGCATAGAAAAGTTGTACGAGTTGGCGGCGGGCATCCAGTGCTCCATCGGCGGCACGAGGCGCTCGTCCATGTGCACCTCGAGCTTCTCAGGGTTGGAGTAGAAGATCGAGATGAGCACGCGCGAGCGCGTCTTACACGCCGTGCCCGCGACGCCGTCTACCGACTTGCGCGTCGGGCTCGCATCGTAAGGGCAGTACTCGCCTGCACCCGAGGGCAGCATGAGGCGCACATTCTGTGGATTGGTGCCGGTGAAGGTCAGATCGTAGCTGCGGTTGACAGCAATCGTCGTGTGGAACGTCATCAGCCGCTTGAGGCATCCGTAGCCGCCGCAGTCCTTGGGCCGTTGGTGATCCCAGCCGGCATTCATCAGGTCGACGTAGCCACCGGAGGCGATGGCAACAGGTGCGAGGGCGCGGCTCGTGTGGTCCTCATCCATGCTCTCGACGACGAGCCGGCCGGCCACCATGGCGCTAGCCGGGCACAGCCACGCGTTGAAGCCCTCGTTGAGCGTGCAGCCGTAGCGGTACGTGCCGTAGCCGCGGTAGGCGACCTCGCGGTGCGTCTTGCGGATGGTACGGCAGCTCGGGTCGAAGATGGCCGAGGAGGGATCGCACACGCGCCCGTCGAGGCCGCCGTAGTACTGGCGCTCGTCGCCATCGAAGAAGACCATTCGGTTGCGGATGTCGGAGTCCGTCGCGGAGGCAAGCTGGCGGCCGTGCGCGCCGACGGCGACGGCACCGGCCGTGTACGGCGCCTCGCGATCAGCCTCGCGCCGCGCGTGCCGCTCGTCGCGCTCCTGCAGCTGGCGGTAGGTGAAGCTCTGTCCGCCACCCGAGTACTGCTCATACGCGGACATGTCGTGGCCGGGGTCGCCGGGGTCGTTCATGGGCGCCGGGTCGTAGAGCATCTTGGTCGGGATGTTGTACCACGTGAACTTGGTCGTGTCCTTGCGCAGCTCATTCATGAACTCGGCGCGGGCGAGGATGCTCGCGTCGGGGCCAAGGCCGGTGAGCGTGCCATCGAGGTCGTGGAGCAGCACGTGCTTCGGCCCATCGCAGTCCATGACGACGCACTTGGTCGGCGCGATCCAGTCCCGCTTCGGGTTGGGCAGGAGCGCGAGGTTGGCGCGCGACTCGTCATCGATGGTGATGGACGAGAAGAAATGGGGCGGCACGGCGTCCGACGACTCCATCCCGCCGCGCATCGTTGTCATGAGCACCGTCGACGAGTCGCAGTTGTGCTGGAAGCGCAGGAAGGTCGTTCGCGTCACTCGCACCTCGCCGGCCAGCGCGGGATTTGAGCCGGTCGGGTGCTCCATGCCGTACACGCCGCGCGTCCAGTGGCCGCCGAGTGGCCCGCACACCGTGGGTGAGATCGAGTAGCCCTGCGTGGCGAAGATGGGCAGCAAAATGCCGGTCTGCGAGCCGCAGAGTGCGTTGTTGATCGAGCGGCCGACAAAGATCGAGTCCTGGATGGTGATTGTCTGCATCGCGGCGAGGTGCCTCTCCGAGTCGAGGCCGATGTTGCCCCAGAAGAAGCCGACGAAGCAGTCGGCGATGCGCACGTTGGAAATGATGGGCGTGACCGACTTGGAGTAGCCCCACACGGCGATGTTGCGCACGCGCCATAGCGTAAAGTCCTGGATGGTGCCACGGCGCGAGCCAAGCCGCGACGTCACCTTGCCCTTGACGGCGAAGCCAATCTCCACCGCGTGCGCCGAGTTGTTGGCGAGCATCGCCTCGTGCATGCAGAAGCCGGACTTGAAGGCGAAGCCCACGCCCTTTGCGGCCGAGACGACATTGCCTGTCAGCGTGAGGCGCCAGCCGCAGTCCTTGATCACGATGCCCGAGGAGGTGTCCGAGATGTCCGACTGCGGCGGGCCGGGCGCACCCTGCAGAGCGCCGTACACGACGCAGTTGCGCACGACGGCAGTGCCGCCAATTTGGAAGCCGGTCATCGCTCGCCACGTGACGACATTGTCGATGAGGCCAGACTTCGCCTCGATGCCATCGCCAAACCTGGGGATGAGCACAGAGTTGCGCACTTCACACAGGCCCTTGCAGCGGATCATCGGCACGATCTTCATCCCAAGCCGAATGCAGATTATCGAGGGCTTGAATGCGCCACCATCCTCGACGCGAACGCCAGACATGATAGCATTGCCGCCTGGCTCAACAACCATCAGCAGCCCAAACTTGGACTGGATCATCGTCTTGAAGCGGAAGTCCCAGTTGTATGTGTCGACGCCAGCGATGCGGATGGCGGGCGAGCCCTCGTCCGTCTTCGCGCGCAGGTACAGCGCAACCTCCGAGCGCATGTCGATGGCAAAAGCGCCGTGCTGCTCGGTGACGGCTACGTGCTTGAAGGCGAGCGGCTGGGTGATCGAGATCTCCGTGTCCCACGCTCCCCCGGGCGCTGGCACGAAGCGGATCGCCCAGATGGTTGCCCACTCCGTCTCGCTCGCGTCGTCGCCCGAGGTGCCGATGATGACCTGATCGTCAATCTGAAAGTCCATCCGGCCAGCGAGGACGAGAGAGACGTCTCCAGGCTGAGCCGTACGGCGCAGCAGCGTCCAGAGTGGCCCGCGCGGTGAGTCGCCATACAAGGAAAGTTGGCCGCCGACGTCAAAGGCATGGCCCTTGAGGCCTCCGCACTGGTGCGACTCGGTCAGCTCGTCGCCGGCCAGCAGAAACTCGAGCGAGCCCGAGAAGGGCACCGCCGGCAGGCCGGCGAGGATTTCGCCGCCCGGCTTGACGTTGATGCACACCGCACGCAGCGCCACTCGCGTCGATGGCCCGCGGTCCTGCACGACGAGCCGCCCCCAGACGACGATCGAGAACATCTGCACGTTGATATCGACGTCGAGCACGACGGTGCGGCAGCGCTTGATGGTCACGTTCGATTTGAATCCCGGCCACGTGAAGAGGGCGTCGTCCTCACTCGCGCCGAGCGCCTTGCCCTGCCCGTGCCACGTGTACATGTTGCTCCAGTAGGAGCTGAAGCAGCCGTCGGGGCACATGGCCGGGTCGCAGCCATCGTCCTCGCCATAGGGATGTGCCCACCGAGAAATTGGCGGGTACGAAGGAGACTCCGGCGGCACGTCGGGTGGCAGCGGCGGAGACGTCGGAGAGGGCGGCGGTGTGGGTGGTGGCCTCGGTGGGTGCACGACGTTCACTTCGGCCAGCCCAATCCCGCTCACGCTCAGATCGGATTGGATGCCATCGCGGATGCTTTGACGGTTGGCCATCTGATTGACATTGGAGGCGTCATCGCCGAGTGCTGTGAGTTTGCCGACGAGGCTGACGCTCTCTATCGACGGCGTGCCGTCGACGGTCGCTTGCATCGACGAGGGCAGACCGCCAATGATGTACTCGCTGAGGGATGCGAGCTGCGGGGTCGCACGGTCGGCAAGGGTTGCGTCCAGGTCGAGCGAAGTCGCAGGCAGCGCTTCCTCCTCGACTTCGACCTCAACCGGCAGCCCTTCGACGTCGATGATCAGGTTGGAGGACTCCATCTCGAGAGCAAGCGGGTCATACGCTGCGTAGAACTCGGGATCGGTGCTCAGATCGACGGTGGGCGCCGCAGGCGCCGCTGCAGGCGTGAGGCTGCGCGTGACGGTGATGGTGACCGTACCGCTCGTCGACGTGAGGATGCGGCGGCGGCGCGAGGCAACCGAGCCGATGACGACCGAGCACGCCTCACGGTCTTTGCACGCGCGTTCATACGCGGCCGCGCGCAGCTGCTCCTGGAAGGCGGCATTGTTGACATCGCCGGTTACCGCGAGCGTAAGTGAGCTCTCGACGACGACGACCGAGTCGAAGGAGGCAGACTGCTGCTCCTGCGTGTTGAGCGAGTTAATGGCGTTCTGCGAGGCCGCCGTCTTCAGTGCTGTCTCCGTGAGGCTGCTCAGCGACGAGCTGCTTAACGTGACCGAGATCTCGGCGACAAAGGCCCGAGGCGCAATGGGCGGCGGCGGCGGCGGCGGCGGGTCGGGAGGCGGCGGCGGCGGCAACGGCGGCGACGGCGGCGGCGGCGACGGTGGCGGGGCATATGAGAGTGAAAAGGTGCCGGTGACGCCACCGCACGGATCGTACCACCGCGTGGTGAGGCACTTCGCCGCACCTTCGATGCGAATGATGGCCGAGTCAGTCTTCGAGTCCCACCACACCGTCGCGGTGCTGTCGAGCCGACGGATCGTCATGCGTCGGCCCTGCCGCTCCGCCAGCTGCTTGGAGACGAGAGCGCGGCGGCCGCCGAATGTCTCGTCGGATGGGTCGTACTGGCGCGAGCCCGTGTACGTGGTGCCCTCCCAACCAGCCAACTCGACGTGGGTGGGGAGTGCGCCGCGAGGGCGGATGCCGGGCGGCACGTGCGTCTTGAGATATGCGGAGATTGGGTTAGTCTCAAACTCGATCCAATCGCCCTCCTGAAGCCCCTGCCCCACGACGAGCTGCGTTTGCTCCAGGTGCAGGATTCCGATGGCATCCGACACGGGCTCGATCATGTAGCGCCGGTTGGCAACGAACTGCGTCTCGAACTTGCTCCCCTCAAAGTGAGGCGTGTTCGCGAGGTTCATCCCGAACGTGCGCTGCCGTCCGATGGTCGCCTCGGGCGACTCCGGGTAGCGGACGGTGCCGTCGGCGCAGCGTGCGGGCAGCAGCTCGCATCGGTACCAAGGC
>Ga0314692_10000016_pt1 | contig 13242 bp, 1 predicted proteins | sample Plim5_28May_surf_FD_206203 | JGI IMG/M metagenome (GOLD analysis project Ga0314692, IMG submission 206203) | Metatranscriptome of seawater microbial communities from Espelandsvegen Fjord, Bergen, Norway - Plim5_28May_surf (Eukaryote Community... | ecosystem: Environmental > Aquatic > Marine >... | reverse complement strand
TTTTTTTTGTCGTCCCGAGTTATAACACTATTTCCCCTATATCTGCCGGAGCACGCGGGCACGCACGCTGCGACACTATTATTCCTTCGCTCGAGCGTGCGCGCGCGCCTCCGCACTCGCCCTCGGCGACAACATCAACAAGCATGTTGGTTGTTGCGTGCACATCGCGCGCCCACAGCACGTCATCCGCACAGGCGAGGGCTTGAGGCGCATGCGGATCGTCACCCACGTTCGCGCCCGCGCCCTCTTCACACACCACATCGCACAGCGCACGCCCATACACACTACACGCACGGCGCATCCCACATGGCATTACCCCCGGCGAGAGTCTGTGTGCCTCCGCTCCCCGCGAGCGACACTCAGTCGTCCAAGGCGAGCAGCCCCGCGACGCCTCGCTTCACCCAGTGCACCTCGTCCTTGGACGAGGGCAGCTTCAAGAACATCACAAAGTTAGACGAGTGCCCCGTCGTCGCGAGCACGCCGCGCCGCGCCGACTCCTTGTAGAGCGGGCAGTTGTAATACTTGCCGGGGTCGATCTTGTCCGTCTCCATCGGGCGGAACCACATCATCGGAATCTCGGTGAACAGCACCTTGGGCTCGCACTCCTCCATGACGCACGTGTCCGGGTCGTAGCGCGCGCCCTCGAGGAACATACCATGCACGTGCACGCCGTCCTCGGGCGGCGGCGTCTCGCCCGGCTTGCCCGTGAGCACGGAGAAGTCGAAGTCGATCATGTCGATCGGCAGCGTGTGCTTGCGCGCAAAGTTCTGCGAGGCGCCTGTCAAGAAGGCCTGCGTGAAGAAGAAGCCCGAGATCCAAAAGTCCTGAGGGATGCCGTCCTTGATCCAGTCGGCGAAGAACTTGAGGCGGCGCATCATGTCGGACACGTAGCCGCCGAGCGGCTTGAGCGAGGGGTACGAGCGCTTCATCCACATGGCGGGGCGCTGGCCCGTGACGAGCGAGTTGGCGACCGACTCGAGGTCGGCGTCCATGACGACGAGGCCCTTGATCGCCTTCTTGAGGTTGGCGAGCGACGAGCGCACGATGGCGATCAGCCGGTTGAAGCGGATGAGCTCCTGGTGCAGCACGGTGTTCATCGACTGCAGGTACTGCACCGGGTAGAGCGCCTTGGCCGCCTCGAGGTCAAAGTCCTCGGGCAGCTTCGAGGCGATGCCCTCGGCGATGGAGGCGAGCAGGTCGTCGCCGCCGCCGCCGCCGCCGCCCGCGCGGCTCTGCGTGAGCAGGATGGACGCGAAGAGCTCGCGCGTCTCCTTGAGCTCCTTGGTGATCGCCGCGTTCGCGTGCAGGCCGAAGACCTCGGGCGAGGCAAACTGCGGGAAGGAGCGCAGGTGCGCCATGAACTCCTCGTGCGTTTCGACGCCGGGCTGCTGGTACTGCTCGCGCCCCTCGCCCGTCGCCTGGAAGATGTAGCCCTTCTCGAGCGCGTCGAAGTTGTAAAAGTTCATGAGCAGCGCGTTGAGGCAGCGGCGGTCCTTGTCGTCGGTCACGCGGCCGCCATAATTGCACTCGCCCGTGCAGTACTTGAGCGCTTCCATGGGCACGGAGTCGTACGACTCCAGGAAGGAGCGCAGCTGCCGCACGCAGATGCGCAGGTCGGACGTGTTAAACTCGTACGGGATGTTCCAGCCGATCGGCCCAAACTTGCGCCGCTCCTGGATGACGGCGTGGAAGAAGCAGAGGCCGAAGAGGAGCGGCTTCCACGCGAAGGCGTTGGGGCCGCCGACACCGTCGAAGAACTCGGGGTCGGAGATGGGGTCGGCGATGTACGAGCCGAGCAGGTTGGCGCGCAGGCCGAGCGGCGGTTCGTTGGTCATCTTGACGCCATTCTGCAGGATGGAGACGGGGAAGGCGCCCGACGGCGCCGAGGTGAGCCACAGCCGGAAGTCGGGGTTGTTGCCGCCCGCTCCAAAGTCTTCGCAGATCTTCTCGAGCGTTGTCATCCACGAGACGGCGAGGTGGCAGTTCTGCAGCACGACCCACGAGCCGTTCTTGGAGGCGTCGTCGATGAGCTTCTTGGCGATGGGTCCCTGGCCCTGGCCGAGCGAGATGGCGTTGGTGCGCTTGCCGCCGAAGCCGCGCGCGTCGGCAAACTTGAGCAGCTGCGACATGGGGTCCTGGCCGGGGCTCAGGATGAAGATGAGCGGCGCGGAGCACGTCGAGTCGGCGAAGCAGTTCTCGAGGTTGAAGGGCGGCGGCGTGACGAAGCGATCGTCGAGGTTCTCAGTGACGAAGGCCGTGACCATCGGCACGACGCGGTCGGGTCGCAGGCAGCGCAGGATGCAGCAGCGCTCGAAGGGCACGCCGTCGTCGTTGAGGTCGGCATCCCACTTGCCGGGCAGCGTCTGCGTGTGCGGCTGGTCGTGCTCGTAGACCTGCTTCCACTGCGGCAGCTGCTTGGCGAAGTCGCCTGGCAGGTCCTCGAAGCCCGGCAGCTGCGAGAGGCGTAGCAGCTCGTCCCAGCGCGCCTGCGCGAGCCACGGCGCGCCGTCGGACGTCGAGCCGTCGGCGGTCGGGTTCTTGGGCGCGTTGTCGGGGAGCATGCCCGCGCCGCCCGTGAGGAAAAAGCCGAACTGGCCCGCGTCGAGCTTGTCGTCGCCGCGCATGATGTTCGTGCACATGACGAAGGAGAAGAGCAGCTTGTCCTTCTCGTAGAGCGAGCGGCACACGTTGCGGTAGACGGAGATCGTGTTCTGCGCGATGATGAACTTGAGGCGCTCGTCGAGCTTCTTCGAGGTCTCGGCGTCGTCGATGGCCTTCTCGAACAGCAGCTGGTACCACGCGAGCGAGAACTGGTACATGGGGTCGATGTTGGCCATCGCGGCGATCGAGAAGAAGAGGATGGACGAGCGGTAGGCCACCGGCTTGTACGACTCGCGCACGGCGTCGAGCTTCTTAGTCGTCGCGTCGGCGATGACCTGCTTGGCCGAGATCTGGTCGCCAACGACCTTGGCCTCGCCGAGGATGTCGATGGCGCTCTGGTCGTCGAGGATGTTGCCCTCGGAGGCGGAGAGCGTGTGCAAGATCTTGTTCTCGATCTCGGTGAGCACGCGCTTGTTCTCGGCGCCCTCGATGACGAGGCGCGACTTCTCCTCCTCGAGCTCGGGGCGCTCCTTGGCGACGACGATGCCGAGCATCTGGTCCTCGAGGCCCTCGGGCGTGATCATGAAGTTAAGCAGCGTCACCTTGACCGAGACCTCGGGCAGGTAGTGCGGGTTGCGCAGCTTCGTCGTGATGTAGAACTTGAACTCCTTGTTGTACTCGACGACGGAGTCGCCGAGCTTGATCGACATGACGCCGCCCGACTTGAAGATCTGCTTGAGAAGCACCGGCTCGAGGACAGGGTCGAGGTCCTCCAAGACGTTCTCGCAGAGCGTCGGGTTGCCGAAGGTGATCGCGTTCTCGAGCGCGCGCGCAAAGTCGCCGTCCGACAGCTTGAAGATGACCAGCCCCGTCTTCTTGGTCATCGTCTTGATCCACTTGTTGGCCTGCATCTGCGGGTCGATCATGAGCGGCCAGCGGCGCGCCGCGTCGGTGATGATGCCATTGTCCGTCGAGAACGAGTCCTTGGGCAGCCCGTCGATGTACCACTGCCGGATCTTGACGCCGTCGCCGAGCGTCGCCTCGAGCGAAAACTTGGGCGAGCACGGCACCTTCATCTCGGCGCACTTGTCGATCCACGACTGCACGCCGATGTCGCGGAAGGTGGCCACGAAGGGGCCCATGTACGAGACGACGCCCGAGCCAATGAGCACGTCGCCGGTGATGTTGTTGTACGTGACGCCGAGCGCCTCCGACGCGGCCGTCCAGCGGTCCTTCTCGCCGCCGAGGCCGTTGATGAGCTTCTCGGCGCGCTCGAGCTTGTTGGCGCAGTCGAGCGACTGCGCCTCGAGCGCCTCCTTCTTGATGGTCGTCTCCTCGAAGGTGGCCTGCAGCGTGGCGAGCTTGTCCTCCACCTCCTTGAGCTGCGCCATCTTGGTGGCGAGGAGCGCCGAGACCTCCGCGTACTCCGCCTCGGCGGCCGCGAGCTTGGCGCGCTTGGGCGCCACGTCCTTGGCGACGCGGTCGTACGTCTCCATCGCGCGCACCCAGCAGCACAGGCCGAAGGCGGCCTGCGAGGCCTTCTTGACCAGGTCGGGCACGAAGGCCTCGTTGGTCATGTACTTGTCGCGGATCTTCTTCATCACCTCGGGCTTGATGTTGTCCTTGTCGTACTGCACGAGCGAGTCGAGGAACTTGGAGTCGTTCATCATCTTCTTGGCCGGGTCCCAGAAGTCGTCGACCTTGCCCTTGCCGTCGGGCGCAGCCACCTTGACGGGTGCGATCTCCTTCATCACGCAGACCGCCTCCATCGTGAGCTTCACGCCCGCGGGCGGCGCCTTCATGTTCTTCACCTCGTCGACGTCTGACTTCTTAAGCGTCGAGAGCGCCTTGACGGCGGCGTCGAGCGCGGGGAGCGCCTCGGCGAGGCCCGCCTCGCAGTCCTCCTTGATGGCGGTCGCGTTGGCGGCGACGACCTCGGCCTGCGCCTTGTCCTTGGAGACGACCTCCTTGACCTTGGCCGCCTCCTTCGAGTCGCGCTCGATGACGATCATGAGCTCGTCAGCGTCCTTGCGCGCGACGACGAGCTGCGGCTGCAGCGCCTGCAGCTCCTGCTGCATGCCCGCGACGGACGCGGCCGTGTCCGAGAGCTTCTGCAGGCCGACGTCGTAGCGCGACTTGGCCGACGAGACCTCGCCGCGCTTGACGTCGAGCAGCCCGCGGAAGGAGCCGAGGAGCTCGAGGTACGACGTGGGCGTCACGTAGTTATGCCGGCGCAGCTCGTCGTAGTAGCGCGCGGAGAGGTCGGAGACCGACTCCTGGAAGTAGCAGCACATCTCCTGCACGCACTTGCGCACGGCATCGTCCATCTTGATGTCCTGCAGGAAGGACTGCGCCACCGTGAGCAGCGCGTCCTTGGGCCACGCGGTGAACCAGTCGATGGTGCAGCAGTTGACGAGCGAGGGGAACTTGCGCAGGCGCGTGCGGAAGGCGTCACCGATGGGCGACATGCACAGCGCCATGTGCAGGTTGGTCTTGCAGAAGACGACGAAGAGGCGCATGAGCGCGGGCGTCGAGAAGTCGGTCATGCCCGCCTCCTTGGCCTTGGGCTGCATCGATTCGCAGATCTGGGAGACCTCGTCGCCCGGGAAGAGGTTGGGCACCTCGCCCGCGTTGAGGATGTTATTGATGTCTTCGACCATCGCCTCGTCCTTGACCTGCGTGTCGGTGAAGAGGAAGACAGTGGGGTTGCCCTTCTCGCCCGCGCCGCGCAGCACCTTCTTGAGGTCCTCGCGCCATGCCACCATGTCGTACGACTTGGTGAGCTCGATGCCGAAGAGCTGGTAGTCGGCCATGTGGCACGCGAGGCGCGTGAGCGACTGGCGGCCCGAGCCGCCCACGCCAACGGAGAGCACGTTGCCGTAAGGCTGCTTGATGATGCGCAGGATGCGGCACACGTGCTCGCAGGCAAAGGGGAAGAGCACGAGGTCCATCGGCGTCTTCGAGATGGCGTTGTAGTCCTCCATCGAGGTCTGCATGCGCTCGATGATCGCAGCCATGTCGGGCATCACCTCGTAGTCGACGCCCTCCTCCTTCATGAAGTCGCCGTACAGCAGGCGCGGGTCGTCCGTCTCCGTCACCTTCTTCCAGTCCGTCTTGAAGATCTCAGCGAGCTGCTCGCACACCTGGCCGTGGAACCAGTTGGTGTCCTTGGCCTCGATGAGGCGGTCGGAGAAGACGCGCTTCGACTCGTGGATCCACAGCCGCAGCACGTCCGTCTTGGCGAGCACCGTCTTGGGCGAGCCCTGCGTCATGCCCTGGAAGACCTTGGAGAGGTCGCGCAGGTTGAACGTGTAGTGCGACTTCGAGGGCGTCGGCAGCAGCTCCTTGGCGATGTTGTTGAAGATGTTGATCGTCGCCTGGACGATGCCGTTGCCGAGCGAGGTGCACTCGCCCGGGAACTTGTCCTTGGAAAAGTGCCAGTCGAAGATGGTCTTGAAGATGCGCTCGAGCGCCGCCGGCGCGTAGTCGGTGCACCAGAGCAGGTTGAAGTGGCGGATGTAGCGCGGCGTCACCGGGTTGCGGCCGCCGCCGGGCGGGCCCATGGCCGCGATGAACTGGATATCGACGAGCTCGCGGAAGGTGCAGTCCTTGAGATCGTACCAGCCCTGGTGGTCCATCCACTGGCGCAGCAGCTCGACGGGCGGCTGGTCGCCGTACGTCTGGAGCATCGGCATGTTGAGGTCGTCGACGAAGATGACCGTTTTCTTGCCAAAGGGCGGGCCGAAGACGCCCTTGCGCCGCTTGTCGAGCTGCGAGTCGATGATGTTCTGCGACGCGCGCGCCGACGTCTGCGCCGAGAAGTTTAGGAAGATGTTGGTGTACACGTCCTTGACGCCCTTGGCGGCCTGCACCATCTCGGTGTTGATGCCGTTGAGCAGGCGGTCGCGCGCCATCTGCGTCTTGCCCGTGCCGGTGTTGCCCGCGACGAGCATGGGCACGTTGTGCGTCGTGAGCACGTCGATGATGTACGAGGCCTGCACCGTGTCGACGGTCGTCACGAAGATGTCGCCAAACTTGGCGCCCTTGGGCACCGCGTACTCGGGCACCGTCTTTGTCCAGTCGATCCACGCCCACGAGCGCGTCTGGTCGAAGCAGCAGTCGAAGACGACGCCCTTGTCGACGGGCGGCGCCTTCGTGAGCTTGATGTCGGCGAAGACTGGCTGCGGCGCGCCCGGCGTCGAGAGGATCTCGGGCACCTCCTTGCGGAGGAGCTGCTTGAAGAAGGCGTCGAACTTGAGGCGCGAGGCGGCGTCGACGGTCGCGCCGACGGCCCAGATGAGAGAGAACATGAAGAGGCCCTGCAGGATCTCGACGCCCTTCTTCGAGTCGGGCGCCTTGGACGGCTGCTCGGGCACGTCGATCCAGATGTCCATGTGCGCCTCGATCATGCGCATGCACGCGCGCGCGAGCATGATGTCCATCGTCGGCACGGGCGAGCGGCAGTCGCGGCGCAGGTACCAGAGGATCGGGTCGAGGAACCAGTTGAAGAGCACCTCGAGCGAGTCCTTCTGCGCCTTGTCGACGTTGGGCGGCAGGTTCTGCAGCCACGAGACCATCAGCGGCTTCCAGCCGAGCTGGTGCGGCTCCATGTAGACCATGCCACAGCGCGAGACGGTCGCGGGCGAGGCGACCGCGAGGTCCATCGGCTCGAAGATGAGGTTCATGATGCGCGACATGGCGATGATCTCGCCCGACATGAGGCAGAGCTTCTTGTTGTCGTCGAGCACGGTGTTCATGTTCTCGATCCAGACGGCGTCGACGGGGCCGTCGAAGACCATCCACTGGCGCACACCGGTCGCGTCCTGGGCGCACGTGCGGTAGATGACGGCGAGGATACCGTCCGTCCACTCGTGCGAGACGGGGTCGAACTCGCCGTAGAGGCGGCCGGGCGGCACCGACTTGGGGTTGAGGCACGGCGTGGTCACCTTGAGCCACGACTCGTGGAACGTGTCCTTGCCGGCGTGCTCGTCGTTGAGCAGCGTGAGCGCCTCGGCGAGCGTGCGGTAGCAGCACGTCTTGCCCGAGAAGGGCAGCCCGACGACCATGAAGCCGTGGCGCACGAGGAACATCTCGTACACCTCGAGCACCTTGATGACGAAGTTCTCTTCGGGCTGCAGCGACTTCTTCTCGATGATCGTCTTGATGGCGCCCGTGAGCATGTCGTAGTCGGGCGCGGGCAGCACGACGCCGGGGAAGAGGTCGGAGAGGATGCCCGCGAAGAGCGGCACGTCGTGCGAGAGGAACTTGGGCAGGTTGACGTCGCGGATGGAGCGCAGCACGAGCATGGGCTCGGGATCCTTTGGCAGCGCTTGCTTGAGGTTGCCCGCCGCGGTGAGCACCGACTTGACTGCGCGCATGCCGTAGTCGTAGTGGTCCTGCGACGAGAGCTGCTCCGAGCAGAGCTTGTACGTCTGCACGATCTTCTTCGAGAGCGGGCGCGCGACCGAGAAGCCGAAGGACATGAGCGAGATCTCGCCGATGAGGCCGTAGTCGGGCACCATCATCGCGACCGTGCGGAAGAGCACTTTGAGGTTGTCGGGCAGCTCGGAGCGGCCGGCGTAGCCAGGGTTCATCGTGATGAAGATGGCGTTCGTTGGGTCGATGGCGAGGTCGGTGCCCTCAAAGATGAAGCGCGTCACGCCGGCGGCGATGGCGCGCTGGATGGTGAGGATCTGCTGCGCGACGACCGAGAGCACCTCGAGGTCGATGCGGTTGAACTCGTCGAAGCACGCCCACGCGCCCGCGGCGGCGACGCCCTTGAAGAACTTGGCCATCGCGAGGTAGTCGAGGCCGTCGGAGCAGTTGAAGACGACGCACTGCTTGGCAAGCGCCTTGGCGAGGTCCTTGGTCGTCTCGGTCTTGCCGGTGCCGGCGGGGCCCTCGGGCGCGCCGCCGAGGGTCAGCTGGATGGCGCCCATGAGCGTGCGGTAGCAGCGGTCGGTGAGCTGCGTGACGACGAGGCGGAAGGAGTTGCCGAGGTACTCCCAGCCGTACTTGACATGGGCCGTGATCATCTTGAGGTCGAGGTCGGGGCCGCACATGCCGTCCTTCTGGTTGGGGTCGTAGTAGAGGCGCAGCTGCGCGACCCAGTTGAAGTCGTTGGTCGTGTCGACGTCGGCGTTGGCCATCATCGTGAGCACGTCGCGGCCGTGCACGTCGAGCGTCACCATCGCGCCGAGCGTCGTGCGCTGCATCTTGTTAAGCGGCGTCTGCACGAGCTGCACGCAGCCGTCGAGCTGCTCCGTGCACTTGGCCTCGTAGGCGCGCAGCCCCTTGTTGCCGCCCGTGTTGAGCGCCTCCTCGACCTCGAGCGTCCAGAAGATCTGGTCGACGCCGAGGACGACCTGGCCAGGCCAGCAGAGCAGCCAGTCGAGGCGCGGCTGCTTCGTGTAGTCGGCGTGGCCCTTGTAGCACTGCAGCGAGACGTTCTCCTTCATCGCGCCCTCGACCTGCAGCAGCCACTTCTCGACCATGCCGTTGGCGGCGTTGGGGTCGAGCGTATCCTTGAAGGGCACCTTCTCGCCCTCGGCGGAGATCATGCCGTGGATGATGAGGTTCTTGTCGAAGTCGAGCTTCGAGATGCCCTCGAAGCACTTGCCCAGGTGGGGCTGCACGCGCAGCGGGTCCTTGGTCTCTGAGAGGATCTGCAGCAGCTCGTCGTTCGAGAGGAAGAAGAGGCGCGCGAACGAGAGCCGCTTGGCCTCGAGGTAGTCGTTGAGGCCCTTCTGGATGAGCTCGAGCAGCCGGTTGGCCTCCTGCCAGCTCGCGAGCATGCCCTCGGTCGCGGTGGCCATCAGCACATTGGGCTTGGCCTCGGTGGCCACCATGACCTTGCGCCAGAGCCGGTCGACCTGCGTGAACCGTTTGGCCTCCTGCGGCATCTGGCGCATGATGTCCTCGGACGAGAAGATGGGCTCGAGGTAGAGCCACACCGACTGGCACTTGAGCCACTCGTCGATGATCTCCTGCATCGAGATGAGCTTGGCCTCCCAGTCGCGGCAGCGCGCCTCGAAGGGCTTGACGAAGGGCGAGGAGCGCATGGCCTGCGTCTTCACGATGTGGTCGTCGAAGAGCGACTGGATGTCGTCGAGCGCGCGCAGAATGTACGTGCCCGTGTCGCGGTACTCCATGCAGTCGAACTGGACGGGGCGCCACTCGTTGAGCATCTTGTCGAGCGCGCGCTCGAGCGAAAACTCCTTGGAGGCCGCGTCGGACGCCTCCTGGATCTGGTCGATGAAGTCGCCCGTCTTGGCGTCGAGGATGATCGAGAGCGTCGACATCTCGTTGGGCTGAATGGGCTTGCCCACCTGCTCGGCGAGCGCCTTCCAGTGCCGGTCGCGCATGCCAGGGTTGAGCATGGCCGCGATGAGCGGCAGGTGCTGCTTGAACTCGTCGATCTTCTCCTTGACATAGTTGACGACCTTGAGCGGGCCGGGCAGGCCCGTGAGCGACTTGCCCAGCTTGTACAGCAGCCGCCACCACTCGCCGACGTCCTTCTCGACCTGCTCGGGCGAGAGCTCGAGGAAGGGACCCTCGGTCCACACGGGGTACGACTTCTGGAAGTTTATGGCCGTCGTCCACAGCGTGTTGTACGGCTCGAGCGACTTGTTGAGCTCGTTGAGCTGGCCGTACTCGGTGATGGGCCAGCCGAAGAGCTCCTCGCGCGAGTTGTAGAGCGCGCCGCGCTCCTTGCCGTCGTCGATCTTCGCCTGCAGCGCCGCGACGGTCGCGGCGTTGGTCTCGACCTCGGCCATGTCACCGAGGGTGGCGAGCGCCTTGATCTCGACATCCCACTCGTCGAGCTCCTCCTGGAAGCGCTCGCGGTCGTTGCGCAGCTGCTCCTGGAAGCGCTCGCGGTCCTCCTCCTGCTTCTTGGCGGCGTCGGACGCGACCTTGGTCACGCGGCCGGGCCAGCCGAGCGTCTGGTAGACGAGCGAGAAGACCTCGTCGGGCAGCTCATGCGTCACGTCCGAGAGCAGCCCGAGGCGCTTCTCGAGGTCCTCCGTGATCGACTCCTGCAGCTTCTCGAGCTCCTGCTCGCAGCTCTGCAGGTAGGCGTTCATCTCGACGACCTCCTCGGCCGAGCCGCTCGAGCTTTGCAGCCGCTCGTAGATGGTCGAGTAGCTCGCGCCGATGTCGTTGGCGCGCGTCTGCAGCTCGTCGACGATGAGGCCCGAGATGCCACGTGCGATCGCCTCGGCCTTGGTCGCCAGCGAGAGCTTGAGCTCCGAGCACGAGATGAGCAGCAGCCGGCAGTTGACCTCGGGCGCCGTCGCGTCCATGATCGTGTCTACCATCGTGCGCCACTTGCCGATCATCTCCTGGTACTGCTCGAGCGTGTGCTTCTTGCCGCGCAGCCCCTCGAGGTAGCTCTCGATCTCGATGCCCGCGAGCTCGTCGAAGGTCTTGAAGATGTCGAGCAGCCGTTTCGGGCGCACGAGCGAGGCCTCGAGCGTGTCGAAGAGCGACTGGCGCGCCATCTTGAGCATCGGGTCGTCGGCGCCGAGCGTCGCCATCAGCGTCTCGGGCAGGCCGAGCATGTGCATCACGTGCGACTCGATGGCCGGGATGCCCGTCGTCTGCGTGACGAAGGCCTCGAGCACCGAGTTGAGCGAGGCCACGACGGTCGGCAGCGGCGGCTCGTACTCGAGCTTGCCGCCCTTGAGCTGCAGCGTCACCGTGATGAGCGAGGGCTGCCCCGCCGGCAGCTCCTTTGCAAATTCGGAGCCCGTGTCGTCGAGCTCGGCCTGCGGCGTGGCGAAGGCGTGGAGCAGCCCGAGGTACTCTCCGATGGACGTGAGCACGAGCGCCTGCAGCTCGTCCTGCATGAGCAACGTCAGCTGCTTCAGGATGCGCGGCACGCGGCCGGCGTGGTACGACTCGAGGTCCATCGTCTTCTCGAGCTCGGGGATCGCCGAGAGCTCCTGCTGCACGATCGCCTCAACGGCGGGCGTCCACAGCGTCGTGAAGCGCGACTTGACCTCCTCCGTCTTGGCCGCCTGCACCTTGAGGAAGTAGTCGAGGTCGCACGGCGTCGTGAGCACGCCGGGGCGCGCCTCGAGCAGCGACTCGTCACGCAGCCAGTAGCACTCGTCAAAGACGAGCCGGATGCAGCGCAGCAGCACCGGGTCGCCGTTGAAGAGCTTGGCCGCGACCGCCTTCTTGGCGACCGCGTAGGCGTCGGTGAAGTTCTCGACCGTGCCATTCTCGGGCACGACCGCCGCCACCGGCGCCGGCAGCTTGAGCGCCGCCACCGTCGCGCGGAACTCGGCCGACTTCATCGAGTAATCGGTCGTGCAGCGCTGCATGGCCGTCGCGTAGAGCTCACCGACCTGCTGGAGCGACTGCTGCACGGCGAGGCCCTGCCAGCGGCTCTCGTCGCAGCGCGCGCGCTTCGCGAGGCTCTCCTCGTGCAGCACCGCCGTCACGTCCGAGAGCGTCGCCGACGGGCCCACCTGCTCCGTCGCGAAGAGGTGGTAGCGCATGTCGCTCTCCATCTTCGCCCGCAGCACCGTCGCCTTCTCGCAGCGCTCGCGCCACTTGGCCTCCGACTCCTTGTCGAAGAGCAGGTTGAGGCGCGTGCAGAGCTTGCGCTTGCCCGTGTGCACCCACTGCACCTCGAACTTGGCCTCCTCGGGGTGGTAGCGCACAATCTCGCACGGCAGCATCTGGCTCGTGCGGCCGCCGCTCGAGTAGTACTTGGAGCGCGCGCAGAAGGGCTTACCCTGGTTGTAGTACGTCTCGGCCTTGTCCCAGAGCTCGTCGGGCATGGGCTCCATCTCGCCGCCGTCGAAGAATTCGAGCGCCAGGAAGGTCGAGGCGACCTCGTCCTCCGACAGCGGAGGCAGCTCAACCTCCTCGTCCACCTCGGGCGGCGTCGCGTACGCGAGCGTCGACGCGTGCAGCCCCCGCGCCGCCGGCGAGTAGTTGGAAGCGATGGACGCCGACGGCTGCTTCTTCTCCTCCGTCGGCAGTATCGAATCAGCCGGCTCCGGCGGCGGCAGCGGCGGCAGGCCCTTGGGGCCGTACGAGCGCATCGTCTGCGTGGCGGACACGTCGCGGAAGCCCGGCCCAGGCGCCTGCCCCGACTCGGCCGCCTGCAGCCACGCGTGCTTGGGCAGCATGTCCCAGCGGCGCACCTTTTGGTACGAGAGCAGCGGCGCGGCGCCGGCGTACGCCGGGTCCTCCTCGCCCGGCAGCGGCGCGGAAGCCGCCATGCCGGCCTCGCGGCCCACGCCCATGAGGGCCTTGGGCACCTTCAGCGAGACCGGTGCGGCGAGCGCCGAGGCGCCGGGAGCACGCGGGCGCCCCGTCTCGGGCTGGTAGGAGTGCGGCAGCGGTTCAGGCGGCTTGAAGACCGCGTCGAGCGGCGATTCGGACGGCATGACGCGCTGAGTGATCATGCGCTCCTGCTCGCCGAGGTGTGCCAGAGTCGACATCGCCGCATCGATCGCACGGGTCGGCGCGGCGTCGCCCGCCTTGGTCCGCCCGCCACGGGGTGGGGCCATGGTTGGCAGGCGTCGGCAGCGGGGGTCGGGGGTCCGGAGTCGACGGCCAGCCGAGAGTCGCTGAGGGCAGCCCCGCGCAAGTGGTTTTGCAAGGCGACCTCAGCAGCAGAAC
>Ga0314692_10000013_pt1 | contig 13468 bp, 17 predicted proteins | sample Plim5_28May_surf_FD_206203 | JGI IMG/M metagenome (GOLD analysis project Ga0314692, IMG submission 206203) | Metatranscriptome of seawater microbial communities from Espelandsvegen Fjord, Bergen, Norway - Plim5_28May_surf (Eukaryote Community... | ecosystem: Environmental > Aquatic > Marine >... | reverse complement strand
GTGGCCAGGAGCAGCGTCGCAGGGTGTCCAAGCCAACGGGTCTGTCGGTGGCACGGCAGAGAGCCGCGAGAAGGGCACGTGGCCAAATTACGAGGCGGCATATCTTGCTAAACGTTTGGGTGCTCATGATACTAACGCGAAATATGTATATGACGATCGTTATAAAGGACACGCATACATTGGAGATGATGCAGCTAAAGCCGTCTACCTTGACAAGGTGACCGAGGGCTACAAGGACGAAGCCGAGGCGTGCTTGAAAGCAGAGTTTGACGACTGGTTGCAAGGCAAACACGAGGCTAATTTGACGGGCAAATCGTTAGTGTACGAAAATGCACCTGGAAAACCAAAACGACGGGCTGTGGTTCACACAAAAGAATCCGATAAAGCAAAACTACCTGGCGAAGAGTTGACTGAATGGCACCCGACGTGGTGGGGACAAGATCACCTTGTAAATTTACCCGGAGTGCGCGAGCATTTGCGCGAGGATGCTATCGCAAGGGAACGCCACGAGTATAATATGAATCTTCTAGCAGAGTTTGGTCCACAGAATTTAGATGAGGCATGGGCCTATTTTAAGCACTGGGTCAAAGGACGGCCCGTCGCACCTGAGGTTTGCGTGAATCATAGGGCCCCTAAGTCACACACATATGGGCCGAGTGGTGGAAGCGTGGGTCCAACGGGTATGGATTTGCCACGTGGCCTTCATTTAGGCGTGATCGAGGCTCTCGGTGAAAATGGACGGCTCAAACGGCGTGATTTAGACCCACCTAAAGCTGTTGAAGACCGTGTGAATACCTATGTAGACAGACTTGAACAGAGGGTTAGCGAGGCAATTGTCAATGATCAAATCGTCGATTTGGAAAAGGATGTGACTTATCTAAGAGACGAGTTAACTAATCGGGAGAACATGTATGACAGGCGGGAAGCTGAAGTAGTGAGCCTACGGAATGAAATTGGCAGTTTAGAGGGTCAATTTCAATTGAACCCGATAGACACAACATGGCCAGAGTTAGTGGACAGTGCTCCAGACGAGAATCAAGCAGAAATCCTCGCGAGATTGTTTGCGGAGCAGGCTGAGCAGCAGCTGGCGACGCGGGCTACACCCATACGCGGCGTCTCATTCGCCACACCCGAACAAACGTTAAATGGCGAGGATACGACCGAGGCCACGCAGACGTTCTCCAAACTAGACCCATTTAGACGTTCACCACGCGGGGCAGCAATTCGACGACGTTCACCACGCGCGCCGAGCGTTGCCGAGTTCAACAACATGTATGGCGGCATGATTGAGAACGACATGGTCTCACCACGCGCCAGCCCAGAATTAGACGAGCAAGACGAGAACGAAGAGCTTCTGCTGTTGGAAAAGCTGTTGGTTGAACGTCAACCTCGTGCCGAGGGGGCGGTCAACCCTGAGACACCAACGCCCCGGGGGGCGGTCAACCCTGAGACACCAACGCCCTGGTCCGCCGGCGGTACGGACACATATGGATATGAGCCTTGGGCTGCGACGCCTTCACGAAACTGGCGTGCTGGGCGCGCTCTTCGCACATAGTTAATTTCTAGATGCCTATGATGACTATGAATCAAGACCCCTTTTTCATGGCGCGGGCGGAGACGAAACGGGGCAGGCCATTGGGCTCCATTCTCGACCCACACCAGTACACACGTTCGCTCCTGCGGCAGTATGGCAATGTAGGGGAGGCAATATCTCTTCCTGCATACGACGCCAAGCGCAACGAAGCTGCAATGAACGTGTGGGAGAAGCAAAATGCACAAATTCAAAAACTCACACACGATTTGCATCTTGCGCGTGAGCGCGCGCGACTGTATGCTGGCTACTTGCAGCATTTTTCTAGCTCACAGAGAGACGACGGCGATGGCGATCCCGGCGATCGTAGCGAGCGCCCTTCTCCTGTACGTCCTGTACGAGAACCGCCCAGCACAGCTCGCGCAGGAGAAGGTCTCGACGACGGGGCCGGAAGCGGAATCACCGAAGAATCCGCGGCGAGTATCGGAGCCAGTGCACCTGGACACCCCAGTGAACACGGCGCTGAGGAACGAGGCGGCGGAGATACACAGTCGGGTCCCGATGAACGACCCCATGGCGGCGGCGGTGAACAAGACGCTGATAGCCCCGAGGCACGAGCAGACACAGATTAGAACGCACCCCAGTGTGCAACTTTTAGTATCGGCGGTCGACTCTTAAATTCTAAGTCCCATGAAAAGCACACGCATGGCACCACAGCTGCAAATCAACCAAGGGCCACAGGACGCGCTCCTCTTCGACAACAGCCGTTCCTACTTCACGAATGTCGGGTACGTCCGCACATCAAACTTTCAGATGGAGCTGCGCGACGTCGACCCACAGAACGCGGCCAATCTCGGTGCGACGGTGCAATTTGTGATCCCAAAGGCCGCGGATCTGCTCGGCCCGGTCGATTTGCTCGTCGAGATGGCAGAGCCCACTAGCGTCGCTGGCGTCGGTGCGCACTGCACGTGGGGCTGGGTCGAGACGCTAGGTTATGCAATGATCGACCGCATCACATTCTCCGTCGGTTCGCACGACGTCGAGGTCCTGACGGGTGAGCACCTGAACATTATGAATGAACTTATGCGTGACGACAAGAATCGTTTCGGCTACAGCCAGATCGGTAAGACGGGCAAGCCGCTCATGCGCTACTCCGTCGGTGGCTTTTGTTCACAGAAGTTCGTCCATGGTGATCCCAACGACCCGGATCGCGCGATCACCGGGGCGTTCGTGGATGGTGTGCCGACAGTGAAGTCCGGACGCAAGATGATCATCCCGCTCGGCCTCTTCTTCACGCACCACCCGTCGAAATACTTCCCACTCGCCGCGATCGCTGGCTGCAACGACGTGCGCATCACGATTCGCTTCAAGACGAAGGAGGAGCTGCTCTGCGCAGACGCCCCTATCCCTGTCAGATACAGCGAGTTGGATCCAAATGCCGCACCAGTCGACGCCGGGCTCGCGAATCTCCAGTTCCCGAACGGCAACGCCTTCGTCAGCGGCTCGTGCCAGCTACGTTGCCACTACATTCACGTGACAGGTCCGGAGGCGACACAGCTCATGAATCGCGAGCACGTGCGCCTGATGAAGTTTTGGACCGGCAACCACGTGAGCAAGGTTCAGCGCATCACGTGCACCCCCGAGGGTCGCGCGCAGTCCGTGGACATCGACCTGAGCTTCCTGCATCCGGTGACCGAGCTCGTGATCACGATTCGCAAGTCGAGTGACATGACCGGCCTGCTGAGCACGGCAGCCCAATTGGGTGACAGCAACGCGACCCAAGTGACCGCGCGCCCGGCGATGACGAAGAGCTACTTTTCCTACCATGGCGGTGGGTATAACCCGAACCTCGACGAGTGGCCGAATCGGTACGATCTAGAAACGCAGACGTCGCGCCTCGTTCAGGTCAACGCGTCCGCAATTAATTTCCCTACGTGGGCGGGTTCGTTCCAGAACCCAGTCGTCCAGGCAACAACGCCAGGCAACACTGTCGCGCTTGTGGGTAGATGGGAAACTGGTTGGAGGGTGCAACTCGTGATCGAAAGCGGCCACGGGTTGGGGACAGATACGTTTTTGCCAAGTGGGGAGTACGAGCTCCACGGAGCTGTACAATATGGCGAATGGTTTGGTTCCATGCTCACCCATGTTCAACTGAGGGCTGTGGGCACTACGACGCCTCTTACGTGGACGTACGATGGTGAGCACGGAGTGTATGGAGTTATTCGCCTCAAGAACGACACGGGTTCTGCACAGGTTCCAACGCATCTGCTCACGACATCCTTCAACCTTCGCCTCAACGGCCAGTCGCGGCACCTCGATGGCGACGGCATCGACCGCGATTACCTGATGAACCGCCTGATGCCCATGCTTCACTCGAATGCGACGGAGGAGTACCGCCTCGCGCACGGTCAACGGAACGCGAACAAACAGGAGCGTCTGGCGACCGCACAGGGGCTTTTTGCTGGTAATAGCGCGCAGCAATTGGGACTTAGCTCGGCGGTAACGCACGACGCTTCTGCACACGAACTCCAGACGCTTTCGGAGATCTTCGATCGCAAGGAGATCTACGTATTTCCCTTTGCACTCAACCCGGAAGGCGCGAACCCGTCGGGCTCGGTCAATTTCTCGAAGGTCTCACACGCCAAGCTGTCAATCAATCTAAATGGAATTGCGCCTGGACTGACCGGCGCAGCACTCGAGGACGACTACCAATTCGACGTCTACGGCGTGCACTACAATTGGCTCGCAATCAAGGAGGGCCGCGCTCTGACGTCGTTTGCGTAAAATTAATCTGATCGAGTGTTCACACCATATGTCTGTGTCGTGCCCATTGGAGTGCATCAACACCGCATGCCCATCGCCAACTTTTGTCGAGACACACGGCACTTGGATACTTTCGATGGTAGGAATGGTCAGCATCTGCTTCGCAGCGCTACTCACGTACTTTTTAAAGAGCCGCTGCAAGATGATCCGGTGCTTTGGGATGCAGTGTGACCGTGACGTGATCAGTATAGAAGTTACGGACGCTTCTGTAAAATCTAATGTGTGAGTATCACAAAAAAGCATGCGCTACGCAATCGCCGTCGACGTCGGAGTGAAAAATTTGGGTCTGTGTGTATTTGACTTCAGCACGAGCAGCTTCTGCTGTTGGCTGAACGTCAACCTCGTGCCGAGTGGGCGGTATCAGCCATGCAAGAATGTCGAATACGTCGAGAATTTCATCGAGCGCTTCAAGCACTTCTTTGACGACGCCGCCTACGTCGTCGTCGAGCGGCAGATGCGCTGCAATATGCGCATCATCGAGGCGCTACTCGAACAACGCTTTAAAGACAGGTGCACGATTATTAGCCCACGGTCCGTAAAGGCACACTACGCTCTCGGGATGCGCAACTACACACAGAACAAAGCCGCAGCTGTGACCTTTGCATCGCAATTTGTCTCCGCGAACCCCGATGCGTTCGACGTTGGCGTCGCCGCTGTCTTCCTCGGCAGTAAGAAGCGCGACGACTTTGCAGACGCGCTCATGCTCATGACTTATTTTCTTGATACATATTCAGTGTGCAATGATGTCGTCAAATTCCTCGTCGAGTGATGAAGAGCCCGAGCCGACAAATTGGGTCGACGCGCACTTCGACGAGCTCAGTGATTTGTTTGCACAATTTAAAGAGCACGGGCAGGCGCTCTTCGGTCGTGCCTTTCTCCAACATAGCAATTTTGGGGATTTTGTAAACTTTGTTCAGCAGGGAACACTCATTTCTTCTGACCCCAGAGTGCGATGTCGGTCCTCTGGGTACTCGGGCTCGGCGCGTCGCTGGGCTACCTCACACTCCAACGGCGCGAGATGACGACGCGGCTCGAAGACCAGGTGCGCGAGTGGGACCAGAGCGGGAACGTGCCCTCGCAACCGCGGCCTCCAGACGGTGCCGACTTTGGCGAGGTGCGCGCTGCGTGGAGAATGACGGACAGTCACGAGCGGAAGCAATTTAATGAGCGTCTGCCTGAGGCGGAGGTGCAGCAGACGCTGGCGGCGCGCGACGCCGAGAGGCAGCTCGTGGAGGAGTATGATGGGCCTCCTCAGCAGGTGGAAGGCGTGTATCTCGAGATGTTCGCTTAGCCGTGTGTTTTGCGCGTACGCCCCGCCGCGACCGATTGTACGTGTCCGCGAGCACACGTTCGCGCGTCTTCGCTTCCGTGTACTGAATTTCAGCGTCCTGTTGCGCCATCTCCTCCTGCTGTGCCGCATACACACGCGGATCGCCGTACCGAGCCTCGAGGCCACCTTGATACATGAGCAACTTCATACGTATATCTTCAGCCATAAATGTGTGGGCACCTGCAATATAATCCATGTTTTTTCTTTACGTTAGAAAAGAGGCTGTTCTAAACGCGAGCACATTCCAAAAGCAAGCACATGTTCATCCCACGCCACATGCGCTCCTTCAAGCGACAAACGAGAAGCTTCTGCCGGTACTGTTGCCGACGCGACGCCACGAAGAAGCTCTACAAGCTGCGCGAGGGGCCACTCGATTGGTACTTTTGCAATGAGGAGCACGCACTCGACTGGCTCGAGCACCGCTACAGGGACCTACGGAGCAACCGCCTCCTGAGCACCTTGCCGCACGAACGCGCCGCTCTCCTGTGTGGTCAGACGATTGAGGAGGTTCTGCACAAGCTATCTAGCTCTTGATCGAAGTGCCAATCCAGCTAGTCCTTCTGCTATGTCAATGGGTGTATTGTCAGACGGTGTCAGCATTTGGTACAGTAAAAATGGAAGGAATGCATAGTAACCAAATATGACGTGAGCTATACTGTTGAACCCATCTGAGAAGATCAATCTCATTTTATCTCTAGGCTAGATAATCATGAACTCTCACCCTTGAGGTTCTGCACAAGGGGTGTTGAACTTACACGCTTTCATCATTGACCAAATTCTAAGCGATTACCACACCTCATGAGACGCAGCCAGCTTCCAGTAACTCTACTGATGGCGTATGCGACCTACATTGCCGCGAAATGCCCGTGTCGGCGCACACTGAGCTGCCACCTTCCCGGATTTTTCTTAAGTGTGGGTGTGGCTACGACGTTGGTTGTGGTCGAAAACCGCAATGGAATATCAAAGTTTTTTTCAACGCGAGTATGACCGAGCCGCAGAAGAAGTCTTTCGATTAGAAAGACTCACGCGCGATGTGGCGTGGTACGCGTTCGAAGTGAAAGCGCGCAACTGGACAGATCCGTGGTGGGAGACGACACGCAGTAGTATCTTAGAGCTGCACGGTGCGCGCTACACACGCGGGAAGAGAGGACGCGAGTTCTCCGAGTACCCCGTCTATTACAACGGGCCGGTAGAGGATGCGCCCTACTTGCCACCCGACGTGCTTCTTCGCGAGTGCAAGGTCGCACGCGAAGAGTTGGCTCGTGCGTGCGAGCAGATCAACGCCGCAGTCGATTGGGCACCTGGTGGCAAGCACTATGAGGCACTGTGCGAGACGGGCGAAGGCGCGGAGGCGTACCGAGTTCTTTATTCTAAGCAGCAGACGGACGATGGACAAGAGTCTAGTACTGGATTGGAACAAGCGTCCACAGAGAGTGCGCAAACCTCCACCAGTGACGTACTTTGACGAGTATGTCGCAACGGACCCGTGGTACAAGAACGAGATGCTCGCTGACGTCCCGGACGACGAGATACAGGCTGCACTAGTCGACGAGTCGTGGTCCGAAGATAGCATAGAGGAAGACGATGAAGAGGAAGTGGCATATTCTGATGATAGTGTTGAGGAGGACAGTGATGAATACACCACCGACGAAACCGAGGAGGAACGGTCCAGCGAAGGGCACGCCTGAAGCTCGCACTCAAATGGCAATGGTTCGGCGTGCGCAAGTTGCGAAATATCTAGCGCGTGAGCAGCAGAATAATGACCCCCGACCTCCACCACCTCATGGCAGCTATCAAGGCTACCCACACAGAAATCCTCAGTCTGCGTACGGAAATCGATACAATGCGCCATACTATTGAACGCCTTCAAATTGAAATTGTCGTTGTGTCACCGGGGGACCTCTCAAATTCTGAAGAGGAAGTGGACAGCACAGATGGTTCTGTACAGGAACAGCAGCACAGCAACAACGATTAACGTGACCGTCAACAACACCGGAACGTCGAGTGTAACGACGAAACGACTGACCTTCCCACACTCGGCTGTGGGGTACTATGAAAATGGTGTGGGGGGCTACTTGATAGTGGAAGAAAGTTCATTCTGTACATTTACGGACTTAAACACACACGCCTCTACGTACTACCTCATTGACGCTACTGAAGGCACGAACTACTATTCTTGGAGTTGGCCTTCGACTACACTTGACTACAACGCACCCATCATGGTCCTAAACGGAACTACCTATACCCGTATACAACTCAACAACAAACCAATTATGGAGGCTCTACAAACAGCACTTGAAGCCACACCATTCAATGCTTAAATGGCGGCCTCGAGCGTGCGCCGCTGCGAATCGATGAAGCTGAACCTGTTAGCCACAGGATCGGCTGCGTCGTGGATTGGCGGCGGTCCCACTGCGTGCCACGCGCCACCCGTGCTGTGCGGCAGCAGATGAGAGTTGAGCGAGCCAGCCAACAATGCGCCAGCCGGGACGCTCGTGTTCGTAAACGTAAGGCCCGTAGAAGCGCGCGTGTTGCCCGTGCCAAAGAGCTGCACCTCTGTGACGGCATTGAGGTGATCGACCAAAAGTACAGCAAGGCCCACGCGCAGCTTGAACGAATCCTGCACAATGCCGTACTGCGTAAAAAACGTGTTGCGGAAGTTATTTAGCCACACATCCTCTCCGTCAGCCTTTGTTATGCCTGGGTTCTTTACCTCGAGCGCGAGCGCACGCAGGCTTATCAATCCGCCATCCGAGAAGGGCAATACGTAGTCGTCCGGTGCCATCACGCCGTACATCCCACGGTAGCGGAAGCCGAGAGCGTAAGCAGCCGTATCGATTTCGGACGACCCGTCAACGATCGGTTCCAGCGTCGGCGACTGCTGGTTAAGGACGAGCTCACGGAATCGTGCGAGGTCCGCATCGAACGCCGAGTTACCCGTATTGTAAGTGAAATCCAGATTCTGTGGATGCAGCAGCGGATACTGCACTCCATCGGGCGAGTATGCCGGTTCGAGGATCACGCGGTCTGTGAACATGCACACATACGCTTTCCACGTTCCGTCATCCAGTTGACGGAACGTGTGCGTATAAAACCGCTCAGCCTGCTCGTTCACCATTGGTTGATTCATCACGACCCACGTCGCATCCTCGAGCGCGCTGTCGTCGGAGGTCCCACCAACCACAGGGCGTACGACGCGCTCAATCACCTGAATGCCCGTCGCAATCGGAGCGCTTCGAAACCCAGGCTGCTCACCACTCAGCGAACCTGCACCAGACACGACCGTGCCGTGCATGACCATCGAGTTTGCAGGCGTCTTCGGTGTGACTGTCAGCACCGGCCCGTCGACCAGAGGCGTCAATGTCTGTGGGAAGCTGTAGTACACTTCACTCACAGCGATGTAATTAGTAGGACTCGCACTGTCGGATGGGTCGAACTGCACGGGAAGGTCTGGCGTGTGCTTAAACGACTGCGCAAATCCGCTGATCGCCACGTCCGGCTGCGCAACCGCAGGGAATCCCAGGTCGACCATCAGCCGCAGGTTCGCAAAGTTCGGCAAGCCACCCGACGCGATCAGCACTGTTACATCTAATCCTGGGATTTGTTGCATCAGCAGATACTGCACGTGCGCCTCGTCGAAGACGTGCAAGGTGCCATCGTGTGCGAATCGAATGGCTGCACGCGCGGATTCGGTTGTGCCTCGGTAGTTCGTATCGAGCGTCACCATGTACCACACACCGAACGATGGCGCCTGGCTGCTCCACGGAGTCATGAAGAGCTCGACTCCGTCACGCGTCATCGTGAACGCGTTACGTAGCGGGTCCTCCCACGCGCGCGGCTTCCACCACTGCTGTGGGTTAGCCGTCACTTGTGCCGAAGTCAAGCCCGTCGCTCGGACTGCGTTAAGCACGACGTTATCGTAGTCGGCTGTCAAGTCCGTGATCAGCTTTTGCATGAAGATGTTCCCCGGGTGCGGGTGTGGTTCGAAGCCCGGAAGCAGGCGCTCGCGATTCGAGGCCCACCAGCCGTGCGCAAGCTTCACGCGCGAGTCCGCCTTCTTCACGCGCAGGATGAACGGGTCGAGCGCAGCGAGGCTGCCACTGAACGCATGCTCAGCTGCTGCCGACGCTGCGGTGATAGCTTGCTTTGTGAAGAGGAAAGTGTCCTCCTGACGCTTCAGGTGACCGAACAAACCCGCCGCCCTCGGATGTGGTACGTACGAGAGCGCCGGCTCCTCCGCCTTCAGCGCCGTGATCGCACCCTGCAGCACGACTGAGAACGCGATGCTGTCCGCGATGTTACGAAGCGTCGCCATCCGCATCGAGTGCGACGAGAAGTAGAGGTGGCGGTGCTCTTGTGTGGTCGACGCGAGGCCCCGCATCAAGTCTTGGAGGACCGGGGTCCCGCTCACCGTCGACCTGCTCACGGCGTCGGCGATGACGGTTGCCAAGGTGGTGTGTGTGTCCCAACCGACCTTGAGTGCCTCGTAGTACGGGTCGACCGCATTGGCCGCGATGCCTCCGCGCACCATGAGCGCCTTCAGATACGTCTGCGCCTCGGTCGACGAGAGTGAGACCGTCCACGATTTTGGCAGGAGTGGCTGTCGAGCATCGCCACCGCCGGCGCTCTGTGGCTCCTTCAGGACCAAGGCGTCACCATTGACGAAGACCCCACCCGCCGCAGTGTTGAATACCTTCACCTCGCAACACTCATCAGCAGACGCATAAGCAGTAGGTGAGCGAAACTGAGCAACGGTCACACGGAAGGGTTCGATGTGCACGCGCTCGGCAAAAATCCCCATGTCCGTTGACAGCATACCTGCATCGTTCGACCGCGTGAATGTGCCGCAGTAGGAAGAGGGGATCTCGGAACACCTGACCATGTTCGCCTCCTTGAACTCCGTGCCAATGACGCGGCTCGCAAAGGTTACCAATTCGCCAGCAATGCCAAAGTTGCCCTCAGTCCCAAACTCCACAGTGGGTGAGTTTGACGGGATGTAGTGGGTGGCGCCTGCACTCGTAGTGAAGGATTCGGCCGTCCCGTTTTCGCGCTTGGCCTCGGCCTCGGTCGAGAATGCGGGAAACACACCATCGACAGCGACTGCGGTCCCCAAACTGGCGATGTTGGATTCGACGGCGGTCGTGCGGGTCTCGAGTTCGGCTAAGCGGATGTAATCTTGGCTTGCGACATACGAAGTGACCGACATTCGTGTGCGTGGCTATCAACGGGTCAGAAATATGCATACTTTACATGGGTGGCAGTGTCGATGTGTCCACTATTGCAAGTAGCCCCACTTCTGATCAGTAATTTGGATGCTTTACCGGGTACGCACTCGGTGGCCGTTTGACGTTTGAGGGCTGGGCCGATTTGACGCCATGGTTGTTTTGTCGTTGTAGATGGTAGCCAGGTCCGTAGCCCAGTAGGAGTTCACGCCCTGCTGGGACGTTTGTCGTTGCTTTAAGTTTACCATTCTGAGTTAGTTTCAAATTGTTTCGCGCGCCCTGCACATTGCGCGCCGTGTTGGCCATACCCGCAACGGTCCTGCGCACGTCTCGCGCATCGTAGTGCACGCCCTTAATTTGCGCAACGTGCGTGGCTTGGTTAGCCCTGCCCAAGGCCTGATACTGTGCCGCTGAAATGCGCTCCGCCATCGTGTAGTCGGCGACGACCTCCCCACTTGTGATTCGACGCTTTGCGAAGAGCCCACGGCCACCGATCGGCGACGGTCTGACCTCGACGGCAGTGTGTTGAAAGCATTTAGGGGCGAACTTGCACGTGGCTCGTTGGCACTGCCCACCGGCACGCGTTCGGCCTTTGCACCTTGGGCACGGCATGCGATGTTGCTACTACGTAAGAATATCATTTCCTTGGGCACTTCACTCCAGGTCGTCCCCTCTTTTTGCCTTCAAGCCCTTTGCGGCCCCGTCCGCATTTGGTTTTTGTCGTTAACAGTAAATTATTACTTGAAGCGGCTTTTACCACTTTCACTCTCGTTGTCGCTGGAAGTGAGCTTGCAGCAACGCCAACGGAAGTTCGTCTGCCCGAACGAGTTCCGACACCCATTGCACTACAAGCTCGCTGCGAAAAATTGACACTGTTTCTGACCTTAATGGCAGAAGTATGGCACCGAGTGTGATCTGCCACCCACTTTACCACGCATTCGCACCCCTCTGTCGTGCGGCGATGCGCGATGTCCGCAACGTGACGTCGGCGTACTGGGGTCTCGACATGGCCGACATGTACAGTGACATGCAGGCCGACTGCCGTGGCAGCCTCATCGGTGCGCTCTTCCAGTACTTCCTCAGCAAGCACATCGAGAACACGTGGCTCTTCCGTCGTGGGAAGCAGGGCGAGCCCGACTTCGTCGCCGTCGACGACTCGGCGATGAGCTTCGAGGTCAAGACGAGCGCGGTCAGGGGCCGGACGATGACGGGTAACGCGTGCCAGGCGCATTCGAAGAAGGACCCGTGCTTCATGCTCTACGTGAACTACGACCGCAAGGCGCTGACCGTACGGGAAGTGCGCCTCGGCTGGATCCGGCCCGAGGATTGGCATCCGAACGGCGGCAAGTCGCAGGGCGCGCGCGTGAAGCGGCAGCGCGTCGAGGAGTTTCTGGTGACACCGGACACACCGCCGCATTAGTTCATCTCGTCATGGTCGGGGTTATAATGTTCGATCCCTCGATGATAAAAGAACGAGTCTCGCATTTCTGGAATGCTTCCGTGACTCAATTGTCTCAACAGAGATTCCGTTCGCTGTCGCTTGTTAGCCAATCGCACGGGGCGCCTGCGATATTGCTCGTGGCCAATTATTGGTAACAATTGACTTATCTCATCTCGCCAAAATCGGCCCCAACGCGCACGTAGGACGCGCCACCTTCTCCGTGCTTGCATACGCCAAGCTGCTATGCGACCCTCGGCCTGGCGAACCGACGCATGTAGAGGCCGCGCGAACGCTTGCCAGTCATTACTCGAACTGACGTTTGAAAAGCGGTTCTGTGGATCATCGACCCCAATGACAGCCAGCCAACGGTTAGGGTCGGTGTTGTCCATGCTCACAGACAATATCAGGAATTGTGTCAGGAATTCTCTCGACGACCACGCCGTTCTCGTCGTAGGTCCACTTGCCCGCGTGCTTCTCGCCTCTGACCCCGTGCAGAATCCCGACGACCGAGTCGACCACGAAGGGCAGGCCGTACTCGTCGAGGTGTTTCGCGAGATTGCTCTTGAGCGGGTCGTATGGCTCCTTCGGCGGCGGCGGCGGGCGGTTGCGCAGCTCCTCGTCCTCCTTGAGCATCGCCTCCATGCACTGTTGCTCGTACGCCTTGCGCTTCGCACAGTACTGCTTCGAGTGCCCGTAGTAATGACAGAACCGGCACGCGCGCGGCTCGATCTTCCCGCCCATCGGACCGTACCGGTGCCCGAGCATGAGCGCGATCTGCCCCATGATACGGCCCGCCTGCTGCCATTCGGTGTCCTTCAGCCGCCCGAGGCGCGCTCGGAGCTCCTTGTACTCCTCACGGCACGCCTTCCTCGCGCGGTAACTGACCGGTTTTCCACGCATCACTACTCATTGTCAGTATCGGAATTTCTTTTGAATAAAGTGTGTCATGCCAAAGCGCGCACGAGATTATGACGAAATGAGGCCGCCACGCAAGCGCCGCCGCATAAGCAGAGATTTTTTTAGCACACCTTGGCCGGATACGTTCATGAGCTTCACGTACAGACCGGGGGCTTCCTTTATCCCGCTCTTGAATCGGTTCGCAGCGCGGATTACAGCCTTAC
>Ga0314692_10000008_pt1 | contig 14174 bp, 1 predicted proteins | sample Plim5_28May_surf_FD_206203 | JGI IMG/M metagenome (GOLD analysis project Ga0314692, IMG submission 206203) | Metatranscriptome of seawater microbial communities from Espelandsvegen Fjord, Bergen, Norway - Plim5_28May_surf (Eukaryote Community... | ecosystem: Environmental > Aquatic > Marine >... | reverse complement strand
GTCGTTGGGCCTCGCACGCAACCACAGCAGTCGCCGTCTCCTCGACCCCGAGGGTCAGAGGCAGCAGCAGCAGCTCGTGCGCGCGTGATCGGCGATGACATCCGTCAAAGATGACCCACGCTTCAAGTACATTGCAAAGATCGTCGCTTTTCAGTTGTCCAACACGGTGACCACGGTCACCCCTTTGATGGTCGACAAGGGCTCGAACGCGACGTTCATCAACGAATTCTTCTCGGAGGGCGGCGACGGCGGCGAGCCGCGCATGGCGCTGCTCTTCTACATGTCGAAGGACACCGTGTTCATGACCGACGGCACGGATATTGCGCTAACTGGCCGCTGCTGCTACGTCGTGCGGCTGACGCCGCCGGGCACGGCCCTGCCTGCTGACTGCGAGATGCACGTCAACTTTGGCACTCTGTCGGCGGCGAGCAACCCGATCTTCACGCTCAGGGCGCTGCTCAAAGACCTGTACTCGCCGCTGCTGTCGAAGAACGGCTTCGGCTTCGGCAAGAAGATGACCGGCGAGCATAAGGCGCTCCTCAACGAGTCGACGGCCGGCTTCTGCGAGCAGCTGAGCAAGTCGCTCGAGGCCCTCGACATGGCCATGACTCTGCCCAAGCCCGACGAGAAATTCGAGGTCGAGTCGAAGCCGTCGGCGATCGCCGCGGCGTCTCAGGACGCCGACATCGTCATGGCGTATGAGGATGTCATCACCGAGTGGGTCGAGATCACCACCAAGCTGCTCAACGAGCCCGAGGACGTAGAGGACGAGGACGACGTCGGCCCGCGCACCGAGCTCGCCTGGTGGCGGCGGCGCGCGACGAAGCTCAACTCGATCGTGGACGACCTGCGCTTGGACAAGTGCCAGAAGGTCATCCTGGTCCTCCAGCAATGCAAGAGCCGCAAGCTCAAGGTGTGGCGAAACATCAACAACGCGATCACGGACGCGCTCAACGAGGCCAAGGACAATGTCAAGTACCTCTCGACCCTCGACAAGTACATCGAGCCGCTCTACTCGGCGACGCCGCCGGCGGTGTACGAGTGCATCTCGGGCCTCCTCAACAACCTGCGCATGATGCACGCCATCGCGCGCCACTACTCGACGCCCGAGCGCATGACCGTGCTCTGCTCCAAGATCACGGCGCAGATGATCGCAAACTGCCGCAAGTGGGTGACTGAGAGCGGCTCGCTCTGGGAGCAGCCGACGACGGACCTGCTCAAGTCGCTGCAGATGTGCTACGACCTTTTTAACGAGTACCGCCATCAGTACGACGACACGCGCGACAAGCTGCGCGAGAACCCCCAGGCCAAGCAGTTTGAGTTCCAGGAGGCGACCATCTTCTCCAAGTCCAACCTCTTCCAGCGCCGCGTCGAGAAGCTCATCGACCTCTTCACGACCGTCGACCAGTTCACCAACCTGGCGAAGCACGACCTCGAGGGCATGGAGGGGCTCATGCAAAACTTCTTCCACATGGTGGCCGACTTCAAGCGCAAGCCGTACGACCTCTTCGACTTCCAGGTCAACCAGTTCGACCGCGACTACCTCGAGTTCCTCGCCAACATCCACGAGCTCGAGTCGTCGCTGCAGGGCTTCATCAACTCGTCCTTCGAGCACATCACGTCGACGGAGGCCGCGATGCTCCTGCTCGACCAGCTGCGCCACATGCTGCAGCGCGACTCCCTCAAGGACGACCTCGAGTCGAAGCGGCTCACCATCTTCCAGCACTTCCTCGGCGACCTCGAGGTCGTCTCGCGCACGTACGAGAAGCTCAAGAACAACCCGCCGCTCGTGCGCAACGTGCCGCCCGTCACGGGCAACGTGCTCTGGGCGCGCCAGCTCATGCGCCGCATCGAGGCGCCCATGCAGCAGTTCCGCAACCACCAGGAGCTCATGGAGCTCAAGGACTCGAAGAAGGCGGTTAAGGTGTATAACAAGATCGCTCGCACAGTGGTCGAGTTCGAGGCGCTGTGGGAGCTCGCGTGGGTGCGCGGCATCGAGGCGGCCAAGAGCGGCCTGCAATCGACGCTGCTCGTGCGCCACCCGACGACGGAGAAGCTGTACGTCAACTTCGACCACCAGATCCTCGAGCTCATGAAGGAGGCCAAGTGCCTGCGCCGCCTCGGCCACGAGATCCCCGAGTCGGCCAAGATGGTGCTCATGATGGAGGACAAGTACAAGCACCACTACAACCTGCTCTCGTACGCGCTCGCCGAGTACGAGCGCGTGATGGCCAACGTGCCCGAGATCCTCGCGCCGTTGCTCAAGCCGCACATGGCCGAGCTGACGTGCGTCATCAACCCGGGCCTCGTCACGCTCACGTGGACGTCGATGAACATCCAGGCTTTCCTGCAGCGCTTCCACTCGGAGATGATCCGCTTCAACGAGCTCGTCGACAAGCTCAAGGACATCATCGCCAACCGGCTCGTGCGCAACCAGTCCGTCATCGCCGCCCTGCCGCTCGTCGAGATGCCCGACCCGGCGGCTGCCGAGGAGAGCCTGCTGCCGCTCGACAAGTTCGTCGGCATCCAGGAGCGCTTCTCGTCGGAGCAGACGTCGACGCTGTACGCCAAGAACATCGAGATCGAGCTCGCGCTCAAGGACCTCATCGTACAGCTCCTCGAGTACCCGCTCTCCTTCGTCACCACATCCGTCGACCCCGCCGACATCGCCTCTCTCTCGGAGCACTTTTCGCGCACCACCTACCGCGCCGTGCTCGACTGCACGCGCAACTCGCTCGAGGCGCTCAAGAGCCGCGTCTCGGCGCGCTCGCTCGCAAACTTCCTCTTCATCGACGCGCCCATCTTCGAGGTGGGCGTCGAGATGACGAGCACCGGCGCGGTCATGAACCCGACGCTCGGCGAGATCCAGTCGGCGATCAACTCGTGCGCGCGCGCGGTGCTCGACTGCTCCAAGTCGCTCGGCGTGTGGGAGAACGACGACGGCTACGGCGCGGGCAAGAAGGTCTTCGACGTCATCTCGCGCGACAAGGACATCGTTCGCGTCGTGCTGCTCCTCACGGGCGCGCTCGAGGGCGTCAAGCGCCAGGTCTACGAGTACCTGCACACCTTCGTCAAGTACGACTACCTGTGGAAGGACTCGAAGAAGGAGGCGTACGAAAAGTTCATGGCGGCCAACCCGTCACTCGAGGACTTCGAGGCGGAGCTTAAGAAGTACGACCTCGTCGAGCAGGAGATCATGCGTATCCCGCAGAAGCACAACATCGGCGCGCTCTCGCTCGAGACCAACCCGCTCAAGACGGCGCTCCAGAAGGAGGCGCGCACGTGGAAGAAGCAGTACGCGCAGAACCTGCACTCGCAGGCGCAGTCGGAGCTCGAGGCGACGACCACGTGGATGGAGCAGCACACGCGCTACCTCAAGCGCGAGCTCAACGACCTCGACGATGTGCGCATGGCCATGGGCTACCTGACGGCCATCCGCAACAAGGAGACGATGCTCGACTGGGAGTTCGGCCCCGTCGAGGAGAAGTACGCGCTGCTCACGCGCTACAACGTCGACATCCCCAAGGAGGAGTCGGACGCCGTCACCGACCTGCAGTACTCGTGGCGCAAGCTCAAGACGCAGGCCAACGAGATCACCGAGCAGCTCGGCGCGCAGCAGATGACGTTCAAGAAGAACCTCGTGCGCAACGTGCGCATGTTTGTCGTCGACGTGGCGCAGTTCCGCTCCGACTTCGAGGCCAACGGCCCGGGCGTGCCCGGGCTGCCGCCGCTCGAGGCCAACGAGCGCCTGCGCAAGTTCCAGCGCCTCTACGACGAGCGCGACCGCAAGTTCGAGGCGTACTCGGCGGGCGAGACCCTTTTCGGGCTGCCTGTGACGACCTACCCCGAGCTCGAGAAGACCAAGGAGGAGCTCGGCCTGCTCTCGAAGCTGTACGACCTCTTCACGACCGTGCTCGAGACGATCAATGGCTTCAACGACATGCACTGGGTCGACGTGTGCGGCTTCACCGAGACGCCCAAGGGCCCCGAGTCGAACATCTCGATCATGGTCAAGAAGCTCGAGGAGTTCCAGCTCGCGTGCAAGAAGATGCCCAAGGAGCTGCGCGCGTGGGACGCGTATGTCGAGCTCAAGAAGATGGTCGACGACTTCCTCGAGACGCTGCCGCTCGTTGAGCAGCTCGCCAACCCCGCGCTGCGCCCGCGTCACTGGCAGGCGCTCATCGAGCTCACCGGCACCGACCTGCAGTACACGTCGGAGACGTTCATGCTCAAGGACCTGCTTGAGGCGGGCATCCTCGAGGTGCTCGACGACGTCGAGGAGATTGCTGGCTCGGCCGTCAAGGAGCTCGCCATCGAGGGCAAGCTCAACGACATCGCTAACGACTGGATCGTGCGCAGCCTCTCCTTCTCGCCCTTCAAGGCGCGCGGCAACATCATCCTTAACATGGGCCCGACGATGGAGCTCATGGAGGTGCTCGAAGAGTCGCAAATGGGCCTCGGCTCGATGCTCGCCTCGCGCTTCGTGCTGCCTTTCAAGGAGATGGCCGACCAGTGGGTCGAGCAGCTCTCGGCCATCGGCGAGACGCTCGAGCAGTGGACGGCCGTGCAGGCCATGTGGCAGTACCTCGAGGCCGTCTTCACGTCGGGCGACATCGCCAAGCAGCTGCCGCAGGAGTCGAAGCGCTTCCAGGGCATCGACAAGAACTGGGTCAAGATCATGTCCAAGGGCAACGAGGTGCCCAACGTGGTCAACTACATTGTGGGCAACGACGTACTCAAGCAGCTGCTGCCGCACATGATCGAGCAGCTCGAGCTCTGCCAGAAGGCGCTCTCGGGCTACCTCGACCAGAAGCGCGCGGCCTTCCCGCGCTTCTTCTTCGTCGCCGACGCGACCCTGCTCGAGGTGCTCTCGCAGGGCTCCAACCCGCAGGCCATCCAGCCCCACCTGCAGGCGTGCTTCGACTCGGTCGTGTACGCCGAGTTCAACAAGAAGGACAAGACCAAGATCGACATGCTCATGTCGGCCGAGGGGCAGACAATGAAGCTCGTCAACCAGGTGACGGCCGAGGGCAACATCGAGGAGTGGCTCGACCGGCTGCTCAAGGAGATGCAGAACACAGTCAACCGCATCATCTCGTACGCCGCCGCCGACTCGGAGCACATGCACACCGAGGAGCTCACGCACAAGTACCAGGCGCAGGTCTCGCTCATCGGCATCCAGTTCAAGTGGACCTCCGACTCCGAGGAGGCGCTCTACCGCGCCAAGGCCGAGAAGGGCATTATCAAGGCCACCAACAAGAAGCACCAGCAGCGCCTCACCGACCTCGTCGCCATCAACATGCGCCCTGACCAGGAGGTGCGCGCCTTCGGGGCGTGGACGCGCAAGAAGGTCGAGACGATGATCGTCGTCGACGTGCACCAGCGTGACGTCTTCGTCGACATTGAGATCCACCGCGTGCGCGACGTCGAGGACTTCGAGTGGCAGAAGCAGGCGCGCTTCTACTGGGACTTTGATGGCGACGTCGCCAAGATCTCGATCGCCGACGTCGACTTCTCGTACACCTGCGAGTACCTTGGCGTCAAGGAGCGCCTCGTGATCACGCCGCTCACCGACCGCTGCTACGTCACCCTCTCGCAGGCGCTCGGCATGTGCCTCGGCGGCGCGCCCGCCGGCCCCGCCGGTACCGGCAAGACCGAGACGACCAAGGACATGGGCTGCACGCTCGGCAAGTTCGTGATGGTCACCAACTGCGGCGACCAGATGGACTTCCGCTCCCTCGGCGGCATCTACAAGGGCGCGGCCATGGCGGGTCTCTGGAGTTGCTTCGACGAGTTCAACCGCATCAACCTCGAGGTGCTCTCGGTGGCGGCGCAGCAGGTGGGCTCGGTCCTCATGGCCGTGAAGATGCAGGCCAAGATGTTCCAGTTCACCGACGGCCAGACCGTCAACTGCGACCCGGCCGTCGGCTACTTCATCACGATGAACCCCGGCTATGCCGGCCGCCAGGAGCTGCCCGAGAACCTCAAGTCGCAGCACCGCGGCGTGACGATGATGGTCCCCGATCGCCAGATCATTATGCAGGTCAAGCTCACCGGCGCGGGCTACGAGCAGAACGCCATCTGCGCCAAAAAGTTCAACGTGCTCTACAAGCTCTGCGAGGAGCAGCTCTCGAAGCAGGCGCACTACGACTTCGGCCTGCGCAACATCCTCGCCGTGCTGCGCACGTGCGGCTCGTCCAAGCGCGACGCGGGCAAGGACCCGGGCGGCACGCTCGAGCCGATGCTCGTCATGCGCACGCTGCGCGACATGAACCTCTCTAAGTTCGTCGCCGAGGACGTGCCTCTCTTCCTCGCGCTCATCGATGACCTTTTCCCGGGCCTCAAGGCGCCGGCGATGAAGCACCCGCTCGTCGAGCCCGCCGTGCTCAAGGCCGTCCTCGCCAACAACTTGCAGACGCTGCCCACGTGGATGCTCAAGATCATCCAGGTGTACGAGATGTGCCTCGTGCGCCACTCGCTCATGCTCGTCGGCCCGTCGGGCACGGGCAAGTCGCGCATCGTGCAGGTGCTGCAGCAGGCCTTCCAGTCGATCGTCGTGCCGCCCGACCAGCTCGTCGAGGCGATGATCGGCCAGCCGCAAAAGTTTGTCACGATGAACCCGAAGGCCATCCTCTCGGGCCAGATGTTCGGCACGATGGACGTGGCCGCGGGCGAGTGGAACGACGGCATCTTCTCGCAGCTGTGGCGCAAGGCCAACAAAGACAAGAAGAACTTCACGTGGCTCGTGCTCGATGGCCCCGTCGACGCCATCTGGATCGAGAACATGAACACCGTCATGGATGACAACAAGCTGCTCACCCTCGCCAACAACGACCGCATCCCGATGCTCCGGCCGAACGTGACGCTCCACTTCGAGGTCGAGGACCTGCGCAACGCCTCGCCGGCGACTGTCTCGCGCGCGGGCATCATCTACGTCTCGGAGGCTGACCTCGGCTACATGCCGTACGTGACCTCGTGGCTCGCCTCGCGCACCAAGGACGGCAAGGACCTCGAGCCGATCTTCACGAAGTTCACCAAACCCTTCCTCGACTTCCTCCGCATCGAGTGCAACTCGAAGATGTCTATCGCCGACATCTCGCTGTGCACCTCGTGCACGACGCTTATCGACGCGCTCCTCGGCGACCTGCCCGAGCCGCCCGACGCCGGGGCGCTCGAGCGCTTCGTCCTCTACTCGATGTTCACGACCATGGCCGGTGTGCTCGAGTCGGCCGACCGCGCCAAGGTCGACAAGTTCCTGCGCACGCTCACCAACAACCTGCCCGAGTGCGAGGCGCCCGACACGGTCTTCGAGTTCAAGATCGACACCGAGAACCCGACGTACCCGTGGGTCGCGTGGGGCGCGCTCATCCCCGGCTGGTCGTTCACCGAGGAGCCCACGCAGCTCGGCAAGCAGTTCGCGTCGCTGCTCATCCCGACGATCGACTCGGTGCGCTGCGAGTACAACATGAACCTCTCGATCTCGCAGAACCGCGCCGTCATCCTCGTCGGCGGCCCGGGTACGGCCAAGACGTCGATCATCCTCTCGGTGCTCAACGCCGTCGACCCGGCCCTCGTGACCTTCAAGAAGATGTCCTTCTCGCAGGCGACCACGCCCTCCATCTTCCAGCGGCAGATCGAGTCGTCGGTCGAGAAGCGCCAGGGCAAAACCTTCGGCCCGCCGAACAACAAGAAGATGCTCTGCTTCATCGACGACGTCTCGATGCCGCTCATCAACGAGTGGGGCGACCAGATCACCCTCGAGATTATGCGCCAGACCATCGAGAACCAGGGCTTCTACAACCTCGACAAGCCGGGCGAGTTCAAGGGCATCGTCGACGTGCTCATCCTCGGCGCGATGCTCCACCCGGGCGCGGGCAAGAACGACATCCCGAACCGCGCCAAGCGCCACTTCCACGTGATGAACGTCACCCTGCCGTCGGCGGCCTCGATCAACCAGATCTTCGGCGCGATGTCGTCGTCCTTTTTCGGCTGGTCGCAGGACCAGGCCATCAAGGACATGTCGCAGTGCCTCGTGGGCATGACGATTGCCATCTGGGAGAGCATCAAGAAGAAGATGCTCCCCACGCCCGCCAAGTTCCACTACCTCTTCAACCTTCGCGACCTCTCGCGCGTCTTCCAGGGCATCTTCAACATCGACGTGCAGTCGACGCTCGACTCGTCCTTCCAGCTGCTCGCGCTCTGGAAGCACGAGTGCATGCGCGTCTTCTCCGACAAGCTCGTCGACAAGAAGGACAAGGCCTGGTTCGCCAAGGAGATCTTCGTCGTGCTCGAGCCCTTCGCCGCCCAGTTTGGCGCCGACATCGAGAAGCTGCAGGGCGCGGCCAACATCTACTTCGTCGACTTCCTGCGCGACGCCGACGAGGACCCCGAGACGGGCGAGCTGCTCGCCGCGCCCAAGGTGTACGAGGCGCTGCCGTTTGAGGAGTTCGGCGAGGCGAAGAAGAAGGCCATCGAGGGCATGGGTCGCTTCAACGAGGCCTACAAGCTGCTCAAGATGGAGCTCGTCTTCTTCCACGACGCCCTCGAGCACCTCTGCCGCATCACGCGCCTCTTCGCGCTCTCGCGCGGCTGCGCGCTCCTCGTCGGCGTCGGCGGTTCGGGCAAGCAGTCGCTCACGCGCCTCGCCTCGTTCATCTGCAACGCGACCTTCTTCCAGATCCAGCTTACGAAGACGTATAACGGCAACAACCTGCTGGAGGACTTCAAGCCGCTCTACCGCCGGGCGGGCGTGCTCGCTAAGCCGACCATCTTCATGCTCACCGACAAGGAAATCAAGGACGAGGGCTTCCTTGAGTACTTCAACATCTTCCTCAACACGGGTGAGCTGCCCAACCTCTTCCCGCGCGACGAGCTCGACGCCATCATCGGCGAGTGCCGCGAAAAGTACCAGGCCATGTACAAAGGCTCCGAGCCCACCGTCGACGACCTCTGGGCGTGGTTCATCGAGCGCGTGCGCTCCCACCTGCACCTCTCGCTCTGCTTCTCGCCCGTCGGCGTCAAGTTCTCGCAGCGCGCGCTGCAGTTCCCCGGTCTCATCAACGGCACCACGATCGACTGGTTCCTCACGTGGCCCGAGGAGGCGCTCACCGACGTGGCGACCGCCTTCATCGGCTCCTTCGACCGCCTGCAGGGCGACGCGCAGGTGCGCGGCAAGCTCATCAAGCACATGGCGGCGGTGCACGCGGGCATGAACGACGCGTGCGAGGACTTCTTCGAGCGCTACCGCCGCAAGACGTACGTGACGCCCAAGTCGTACCTCGGCTTCATCGAGGAGTACAAGGGCGTGTATGTGCGCAAGCTCGAGGGCGTGCAGGTGCTCGCGGACTCGATCAACACGGGTCTCGACAAGCTGCGCGAGGCGGCGGCCGACGTCGAGAAGATCAAGATCGAAGTGCGCGAGAAGGAGAAGACGCTCATCGTCGCGCAGGAGAAGGGCGCTGTCATGCTGCAGGAGATCACCGCCTCGACGGCCAAGGCAGAGAAGAAGAAGACGGAGGTGCAGGCCGTCAAGGACACCCTCGGCGGTGAGGCGGCTGTCATCGGCGCTTTTAAGGATGAGGTCGAGAAGGACCTGCTCGCGGCCAAGCCCGCCCTCGACGACGCCGAGAACGCGCTCAAGGCCATCACGGCCAAGGACATTGGTCTGCTCAAGCAGCTCAAGATGCCGCCCGACCTCGTGAAGCGTGTCTTCGACGTCGTGCTGCTCCTCTTCCAGAAGGAGGTCAACCCGCCGCAGGCCGAGACGGTCGAGACCAAGCGTGGCTCCGTGCTGCAGCTCGTGGGCTCATGGAACTTTGCGTTGCCCATGATGGCCGACATCGGCTTCCTCGGCGCGCTCGAAACGTTCAACAAGGACGCGATCAACGACGAGACCGTCGAGATGCTCTACCCGTACCTCGCCGCGCCCGACTTCACGCCCGACGATGCGCGCAAGGTCGCCTCCGCGCTCGCTGGCCTGTGCACGTGGGCGCGCGCGATGGCGCTCTACGTCGACATCGCCAAGGTCGTGAAGCCCAAGATGGAGAACCTCGCGCAGGCCCTCTCGAAGCTCAACACGGCCAACGCCAAGCTTGCCAAGGCGCAGGGCGAGCTCGACCAGGTCGCCGCCGAGCTCGACGAGATGACCAACCAGTTCAACGAGGCGCTCGCCACCAAGCAGGCGCTCCAGGATGACGCCGACGCGTGCAACAAGAAGATGGAGGCGGCCAACCGCCTCATCGGCGGCCTCGCCGGCGAGCGCTCCCGCTGGGAGGAGTCGAGCGCCGGCTTCGCCGACGAGATCCGCCGGCTCGCGGGCGACGTGGCGCAGGCGTGCGCCTTCATCACGTACGTCGGCCCGTACAACGCCGAGTACCGCAAGCACCTGCAGGTGAAGCTCTTCGCGGCCGACTGCGTGGCCAAGGGCGTGCCGTGCACCGAGGACCTCGGCGTGTCGCTCTTCCTCGTCGACGCCGGCACCATCGGCGACTGGAACCTCGAGGGCCTGCCGTCGGACGAGCTCTCGGTCGAGAACGGCATCATGGTGACACGCTCGAAGAAGTGGCCGCTCATGATCGACCCGCAGTCGCAGGGCATGGGCTGGATCAAGAGCCGCGAGGCGCAGAACGCGATCAAGTCGACGCAGCTCACCGACAAGCGCTTCCGCAACCACCTCGAGGATTGCATGGCCTTCGGCAACCCGATGATCATCGAGAACGTCGAGGAGGAGATCGACCCGGTGCTCGACCCGGTGCTCAACAAGGAGATCCAGCGCAAGGGGCGTAACCTCATCATCCAGCTCTCGGACAAGGAATGCGAGTACTCGGAGACCTTCTCGCTGGTCATGTGCACCAAGCTGACCAACCCGCACTACTCGCCCGAGATCTTCGCGCAGCTCACGATCATCAACTTCACCGTGACCATGGGCGGCCTCGAGCAGCAGCTGCTCTCGCGCGTCGTGCAGATGGAGCGCCCCGAGCTCGAGGAGCAGAAGAAGAAGCTCGTCGAGGAGGTCAACTCGAATAAGAAGGTGCTCAAGGGCCTCGAGGACGACCTGCTCTACCGCCTCGCCAACTCGACGGGCAACCTGCTCGACGACACCGAGCTCATCGAGCTGCTCTCAGCGTCCAAGGTCACCGCCGTCGAGGTGAACGAGAAGCTCACCATCGCCGTCGACACCGACATCCGCATCAACACCGCGCGCGAGGAGTACCGCCCCTCGGCCCGCCGCGGCGCGCTCCTCTACTTCCTAATCGTCGACATGGCCGCCATCAACGTCATGTACATGGTGTCGCTCCAGCAGTTCCTCGAGCTGCACGACTTCGCGGTCAACAACTCGGAAAAGGCGCCGATCGCCGCCAAGCGCATCGTCAACATCATCGACTACATGACCAACTACGTGACGCGCTACATGCACCGCGGCCTCTTCGAGCGCCACAAGAAGATCTGGACGCTGATGCTCGCGATGAAGATCCAGCAGATCGCGGGCACCCTCTCGGCCGCGTACGTGTCCAACCTGCTCAAGGGCGGCGGCGCGCTCGACGCCAAGTCCGAGAAGCCGGCGCCGGCGAAGTGGATCCCCGAGGCCGTGTGGCTCAACGTGATCGCGCTCTCGCGCTGCGTGCAGATGCTGCGCGACCTGCCCGACAACTTTGAGCGGTACAACGATGCGTGGCAGGCGTGGTACGACCACGACGCGCCCGAGACGCAGCAGTTCCCCGACTACAACGAGCGGCTCGACCAGTTCGAGAAGATGCTCCTCGTGCGCGCCGTTCGCGAGGACCGCGCGCTGCTCGCCATCGACACGTACATCGCCGCGTCGCTCGGCCGCGACTACCTGCTCGTGCAGCCGCTCGACCTCGCGCAAGTGCACGACGAGGCCACCTCGATGGTGCCGATGATCACGATCCTCTCGACCGGCTCCGACCCGACGGGTAAGATCCAGGACCTCGCGCGCAAGCGCAAGAAGCGCGTCGAGGGCATCTCGATGGGCCAGGGCCAGGAGCCCGCCGCGCGCAAGCTGCTCGAGATGGGCATCAGCGAGGGCATCTGGGTGCTGCTGCAGAACTGCCACCTCGGCCTCTCCTTCATGGGTGAGTGCATGGAGTGGGTCAAGGGCCTGCCCAAGCTCGAGGAGGGCGCGCCGGGCACGGTGCTGCCTGCCTTCCGCCTTTGGATCACCGCCGAGCCGCACCCCGAGTTCCCGATCGGCATGCTCCAGCTCTCGATCAAGTTCACCAACGAGGCGCCCGCGGGCATCATGCTCGGCGTGCGCAACACGTACACGTGGCTCAACCAGGACATGCTCGACTCGGTCACCGACCCGAAGTGGAAGACCATGCTCTTCGCGCTCGCCTTCATGCACACCATCGTGCAGGAGCGCCGCAAGTTCGGCCCGCTCGGCTTCAACATCCTGTACGAGTTCTCGCAGGCCGACCTCTCGGCGTGCGTCACGTACATGCAGAACCACCTCAACATGATGGAGACCAAGCGGCGCCCCGTCGACTGGATCACCGTCAACTACATGGTGTGCGACGTGCAGTACGGCGGCAAGATCACCGACGACTTCGATCGGCGCCTCTTCAACACGTACGGCAAGTCGTGGCTCGTCGAGAAGTGCCTCGCGTCGGACTTCAAGTTCGTCGCGGGCAATGACACGTACTACATCCCGCCGACCAACCCGGACATCGACTACTACCGCAAGTACATCGAGCAGTTGCCCCTCGTCGACGACCCCGAGGTCTTCGGCCTCCACGGCAACGCCGACCTGGCCTATCGCACCGCGCAGACCAAGACGACGCTCGCCACGATCCTCGACATCCAGCCCAAGGAGGGCGGCGGCGGCGGCGGCCTTACTCGCGAGGAGATTGTGCTCAACATGGTCAACGACCTGCAGGGCAAGGTGCCGCCGCTCTACAACGGCGAGGCGACCAAGCAGGGCATCAAGGCGCTCGGCGGCCTCGGCAAGCCGCTCAACATTTGCCTGAAGCAGGAGATCGACCGCATGCAGATGGTGCTCAAGAAGCTCAAGACCGTCCTGTCGGACCTCAAGCTCGCCATCGCGGGCACCATCGTCATGTCGCCCATGCTCGCAGGCGCCCTCGACGCGCTCTTCAACGCCAAGGTCCCCGACCCGTGGGCCAAGGTCATGCCCGTCTCATTGCCGCTGCAGCCCAACATTGGCGTGTGGTTCGCCAACATGTCCAACCGCGCCGACCAGCTCACCAATTGGCTCAAGGACGGCCGGCCGTATTGCTTCTGGCTGACGGGCATGTTCAATCCGTCGGGCTTCCTCACGGCTTCGCGCCAGGAGGTGTGCCGCGCCCACTCGAAGGACAACTGGGCGCTCGATGACTGCGTCGACCAGTTCGAGGTCCTCAAGCAGGAGCGCGATGACGTCAAGTCGGGCCCGAGCGAGGGCATCTATATCTACGGCCTCTCCCTCGACGGCGCGCGCTGGGACAAGCAGCGCAACGCGCTCACCGACTCGGAGCCCAAGGTGCGCTTCTCCCCCCTGCCGGTTCTGTACGTGACCGCGACAGGCGAGAAGCGTAAGGGCGGCAAGGAGATCTACTACCAGTGCCCCATCTACACCTGCCCTGCCAGGGCAGCGCACGGCACCCAGCTTAAGAACTACATCTCGAATGCGGAGCTGCGCTCGGAGGAGCACGTCAACAAGTGGATCCTGCGCGCTGTGTGCCTGCTCACGACCACGGACTAAGGCGCGTCCGGAAGGCTTGGGAAGCTCTGCTCTCGACGGGCCCGTCGGATCCTTGGCGTGTGGACCTGGCTGGCCTGGTGGCGCGTGACAATTGTGAGGAATATGCGCGCTTGCGGGCACGTATGCTTTTCTCGGGTGTGCGGCGGGCTAGCTGTGGCGAGCCCCCATTATGCTTGTGCTGTTGGGTGTGAACTTGTTGTGGAACACGACACACATGCTCATTTGAAGAAGGCCCTCGCCCCACCCCATACACACTGACCTATACTTTAGACCAGGTGCCAGGTGCGCGCCGAGCGAGTAACACTCAAGGTAACACGGTGGCTGGGAGAGATTGAGGAGAAGCCCTCGCCACCGCCCGGCCGCCGCGTGCGCTGCCCCCCTCGTGTGAAGTGCCTGTCCCCTGCATCTCTCCTTGTGGCTTCGCGTCTCTCCTTGTGGCTTCGCATCTCTCCTT
>Ga0314692_10000007_pt1 | contig 15072 bp, 1 predicted proteins | sample Plim5_28May_surf_FD_206203 | JGI IMG/M metagenome (GOLD analysis project Ga0314692, IMG submission 206203) | Metatranscriptome of seawater microbial communities from Espelandsvegen Fjord, Bergen, Norway - Plim5_28May_surf (Eukaryote Community... | ecosystem: Environmental > Aquatic > Marine >... | reverse complement strand
TTTTTTTTTGTGTTTTCAACACCATATAGATGACAATACTCTCACCTAGAGCGGTGTGTCACGAACTGACATGTTGTACAAAACGGAGACATGGAAGAGGTGCTCTCGGTTCTCGGTTCGGGCCTCGACGCGTCGGTCTGTCGTCGAACGGATTGGAGATCAGAAACTGGCGTGCGAATGGACAAGTGCGGGATGGTGATGTTTTCTGCGCGGGAGTCAGCGGTCTCGCGTGGCGACCATCTCTAATAGGCGGGCGCCGGACCCTTGTCGTAGGAGCCGGGCGGCGGCGGCGGCTGGCGGCGCTTCATGATGAAGACGCCCGCGCCAATGAGGAGCAGGATCGCGAGGGTGCCGAAGATGGCCGCGACGATGGTGCCGGGCGAGACCCACGAGCCGTCGGCCTGCTTCATCAGCATGCTGCGGCACGCGTTCGAGGCGTCCGAGTCGAGCGTCTTGACCGCCACGATGTCCGAGTACTGGCCCCAGCCGCCCGTCGAGCCGCCGGCGACGCGGAAGACCGTGGGCGTGCCGGCGGGCAGGCCGTCGATCGTGCACTCGTCGATCTGGCCGGAGCATTGGGTGCCCGCCGCGATCCACGTGCCGTCGGCACCGCCCTCGGTCGAGTACTCCACGCTGTAGTCCATGACGCCCACCTTCTGCTGCTCCATGTCGGTGTAGGGCTTGCCATCGGTGCCCATGTACGGCTCCTCCGGGCCGGGCTTCTTCCACGTGAGCCGGACCGAGGCCTTGGACGTGCTGCCGTCGGCCGCGACGACGGCGACGGCCTCCAGTTGCACCGGCGCGTCGGGCGTGATGGACGGGTTGGTGCTCACCTGGAGCATTGCCTTCTGCGCGCGGTTGGAGAAGTTGTTGTTGCGCGACGACATGTACTTGTACTCGCCCGGCTTGAACTTCATCAGGCCGAGGTCGACGGTCGCCGCCGCCGCGTTGAGCTTCTGGCAGTTCTGCCGCTGCTGGTCGTTGTTGATCTGCCCCTCGGTCAGGCAGCCCGTCTGCTTGACGAGCGCCGCCTCCTTGGCCATCACGGCCCAGGGGCGCGCGCCGCCCTGCTGCAGGCGGCGGCCCGTCGGCGGGTCGGGGTTCCACTCCCACTCGAGATCGAACATGCTGCCCTGCCCCTCCACGGCCATGCCCACGCTCGCGCCCGAGTTGGAGAGCTGCACCATATTGTGCCGGTCCTCGTTGTTGGTGCCCTCGCCGTTGTTGTTGCCGTTGTTGTTCGTGTTGTCGTTGCCCGTCCACTGGACGTGCACCATGTCGTTGGCGCCGACGGCGAGCGTCACCGGCGTGAAGTCGTACTCGGTCGCAGGGTACGTCTGCACGATGTTGCCGCGCTTGCCCTTGACGTTGAGGTTGTAAACGTTGGTGGATGCGCTGACCGCGAGCGGCCGGCTCTGGATGTCAAACTTGTGCGTGCGGTCCTGGAAGGTGCGGCCGTACTGGTTGGTGTTGACCGCCAGCTCGAGCAGCGAGTCAGTGTTGCCACCGTCCGTGAGGAAGTCGCCCAGGTTCGTATCGGGGTTGCCCTCGAGCAGCGGCGGGTTCGTGTTGCCGTTGGCCTGGTTATTGTTGCCATTGACGATGTTGTTGTAGCTCTGGTCGAGGTACGCGGCCGACCAGATCTTGCCAGCCGTCTCGCATGCCGTCTGCGTCGTGAGCGTGCTGTCCTCGCACACGCGCGTGTCCGCGGTTGTGATGTTGTAGCGGAAGCGCGCAACACAGTTGGCCGCATCGTCGCCGGTGCCCACGGCCAGGCCCGCGGCCGCCGGGATCGTCCAGTTGTACATGATCTCCTGGCCGTTGGGCCCGTTGCCCAGGTGGTTGTCGCGCTGCACCGGCGCGGCGACGCACTCCGGCGGATCGATGCCGAAGGCCGGCTGCGTCTTCCACTGGCCGCCGTTTGCCGTGCAGTCCTGCTGGTTGTTCTCGGCGGAGTTGGTGCAGTAGTTCTTGCCCTTGACGTTTTGGCTCTCGGCCTGGTACCACGCGCAGAGACCGACGTTGTTGGTCATGATGGCCACGTCCTTCCACGGCGACGGGTGCCAGTACGGGTAGTAGTCGCGCTCCTCGGGGCACTCCTGGCCGCTGCGGTTGCCGTTGGGGTTCTGGCGGGTCGCCGTCGCGCCCTGGTTGTTGTTGAGGTTCTGATCCGCGGTGTACAGGCCCTGGTTGCGCTCGCGGTCCGCGCAGTCGTTGTAGAAGGAAGCTGGCTCGTGCAGGCCCGTGTCGGCGTCCGGGTTGTCGGGGTTGGGCGTGCCGTTGTCGGTGCCGTCGCGCAGCGGGCCCTCGCCGGCGCCGGTGCCGGCGTTGGTGGTGTCGGTCGGGTAACCGGCGGGTGTCGCGCCATTGGGGTTGCACATGTACTGCACGACGATCTGGCACTCGTTGTTCTCGCTGCCGCAGCTGTGCTGCGATGTCCACATGGTCGAGAGCTGGGAGCCCACCATGTACGAGAGCGGTGCGGCCGGGTTCCCGGCATCGCCACCGTAGCCGTAGCCGCCCTTCGCGTTGTTCTGCGTGTCCATCAGACGGTTGTTGTTGTTGCGGTTGCCGCCGCCCTCATCCAGGCGATTGTTGCCACCGGGCGGGTACTGGAGGTAGCAGTCAGCAGCCGCACCGGCCAGAAGGTTCGCCAGAAGCAGAGTCCGCATTGTCGCCTCGATGGCAGCCGCCGAGAAGAGAGCTCGCTCACTCACACACACACACACTCTCTCTCTCCTCTCTCTCTCTCTCTCTCCTCCCTCTCCGTTGCAATAAATCAAAGCGGCAGATAGAACACATCGTCCGTGAACGAGCCCGAGTGGTCGTGGCCGCCATGGACGTACATGCCTCCCGCCATCACGCCAACCGCCATCTCGTAACGTGGGAGGGGGGTGCTAATGGGAAGCTGCTTCCAAGTGCACTCAGCAGGGTTGTACTCAAACACCTGGCCATACGCACCGTCGACGTTAGATCCTCCGTACACGATGTACTTGCCGTTGTACTCGACACTTCCATGCGAGTAGCGGGGAAGCAGGCCCACGTCCTTTGGCGTGTTGCCCGACGCCATGCAAGGCGAATTGGTCAAGTCGACGCACTGGCCATCCGCAACAGAGCAGCTGTAGAATCCGCCGCTGAAGCCCGTGGCGGTGTATCCGCCAAACACCATGAGCGAGTCGCCCACGAGGCTTCCGCTGTGTCCAAACACACCGCCCGCAGCCGTCGAGGCGGTAACCTCCGTCCACACACTCTTCGTGAAGTCGAAGCTCCACATGTCCGAACGAATGATGCTGCCATCGCGGCCACCCATGACGATCATGGCGTCGCCGCTCACCACGGCGACGTGATCGAAGCGCGCGGGCGGCACCACCTCGGATGCAGGTGCAACGTACGACCACGACATCGAGGTGAGGTTCAGCTTCCACACGTCATTGAACACATACGAGCTTCGCTCGCCGCCGAAGACGTAGACGGAATCGCCATACTCGACGCTTGTGTGGCTGTACCGCGGCGGCGGCGGCGATCCGCTCACCGCCACCGCCTCCCACATGCGCGACTCGACGTTCGCCACGACGGTATCCTCGTCGGCGCTTGGAACTTCCGCCGTCACCGCGTCGACGTAAGAGAAAACGAAAACTTCGTCCCAGATGGCCGTCGCACTGCCGAGCTCGGCGTTATAGTTCGCGCCAACGCCCATGCCGTTTGTGATGCTAAGGTCGTAGAAGTTGACAGCCTCAGATGTCTTCACCGTGACGCCGTCCACCATCGCCTTCATGCCCGCTGACGGCGTGGACACCACCTCGAGGAGGTGCCAGCCAGCCGCACGCGCCTGCGTCGTCGACTGCCACGGCGAGCTGACAGCGTACTTCGACTCAGTCGAGAGCGTGTACGTGCCAAGCGCTGTGCTGCGCGCTTCAAGCGGGTTCAAATCTGACAGCATCGGCTTCTTCTGCACGGCAGTCTGCGGGCACGTCACGTAGTCGGGCGAGATGTACGCTGCAGACTTGCAAGAGCCATCGTCGTAGAAGAATGCGCTCATCTTGAAGCTGCTCGGGGACGTCGCCAGGGCGCCGGGCGCCTTTCCACTCTGATTGTACTCAAGTCCACTCTGATTGTACTGCAACTTGCCCGAGCCGGTGAGCTCGAGAACGCGGCCGAAACGCCCGAACGCGTGCTCGAGGCCGTAAGCGACAGAGAAGCTGGGGTCCGCAGGGCCGCATCCAACGTCCTGCACCCACTTGTCCGAAGCCACGCCACTCTCGAATCCATCGTAGATGTCAAACGTCTTCGAGGGATCGTTGTACGAGCTCGACGTGGCGTACAGGTCTCCGTAATACATCTCGATCGTCATACTGCCCACTACTCCTAAAAAGAGATACGCAGGAATGCTGACGTAGATCGTCGTCTTCTCTGTACCGCACTTGTGCTCAGGATCCTGGCTGACGTAGTAGAACAGAGGGTTGCCGTTCATCGGCATCTTGAACATGATGTCAAGGCAGTTCGTATTCATGCGGCCTCCCTGAATCAGCGTGGCCGTGTCCACCGTGATCTCCACAGTCGTTTGGCTCATTATGACGGAAGTGGTCGTAAGCTTGATGTCCTTCTTGTAGTACATCGTCTTCTTCGCCGAGAAGCCGTCAGCCATCGACAGCTTCTCCAAGCTGTTCAAGTACGTCTTGTCGGAAGCGGCACCGCCCCACACGTACATGTCCGTGCCATGCACGAATGCGGTGTGCTCGAATCGGCGCGTGGTAGGTGAGATGAGGGCATTGTCGTTCTTCGTGTACAGCTTGAGCCAGCTGTGATCCGTGGCTTGCACCTGGATGCCAGCTGTCACGTCGCTGCCCTGGGCGTCGACGACCTGCAAGTTCGACACTCCCTCGATCGCGAATGTAAGCGTGTAGGTGTCCTTGGCCGGGAGCACAAGAGCCGCGATCCAGTTTTCGGCTTCAGCATCAGCCGCCGCAGACGTTGAGGAAACAGCGGAGGTAGACGACTCTATGTACGTCGCGGTGATCTTCAGCTTTGGATCGCGCAAAACATTGGACTCCTTGTCGAGCACGGAGAAGGCGATGCTGTACGGCACACCCGGGATGGCGTTAGCGCCCGGAACCGACACTATCGATATCGTCGCCGCCTCCCCGGCGACAACCGTCACCGGCTGCGCACCGTCGACGAGAGCGGCGAAGAACTCATCGCTCTCTGCGTCGTGCACCTTCAGGTGATGAATCTGCGCTGACTTGGCAGCCATCGTCGCATAGTACAGGTTGCCGACCGTGGTGTAGTCTGGCTCCTTCACCAGCCTCGTGTCCGCCTTGATGCCGTCTTGAATCGCATGCTTGGGGTACTCGGGGCAGACGTCTCCCTCGTAAGACGTGTCCACTGGATGGGACATCGTGTACAGCGGGCTTTCGTCAGCCGCGACGTAAAAGTAGGCACAGTGATCATGCACGGAGATAATCGACCACTCGTCGGACGAACCAACCTTGTACTCGAATCCTGACATGTACTTTTCAATCGTCTCCGCCGCCCACTTGGAGTACTTGGAGCTCGGATTCTGGAATTCTGAGTACGGCTGATCGGTACTAAGCGTTCCATTCATCGTACCAACCATGCACCCTCCACTCATGGAGAGCGACGAGTGCGGCGCGCATTCGGCTCCGCCAAAACCGACAAGATTCGTGCTGCCAGCTTCGTCGTTGAAGCTGATGTACGCAGCCACGGAACCGGCGGGCTTGTTGAAGCCGGGGCAGGACATCGACTCCTTTACTTCCACAGCCGACAGCGCGGACGTGTACAGGATCACATTGTCCACCTTGCCTCGGAATCCATGTCCCACGGTAAGAGGGTGGTCGTAGTCGTTCGCGTGGACCGCCTTCGTGCCGTTAAACGAAGCGCTTGCCGCAAACACTCCTCCCAGGTAGATGGTGAAAGAATCGCCGCTGTAGACAGCCGCGACGTGCGTCCACACGTCCTTCACAAATTTGTCCGTGCACACGGCGCGCAGCTCGCCACGGCCCACGTACACCTCTGCGCAAAGCTGAGTCGCGTCAACGTACATCTGATACGTCTTAGTGTAGCTGTCTAGGGTGGATTCCTCCGAGGTTCCCTTGTATACGATGCGGCCCATCTTGTTCTCGGCGGGACCACCGACGACCCAGGCGGACATCGTGACGGTTGTTGACGCGAGATCGAGACCCGTGTAGCCGTTCTCAGCAACCATGAGCGTCGTGTCGCCGTCGAAGTCACCCGAGTGGCCAGCGCACGCAGTCATCGTCATATTGCCGCCGCCGATAGTCTCGGAAACGCCATCCGCCGTCTCGAGCGTGACGGTGATCCAGTACTTGCCAACTTGTTCGGGAACCCAGTAAACAGAGTACTGGCCGTTGCCCAGGGGCGTCACAGTCGCATTCTGAACGTGAGGACCAAGGATCGTCGCCTTGAACGTGTCGCTCTTGTCCGTCTTAGGGCAACCGAAAGCGTCATTCGCCTGGATCGTGAATACGTTAGGCACACCGAAGCATGTATCCACAAAGCCAACGACTGCGCTCGACTTGGCGTCGGTCACGCCGGGCTTGATCGTGGTGGTGAACGTGTCAAACTCAACGCCGCCGAGGCTGATGGAGGTCTCGTACGTCTTGCAGATGCCGTCGTACTTCACGTGATAGTTGCCATCAAGCGTGTCAACGACCTCGACGCCCTCAAGCGGCAAAGCGTTCATCGCATCAACCATCGTCACCGTGAAGTCATCGCCTCCTTCGCGACGCTGTAAGCCACAATTGTCGCGTGCTGTGATGGTGAACTCTCCAAAGCTCTTAGTTCCCTTCACAAATTCATTGGCACCCGTTCCGTATCTAGTTGTCGCCGGCCCAAACGCGCTGCCGTAAGCCGCGTAGGGAACCGCGAGGCCGCTCGCACCGGAGACCCCCGCATTGAATGCGGTGTACGTGTCTCCTGCGCCAAGGAAAAACGCGTGAGCGAAGAAATCTTTCGAATTCTTAGGCGAGCACTGGTTATCCGCTTGCACGAACCACGCTGGCTTAGCACCCTCAGAAACGCTAATGTCGGCAACGAGACCGTGGAACCGGCGCTCGTCTTGCGGAGCACTCGCGACGGGGTGGGTGAGGTTCGACGTGCTCTCGAAGCCGATGTGGAACGACCCAAGGTTTCGCGTCACGAGATGCGTTTCCTCCCACGAGTAGTAGTCAAGCAGCACGCCATTAAGGTAATAGAAAGCCTTAGTCCCGTCGTACGTAACGGCGATGTGGTTCCAAAGCTGAGGGATCACCGTCGTCTTCGGGCTAGCGTACTCGCGGTAGGAGCGGCACGTGCCGCCACAGTTCACCTCAACGGCGAATGACACGCGGTCGCCCACAAGGCCGAGCGCGATCTCTCCACCGGCAGATGCGAAAATCGTCTGATAGTCGTTCGTATAGAACGGGAGCACCCACGTGGAAAGCGTAAGCGTCTGCGGGAGCTTGCCAATAGACAGGGAGACAGGCTTCGCCGCGTCGTTCATGTTGAGAGCGAAAGCATCGCCTTGCACGAACTTCGCCCTCATCTCACAAGACGACAGAACTCTATCCCAGAACCACGCTCCCGAAATGAAGCCCTCGAAGTCAGCCTTGCCCTCCGTGCGAAGCTTGCGGGCGGTGGTGCCGTAGAAGTCAGCATCCGCAGAATCCTGAGCCAATGCTTCACCGTTCACGTAGACCGTCTCGTTGGCACCGGTGGCATGCGAGCAAAGGAGTTTCCATCCACCCACGAGTATCTTGTGTGTCTCCTTATTCGAGTATTTGATGAAGATGCGCGCGCACATTGTCATCGCACCAGACTTCTCCACGGGCATCTGGAAGTCGACCGATCCGTCGTCCGATCCGTCCACCTGGTAAGCGCTGTTCTCGTACAAGTCCATGTCGGGATGTGCGTTAATCTCAGGATACTCGAAATAGGCGCCACCGATCACGTCAACCACGGTGTCACCGCTGTTCACCAACATCGGATAGTAGTGGATCAGTCCCTTGGCGAGGTCATTCGACTCGGCCGAGAATACCACTGCAGTTTCCGACGGGCCTCTTTCCACGTGGAAATCGCTGTTCGTCGCGTATACCAATGCTTCCAAACCGGCAGGAGTGTCGCACGACACGGCAGGTGCCGTAAATTCGACAGACGTCGAAGGCTTGGCACCACAGCACTTCTCAACAGGCATCGAAGATGGCGAGACGAGGTAAGGTTGTGAAGTCGGCGGGAAGAGCTGCATCTTCAGGAACGGGCTCGGCGCGAAGTTCGATCCGAACACCGTCACGGTCTGACCTCCGTGCAAGTTGGTAATACCCGGGTTAGTGCCAATCACCTGCGACGGGTACCAAGGTCCCGAGGCGGGCACCAGCGCACCATCCTTGACGTCAATCGAGAAGGTACCCACCTTCGAAGCGATCTTCATTGTCGCAGCGTCAATGGTGTTCATGTCGAAGTACGCCAGTGCCTCCGACACGTCCGTGGGCTTGAAAGCCACGTCCATAGGCGATGTCGTGATCTTCGTGGGGTAGAACTTCAGCTGGTCAATCTTGCCGTAGAAGAAGGACGATGGCGCGTTGCCGAGGTTCAAGTCCGCGCAGAGATGCAGCAGCGCGCCAGGCGTAGGCTTGGATACCGTCGTGAAGTGCTCCTGCATCACGCCGTCAACGTACAGGTCACCCTCACCGTCGGCTCCCACGGTGACCATGACAAAGTGCCACTGGCCTGCGGTGGCACCTGCAGAGGAGGTAGACTTGACGTCGAGGATGGCGTCGTCGTAGTAGAAGAAGCGCTCACCGTCGTACATGAGCAGCGCCTCGTTCTTGATATCGCCCGAAGTCTTCTCGAATGCGAGGACGGTGGTCTCCGACACCATGTTGCCAGCGAGCTCGCGACGGCGTCCGAGCTTGTCGAAATGAGGGTCGTTCATCGCCTGCAGCATCGTGCGGCGCCCTCCTACCATGATCGCTCTCGTCGTCGTCGATGTCGTCGTCTGCGGTTCCGGAATCTTCGTCGTTGTGCTCGTTGTCGGATTCGGCGGCGGAGGCGGCGGCGGCGACACAGGTCGCGAGACAGGATTCTCGTAAGGAAGGACCCACAGGCTGAACGAGTATCCCGCCGAGCCGGCAAGCTCGCCGGCGAGTCCAGTTGCCGCAGCGGAGTAGTCATCCACGCCATCGCACTCGAGCGCCACCTCTGTCAGGTCGAAAAGCTGCGTGTTCAACGTCGTCGGGTTGGTCACGCTAAATTCGTACGCACCGGGCGCGCTGGCGTCCGTGGGTCCGGTACAGTAGGCGACCGTATCGCTGGCCAGCTCGACATTACCCGAAATCGAATTTTGCAACATCAACGGGGACACGCGCAACGGATATTCTTCCACATATGGCGCGTAGTTCAGGCCGTACGTTTCGTTGCCGCGAATCAAGTCATGATTTTCAAACGAGTACTCATTCATCCACGGCACAATACCGTTCGGTCCAGGGAACGGGTAGGATCCCCACTCGCACTTGGTGTACTTGCTCTTCGCGAAATTGAATCCCGTCACCTTCGTCTTTTCCATTCCATTCAGCGGCGTGCTGCCCATTGGCGGCTTGTCAGTCAGCTCCTCGTGCACATCGGCAGATGCGACGGAGTAGATTGACGTCGGGTGCCACGGAGACGCCAGGGGCGTGAACGTCGGCACCGACGAGCCATCCTTGAGCATCATGTCGCTCTGCGGCGCGGATGCATTCATGGAGTCCATCGTGAACGAAGCGACCGACGTTAACCCCGCGGAGAAGGGCGAAATTCCAATATACATCGCTTGGTCGGCATTTGCGGCCTCCTTAACCACCTTAACGGCGTCGATGTGGCCGACGAAGCCCTCTCCCACAGATACGAGATCATATCCATTTGGCAAACTGGGGATGCCATCGAATTGCACCAAATCCTGCGAAACGCCGTCGAGGTACATCACCAGCTTGCCATCCACGGTCACCACGATGTGGTGCCACATGTCGGGCTCAACGGGGATGGGGTCCGGTACCGGCGTGCCGTTTTCAACGCGTGTAGGCGTAGGCTTGCCACCGAGGTTCACGTACACGCCATTGTCCTTGAAGTGGATTCCGAGCTCACCACTCAGCTCCATGAGCACTCCAGGATCCGTGGATGTCGTGGGCAACGGCCAGAACCACATCGAGAAAGTGAAACCCGCCGGCTTGGGATCAGCCACGAGAGACGTTTTGCCGTCCAGCGTCAGGGCGTAGTCCATGAACTTGACATGATGAGGCGGCGATCCCGTGAGACCGCCATCGTTCGACACACCGGCGTAGAACATGTCGGACGGGTAGTTTACGGGAATGGAGGAATCGCACACCACAGTCTCGTACGAGCCGTAGATGTAGTCATCGTTGAAGTTTTGCGTGAGGTGAGGCGTCTGCGGCGTGTTCTCGCGCTTCGGAAGCTTCTCGTACGGAGGCACGAGACCCTCACGAACCTTCCAGTTGAGCGTCGGATCCCAGTCGTTACGCTCACCCATCGGGCAGAAGGCGCACCTCGTCGTGGTACCGAGCGTGTAGGGGTAGGACGGATTTGTGGCTACGCCAGGGCAACTGATGTTCGCCGCGGGCCACGGGCATGCGGGAGAGTAGGCCTTGTTCTTCGGGTTGCGCATCGAAGTTGGGTCGAACCACGGAAGCATCTCATTCGGCTCGTGCATGGGCGTCGCATCCTTGTAAATCACGTTGGCAGATGAACCGTGATAAGCGAAGGCTTCGCCTGGGGGCGGGATCATCATGCCGAGGCGAGCCCACTCCTTGTACCCGTCGACACTGAGTATGTCGCCGTACATGTACGAGAAATAGTCTCCCCAAGTTTCGTCGTACGAAGAATGATCATAATCCGGACCGCCGTTGCACGCGTAGGTGCTAAACACGCCTTCCTCACCGGACTCAATGGCGCGTTTGCAATCTGCCTGAGGCTCGATCACCGCACACTTGAGAAACGGCGAGGGCGCGAAGCCGATGCCCTTCATTGTGATCTTCGTTCCACCATTCACAGGAAGAACATCACCCGCCATTGCACCTCCTGAAACGCTCGTCACGAGCGGCGCCTCCCACGGCACTCCCGTGTAAATGTACGAGCTGTTCTCGCGGAACTTGATTGGCGCGATTGAGTCAAGTTCGTCGACCACTTGGATCGTACCAGTTGCGTCGATGTATCCGGCCGTGTACGCGGCGTCATCCGTGACTCCAATGCGGCGAAGCTGCTGAGCAGCCTTGGCTGCCCGCTCGCTGGGCGTAGAGGTGGCTCGCGCCGAGAAGTCTGGCACCGGCGCCGGCGCAGGTGGAGGAGGCACCGGGCCTTCCATGCAAGGGTTGTTGAATCGAGCCCAGAGCACTCGGCCGGCCGGCAGGTCGAGCTCCACAGTCGAATCGAGAAGCTTGTTCGCACTCATCTTAAACATCGCTGCGCGAATCTCGTCAATCGAAAGCGGGCGATTCCATACAGCAATCTCGTCGAGAATGCCGTCGAAATTCTGCGTAGAGTCGTCCTCACACTTTACAGCCATCTTGAACGAGCAGCTTTTCCCCCCGTAGCATTCCGTTTCCGTGTACGTTGACGCCCCGCCATTGGGCAGATTGTCGTATGCCAGAATCGAGTTGTTGACGGATGTGTAGCCGGTCAAATAGCCGTTATTCACGCGCTCTCCGTACTTCTTGTCAACGCTCGTCTCGTTATCCATCTTAGACCCCTCATTGAACCACTCCGTGTTTTCGTGCCAGAGCTCACGACGCACCTTAAAGTTTGGATCGCTGGACTGCACGCAGCGATTCGGGAAGTTACGAACATTCACGGATGTTCCCGCGTACTCACCAATTCCGAAATTGGGATCGTTGGCGTCGAGCTCGACGTTCTTGAGCAGGCGCTGCACGACACCATCCACGACGAGATGCGCGTCGCCCGCGTCGTTCACCGTCACCATCGCGTGGTGCCACATGTACGAGTCAAAGTCGCCCTCGGTCATGTAGAGGCTCACACCGTCCTTCAGCACAAACTTGTTCCCAATCACGTTGAAGTTGCTTTCGCGTCCACCAATCTTGTGCGGGTACCAGTTAAGCGCAAGCTTGCAGTCAAAGCGAAGGAGCGTCTCTTCGTCCTTCTTAGGCTGCGGCTGAATGAGAATGGTTACGCAGTAAAAAGGCTGCGCCGTAATGAGGTATTTGTCGTACGCGTAGAAGCAAACGACGGAGCGTTCTGGGCGCGGGCAGGGCTGGGTAGCCGTACATCCCATGTCCGGATCGTCTGCCGCAGGGTCGTTCGGCTTAGGAGCTCTCCAAATAAATTTGCGACGAACCATCATTCCCTCGGGGAACTTCGTCACCTTGCCCGTAACAGGGTCCTTGATGTCGTCTGTCAGAATCGTGGTGCCAGCTGTGACGCCGTCAATCTGCATGAATCGCATGCCGCCCAGGTTTCCGTCAGCAACGCGCGGAGGGTGCGGAAGACCGGTGCTCTCAAGGGTGAGCTCGGCGCAGTCGTCCAAGTCCGCCGCGGTGACGTAGAACATAATATCCTCACCGCGGAACGTCGTAATGGTCGGCGTGTTCTCCTTCCACGTATTGATCGCTTGCTGTTCACTACCCATGGAGGCCACAGTTTTGTTAGCGTATTGCTTGGACCCATGGAAGATGCTTAGGTAAGGCGTGTCAGGCACTCCATCGATGTCCGGACCAGAAACGAAGAATGGCGCGCTGTTCATCTTGCATGCTGAATCGGCCGGCACGATGTTTCCACTGTCAAGTGTGAATGTTCCGCACGTGGAGTTGGTTACCCCATCCGGAGGCTTACAGGCATCATTCTTTGCGATTTTGCCAGCACTGCAAATGGTGCATGCCTGGGACATCCTTACCGTATTGCCATCGACGGTGAATTCTGCGTACATTCCGTAAACGCCATCACGGTCTGTGAAGGTTTCCACTCCCTTGTACTTCGGCTCGTACTTGCACTGCGATCTGCCGATGAGGTTCGTGGCGCACGTGTCTCCCGGATTATTCCCCGGAGCTGCATCATTCGTGTAGACCCAGTTGTCCTGATTGCTGTTGTGGGTAGTGCCTGGACCATATGGAACAGTCGCGCCGAGCGCGTCCGTCGGAAGATACTCCTTGTTGTCCTTGCACGAGCCGTCGCAGAAACGGACGGGGCCATCGTAGAGGTAGAGCATGAAGTCGAGAGGCACCTTGACACCCCGGCCATCCGCTGGCGAGTCAGTAATCATGACGACCATGTTGTAAAGTCCCTCTGTCATCGGCTGGCATGAGGACGGGTCGAACGTACCATCCGCAAAGTATTCCGGAAGGCATGGCATACCGTCTTTGTGCCACGTGCGCCACTCGACGAGTCCGGGCATCACAGCACGGAAGCTGTAGTCAGTGCCTGTGACATTAGTCGGAACGCGGTCACTGGGGCAGACACCGCTTCGTTCGGCGCCCGTGTAATCGTCGATGAACACGCTACGAGAGAACCACTGGCAGGTTCCAGAGCCATACTGGCCGTTCGCAAGGTTCAACGGAAGCATTCCGTACGTCGCTTCGGTTCCGTCACCAGTGCAATTGTAGTACTTGTCCAAGCGATCCTCCTCGCCGGTGTCAAGCTTCTTCTCCTTGTAGAGTTCACACCACTTGGTCGTGGGGAATTGCGCGCTGGCGACGGGGAACACCTCGCTCTTCGAGCGAGTGATGCCACCGTACTCGCGATAGTTGCCGAAGCGGAACGTAAGTTTGTCGTCGTCCGAGTCGTACGCCGCGATCTGGAACTTCGCGAAGCCATCCACGGCGGACATTGGCACGGGCAGCACGGGGAGGTTGGACGCGATGGGCGAGGAGTTGATCCGGCCCAGCGGGTCTTTCTCGAGGTAAATCTCCGTCTCGAGGCGGAAGCGGCCCTCGGCGTTGTTGTTCAGCAGAACCTGGAGCCGGTCGTCGCACGTTCCGGCGGGCGACAGGCCCTTGTAGTTCGACTCGTCATTCACGTCCAGGAAGGGGTTGTAGTTGCACTCGTACAGGCGGTATCCACCCGTGAAGAACGCGGTGAACGTGCGCTGGTACGGGTACTTGTGCCGGAACTTGGCCTGACCCTGCAGGTAGTTGCCAGTGATCGCGTTTTTCGTCTCGTCGATCGTCGTCACGTCCATCGCCACGTCAACCGTGTTGCCCGCGTCGTCGCCGAGGAACATGCCGTAGATGTCGTCCCACGAACCGCAACGCTCAGGCTGCATGGTCGGGTTGTCCCTGAACAGCTTGCAAGCGTCGTGCGCAGCCTTGTTATCGAACTCCGTGAACAAGGGTCTCCCGCCAGTCTCGTTGGCTTTCTTGAAGTCGCACTGGAACGGGCTTGCACACGGCACAACGTTGTCCTGATTGTTGTTCTGCTTAATCGGCGGAAACTTGATGACGAGCTTGGACACGGTGTTGGGGATAAACCTCGGATTGCTCAGACGGCATCCGTGGTAATCTGTGCAACCTCCGGCAACGTCGAGCTCCGCAGCGGTGGCATTCTGGCAGTCGAGACGCACAGCGCTCGATGCCATACAGTCCACCTTAACGGGGTTTTCCGTGACTGACGGGTTGCCGCGCGACGCCACAGGAATGCGCGAGGAGTCGTCGAGGCAGAAGGGGCAGTCGAAGCAAGACTTCATCTCAAGATCGCTCTTCAACGCGCAGTCACGCAACGCCGCCGTGCCCGCGTCGACGAATCCAGACGCAAACAAGGAAGCGGTGCTGACGTCGGTCTTATACTTTAGCTCAGAGCCGTAGAAGATCTTGTTGCCTTGCGCTTCGCTGGGGGCCAACTCGAGCCACTGCTCTCCGAAGTAGCTACCCCAGTTGTAGTTGCGGCGATAAGCACCTTTGAAGGTGAACTCCACCTGCGCACCGGTGTCGTCACTTACACCTGTGGGTGCCCACGAAAGCGTTCCATAGCGGAAGTGCGACGCATTCGCTAGCGTGCACGCTCCGCAGAGCGCAAGTAGCAGCAGAGCTGCTCTCGCCGTCCTCGCCTCCATGGCGGTGCTGAGAC